>SXGT01784594.1_pt1 | contig 17070 bp, 9 predicted proteins | sample 3176221 | NCBI WGS metagenome assembly SXGT01 (sample SAMN11356862, study PRJNA531348) | freshwater metagenome | isolation source: freshwater sample F1-120 | place: China: Fuxian Lake, Yuxi | collected 2017-12-25 | reverse complement strand
GATCAACCCCACCGTGATCGCGAAGTAGATCCAAGTGCTGTTCGCCATCGCAGGAACCCCCTCAGCGGTCACGCGCCTTGGATTGTCGACCGACCAACAGCGATGCCAGCGGCAGGCTCGCTCCCAAGGCTGCGTACACGGCCAACATCGAGCGTGAAGAGAGAGAGACGCTTCTCGAACCCTGGCGTTAAACGCCGCGGGACGACGTAATAATCGGTGACGTACGCGAGCGCGGCGGTTGTCGCGCCTCCGATCAATGCGGCTCGGGCGTCCCCCGCGCGCACTCTTGGGCCGAAAGCCAACTCGTACACGGCTGACCAGGCGGCAATGGCTGCGGCGTTCAGCGCAACGCCGGGCGCAGTGTGCCGGAATGACGCGTCATCCTGCGACGCCGCGTCATCGCCCCATACAATATGGCTGACCGCGTTAATGGGCGCCACGCTATTTCCATTTTTCCATGATCCGCAAGCGGCCAGTGCGGCCGTGGTGGCCGCGGTTGCGGGCCCGGCTGTCTGAAGCGTTCGGCTTAAAAGTGCTGTCAGGTTGCTCATCGCTGGGGACTCCGTGGCCTCTTGTCGATGGGATTGGATTCAGCGGCGCCGCCGCGGAACGATCGAATGCGAATGTCGTGCCGTGGCGGCCCCCTGCGGTTCAACAACTGACTCTTCAGGTCTTCCTCCAGCGTCGAAACCTCGGTCGACAGCGAGGGCTCGCTGCGCAGCGAGCTTGATCTCACCGGCCCGCTGACGAAAGAAAATGCGTTCCTCTACCGCATGATCGTCGCCGGCCAGAATCAGCAGTCGACGCGTGATTTCGGGAAACGCGAGAGCTGGCACCTCGCCCGGTCGTTGCGTTGGAACGTCCGCCGCGGTCCTCACCCCACCACGGTCAACGTCACGGCCGAGTGGCTCCGCGTGCCGAACATGACGTCCTCCGACGAGCGTTTCCCGCAGGTCGTCGAGTCCCGCTCCGCGCCCGTCGGCAGCAACCTTACCCGCGTGATCGACATCGCTACTGGCTACGTGCCCGGCCTGCCGCGCGATTTCAACATTGCCGGTCCCAATGCCCGGCGCACGGACGACGAGCAGTATTTTGAGGCCACCCTCACCCACACCTTCAACGACCACCTTTCCGCCCGCGTGGTCTACTCGGACTCGCAGCGCCACCAAGTTCGCTTCACCCAGTTTGCCAACGGCTCACTCAAGCGCGACGCCGCCGGCAACCTACCGCGCACGATCCCGATCCAGTCGTGGCGCTCCGACGGCGACCAATGGAACCGCACCCTGCGCGGCGACCTCAGCTACGCCCAGGCTTTCTCCCACGCCAAAGTCGACGCCGTCCTCGGCGCGCAGGACACCCGCGCCGCCGGCGACAACTCGATCTTCCGCAACCTGCGCCGCCCCGTCTTCAACCTCTTCGCGCCCACCGCGGCCGACTACAACCTCGGCAGCTTCCCCGCTGACTACAACCACCTCGTTCTTCAGCGCACCGCGAGCCGCGGCCAGCAAGTCAACGGGGTCGCCCATGCGCAACTGTTCGGCGACCGGCTCAGCATCATCGGGGCAGCGAACCGCGATTTCGTTCGGTCCGGCGTCCAGATCTCGCCCGACCTTCGCGCCTCCGGCGGCCAGGCCCCCAGCGTGGTAACAGTGCCGCGCGCGGCGTTCGACAGCTTTCAGGGCGGCTTCGCCTTCCGCGTCTTGCCGGGGGCCACCCTGTTCTATTCCTACTCCGAGTCGATCCAGTCCAATGGCGCGCAGGTCCCCAACAATCCGCAGGAAGGCACCGGCCACGAGGCCGGCGTGCGCATCGAGGCTCTCGGCGGCCGACTTTCCGGCTCCCTGTCCTTCTTCAATGTCGAGCGCACCAACATCCCGCGCCGGGATCCTAACCTACCCGTGCCGATCGACCGCCTCAGCGGCAAGGAGCGGAGCAAGGGCCTCGAGATCGACGTGTTCTATTTCCCCACCGATGCGCTCCAGCTCGTCGCCAACTACACGGACATGGACCCCGTCGTCGTGAGCAACACCGCCTCGCCCGTCACCGAGGGAAGCCTGATCGACTCGACTTTTCCCCGCGCCTTCAACGCCTTCGCCAAATACACTTTCAAGCAGGGCCCGGCGCGCGGCCTCTACCTCACCCTTGGCGGCAATCACCGCAGCCGCATGCGGCCCTACGGCACGCTTGAGAACCTCTACCTGCTCGAGCACCCCGCCTACACCGTCGTCAACGGCAGCATCGGCTACACGTGGAAGCGCGGCGCGCAGGACTGGCATGCCTCCCTCGCGGTCAAGAACGCCGGCGACAAATTCTACTACACCGACACCTCGATCCCGGCGGAAAGCCGCGTGGCGGTGTTCTCCGTCGGCGTGAAGTTCTGAAGCCCCATCGGCCCGTCCCGGCCACGCCGGGTCGGGCCAACCAGCAAGCCGGCCCCTCGCGTTCGTCCATCACCACATGGAACCACGCTCCTCGCCCCGTTTGCTGCTCGCCGCACTTTTCTGGTGCGGTCTGCTCGGTCACGCCCTCGCCCAGTCCGCCGCCACCGGCAGCATTGAGGGCCGCGTATCCAACCCGGCCACCGGCGAGTATCTCGAGCTGGTGCGCATCACGATTGAGGGCACCGCGCGCGAGGCGTTCACCGACGCCAGCGGCGCCTATCGCCTCGCCGCCGTGCCCGCGGGGCAAGTCCGCGTGCGGGCGTTCCGCACCGGCGTGCCCGCGCAGATTGAGACGGTCATGGTCCCACCCGGCGGCAACGTGCAGCGGGATTTCTCCCTCGCGATCGATGCTGCCGCCCGCGATCCGATCCAGCTCGATCGATTCGTCGTCCGAACCGCCTCGGAGATGGACGGCGCGGCCATCGCCATCAACTCCCAGCGCTTCGCGCCCAACGCAATGAGTGTGGTCGCGGGCGACGAGTTCGGCCCGGTCGCCAATGGCAACGCCGGCGAGGTGCTCAAGTCCATGCCCGGGATCACGCTCAGCCTCGGCACGCAGGGCGAGCTGTATCAGGTCTCCCTCAACGGCGTGCCGCCGAACAACGTTCCCATGACCGTCGGCGGCTTCGACCTCGCCAACCCCTCCGGCACGCAGCGCGGCGCCGGGCTCCATCTGGTCTCGATCAACAACACGTCGCGCATCGAGGTCGCCTACACGCCGACCCCCGAGACGCCCGGCTCCGCGCTGGCCGGCACCGTGAATCTCGTGCCGCGGAGCGCCTTCGAGCGCGCGCGGCCGGTTTACAACCTCAGTGTCGGCGCTGTGCTGCGTGATCACGAGCGCAGCCTCGGCAAATCGCCCGGCCCCCAGCACGAGCCCCGCCGCAAGGTCAATCCGGAGCTGATGTTCTCCGCCATCGTGCCACTCAACAAACGCCTCGGCTTCACGGTTTCCGCGAGCATGTCCGATGTCTACACGCCGCAGGATTTCATGCAGACGACCTGGCGCGGAGCCAGTGCGCCGACCAACGGCGGCACGCTCCCCGACACGACACCCGACCGGCCCTACCTCACCGACTACGCCGTGCGCGATCGCACGGCCCTGCCCTTCCGCCGCGCCTTCGGCGCCACGCTCGACTTCCGCGTGACGCCCATCGACCTGCTCTCGCTCTCGTTTCAATACGGTTTCTCCGGCGCCATCCAGTCCGAGCGCACGCTCACGTTTCTTGTCAACCGCGTGGCGCCCGGCAATTTCACGCCGACCTCGACCCGCGGCTTCGCCGGGGCCGGCGCGACGCAGCTCACGAACACGACCTTCGACGTCGCCCAGCATCTCTTCATGCCCACGCTCACCTACCGGCACAACGGACCGGTGTGGCGCCTCGAAGCCGGCGCGGGCATATCGCACGCCACGCGCGACAACACCAGCCTCGGCGAAGGCTTCTTCAACCAGACGGTCGCGCAGCGAACCGGCCTGACCGTCTCCTTCGACGACATCTTCTATCTCCGTCCGCGCGTCATCACCGTCACCGACGCCACGGGCGCGCCGGTGAACCCCTACTCGATCGATACCTATTCGCTCAGCTCCGCCAATGGCGGCACCAACGAGCAGCTCGCCGTGCAGCGCAACCTCTTTGCCCATGCCCGACGTGAGTTCCGCGGGCGCGTGCCCTTCACGCTGAAGGGCGGCCTCGATTTCCGGCAGACGATCAAGGATATCCGCAATGACAGCCCGGCCTTCACCTTCGTCGGCACCGGCGCCGACGCCCGCGCCAGCCGCGTGCTCGACGAGAGCCTTTCCCAGCGACCCGCGCCGTTCGGCTTTCCGCGGATCGACTGGGTCAGCAATCCCGAGACGTATGCGCTCTACCGCTCCAGCCCCGCGCTTTTCACGACCAACGGGGCCGCGAGCCACAATTCGCACGTCGCCGCCTCGAAGTATGCCGACGAGATCGTGTCCGCCGCGTTTCTGCGCGCCGACCTTCCGCTGCTCGCCGGCCGGCTGAAATTGATCGGCGGCCTGCGCGCCGAGCAGACCAACGCCAAGGGCGAGGGGCAATTGGTCGATATCACCCGCAACTACCGGCGCGACGCCGCCGGTCGCGTCATCCTCGGCCCGGATGGTCGCACCCCCCTGCCGATCACGACCGACGCCCTCGAAGCCGCCCGCCTCACGCGCATCGACCGCGGCCTCCGCGCGGAGAAGGAGTATCTGCGCTGGTTCCCGAGCTTGAACGCCACCTTCGACCTCCGCGAAAACCTGATCGCGCGCGCCGGTTACTACGAGTCGATCGGCCGCCCGGACCTCGTGCAATACGCCGGCAGCCTCACGCTGCCCAACACTGAGCAGGATCCGGCCGACAACAACCGCCTCAGCGTCAACAACGCCGCCATCAAGGCGTGGCAGGCGCAGACCTTCAAAGTCGGGCTCGAGTATTATTTCGAGGGCGTGGGCATGCTTGCGGTCAGCGCGTTCCGGCGCGAAATCGAGAATTTTTTCGGCAACACCGTGTTCCGCCCGACGCCCGAGTTCCTCGCGCTCTACGGCCTCGATCCCGAGGTTTACAGCCGCTACGAGGTGCAGACGCAGCACAACGTCGCCGAGGTCGCGAAGATGTCGGGGCTCGATGTGAGCTACAAGCAGGCGCTCACCTTCCTGCCGCACTGGGCGCGCGGCATGCAGGTGTTTGGCAACGGCAGCTCGCTCCGCACCACCGGGCCGGCTGCGGCCAATTTCGCCGGCTTCGTGCCGCGCACCGCGAGCTGGGGCGCCAGCCTCACCCGGCCCGATTACAACGTGCGCCTGCGCTGGACCTACAACGGCCGGGCGCGCCGCGGCCTCGTCGCCGCGGGCCGCGGCATCGAGAGCGGCACCTACAACTGGGCGTCGAAGCGCCTCCTGGTGGATCTCAACGGCGAGTTCCGTTTCCACCGCCGCTACGTCTTCTTTGCGAACCTGACCAATCTGCGCGACGCCCCCGTGGACCTCGAAATCCACGGCCCGAACACGCCGGCGCACGCGCAGTTCCGCCAGCGCCAGCAGTGGGGCGCCGTCTGGACCCTGGGCGTGCGCGGCACATTCTAGGAGTTAACCACCCGTTTCCATGATCCCGTCTCTCCCGCCGCTCCTCGCCGCCCTGGTCCTGCTCGCGGCCGCCACCGCCGCCGGGGCGGCGCCCCCGCGCAACGTCCTGCTCATTGTCGCCGACGATCTCCGGCCGCAGCTCGGCTGCTACGGCGATCCGATCGTGCGCACGCCCCACCTCGACGCCTTTGCGCATAGCGCGCTGCGCTTCGACCGCGCCTACGCGCAGATCGCGATCTGCTCGCCCTCGCGCAATTCCTTCCTCAGTGGCCTGCGCCCCGGCACCACGGGCCTGCGCGGGTTCGGCACCGCGCTCCGCACGGCCGTGCCTGACGTGGTCACGCTGCCGCAGCACTTCAAACAGCACGGCTACCGCGCCGCCGCGCTTGGGAAAATCTTCCACGTCTATGCCGAGACCGGCCTCGGCTCCGAGGACGATTCCGCGTCGTGGAGCGAACCGCTCTGGCTGCCGACCCGACCGGCGTGGGGCCCGGAACAGGAGGCCGTGCGATTGCGGCTCACCGCCGAGGCGCGGGCCGCGGGCCGTGAATTCAAGCGCTCGGCTGACTGGCCGTTCGCCGCCGCGCTTGAGGCGCCCGACGTGCCGGACGAGGCGCTGCGGGATGGTGAGACGGCTGTCCGTGCGGCGGAGTTTCTCCGCGCCCGCGCCGCCGCCAAGGACGGGCCTTTCTTCCTCGCGGTCGGTTTCTTCCAGCCGCACCTCCCGTTCGTCGCCCCTAAAAAGTATTTCGATCTCTACGATCCGGAGAAACTGCCCTTGCCCGCAAACGACACTCCGCCGCGCAACGCCCCCGCCGGCACCCTCAATGTCGGCATGGTCGGCCCAAACTTCCACGGTTTCCCGGCGCCGGAACGGCAGGACGCCGCGTTCAAGCGCCGCTACCTCCAGGCTTATCTCGCCTCGATCAGCTACATGGATGCGTGCGCCGGCCGCGTGCTCGCCGCCTTGCGCGAGACCGGGCTCGATCGCGACACCATCGTCGCCGTCATTGGCGACCACGGCTACTTCATGGGCGAGCTTGGCAGTTGGGGCCACAAGCACGCCAGCTACGAGATGGCCGTGCGCGCGCCCCTCCTCGTGGCGGCGCCCGGCATGAAGGCGCGCGGCCAAGGCACGCGCGCGCTCGTCGAATTCGTCGATCTCTACGCCTCGCTGGCGGACCTCGCCGGCCTGCCCGCGCCCGCGCGGCACGAGGGCCTCAGCTTCGCCCCCCTGCTCGCCGAGCCGGCGCGGCTGTGGAAGTCCGCCGCGTTTTCCGAGATGCAGCGCGGCGGCCGGCTCGGGCGGGCGATGCGCACCGAGCAGTTTCGTTACGTCGAGTGGATCGAGAAGTCCGGCGCGGTCGTCGCGCGCGAACTCTACGATCACCGTGCGGATCCCGGAGAGAGCGACAACCTAGCCGCCGTTCCCGCGCACGCCGCCACGATCGCACGATTGGAAAAACAACTCGCTGCCGGCTGGCGCGGGGCGCTGCCGCCGGCAAAGACAAGATAGCCCCGTGTTTTCTTTCATGAACCCAAGATCAAGACTCCTCGCCGCGCTTCTCGCGCTTGCGATCGCGGCCGTGGCCGCGCTCGCCCAATCACCCACCACCGGCATCGTCGAGGGCCGCGTCTCGCACCCCGCCACTGGCGAAAACCTCGAGCTCGCGCGCATCACCGTCGAGGGCACGGCCCTTGAAACATTCACCGACGCCGACGGCCAGTATCGCCTCGCCGGCGTGGCCGCGGGCACCGTGCGCGTGCGGGCGTTTCGCACCGGCGTCGTCGCGCAGACGCTCACCGCGACCGTCGCCGCAGGGCAAAGCGCGACGCTGAATTTCGCCCTCGAGAGTTTCGGCGGAGAACCCGCCGCCACGTCCACCGCGGGCGGCCCGATCAAACTCGATCAGTTCACTGTCGGCGCCTCGAAGGAGATGGACGGCGCCGCCATCGCCATCAACACGCAGCGCTTCGCACCCAACGTCATGAGCGTCGTCTCCGCCGACGAATACGCCGCGATGACCGAGGGTGGCATCGGCGAGCTGCTCAAGGCCGTGCCCGGCATGGCCGTCAACATCGGCGGCGGCGGCGAGCCGTATCTGCTCACCATGAACGGCGTGCCACCCAGCGCCGTGCCCGTCAGCGTCAACGGTTTCAGCGTCGCCAACGCCACGGCCGGCACGTCGCGTCAGGTCGGGATCGAGCAGCTCTCGATGAACAACATCTCGCGCATCGAGGTCGCGTTCACGCCCACGCCCGAGACCACCGGCTCCGCGCTCGCCGGCACCGTCAACATGGTGCCGCGCTCCGCTTTCGAGCGCACGAAGCCCGTTTATACGCTCACCGGCTACGTCGCGCTGCGGGATCACGAGCGCACCTTTCGCTCGACGCCCGGGCCCGTGCGCGACCCGCAGCCGAAGATCCGCCCCGGCCTCGATTTCTCCGCCGTCGTGCCGGTCAACGCCCGCTTCGGCTTCACGCTCTCGGCGAGCCGCTCATCCGTCTACACCGGGGCCGACTTCATCCAGCGCGGCTACCGCGGCACCGCCCTCCCGACCAACGGCGTCGCCCTGCCCGACACCACGCCCGACCGCCCCTATCTCACCGACTTCTCCATCAGCGATCAGCCGAAGCTCACGAAGCGAAATTCCTTCGGCGTCACGCTCGACTTCAAGGCCACGCCGCGCGACCGGCTTTCGCTCGGGTTCATGCGCGGCTTCATCGATTTCTACAACAACAACCGGGTCCTGAATTTCTTCGTCAACCGCGTCGCGCCCGGCGATTTCTCCCCGGCCGCGGTGCGCGGGTCCGGCGGCGCCGGCGAGATCCGGCTCACGAACAACATCGGGGTCTTCGGCGGGCGCGTTTACATGCCCACGCTCACTTATGTGCACACCGGCCCTGTGTGGCGCATCGAGGCCGGCGCCGGCCACTCGCACTCCACGCGCCACAACAAGAACATCAACCACGGCCACTTTAACAACAGCCAGGCCCGTCGTCAGAACGTCAACATCGCCTACGCCGACCTCAACTACCTGCGCCCCGGCTCCATCACCGTCACCGACAACGCCACCGGCGCCGCGATCGATCCCTACGCGTTGGGCAGCTACACGCTCAACACCACGAACGGCTCGGCGCTCAACGCCGCCGATCTCCAGCGCAGCGCCTACGCCAACCTCCGCCGCGACATTCCGGGCCTGCCGCTCACGCTCAAGGGCGGCCTCGATGTGCGGCAGGTCATCCGCGACACGCGCACGGACTCGCCCACCTACACCTTTGTCGGCGCCAACCGCACCGCCAACAACGCCGACGACGCCGCCGCGCCCTACCGCGACGACAGTTTCTCCCAGCGCATCGCGCCCTTCGGCTTCCCGCGCATCGATTGGGTGAGCAATTGGCGGCTCTGGGACGAGTGGAAGGCGCGCCCGGAGTTTTTCACGCTCAATGAGGTCGGCCGCCACACCGCCACCGTCGCCGCTTCCAAGCATGCCGAGGAAATCATCTCCTCCGCTTACGTCCGCGGCGACCTCGCGCTCTTTTCCGGTCGGCTCAAGCTCGTGGGCGGCCTGCGCGCCGAGCAGACCAACGTCAAGGGCGAGGGCCAGCTCGTCGATCTCACGCGCAACTACCAGCGCGACGCCGCCGGCCGCGTCGTCACGGTCGCGAGCCCGACGCCCGCCGATCCCAACCGCCGCGTGCCCGCACTCGTCAACGTCGCCGGCACGCTCGCCGCCGCGCAGCTCACCAACGTCGACCGCGGCCTCCGCGCCGAAAAGGAATACCTGCGTCTCTTCCCCAGCCTCAACGCCGCCTACAATGTCCGCGAAAACCTCATCGCGCGCGCCGGCTACTACTGGTCCGTCGGCCGGCCCGACTACGTGCAATACGCCGGCAGCCTCACGCTGCCCGACACCGAGCAACTGCCGGGACCCAACAATTTCATCACCGTCAACAACGCCGCCATCAAGGCCTGGAGCGCGCGCACGATGAAGCTCTCGCTCGAGTATTATTTTGAGCGGGTGGGGCTGTTCTCCGTCGCCGCGTTTCGCCGCGACATCGAGAATTTCTTCGGCGCGACGCGCTTCCGACCGTCCGCCGATTTCCTCGGCCTCTACGGCCTCGATCCCAGCATCTACGACGACTACGATGTCCAGACCCAATTCAACCTCGCCAAGCCCGTCCGCATGTCCGGCGTCGATTTCAACTACAAGCAGGCCCTCACGTTTCTGCCGTCGTGGGCGCGCGGCGTGCAGGTCTACGCCAACGCCAGCGCGCTCACGGCCAAAGGCGACGAGTCGAACAGTTTCCAAGGCTACGTGCCGCGCACGGTCGCGTGGGGCGTGAGCCTGTCGCGCCCGCGCTACAATCTTCAGGTGAAGTGGAATTACAACAGCCCGCGCCGCCTCGCACCCGTCGCCGCCGGCCGAGGCATCGAGCCCGGCACCTACAACTGGGGCTCGAAGCGCATGCTCATCGACGTGATCGGCGAATACTATTTCTACAAGCGCATCGCCCTCTTCGCGAACCTCAACAACATCGGCGACGCCCCGTCCGACAATGAGATTTACGGCCCGAGCACACCCACTCTCGCGCAGTTCCGCCAGCGCATCAACTTCGGCTCACTTTGGACGATCGGCGTGAAAGGGACGTTCTGATTTCGCCCATGAATCTGCCCCGCGCTCGTAGTTCCGGCTTCAGTGGGTGCCTTGTTCCAACCTGCCGACCCTTCCGCCTGAAGGCGGAACTACGAACGCAAGCTGCGCTCTGCTTGGGCCTGCTCCTCGGTCTCAGCGCAACCGCCCAGGACGCGCCGAAGAAAAAAGCCGCCCCCCCCGCCCAGAAAACCGCCCTCGCTCCGGCGCTGCTCGCCGCGCTCGAGTCGCACCCCGGCCTCACCTACGCCCGCTACGGCCCGCGCGAACTCGAACTCGATCTCCATCGTCCCGCCGCGCGCGGTGCACCGTTACCCGCCATCGTTTGCCTGCACGGCGGCGGCTGGTCGAAAGGCGAGCGCGGCAACCTGACCCAACTCGCCCAGGCCCTAGCCGCGCGCGGTTTCGTCGTCGTCACGATTTCCTACCGGCTCTCGGGCGAGGCCACGTTTCCCGCCGCCATTCACGACGCCAAGGCCGCCGTGCGTTGGCTGCGGGCCCAAGCCGCGACCTACGGCATTGACCCCAAGGCAATCGGCGTGACCGGCTTGTCCGCCGGTGGCCATCTCGCCGCCCTGCTCGCGACGAGCGGCGGGGTCAGCGCCCTCGAGGGCGAGGGCGGCCACGCTGCGCACTCGTCCGCCGTGCAAGCCGCGGTGGCGATGGGCGCGCAGACCGATTTCGAGACCGATCGCATCCGCGCGCTATCTGAGCGCCCCGACGATCCGCATTACACGCCGTTTCTCGGCGCCACCCAGCGCGCCCAGCCCGCGCTCTACGCCCTTGCTTCGCCGCGCCACCACGTCGACCGCGCCGATCCGCCGCTGGCGTTCGTGACCGGCGAGTTGGACGACGCCAGCACGCGCGCCGACGACACGCGCCGCGACCTCATGCGCCTCGGCGTCGCCACCGGCCTCACCGTCATACCGCAGGCACCGCATGCGTTTCTCGGTCAGCAGCGAGCGTTCGACCTCGCGGTCAATGCCACCGCCGCGTTCTTCACGCTCCACCTCACCCACCGCGGCCGCCCGCCCGTCGAGACCACGCTTGCGGAATCACCCTTTGCCGTCGGCGCCTGCTGGACAACGATCGGGGGCGGCTACGGCGGCAGCGAAGGCGCCCAGTGGATCGGGGAAAAGTTGCACTTCGCCGCGCACCACGATCGCTTCGCGTTCACGTGGACGGAGCGCGCCGGCCTCGCCGTGTGGCGCGACGACTCGCCCGAGGCCACGTCGTTCCGGCCCGATGGCCGCGGCGGTTTCTATGTCGTCGAACAGACGACGCGTCAGCTCGCGCGCTGGAATGACAAAGGCGAGCGCGCCGAGGTCCTCGCCGACCGCTTCGAAGGCAAGCGCCTCAACCGCCCCAACGACTGCGTCGTCCGCGCCGACGGCACGGTGTGGTTCACCGACCCCGATTTCCTCTTCACGCAGCGTAAGGACGAGGTGAAGGAACTCACCGAGCAAAATCTCTACCGCTACGACCCGCGCACGCGCGCGCTCACCGCCGCCGCGCGCGGCTTCGGCAAACCCAACGGCCTCGCGTTTTCGCCCGACGAAAAGTTTCTCTACGTCACCGATAGCGCCGGCGCCGACCTCCTGCGCTTCGCCGTCGCCGCCGACGGCACGCTCGGCCCGCGCGAGATTTTCGCCACGCTCAAGGTCCGCGGACTCGACGGCCTCGCGTTCGACGCGCAAGGCCGGCTCTGGTGCGCCGCGCTCGACGGCGTGCATGTCTTCGACGCCGCCGGCCGCGACCTCGGCGTGATCGCGCTCCCCTCCAAGCCCACCGCCATCGCCTTCGCCCCCGCGCCCTCGCGCCTCGTCTGCATCACCACGCGCGACGCCGCCTTCGTCACGACGCTCCGCTAGTCTCTCCGTCTCTCGTTCCCTCCCTCTCGCGGTTTCCGCCCATGGTCCCCTCCCGCCACGCCACCGAACTCGACGAGCTCGGCTACACGTTGATCCCCTCGTTCGCGTCCGCCGACCTGCTCGCCGAACTGCGCGCCACCGTCGCCCGCCTGTACGAAATCGAGGGCGAAACTGCCGGCAGCGAGTTTCGCCTCGAGCCCGGCTGCCTGCGCCTCGCCAACCTCATCGACAAGGGCGAGGTCTTCCAGCGCGTTGTCGCCGCACCCGAAATGCTCGCGTTTGTGCGCCACGTCATCGGCCCCGACTTCAAACTCAGCTCGCTCAACTGCCGGACCGCGCTCCCCGGCTGCGCGCCCCAGCCGCTGCACGCCGACATGGGTGGCGTCGCCGACGAACGCGGCCCGTGGGTTTGCAACATCATCTGGATGCTCGACGCCTACACGCCCGACAACGGCCCCGTGCGGGTTGTCCCCGGCTCGCACCGCTGGCGCCGCCTCCCCGCGAGCGAGCTGCCGGACCTGCGCGCGCACCACCCGGCCGAGATCGCCGTCACTGCTCCGGCCGGCTCGGTCGTCGTGATGAACGCCCATACGTGGCACGGCGGCCTCGACAACCGCACTTCGGGCCAGCGCACCGCGCTCCATGCGTTCTACTGCCGGCGCGACAAGCCGCAGCAGCAGTATCAGAAGAAACTCCTCCGCCCCAAGGTGCAGGCCGCGCTCGCGCCTGAACTCCGCGTGCTCCTCGCCCTCGACGATCCGCTCAACGACGAACTCGCCACCTCCACCGTCCCACGCAGCGGCTTCCTCGCCGCGCCCGAGCGCCCACGCGCCTTTTGAGCAACAAATTCCGTCCAATTTCCCACGTTCCACCCGTTACTCTTTGGCCGGGACTTTCTCTCGCCCTGTCTTCCCCGTCTCCCCCCGCATCTCCTCGTTTCCCAGTCTCCCCTCTCTTCCGCCCATGCCCACCACCCGCCGTTCCTTCCTCAAGACCTCCGCTGCGGTCGCCGTGCCCGCCCTCATCGGTCTCCGCCCCAGCGTCCGCGCCCAGTCCGCCCGCGAGGGTAAACTCGGCGTCGCCCTCTGCGGCCTCGGCGGATTTTCGAAGCAGAGCATCGCCCCCGAATTGCCCTCGGCGAAAAACGTCTGGTTCGCCGGCGCCATCACCGGCGACACCGCCAAGGGCCGGGAGTGGGCCAAGCAATACGGTTTCCCCGAGAAAAACATCTGGAGCTACGCCGACATGGCGCGCCTCGCCGACGCGAAGGATATCGCAATCGTCCACGTCGTCACACCCAACAATCTCCACGCCCCACACACGATCGCCGCCGCCAAGGCCGGCACGCACGTGATGGTCGAGAAGCCGATGGCCACGAGCAGCGCACAATGCGAGCAGATGATCGCCGCGGCAAAATCCGCCGGCGTGCGCCTCGGCGTCAGCTACCGCCTGCACTGGGAGCCGCACCACGTGCAGGCCGCCGCGCAGCTCGCGGGCGGCGCCGTCGGCAGCCTCGCCAACGGCAGCTACGAATTCTCCTGGGGCTACGCCGGCTTCCTCGCTGATCCGGAGCGGCGCAAGACCATCAAGCTATGGCTGCTTGATCAGAAATTGACCGGTGGCGGCGCGCTCTTCGATACCGGGGTCTACCCGATTCAGGCTGCCTGCATGATGACAGGAAAGGTGCCGGTCGCCGCCCGCGGCTTCGCTTCCACCCGGCACAAGGATCTCTTCCCGGCGGGTGTGGAGGAAACGATGAGCTTCGAACTCACGTTCGCCGACGGTTTCCAGGCCCTCTGCCGCGCGAGCTACAGCGGCAGTTTCCACCAATGCACGACCTACGGGCCCAAGGGCGTCGTCGAAATCCTCCCCGGCCTGCCCGCCGGCAGCGTGTTCGGCCAGAGCAGCAACGGAAAACCCAACCCGAAGCGCCTCGTCGTAAATCGCAAGGACATCCCCGCCGACGACACGCTCCAGCTCGGCGCGATGCTCGATGCCTTCGCGCAGGCGATCACCGCCGGCACGCCGTTCAAGGCCGACGGCGCGATGGGCCTGCGTGACATCCGCATCGTCGAGGCCGTCTACGCTTCGGTTGCACAAGGCGGAAAAAGCGTTTCCATCAAGCCATGAAAGTGCCCCGCCTGCCGGCCTGCGCAGCGTTGCTGCTTGCCCTCCCCCTCGGCGCCGCCGCTGCCGAAGCCGAGAGCCTTTTTGTCCGCCGCGTGTGGCCGATGATGCAGGACAAGTGCATCGCCTGCCACGGCCAGGACGAGGCCAAGATCAAGGGCGGCCTCGATCTGCGCTCGCTCGCCGAGACGCTCATCGGCGGCGACAGCGGCAAGCCGGCGCTCGTCGCAGGCAAACCAGAGCAGAGCCCGATCTACCTCGCAGTCACGCGCACGCACGACGCCTGGGAGGTGATGCCACCCAAGGAAGCCGACAAACTCTCCGCTGAACAAATCGGTTGGATCAAGGACTGGATCACGGCCGGCGCCCCATGGCCCGACGCCGCGAAGCAAAAGCAGATCGCTGCCGCCAACGCAGAACAATGGTCCGCCGAGGACGGCATCCTCATGCCGACCAGCGGCGGCCTGTCCGCCGATTGGACGAACCGCCGCTACAAGTCCGAGGGCATGTGGGCGTATCAGCCGGTGCGGAAACCGGCCGTGCCCGCTGCTGGCTCTCAGCCCTCAGCTCTCGGCTCTCAGCCTTCAGCCAATCCCATCGACGCCTTCCTCGCCGCGAAGCTCCCCGCCGGCCTCACGCCCGCGCCCGCCGCCGACGCCCGCACTTTCATCCGCCGTGCGACGTTTGATCTCACCGGTCTGCCGCCGACCCCCGAGGAAGTAGCGGCTTTCGTTTCCGCCTCAGTCGCCCATCCACAATCGGCCATCGCCCATCTCATCGACCGTCTCCTCGCCAGCCCGCACTACGGCGAACGCATGGCCCAACACTGGCTCGACGTGGTGCGCTACGCCGACAGCAGCGGTTTCGCCAACGACTTCGAGCGCGGCAACGCGTGGCGTTACCGCGACTACGTCGTGCGCTCGTTCAACGCCGACAAACCCTACGACCGCTTCGTCCGCGAGCAGATCGCCGGCGACGAAATGGCCGACTCCTCTCAACTTTCAGCTCTCAACTCTGAGCTCTTGGTCGCCACCGGCTTTCTGCGCATGGGCCCGTGGGAACTCACCGGCATGGAAGTCGCCAAGGTCGCGCGCCAGCGCTTCCTCGACGATGTCACCAACAGCGTGGGCGAGACCTTCCTGGCCCAGTCCCTCCAGTGCGCCCGCTGCCACGACCACAAGTTCGATCCCGTGCCGACGCGCGACTACTATTCGATTCAAGCCACGTTCGCGACAACCCAACTCGTCGAGCGCCCGGCCTCGTTTTTGCCCGCCGAAAACACCGCGGGTTTCGACGAAAAAAAGTATCTCGAGCCCCGCCGCGAGGACTACCTCGCGACCCTGCGCCGCCTCGATGCGCAGATGCTGGCCTCGGCCGAAAAATGGTTTCAAGAAAAAGGCCTCGACCCCGCGAAATGGAACGCCGCCGTCGAACAAGCCCGCACCCAGGAACGCGGAGCCAAGCGCCGGGAATTCGAGGGTGCCTTCAATGCCGCCCGCAACGCCCTGACGCGCCAAAAAGTGCCCGAGGATCAGTTTCCGCCGAAACTCCTCGGCTTTAGCCCCGAAGACTACGGCAACGAGCGCGTCGCCCGCAAAGGGCTGGAACGTCTCAAGTGGGAGTTTGACCGCTACGAACCCTTCGCCCTCGCGGTCTACAACGGCCGCACGCCCGAGCTGAGAGCCGTCTCCAATCCCCTGCGCATGCCCGCGAATCGCATGACCGAGGGCGAGCTGGAGCAGACCTGTATCTTGACCTACGGCGATCCCTTCGCCCTCGGCGAAAAGGTGCCGCCCGGCGTGCTCAGCGCCATCGGCGTCGCGCCGAAAACTCCCGTGCCCGACACCATTGAGGGCCGACGCACCGCATTCGCGGATTGGGTGGCCACCACCGACAATCCCCTCACCACCCGCGCCATCGTGAATCGCGTCTGGCTCTGGCACTTCGGGCAACCGCTCGCCGGCAATCCGAACAATTTTGGCAGCACGGGAAAAAAGCCCACCCATCCCGAACTCCTCGACTGGCTCGCCGCCACGTTTGTCGAGGACGGCTGGTCGTTCAAAAAACTCCACCGCCTCATCCTGACGAGCGAGGCCTACTGCCGAAGCTCTGTGCACCCCGACCGCCAGCTCCTCGCCGAGAAAGACCCAACCGGCACGAGCTACGCCGTGTTTGCGCCGCGCCGCCTCACCGCCGAGGAATTGCGTGACGCCATGCTCGCGACCACCGGCGAACTCAATCCGACGCTCGGTGGCATCCCAAATCGCCCTGAAATGAATCTCGAGGCCGCCCTGCAACCGCGCCAGGTCATGGGCACCTTCGCCTCCGCGTGGATTCCCAATCCACTCCCGGCCCAGCGCCACCGCCGCAGTCTCTACGCTTTGAAAATCCGCGGCCTGCCGGATCCCGCACTGGAAGTGTTCAACCAACCCACGCCGGATTTTTCCTGTGAGCGCCGCGACGCCTCCACGGTCACCCCGCAGGTCTTCAGCCTCTTTAACGGCGCCGCCAGCCACGCCCGCGCCCTCGCCCTCGCCGCACGGGTCGTGAAGGAAACGTCGACCGACGCCGACGCTGTCGCGCGCGCCTTCGCTCTCGCGTATTCGCGCGCGCCGAGCGCGGCCGAACTCGCCGCGTGCCTCGGCCACTGGAAATCCATCTCCGCCCTCGTCGCTTCCACTACGCTGACGACACCCGCGCCGCCGCTCGAAATCCGCCGCGAAGCCGTCGAGGAAAACACCGGCGAAAAATTCGCTTCTTCACGCTCCGGTGTGGGTCGTGAGGGATGAAACGTGAGGCATCAGGTCGAGTTTGCCGCAGAAGAAGAGGATTCTGGCGCGGTAGTTTTCGAACCGCCGGAAGCCGCGGGCGTCCGACTTGATCGCTTGGAT
>SXGT01846267.1_pt1 | contig 17071 bp, 20 predicted proteins | sample 3176221 | NCBI WGS metagenome assembly SXGT01 (sample SAMN11356862, study PRJNA531348) | freshwater metagenome | isolation source: freshwater sample F1-120 | place: China: Fuxian Lake, Yuxi | collected 2017-12-25 | reverse complement strand
TGGGTGACCTCGATTGGGGTGGGTTGGCGAAGCGCGAACTCCGCCAAATTCCAGTTTTACCCCATGTTTATGAGGTCATCCAAATGGTTGGGCGCGCCTCAACCCTCACGGGCATGGCGATATGATGCATTGGTCAGGTGAAAGAATGGTTGGCGGGAGCGCGACGCCGCAGGCCTGGAAGAACTTGCCCGTGGTTCCCTTGGCGTCGCTACGAAACATGTAGCGCTTGCCGTCGATGGCGATCTCCATCTCTGTCAGATCGAAGATGGGCTTGAAGGCACTTGGGCGGCCCCGAAATCGCAGGCGGGGTGGTACAGCACGCCCGAAACCGGTGCTCGCCGGAACTTCACCAGCTACGTAAACGCGAACGTTGGCGAAGGCGCGCCCCAAGACCCCAATTACGCCGGCTGAATTCTCCACTTGCTGGACTGGGAATCGAGCCCTGCACCCCAGTGCCAGGGCGGCACTCTGACGCCTGAACAGCCTGAACAGAAAGGCGGCCACCTGGCCGGCAGATGGGAGTCCACGGAAGGCCTACCGAGGCGGTCCCATTTTCGGCCGCGGCCGCTGGAGCGGCACTCCCGTCCGCTGCTCGCGCGGTGGCTGGGACTTCGGCTTCACTTCTTCCTCCTCTTCCGGCTCCGCGCGTGCCACGCCGCGAAGGATCTCGTCCGCCACCGCCGCCGCGGACCGCATTTCTACCACGTCATGGACGCGAACAATGTGCGCTCCGCCGAGGATCGAAGCCGTTACCGCCGCCGCCGTCGCGTACAACGTTTCGAGCGGCGTTTTTTGCACAAGGAAGCTCTTCCGCGAAACGCCCACGAAAATCGGGAGGTCAAGTTTCGCCAGTTGATCCAGGCGCGCGAGGATCTCGGAGTTTTGCTCCTTGCGCTTGCCGAAACCAATGCCAGGATCGACCACGATTCGCGCACGCTCCACGCCCGCACCGCGTGCTCTATGCGCGGTCGCGTCGAGATCGCGCACGATCGTATTCATCACGTCTGGAAGCGGCGGCTGCTTTGCCCATGTTTCCGGCCTCCCGCGCATATGATTCAGGATCAGACCCGCGCTATGATTTGCAACCGTGCGCGCAAGTTGCGGATCGAGCGTCAGCCCGCTCGGGTCGTTGATGATTTCCGCGCCGTGTTCGAGCGCCTTTTCCGCAACCTCAGATTTGTAGGTGTCAACCGAAATCGGAATGCCCAGGCTGTTCTTCAGCCTCTTCAGCACGGGCACGAGACGCCGCAGTTCCTCCGCAGCTTCAATTGGCTTCGAGCCTGGCCGGGTGGATTCCGCGCCAATCTCGATGATGTCCGCGCCCTGCTCCTCAAGCTCGATCGCGCGCGCGAAAGCGCGATCCGGATCGAGGTACCGGCCGGCGTCCGAAAACGAATCCGGTGTGACGTTCAAGACGCCCGCAATCAACGTGCGGCTGCCAAGTTGCAACTCGCGGTTCTTCAGCTTCCAGTAACAAAGGCGGCGATGCGCGTTCAAGAAAACTCCAGTCTGCGAACGCCGTAGCGCTCCAGTTTTTCTTCCAAAACGCGTACGGGCCGCGGATGGAGAAATCCTTCGCCATCAATTTCGATGGGAGGGGCGACAATGTCGTCCAGATACCAGCGGGACGAAGCTTCGACGTCGGTGGGGAACGTGAAATTGGGAAGCGTTGCGAGATGCACCGCTTCGGCCGAGGCGATACCCAGCTCCGGCATGGTCCCCACCCAACAGGGGAGGCCTGCTTCACGCGCGCGGTCGTGCATGCGCTTCGCATTGTGAATACCGCCGACGCGCTGAATCTTGACGTTGATGATGCTCGCGGCGCGAAGTTCAATTAGCCGTTCGAGCATGGAGAGAGACTCAGCGGACTCATCGGCGCAGACCGGCGTCCGGACGGACCGCGCCAGTTCCGCCATTTCTTCAAGCGCGTTTCGCCCAAGCGGCTGCTCGTACATCATGAGATGGAAACGGTCGAGTTCCTTGAACACGGCCTTATCGCGGATCGTGTAGGCGGCGTTTGCGTCCGTCATCAGCGGGAGCGTGGGGAAGCGTTCGCGGGTTCGCGACACAGGCTCCACATCCCAGCCCGGCTGAATCTTTACTTTCACGCGCCGGTAGCCTTCCCTGACGAACCGTTCGACGCGTTCGAGGAGTTCATCGACGGTGTCGAAGATACCCAGGGCGACACCTGAAGGAACCGGGCGGTCTTCGCCGCCAAGCCACAGCCAAAGGGGCGTGCCCGAAGCGCGCAATTCACGGTCAAGCAACGCTCCGCGCAGGCCGGCCTTTGCGAACTGCTCACCCTCGACATCGGCATCGAGATCCGCGGCGGGGTCCCGCAAGATCGCAGGAGCCAGTTTTTCAAGGGCGGCCCAGGTGGAGTCCGGCGTTTCGGCGGAATAGAAGTTTCCAGCCATCGGAGAGGCTTCGCCATAGCCCGTTACGCCGGCGTGGCGATAGGACACAACGATCGCATCCTTGACAGCGATCGCGCCGTTTGAGATGCGGAACGGTTCGTAAAGCGGAATCTGTACCCAGTCGAGTCTAACCATATTCAAAGCCAGCGATTGCGTATATCAGCGAACTGTCTCCCGCCGGAGGTTTCGGGATTCCGTCACCTGGTCTTACCATCCTTGTCAGGCAGCGGACCGGCCTGAACCCGAACTCCACCGCGAGATCGACGGCGCTCCCGTTATCCGGAAGCAGGTCCCAATATACCGGCTTGTCCGTGTTCCGATTCAGGAACCGGCACAACTCATTCCGTGCAGCCCCAACCGTTACGCTCGCGCAGGGGCCAAAATAAACAGCCCTGGTTCCCGGACGCCCCTGCAAATGACCTTCCTCTGCAAGGATAGCGAATAACGCGGAGCGGTCCGCGCCCATGGCAGCGTGATCGGACGCCAATCCGTCTTGTTGTTCCTCCCGGCAAGCGGGCGCCGCCTTCAACTCCCAACGCTCGATAGGGCATTCGTCCACGAACCCAAGCTTCAGGTAGAGCGTACGGCCCATGTCGGTTGCATCGAGTTTGATCCAGGAAACCGGAGCAAGGCCTATCGCGTGCTCCATCAAACGGGTTGCGAAGCCCCGGCCGCGCGCAACCGGGGCCGTCAGCACCATGCCAATCCACGCCAGGTCGCGCCCGTAGCAAACAACCGTCGCGGTCGCGGCGAGGCGGCCTCCGGCATCGATGCCGAAACATCCGCCGGGCGCGAGACGCATGATGCGCAGCCAATCCCCGGGTGTCTGATTCCATCCGGCCGAAAGGCTGAGGTTCATGGCCGCTTCAACGTCCCGGGGCGTAAGGAGCCGCGGCATTTCGTGATTCAGACTCATTCGTACCTCAGGCAGACGATGGGATCGAGGTTCGCGGCCCTGTTGGCGGGATAATAGCCGAAGAACAGGCCGACACTCACCGAGATCCCAACTCCGAGCGAAACCCAAAACACGGAAAGCGTCGCCGGGATGGACGGCGCAAGCGTTCGAACCGCGAAAGCGATGACCCCTCCGAAAAGAACGCCGAGTACACCGCCGAGCCCGGAAAGCGTCACGGCTTCGAGCAAAAACTGGACACGGATATCGGATTTTCGCGCGCCGATCGCCTTGCGAATTCCTATCTCCTGCGTGCGCTCGGTGACAGAGATCAACATGATGTTCATGACGCCGATTCCGCCCACAAGCAGACCGATCGAACTAATAATGCCGGTCAGCAGCACCATCGCGCCCGTGAGTTGGTCCCAGAGGTTGCTGAGGAAGTCCGGGTCGGCGATTTCGAAATCGTTCTCGCCGTTGTGTGCTACCCGCCGCCTGCGCCGCATGGCTTCGATCACCTCGTTGCGGGCAACGTTCATCTCCGCCTCCTCACGAACTGAAACGGCCAGGAAGCGCTCGCGGATGGCGGGGTAATTCTTGCGGAAGTTCGTCAGAGGGATGATGACGAATTGATCCACGCCTAACCCGCCGAACATGCCGGGATCGTGCTCAAAGACGCCAATCACTTCGTAGGGGCGGCTGTTGAGGCGCACCACCTTCCCCAAGGGGTCGGTATGCAGAAACAGCGCCTCGGCAATGGCAGCGCCGATTACGGCAACCGCGCGGCTGTGATCCAGGTCGTCCGGAGAGAGGAAGCGGCCGTGCTCGACGGAGAAGAGCGGTATCGCCCGCGAATAGTCCGGCTCCGCGCCGCGCAGGATCAGCCTTTCGACCTGCTCATTGCCGTAACGGACGTTATCCGTCATCTGGGTAAAATCGATGCGGCTGGCGAATGCAGTGGCGAAAGCGAGGGACGGGCAGGACTCGCGCAGGAAAGCCGCGTCCGCGTCCATGAGATACTTGCGAACGCGGATCTTCTCCGGCATTCGCCCTGGTCCCATACCAAACGGGATGCGGGAAACGAAGAAGGTTCGCGACCCCATGGATTCGACGCGCGTGCGGATGTAGCCGTTGAGCCCGCTGATGATGGAGGCGATCGAGATCACGGACGTGACGCCGATGACGATGCCGAGCACGGTAAGGCCGGAGCGAATCTTGCGTGCCCGCAAGGTGTCGAGCGCAACGCGGAAGTTTTCGGCGATTTCGGCGCGGCTCATTACTTTCGTGTCATCGGGGTATCCGCCGGGCGTGGTGTGCGGGTCCAGGACCGTCCGGGACGCCCCGCCCTGCCGCCGCCGGAAGCGGGGCTGGGAAGCCAGGGCGCCCTCCCCGCAGGATGCGCGTTTGGAGATCCGGCCATGTCATTCCGCCCTCAGCGCAGCGACGGGGTCGAGGTGTGCCGCCTTCGCCGCGGGATAGATGCCGAAGAAAAGACCGATGAGGGAGCTCAGAACCAACCCAAGTATTGCGACCCACGATTGCACGGCTGCAGGAAATGACGTATACGTCCTCAGCGCCAGAGCGCAGGCGAAGCCCATGGTGACACCGATCGAACCTCCTACCAGACACTGAATGACACTCTCGGCGAGGAACTGCCGCAGGATGTCGCGTTCGGTGGCGCCGACGGCGCGGCGCACGCCGATCTCCTTAGTCCGTTCCGTCACGCTAACCAGCATAACGTTCATGATCACGATACCGCCAACAACGGCCGAGATGGAGCTCACCATTACGAACACCGCGAAGAACGCTCCGCTGATGCTGCTCCAGGGAGCGATGTAGCTCTGCGGAGTGGCGATGAAAAAATCGTCTTCGCGGTCTCCTGTGAGGTGCCGTCTGGCCCGCAGCACGACGCGAGCTTCATCCTGCGCAGCTTCAAAGACGCCCTTCCCCCCCGATGCCTTGACCTGGAGCGTGAGGCTTGTCCGCGAGCCTCGAAAGCGAAAGAAGCTGTTCAACGGCACTACGGCAACATTGTCCTGATCCTGCCCGAGCACGGACCCCACTCTCTCGAACGTGCCCACCACCGTGAATTCTTCGTTGCCCAATCGCACGCTCTTCCCGATGGGGTTCTCGCGCGGGAAGAACTCGCGCACAAGCGTGTCGCCAAGCAGGCAAACGGGGACGCGGTGCTGATCCTCCATTTCCGTGAAGTAGCGGCCGAGAATCACGGTACGGGTGTCGACCTCGCTCATGTTGGGAGTGTGTCCGGCCAGACTCGTATCATGCACTTCGCGGTTGCGGTAGCGGACGCTCAGCGTGCTTTTGGCCTTCGCGCCCACAATTTCGCAGCGACGGCAGCCACGCTCGACGGCCCGGACGTCGTCGATCGTCAGGTGCTTGTGGCGCAGGGCCTTGACGATGAGGGCGAAATCGGTTGCGACGAAGGGAGTGCGTGCAATTTCGAAAACATTGGTGCCGAGGTTGGCGATTTTCTGTTCGACGTAGAGATTGGCGCCTTGCACGAGTGTCATCACAGTAATGAGCGTGGCGACCCCCATGGTCAGTCCCAGAATCGTCAGGCTTGCACGCAGCCTGTTGACGCGCAAAGCGCCGGCCGAAAGAAAGAGGTTGTCTCGAAGGCCGAGCACGAGTCACGCTCGAATGCGACGCCAGTTCTTTCCCGCCTGGATCAGCATAGTTCCGCCCTCGTGAACATGCAGAATATCGCGCACCTTCACGCCATCGATCTCAACCGAGCCTGCCTTGATCTTGCGTGCGCCGTCGCTTACGGACTCCGCGAGGCCGATGCGCGCAAGCAACTTGTCCACGCGAACTCCCCCCGCGAGGCGAACACCATCGGGCAGTGGGACTTCGGGGATGTCCCGCGGAGTCTCCTTGCGGCGCACCTCGCGGTCGAAGCGTTGCGCGGCGGCCTCGGCGTCGCCGGCCGAGTGGAACTGCGCGACCAGCAACTTTCCAAGCGCGATCTTCATGTCCATGGGATGAAGCCTCGTCTTCATTTCGCTGATAGAGTGTTCACTATAGTCGGTCAGCAGCAGGTAATAGCGGTACATCAAATCGTCGCTCACCTGCATAATTTTGCGGAACATGATTTCGGGCGCCTCGGTGATTCCAACGTAATTGCCGAGCGACTTCGACATCTTGTTAACGCCGTCGAGTCCTTCGAGCAGAGGCGTGGTGGCGACGATCTGGGGTAGCTGTCCGAAATCCTTCTGTAGTTCCCGGCCTACCAGGAGGTTGAACTTCTGATCGGTGCCGCCCATCTCAACGTCGCAGCGAAGCGCCACCGAGTCGTAGCCTTGCGAGACGGGATAAAGCAATTCGTGGAGCGAAATCGGCTGACCTTCTTTGTACCGCTTCGAGAAGTCGTCGCGCTCGAGAATTCGCGCCACTGTGTAGCGGGAGCAGAGCCGGACAATGTCCACGAAGCCCATCGGTTCCAGCCATTCACTGTTGAAGCGGATCTCCGTTTTCTCCGGGTCGAGAATCTTGAATACCTGTGTCCTGTAGGTTTCGGCGTTGCGCGCTATGTCCTCGCGCGTCATGGCCGGGCGCGTGATGTTGCGCCCGGTGGGGTCGCCGATGAGCCCGGTCATGTCGCCAATGAGAAAAACAACCTGATGGCCCAGGTCCTGGAAATGCTTCATCTTGCGCAGGAGTACGGTGTGGCCAAGATGGAGGTCGGGCGCGGTGGGATCGAAACCAGCCTTTACGCGCAACGGGCGGCCCTCTTTGGCCGCCAAGAGGAGGCGCTCCCGCAGATCCTCTTCGCGAATGAGTTCAGCAAGGCCCTTGCGCAAGTAGCGAACCTGTTCGTCTATCGTCACCGGGTCACCTGTTTGAGCGTTTCGTAGAATTCGGGGAACGAGACGGACGCTGCATCCGCGTGTTCGATAGTCGAAGAGCCATCGGCGGCAAGCGCGGCGACCGCGAAGGCCATCGCGATACGGTGATCGCCGAAGGAATCGAAAACCGCCGCGCGAAATTTCTGTTTGCCTGGAATCACGAGACCGTCAGGCAGAGGTTCGGCGTTGACGCCCATGCGGCGGAGGTTATCGACGACGGTCGCTATGCGGTCCGTCTCCTTAATCCGAAGTTCGGCGGCGTCACGGACAGTAAGCCCCTCTTCGCTTGAAGCGCCGAGGACGGCCAGCACAGGAATCTCGTCGATCAGGGCCGCAGTCACGTCCTTTTCGATTGCGCCGCCGCGGATGGGCGCGTACTCCGCGATGATCTCGCCCATCAATTCCCCGCCCTTCTGCTCGACGTTTGCAAGACGGAGGTTCGCGCCCATTCCGACGAGAACATCGAGGAGCGTCGCGCGGGTCGGGTTCAACCCGACACCGCGAATGGAAATTCGCGAGCCCGGAATCAGCAGCGCCGCGACGATGAAGAACGCGGCCGAGGAAAGATCCGAAGGCGTCACGAGTTCGCAGGCCTTGAGCCGGGATCCGCCCCGGACGGTGATGACCCGGCGATCGACCGAAATGTCCGCGCCGAATTGGCGCAGGGCGATCTCGGAGTGGTCACGAGAGCGGACAGGTTCACGAACGACGGTCTCTCCATCGGCGTAGAGTCCCGCGAAGAGAATGGACGTTTTCACCTGGGCGCTCGGAACCGGCAGCGTGTAGTCGATTCCTCTGAGCATCGCACCCTTGATTTCAAGGGGAGGAAACTTACCGTCGCGAGCTGAGATCGAAGCGCCCATTTCCCTCAGCGGTTGCATGATGCGAGCCATCGGCCGGCGGGCGAGGGACTCGTCGCCCGCGATTCGGCTCATGAACGGCTGCGCGGCGAGAATTCCCGAAAGCATTCGGATGGTAGACCCCGAGTTTCCGGCATCAAGCTGCGCGGATGGCGTAGAGGGGCCCTGCATCCCGCGGCCTTCGATTCTCACGCTGGTTCCGTCCACGACAACCGGAATGCCCAGAGCGCGAAGGCAGCCAAGCGTGGAGTGGCAATCCACGCCCGTCGAATAATTCGCGATTTCCGTTGTACCTTCGGCAATGGCGGCAAGCATGGCGTAGCGGTGTGAGATTGACTTGTCGCCGGGCAGGGAGATGGAACCAGTGACCGCTCCGGTGGGGGAGATTTGAACTTGCATGGGAATCTTTAATTCTAACGGATGCGGAGCAGGCGATCCGCCCGAACAACATCGAGGTGGCAGCGAGTCATGTGAAAAGCGCCGGTAACAACGGCGGTGCGGGCGCCATTTGCGTGGAGACGTCGAGTGTTAGACGGCGGTGAACCTGACGCCGATGGATCCACCGGGTTCCGAATCATCTATTCCTCCGTCACGTTCGTGGGGGTGCTTAGGGCATCCGACGGTACAAACGATTCGGGCATGTCCGCTTCGGCGCCTGGGCACGCGCACACAGCGAATCGATCGCGAGGGTGTCCTTACACACCTTCGATGAAATGCCCCATCTTCTTTTTTTTGGTGCGCAGGTAATGCTTCGTCGCGTCAACCATATCCGCCTGGCAGGGTATGCGTTCCGCGACACGTACTCCCGCCCGTTCCACAGCTTCGACTTTTTCCGGATTGTTCGACAAAAGACGTACAGTCGAAAGCCCGAAGAAGCGGAGGATTTCGCAAGGCAGATCGTAGTCGCGCAGGTCAGCTTCAAAGCCCAGCCGCTCATTCGCTTCGACGGTGTCGGCTCCGGCGTCCTGAAGCTCGTAAGCGCGAAGCTTGTTCAGAATTCCGATGCCCCGCCCCTCTTTGTTCTCATAGATAAGCAGCCCGGAACCCTCGCTCGCGATGCTGGTCAGGGCGATTTCGAGCTGCGAACGGCAGTCGCAGCGGAGGCTGTGAAAAACGTCGCCGGTGAGGCACTGCGAATGGATCCGGATAAGCGGAGCGCGGGACGCGGCTAGATCGCCCATCCTCAGTGCGACGGCTTCCTCGGCGCCAACACGAAATCCGAAAATCCGGAACTGGCCGAAGCGGGTTGGAAAATCGGCTTCAGCCACCTTCTGGGCGCGGTGACCGGGGGCGCTGGGCATGGATGGGGAATAAGACAGCGTAATCCCTATTATAATGAACAGCGGACCGGAATGCTCGACCGATACTTGGTAATACTCCTGGTGAAACTTGGCGTGGGAGCCGCGCTCGCAAGCATCATTGTCCGTTCGAATCTCGTGAAGCGTATGCTCATGCGGGAGACGCGCACCATGAGCCAGCGCCTTCTCCTCGCGCTCTCTTTCGGCGGTCTGTTCGCGGCCGGCGCCGCGACGCGGGTGATGACGCGCGGAACCTATCAGGCCGTCGATAGCGGACTCGAAGGCAGCATGCTGGCGGGGCTGCTTGGCGGGTACGTCACAGGCCTCGTCTCGGGCATTCTGATCTCGATTCCCGCAATGTTCGACGGCGAATATCTAACGATGCCGCTCTACGCCGGGTTGGGAGTACTGGGCGGCCTGCTGCGCGACTGCGCCCCGGACATGGAGGAAATCTGGCGATTCTCCCCGCTCTTCGACCTCCACATTTTCCGTCTCTTCCGCGCCGGCCGCGACCATCGCAGATCGGCGTTTCAGCTTGCCTTCCTGGCAGCCATCCTGTTCGCGGAACTTTTGCGGCAGTCCCTTGGTTTCCTGTTTCCGCCAAAGGGTGTGTACTACCTGTCGACGTGGGGGGAGCATCCGGCCACGGTCCTGGCGGTCTATGCGGGGACGCTCCTCGCCGTCACGCTGCCCCTGAAAGTCTGGAACAACACGCGAAATGAAGGCAGGCTGGAGGAGCAGCAGCGGCTCCTGATCCAGGCGAAACTACAGGCTCTTACAAGCCAGATCAATCCGCACTTCCTTTTCAATACCTTAAACTCCGTCTCGTCCCTGATCCGAACCAATCCGGCACAGGCCCGATTGGTAATCTACAAGTTATCGAACATCTTGCGCAGACTGCTGCGAAAGACGGATAATTTCAGTTCGTTGCGCGAGGAGCTGGATTTCATCGAGGACTACCTGTCCATCGAAGTAATACGGTTCGGAGACAAGCTGCGGTTTGAGAAGGACGTGGAACCGGCAAGCCTCGACGTCCTCATCCCGAGCATGCTTCTTCAGCCGATCATCGAGAACTGTATCAAGCATGGGTTGAGCAACAAGGTGGAGGGCGGAACCATCCGATTCCGCGCGGGTTCAAACGGAGGCAGGCTTCGGCTTGTCATCGAAGATGACGGCGCGGGAATCCCGGAGGAGCAATTGGCGAATGTTCTCCACCGAGGAATTGGAGTCAGCAACGTCAGCGAACGGCTGAAAGTCGTATATGGGAACGATTATAGTCTGGCGATCGACAGCCAGCCCGGGCAGGGGACACGAGTGGAAATCGTGGTTTCGGAACTGAAACCGAGGTTGGCTGCGGTCTCCTGATCGCGATTCGGAGGACTGGACGTTGGACAAATTCGACAGTACGGCAGTAGCGCTACCCACAAATGGAATGCCGCGAACTCTCGCGGCGCGAACGAGACGAATTTACGATCTGCTAGCGCCCGTTTATCCGCTCTCGACGTTGTGCTTCCATTCGATCGCGCACCGGTGTGCGCTGGACGCGGCGGGAATCCGCGACGGCATGCGGGTGCTCGAGGTGGCGACCGGGTCGGGCGAGATGTTCCGGCGGCTGGTGCGGGCAAACCCGGGCGGCTCAACGGTTGGAATCGATCTATCTCCAAACATGGCGGCGCGGGCGCAGCGGACAGCGAGGGAGGAATTCCCGGCTTCGAACAGTCACTGCCAGGCCGTGGACGCACGGAGAATGCCCTTCCGCGACGAGAGCTTCGACGCCGTAGTCTGTTGCTACCTGCTGGAGTTGTTGAGCCCGGAGGACATTGTCCAGACGGTGGATGAGCTTCACCGCGTCTTGCGGCGGAGAGGATGCCTGGCGCTTGTGATGATCGGGCAGAGCACGCCGGGATTCAACCGGATCTACAAGGTATTGGGCAGCATCGTGCCGGCGTTCTGGGGACGCCAGGTGGAGCGCAGCATTCCAGCTGTAGTTGAGGCGAAGGAGTTCAAGATTCTGAGCGACCGCGTGGTCAAGCAGAGCTTCTATCCATCGAGGGTGTTGACGGCCCGAAAGTAGGCCGAGCGGCCTACCAGAGTGTGGGGACATCGTACTTCCGGATCTGCTCGTCCGGCGTCAGAATCGTAAGCCCTTCATGCCTCGCCTGAACTACGAGCCTGCGGTCGAAGGCCGCGAGCGCTGAGAGGTGCTCGGGATTCATCGAGACGATGATCCAGTCCGATTCGTACAGGATTCGGTCCGCAACATCCTTGAAAGGCGGTTTCGAATCTCAGCTTTCCGGCCTGATAATTGAGGACAATCCCGCAAAGTCGATGCGTCCCCATTCCAGATAGGCGGCCGACGCCTCATCAGGCGCGGCGGCTGGATCTTGCCCGCGCCGATGGGCATATTCAGATTGCGATTTACGTTCCGGCTTGAGTTGTATACTCGCGAACGCTACTCTTCCTTGCCTTCTTCGGGCTCGCGGCCCTCGCGTTGCGCTTTCAACCGCTCTTCCTTGCGCTTGGCGCGTTCCGCGGCACGCTTCACCAGTTCGGAACCCACCAACTCGATGATCGCCTGTTCCGCTCCGTCGCCTTTGCGGTTTCCCAGGCGAACGATGCGGGTGTAGCCGCCGGTACGCTGCCCGAACCGGGTTCCAAGCGTATCAAACAGTTTCCGCACTGAACCGGGTGTCTCCAGAAACGCCGCCGCCTGGCGGCGCGTGTGCAGCGTGTCCCGTTTCGCGAGCGTGATCATCTGTTCGACAAGCGGCTTTACCGCCTTCGCCTTCGGAACCGTGGTGACGACTCGTTCGTGTTCGATGATGCTTGTGACCAACCCTCTCAGCAACGCCTTGCGCGACCCTGCGTCGCGCTTGAGTTTGTATCCGCCTACTTTGTGTCTCATCGCATTGCCTCTTCTTCCTCTTCCGGCTCATGATCGAATTCGGAAGCCGTGGCCGCCGGACCGGCGATCAGCCGCCCCTGCGCATCTAGTTTCATTCCGAGCGAAAGCCCCATCTGTGCGAGAATTTCCTTGATCTCGTTGAGCGACTTGCGCCCAAAATTCTTCGTGCGCAACATCTCGGCTTCCGTCTTCTGCAACAACTCCCCGATGGTCTGGATATTCGCGTTCTTCAGACAGTTGTAGGACCGGACGCTCAATTCCAACTCTTCGACAGACCGATTGAGCTGGTCGCCCATGTGATCCAAGCTGCGCTCCGACGTCTCCTCAGTTGCCTCCGGCAACTCCTCGAAGTTGATGAAGATCGTCATGTGATCCTTCAACAGCTTCGCCGCGTAGCCGATGGAATCCTGGGGCGAAACGGCGCCGTTGGTCCAGACTTCAAGCGTGAGCTTATCGTAGTCTGTCATCTGGCCGAGGCGCGCGGCTTCGACCGAGAAGTTCACTTTGCGGACGGGCGAATGCACGGAATCGATCGGTATGTAGCCGAGCGCGAGGTCTTCGTCGAAATTCTTGTCCGCGCTAATGTAGCCCCGGCCGGGCTTCAACCGCATCTCGATCGACAGCTTGCCGCCTTCGCTCACCGTAGCCACGTGGAGATTCCGGTCGAGGACTTCCACGTCGGCGTCGGCTTCAATCTGCCCGCTCAGAATCTCGCCCGACTCATTCGCCGTGAGCGTCACAGTCTTTACGCTGTCGCCCATGATCTTAAACGGGATCTGTTTGAGATTGAGAATGATGTCGGTCGCGTCCTCAACGACGCCGGGAATCGGGCTGAACTCATGTTCAACGCCCTGAATGCGAACCGCCGTAATCGCCGCTCCCTCGATGGAACTGAGCAGGACGCGGCGCAGACTGTTTCCTATGGTCGTCCCGAAGCCGCGCTGGAACGGCTGAGCAGTGAACTGGCCGTAGCGTTCGGTCAGCGTCTCGGTATTCGCCACCAGTCTCTTGGGTTTCTGAAAGCTTTTCAGCATAATATTTCCTCAATGCGGCCACAAACTCAAGGCCGGGCCCGCTTACATACCACTCGCCTGCATGCCAGGCACACTATACCGGATATTACTTGCTGTACAGTTCGACGATCAACTGCTCGTTGACCTGAATCTGAACGAGTTCCTCACGCTTCGGCATTCCCGTAACGGAGCCCTTCAGCGCCTCGCGATCAACGTCGATCCAGTTGGGCGCGGGCGCGTGAGCGGTGGCGTCGCGCGCCGCCAGAATCGTGGGGTTCTTTCTGCTGCTCGCCCGGACCTCGACCACGTCGCCCGGTTTCACAAGCGCGGAGGGGATATCGAGCTTGCGTCCATTGACTTGAATGTGGCCGTGACGCACTACCTGGCGTGCCTGAGCGTGGCTGGTCCCGAACCCCATGCGGTAGATCACGTTATCAAGACGGCGTTCAAGCATGCCGAGCAGGTTCTCGCCCGTGATGCCTTTCATGGCGCTGGCCTTCTCAAAAGCGTTGCGGAATTGAGTCTCAAGCACACCGTAGATGCGGCGGACCTTCTGCTTCTCGCGCAACTGCATGCCGTAGCCGGAAATCTTGGCTTTGCGGTCTTTGCCGTGCTGACCCGGGACGAAGTTGCGCTTTTCAATGGCGCACTTTTCGCTGTGGCAGCGCTCGCCCTTCAAAAACAACTTAATGCCCTCGCGCCGGCAGAGCCTGCAAACGGGGCCAATATATCGTGCCAAACTTCCTCCTTAACCTCTACTCTCAAGGTGCAGTTTACGATCCGGCCCGGATCTTCATCCTGCTTCACTCACTGCCTGATGCAAACGGCTAAACTCTCCGCTTCTTGGGAGGACGGCAGCCGTTGTGTGGAATGGGCGTCGTGTCGCGGATCGAGCGAACTTCCAGACCGGCCGTCGATAGAGCGCGGACTGCGGATTCACGGCCCGATCCGGGACCACTCACACGAACTTCCACCGTGCGGAGGCCGACTTCCTTCGCCTTCCCTGCGGCCGTCATCGCCGCCTGTTGCGCGGCGAACGGAGTTCCCTTGCGGGATCCGCGAAAACCGAGCGAACCTGAACTCGACCACGACACGACGTTCCCTTCGATATCGGAAATCGTTACGATCGTGTTGTTGAACGTAGCCTGCACGTGTACCGTTCCCACGTGGACGATGCGCTTCTCCTTCTTCTTGAAGGACTTCTTCTTGGTGGTTTTTGCGGGCGCCTTAGCCATATGCTATGTCTTTCCTGTTGCCTTCTTTTTATTGGCCACGGTGCCGCGGCGCGGTCCCTTCCTCGTGCGGGCGTTGGTATGAGTGCGCTGGCCTCGAACGGGCAAACCACGCCGGTGACGCAATCCCCGATAGGAACCCATCTCGATATGGCGCTTGATATTCATCGAGACTTCCTTGCGGAGGTCGCCCTCAACGGCTCCCTCGTCCTCAAGAATCTGGCGAACGCGGTTCACTTCGTCCTCGCTCAGGTCGCCGATCTTCTTGTCGAAGTCGATTCCAGCCCGGTACAACAGGGACTTCGAGCGCGTTCGCCCGATTCCGTAGATGTACGTTAAACCGATTTCCGCCCGTTTCTTTGGCGGCAGATCCACACCGGCAATACGTGCCATAGTTCTCCTAGCCCTGCCTCTGCTTGTGCTTGGGATTGACGCAGATAACCCGCACCACGCCTTCGCGGTGAATCACCTTGCATTTGTCGCAAATCTTTTTAACCGAAGCTCTTACTTTCATGATCCCTCAATTCCCGCCGCGCTCTTCGCGCCTGCCGCGAACGTTACCCGGTTCCGAATCCTGCCCCTGGTGGGATCGAGCGGAGAAAGCTCCACTTCCACCAGATCGCCCGGCGACAGCCGGACGAAATTCCCGGCGCTGTTCGCGCCCGCTGTGCCCCCTGCATGGGCCAGCGCTTCATGCTGGTTCTCCAGCCGCACGCGGTAAAGTCCGTTCGGCAACTGGTCCACAACCTTGGCTTTCACGTCGAGCTGCCTAAGGCCGGGTCAACACCCACGGACCGTTATCGGTTACCGCCACACAGTGTTCGAAGTGGGCCGAATTCGAGCCGTCCTTCGTCACCGCCGTCCACTTATCGCTCAACACTTTCGCGTCGGCCTTCCCCGCGTTCACCATCGGCTCGATCGCGAGAACCATGCCTTCCTTCAACCTTGGATTCTCGTTTTTCCGCTCGACGTAGTTCGGAACCTGCGGCTCCTCGTGAAGCTGCGTTCCGATCCCGTGCCCTACGTACTCCCGGACGATCGAGAACCCGTTTGACACCACGTGCTGTTCCACGGTGCTGCAAATATCGAATAACCGGTTCCCGGCGCGAACCTGACTGATCGCCAGTTCAAGCGACTCGCGGGTAACCTCCATCAGCCTCTCCGACTCCTCACCGACGTCTCCTATTGGGACGGTAATGGCTGAGTCGCCGAAATAGCCGTTCAACTGCACGCCGGTGTCGATCTTAAGCACATCGCCTTTCTTCAACTTTCGCCGCTCCGAAGGCATGCCATGCACGATCTCGCTGTTGATCGAAGTGCACAGCACGAACCGATAACGTTCGCCCGCGGACGGCACAAAGTAGCCCTTGAATGCCGGCCGCGCCCCCGCCTCCTTCATCATCGCCTCGGCGGCGACTTCCAGGTCCCAGGTCGAAACTCCCTCAACGGCCATTCCGCCCAACTTCTGGAGAATGTCCCACACCAGCAGTCCACTGCGGCGCATCTTCTCCAACTCGGCAGGCGTCTTGCGAATAATCATCCGCCGTTCTCTATCAACTCGAAAATCCTCTCGCACAGCACCGGTGGCGCCTCCCGGCTCGCGTCGACTTCGTACAGTCTGCGGCCCGCCCGGCTGAAATAATCCAAAACCGGCCGGGTCTGCCGGTCATACTCCTCCAAGCGCTCGCGAATCACCAACTCGCTGTCATCTTCCCGAATAACAAGCCGCGCTCCATCCAGATCGCACACCTCAGGCTGATTCGGCGGCCGGGATAACGCATTGTACAACGTGCCGCAGACGGGACACTGCCTCCGTCCGGTGAGCCGGGCTATAATCATATTGTAATCGACTACGAGGTGAATCACCACCTGATCGATTCCCCACCCTTCCAGCAAAGCTCCCAGCCTTTCCGCCTGCTGCTGCGTTCGCGGATACCCGTCGAGAATAAATCCGTTCCGGCAATCGGGTCTGGACAATCGCTGTTTCACGAGCGAATTCACCAGATCGTCCGGAACCAGGGATCCGGCATGCATCAAAGCCGCGACCTCGCGGCCAATCTCGTCCCCGGCATGAATATGTTCCCGCAGCATGTCGCCCGTCGAGATCTGCGGGAAACCGGTTCGCTCGATGAGAAGCTTCGCCTGCGTACCCTTCCCGGAGCCGGGAGGCCCAAACAGCACAACCGCGCGCGGGAACCTCTTTTGGCCGTTGTTCACTGGGAAATACCCGCTAGAACGAACTCCGGCGGCCGCGAATGCGACCGGCCCGCGGCGTGAATCCTTCGTAGTGGCGCATGATCAACTGCGCTTCAATCTGGTTAACCGTATCCATGGCAACTCCCACAACGATCAACAGCGAAGTTCCACCGAAGTAAAATTGAACGTTCAACCCGTCCAGAAGGAATCGGGGAAAATAGGAATCGATGAAGTTTCCGACGAGCGGGAGATGTTGCAGCTTAATCCCGGAGATCATAATGTCCGGGATCAGGCAGAGGATTGAAAGATAGAGACCGCCCACCACGGTAATCTTAGTGAGAATATTGTTCATGTACTGCGCTGTGTTCTTCCCGGGCCGGATACCGGGGATG
>SXGT01788060.1_pt1 | contig 17072 bp, 14 predicted proteins | sample 3176221 | NCBI WGS metagenome assembly SXGT01 (sample SAMN11356862, study PRJNA531348) | freshwater metagenome | isolation source: freshwater sample F1-120 | place: China: Fuxian Lake, Yuxi | collected 2017-12-25 | reverse complement strand
TCCAGCGCCTACACTTGCCTGGCTTCTGACTGTCACCGCAGCACCAGTATTTTCTCTGGTGACCCGATAGTGAGCCAAATCCTGGCATACCCCTGCCGCTTGAGCCGAGTAGTCGATGCTCGGGTCCAGCACATCAAGGAAGGTGCGGGCTGCCTCTTACAGTGGTGCGTCGAGCTGTGCAAGCGTGCGGTGTACAGGACCTTCCCCAAAATTCAGGGGAAGCTGAACGCGAGCTCAGTCATCCTCTCGAGTGACCTTATCACGCGCCGGGGTGATCTGGCGCAGACTTCTCGGATTCCGTCGGCGATGGCGTAATGAACCCTCAACAATCTGCCTGAATGAACAAGCACGATGGTGCGGTGCACCTAAGGACACCCGCAACGAAAAGTGAATCGCGTTGCAGATGTTAGCTGTGCGTCGGAATGGCTCGGGAGGAATGGATTCCCTCCGGGCGCGAACACAGTTAGCCGCTGCGTATGGCCCGACTGCGCGAGGCATTTCGAGGAGCGGTTGCCTCATGCCTCCTTCAGCAGCCGCGCCTCCATGTCGCCGTCGAGCGGCAGTTTCACGGGTTTCTTGAGCTTCGCGGAGAGATCGAAGGCCTTGGTAAGCATGAGGCGGTTGTGCGCCTCCTTCGCCGTTGCAGCGTGGGTAGGCAAGCCGGTTGCCACGCGGTTGAGCCAGGAGTTGGTCTCCTCTGCCATCGGGCCGATCAGCTCCTGATTGACCCAGTCGCCGGGTGGATAGCTGCCCATGAAATCGACGAGGCGGCGGGTGTCGGGGTTGTAGCCTTCCTCCTGCGGTGCGGAGACAGCCAGCACCATGTCGCGGTGGGTGTCGTCGATGGTGAGCACGCCGTCGGTGCCGACGATGCCGACCTCGAGGCTATAGACGGCGCCGGGCCACGTGACGGGTAGCGCCCAGGATATAGCCGTGTGCAGCACACAGCCGTCCTCGAACATGACCATGCCGGCAGTGGCATCGATGCCGCCGTAGAGCGGGCCAAGCACCTTGTCGATCGAGCGCGCGTATAGCTCCACAGGTGTCTTCTTCTCCAGGTACCACATGCAGATGTCGAGCGCGTGGGTGCCTGAGATCACCATCGGCGAGATGGTCGACGCGTCATTCGTGCGCTTGTAGTTGTCGATGGCGACGAGGCGGTTCATGTAGGCTCGACTGTTGACCAGCGTCACCTCGCCCAGCGCGCCGGAGGCGACCTTCTCCTTGGCGCTGCACCAGTTGCGACGGAAGCGCTGGGTGTAGCCGACCACGGCATCGACACCGGCCTTCTCGATCGCGGCCATCACCTTGGCGCTATCGGCGAGCGTGGTTGCGAGGGGCTTCTCGATCAAGAGCGGCTTGCCGTACTTCAATGCTTCGAGGATCGGCTCGACGTGCAGGTGCTCGTCGGTGGCGATGATGACAGCGTTGACCTCTGGTCGCTTCAAGAGCTCCTTGTAGTCGGCGGTGATGAAATCGGCGCCGATGCGCTCGGCAACGAAGTGGCCGCGGTTGTGGTTCTTCTCCGCGATGCCGATCCACTCGACAGCCGGATGGCGCATCGCGGTGTCACCGCGGAAAAGACCGACGCGGCCGGCGCCAATGATGGCAAGGCCTAGCTTCTTGGATGCGTTGGCACGCGGCATTGTCGGAATCTCCCTGTGTCCGGTTCGGGCGTTCCATAGAACGCTATCGTCCGCGTCGTCCATAGTGGTGGCCATTGCTGCCAGGGCGATGCGCGGCGAGGACAACTTGCGCCTCCAGTTCCTCGCCTACACGCTGCCGCAGCTTCGAAGTCCACCAAGATCACCCACGCGAGCCACGGAGGTGGCACTTCCTCTTGCATGGCTGCCTCAATGAACCCGCACGGGCACACTGGCATAGGCATGAATCGTGCTGTTGAGCACTGTGCGGGTCTCCCCGGTAAGCTCGAAGCGCTCGACGCGGGCGAGCAGAGCTCCGAACAGGCATTTCAACTCGAGCCGTGCCAGGTGCATCCCCATGCAGGTGTGGATGCCGTGCCCGAAACCGACGTGCCCGCGCGCGTTGCGGCCCACGTCGAACTTGTCCGGGTTCTCGAACCGGCGCGGATCGCGATTGGCGGCGCCGTAGACCATCAGCACGCGCGAGCCCTGTCGCAGGTGCACACCGGCGACCTGCGTATCCTCCGCCACGTGGCGGGTGAAGGCGCGGATCGGTGAATTGAGCCGAACGATTTCCTCGATGGCATTGCCCAACAATTGTGGCTCGGCGCGCAATCGCATCCATTGCTCTGGATGGCGGGCGAAGAGCAGCACGGCATAGCCGATCGCCGAGATCGTCGTATCTAGGCTCGGCGCGATGTAGTCGCGCATGAGTTGCGCGCAATGCTCCGGAACCAGTCCCTTGGCTTCGCCCACCTCGAAGATGCGTGCTGCCCAGCCGCTGGGCGCGAGGCGGTCGAGCGTGGCGTGCGTGTCCAGGTACTGGCGTAGTTGCACCAGATCGGCAAATGCCGATGTGCGGCGCTCACGGCAATCGCCCATAAGCTCGAACGTTGCGGCCGCCCAGTCGAGCATGCGCTCCCGGCCTTGCTCGGACAGCCCGACGAGATCGCGCACGATGTTGAGCGGCAGGTAGGGTGCGAGATCCGCGGCGGCATCGAACGTTTCACGCGCGACCATGCGCTCGACCAGTTCCGCGGCCGCAGCCTCAATGCGAGGCCGTACGGCCTCGAGCGCCTTCGGCATCAGTGGCGCGGCCGTGATCGCGCGGGTCTCGTCGTGGATGGGTGGATCGGAGTTGAGCGTGCTGCCGATCAGTCTGGCATTCACCTCCTCGTCTATCGACACTCCCTTGCCTGACGTGAAGACCTTCGTGTTGCGCAGCGCCGTCGTCAACTGCTCGAAGTGCGAGATCGCATGCAAGCCATTGTGCTCCAGCCAGACGACCGGACCGGCTTCCAGCATGGCCCGATAGCAGGGCAAGGGATTGGCGATGGTGGCCTCGGCATAGAAATCATGCGAGCACACTGGCGCAGCCGACATTCTCATGCACTCCTTGCTGCAATCGCGCGCATGACTGCTTCGTGCGTGGCCATGATGCCCGGCACGGCATCGGCGTTCATCCGGCCGAATCCGCACTCGGTCGAGACGCCGAAGTTCTCGGCATGCCGTTGCGCTGTCTCGTAGCGGCGCATAGTGCCCGGGAGGCCGTCGGTCTCGTGGATGAGGCCGAGATAGACCTTGAGCCCTGCCGGGCGCTTCAGGCTCGCGAGCGGCGCGAAGTAGGCGTCGTCGTCGCGCTCGATCGGCACGGGCATGTGGATGAAGTCCATCGGCCGCTTCAATCCACCGAGCACGGCATTCGTGAGCTCGACCATCGCCGCCGCGCTCTCCGGCTCAACGAAGTGGCGCCCGCCAAAGCTGCCGTAGCAGAGGTGATACCCCAGCTCGACATCGGCCGGCACGAGGTCGCCGAGACGGACCAGCCGATCGACGATGCCCTGCTTGGCCGGCGAGAACCAGGTCTTGCGCAAATCGACGGAAGGTAAGCGTCCGGCAGCTACGGCAGCATTCAGCGACGCCGTATCGAACGCCTGCAAGTCGTGCACGACGTCCCACTGCAGCGAGAGTTGATCGTGCGGGATCGCCGAGAGGATCTTGTTCAGCTCCAGGATCAATTGCTGCTCGTAGATAGCCTCTACGGCGCCTGCCGATTCCGGCATCACGCAAAAACTGATGACGTTGTACGGTGACGGCAGCGCGATCATGTAACGGCATTCCGGCGCGATCGCTCCGTTGGAACGCAGGACGGCATAGTCGTTGTAGGATTCTATGGCCGCACGTGCGTAGCCGAGATCGCCGAGCATGCCTGGATTGAGCTGCGTGCCGGCAGGAACCCGGAACTTGCCTGTATGAGCGCGCTTGGCTGTCGTGCTGCGCATGTCGCCGGTGCCGCTGATTTTCTCGGCGCCCGGCAGGCGTGCAATCACATCCTCCTGGTACTGGATCCAGTTGGTGCGTTCGCCCGTCTCGCCGTCCGGAATACGCGGGAGCCATGGCCCGAAGCGGGATGAAAGCGTCTGCATCACTTCCATCGCATTGCTCAGCGGAATGCTGCCGACAAAATGCAGCTCGCAAGCGCATGAGCCCGTCTTGTGCGTCGTCGTCATGCTACATCCTCTGTTCAAACCGCGCGAACCCGAATGGGTATGCTCTCGTACTTCGCCACGGAGTTATTGATGCCACGGTGAGGCTCTCCGGCGAGTTCCATCGCGGCGACCCGCTCCACAATCGCCTGCAAGAGGCATTCGACCTCGAGCCTCGCGATGTTCATGCCCACGCATGTGTGCACGCCGCGGCCGAAACCGAGGTGGCCGTAGGTCCGGCGGGAGAGGTCGAACCTGTCTGGGTCCACCCACTGTGCCGGATCGCGATTTGCAGCAGCAATCGAGATCATGATCTTCGTATCGCCGCGTACCGGCTGGCCCCCGACGGTGGTGTCGGCGGATATCGTCCGGAAAAGCGTCTGCAGTGGTGATCCGTGCCGCACGGCTTCCTCGAATGCGCTCGAGGCAAGCTCGGGGTCTTCGCGCAGCGCTCGATACTGCACCGGATCACCGGCGAGACAAAGCAGCACGTGACCGATTGCCGTGATCGTGGTGTCAACGCCGGCGGTCAGTTGTCCGCGCATGACATTCCACGCCTCGGCTGGCGTGAGCAGGCCACTCTCCGAGAGCGCATGCAGACGAGCGCCGATGCTGCCTTCGCGCACAGCAGTGCGCTTCGTTCGCTCCATCATCCATTCGATCGTGCCGGCCTCTTTCCCGAGTGCCATCGAGCGCTCGAGAACAGCGTTCTGCGGCCCGAAATTGTTGAAGCCCATGTCGCCGAAAATGAGCAACTGCTCGCGGCTGTCGGCGTCGATGCCGAGCGCATCGCCGAACACCTTCAGCGGGTAGACCTCGGCCACGTCCCGATGGGCGTCGACCTCATTGCTTTGCAGAACGCGGTCGAGGAGGTGGTGCGCCTGAGCCGTGAAGTCGTCCTTGAACGCAGCGACGCTGCTTGGCGCCAGGACGCGACCGACAAGGGTGCGAATCTCATTGTGTCGCGGCGGATCGGACTCGATCAACACTGCCTTCTCGCGCCACCAGGGCTCTGCCTTCGCGAAATCGAGCATCCCGACGCCCCGCGCCGACGTGAACCGCTTCCAGTTCGACAACACCTCGCCTGCAGGCTCGAACCGACCTGTCGCATAAACACCGTGTCGGGCCAGCCACACGACGGGCCCGGCCTCTCGCATCGCGCGGTGGAGCTCAGAGGGGTGACGAAGATTGTCCTCCGCAAAGGGATCAAGATCGATGACTGGAATGCCGTCAGCGGCAGCGATAGTGACCATGTTGGCTTCTCACGTTCTTCTGCGAGTGCATTCATGCACTACACTGGCCGCATGGAACTCGACACTGCCCTCAGCCGTGTCGACGATGAGTGCATCTGGGTGCGGAGGCTCGATGTGTCGCTTGCGGATTTCGTCCCAGTCCGCTCCACGCGATCCTGGCAGACGAGATTTGATGCGGCGCTCGTGCTCCTGCGCGTTTGAGCAGACGAGGTGCACGTCAACGATGCTGGTGCCTGTGCGAAGCGCAACCTTCGTCCAGGCTTGCCGCGTGACAGCAATCGGATTGACGCAATCGGCTACGACAATCCTACCCAGTTGAAGATTGTCCTCGGCAACCTTGCAGGCGATGACGTAGCCACCGCCATTCTCTACGATTGGTGCCCCGCCCAGACAGAAAAGCTCATCTTCGATCGTGTCTATTCGCAGGTAGGCTGCGCCGAGCTGTCTTGCCACGGCTCTTGCAATGGTGGACTTGCCGCTTCCAGGCAATCCGCTGAACGAGATGAGCATCGAGACACCATTGCGCTTTGAGATCTTCACTCCCGCGGACACCCCAAGGTGGGGGCGTTGGTCGCCTACACCAGCTCTCCGGGCGGAGCGGTCTGCCCGAGCAATACCTGTCCGTAGACGCTGTTCATCCGATCGGCATCGTAGAACGCGTGGCTCGCGAGCACGTTGATCTCGCGGTGGAAGCGCTGGAGCGGACTGTCCAGGTGGAATGATCCCGTACCGGAGAACTCGATGAGGTCGCTCGCCACCTCTCGCGACAGCTTGGCGATCCACGTACAATTGGCGCGAACGGCGGCGCGCTCGCGCATCTCGAATGGCCGTCCGGATAGCGCCGTCTGCCACACCCGATCCGACTCGGCTTGAAGCAAGGCCGCTGCTGCATTGAGCTTGGCATGCGCGGCCCCGACACGCGCCTGCGCGTAGCCGAGGTCGGCGGCTTTCGCCCCGCCATACGACAGCACGCGGCCTTTGATCTTGTCTGTCACGAGCGCTGCGACGCCCTCGGCTGCCCCGAGCATCATTGCCGACATGTTGGGGTAGTAGAACGACAAGAGTGGAATCCGCCACAGCGGAGCGGTGTTGATCGCAGCACCCGGCGCGCTTCCGTCCAGCAGTCCCGCCGATGGAAACGTGCGATGATCTGGCACGAAGACGTCGTCGAGTGCGCAATCCCACGTGCCGGTCGCCGCCAGACCGGAGACGGACCAGTTGTTGATCCCGTGGCAGTCGCCGATCGGCAACGCGAACCGCCTGAGCGCGCCCTTGTTCCCGTCCTCCACCTCGAACGAGCCGAGCAGGATCCAGTCGCCGTGGGGGAAGCCGCTGCCCATGCGCCACATGCCGCTGAGCCGCCAGCCACCGTCGACCTTGCGTGCCGTTCCCGCGGGCACGATATAGCCTGGTGCGAATTGGTTGGGTCCCTTCGCCCAGAACTCGTCCTGCGCCTTTTGCGGCCAATACCCGAGTTGGAAATTGTGCTGCACCAGGATGCCGATCGTCCACGATGTGGCGAGACAACCGCGACCAAGCATGCGCGTGACCTGCGGGATTGCCGGGAACGGCAGCTCGAGCCCGCCATATCTTGCAGGAACGGCAAGCCGCATGATGCCTGCCGCAAGCACCTCCCCGATGGTTTCCTGCGGCAGTTGCCCGGCCTTCTCCGCCTCTGCACCGCGCGCCGTCAACCGGCTTGCGATGTCCGCTGCCCGCGCGATGATCTCTTGGGCATCGACATCGGGATGGCTCGCACTTGCCATGGATTTCACCCTCACAACCGCCCGATCATGATGCGGGCGACAACACTGGATAATCAATCGGCGGTGTGCCCTAGAATTGAGGCTACGGCGCTGTTCAGCGCCGCCGCCAGATCTTCGGGACGGTTCGGACTGCGCCAGGCGACATGCGCATCGGGCCGCACCAGCACGGCCCCGTGGGCCCCCACCTGCCGCAGCTCGCCCCACTTGCCATCCGCGTCCTGATAGGAGCCGGCGGCGCCGATCTCGATCACCTCGATGCCGATGCCGCGCGCTCGCGACACCTCGGCAGCCGCTGCTTGCCAATCGCTAGTGGCTACCAACAACGTCAGCCGGTCCGGCCGCACCAGATCGTGCGTGCCGATACGCTGTCCGTGGCGGTTGAGCCAAGCGTGGGGAAGGCGGCTGCCCGGCCGTGTGGTCGGGTGATAGGTGCCGGCCATCGGATCTCGCAACGGCGGCGGCGAACCGTCGGGCACCAGTGCGCCCCGTTCGTACACATAACCGATCTCCATATCATGCGCCTGCGGGCCAATGCGCTGGATCCGCATCGCCTCTGCCAGGATCGCGCGGGCAGTTGCGCCGCCAGGCGTGTCCGAGTAGAGCCGCTCGAATGCGGCCCTGTTCTGCTCGGACTGACCTGGAGCTAGTCCGATCGCCTGATCGATGAGGTTGCGCATGCGAAACCCGTTCAGCGCCCATTCTGCGACGCGGGCGCCAACCGGCTGACGCTCACTCTCGTAGGTGTCGAGCAGTTTGTCGGGGGCCTTCCCGGCTATTGCAAGCGCGAGCTTCCAGGCGAGATTGTGCGCATCGCCGAACGCGGTGTTGAGGCCAAGCGCGCTGACAGGGGGATGGCGATGGACAGCGTCGCCTGCAAGGAGAACGCGACCGGCGCGGTAGCGGCGAGCGTAGACGCCCTGCACATCCCATCGGCCGATCATATGCACGTTGATTTGCAATTCTGGAATGCGCAAAAGCTCGCGAATGCGGATCTTGACGTTGTCCTCGTCGATGACATCCGGATCATCGGGAAGCAGCTCGCGCATGAACACCCAGGTCTCGGAGTGCCGGTCCCAACGGGGGCCCGTCTTGACCAGGCCCCCGCCGGCCCACTGACCGTGGCCATCGGGATTGATGAAATAGAAGATCAGTGCGCCGTCATCTTCGATCCATGGCGACAGGTCGGCAGTGAAATAAGTGTTCACCATCTTGCGCAGGTGACGCGGTCCGACCATCTCGATGCCGAGCGCACGCCCGACCGTCTTGCCGCCATCGGCCGCCACCATGTAGCGGGCGCGCACTGTGTAGTCTGCGCTGCGAGTGTGGTCGCGGATATGTGCAGTAACGCCGGCGCCATCCTGCTCGAAGGCGACCAGCTCATGATGGATGCGCACGCGGCCAGGCGCGCGCGCCTGAGCTGCATCACGCAGTAGCGGCTCGAGCATGTTGAGGGGCAGGTTCGTGGCCCGGCAGGCACTGTCCGCCTCGTAGCGTGCGCGAAGGCTGCCGCCACCATAGCCGTCGAGCGAGCCGATCAAGCGGCGATCGAGCGGACCATCGCCGCCAAGCGAGGTCATGAACACGATCCGCTCCATCAGCTCGAGCGGCGTGCCCTTGTCATAGACGGCGTCCGCAAGGCCGTGCTGGCGAAGAATCTCCAGCGTGCGCTGGTTGAGGATATGGGCGCGCGGATGGTCGGTGGTGTCGGGGTTGCGCTCGATGCAGAGAAATTCGACGCCAAGGTCGGCCAGCATGTTCGACAAGCTGAGCCCACAGCCGCCGCCACCGACAATGAGAACCGGCACGTCGATCGGCCCCGGCATCGCTTCCCCTCAAGATCAGCCCTGCGCACTGTGAGCAATAGGGGCTCGCAAAGCGGCTCGATAGGCGAGAAATAAACAATGGCAATAACCACAGATTATCGGCTCATCCCCTTGAGATCGTGATGGCGCGGCGGCGGATCAGCTTCGCCATGGCCTCGGCGGCAGGGGTGAGCGGCACTCCTGATCGACTCATGAGGACGACCTTTACGACCGGCAGCTCCTCCTGGATTGGCAGGGCCTGGAGGCGCCCACGCGCCTCCATCTGCACGACAAGCCGCTTGGGCAGTATGCAAAGGAAATCCGAAGTCTCGATCAGCGCCAGCGAGGAGGCGAAAGATTCCGATTTGATCGTGGCTTTCGGAGCTGTCAGCCCTTGCGCCTCGAATGCATTGACGAAGTGGTCGCCCGGACCGCCTGCCGGCCCGAGTGTCATCCACTGCGCCGAGACGAGGTCCGCCAGCCGACGCGCCTTGCTGTTGGGATGCTTTGGTCGACCCGCCACCACGAGCCCTGTCTCCAGCAGGTGCTCGACGTCGAACTCGCCCACCACCCGGTCCGGCGGGACCGGCCCGACGACGAAGTCGAACATTCCTTCGCGGATGAAGGGCAGCACCGAAGGATAGATGCCATCGACGATCCGAACCTCGACCTCGGGGTGCTGCGAGCAAAATTGCGGCAAGACATGGGGCAGGATCATCAACGACGGGAGCGGCGCCACGCCCATGCTGACCGAGCCACGCATCTGGCCGCGCAGCTGGGCCACCTCCTCGTCCATACGCCTCAGCTCGGCGTTGATGCTGCGCGCGCGCACCAGCACTGCCCTGCCATATTCGGTCAGGACGACACCACGTGGCGTTCGCGTCAGCATCTGCACGTGGAGATCGCTCTCCATCTGGCGGATGGTCTTGCTCAACGCGGGCTGGGTGAGGCCAACCTTGCGCGCAGCGGCGCGAATGCTGCCCGTCTCTGCCACCGCTACAAGAACCTCGATGTGCCGCAGCCGCATGTGCAAACCAGGAGTTTTCGCCAGTGCCTAATCGATAGCTTGTCTTGATCCCATATTCCAGCTTCGATTGATCGAGAAAATCGCAGGCGTTCGAGCAAGCAAAGCCGATCGAGGAGAGGGAGCGATGCTGGATAGGCCTCAGCGCAGCCACATCGATCATCTGGTGGACCTCACGCGGGGCGAGATCAATCGCGCCATTTTCTCTGATCCCGACATCTACAACCGAGAGCTGGAGGCGATCTTCGCCAAGTGCTGGCTGCTGCTCGGCCACGAGTGCCAGCTTCCGAAGCCCAATGACTACATCGCCGCGTACATGGGCCAGGACCCCGTGCTCGTCACCCGGGGCGGCGACGGCAAGATCCGTGCGTTCCTCAATATGTGCCGGCACCGGGGCAACCGCGTTTGCCGCGGCGACGCGGGCAGCGCGACGACCTTCACCTGCCCCTATCACGGCTGGAGCTTCCGCAACGACGGCACGCTCGACCATGTGCCCGGCTACAAGGAGGTCTATCTCGAGCGCCTCGACATGGGCGCCCACGGTCTCGTGACTGTCGCTCAGCTGGACACCTACAAAGGCCTGATCTTCGCCACGTTCGACGCCAATGCGCCTTCGCTCGGCGATTATCTCGGGCACATGGCGTGGTATCTCGACATGGTCCTCGATCGCCGAGAGGGCGGTATCGAGCTCCTGCCCGGCGTGCACAAGTGGCGCCTCAACTGCAATTGGAAGCTGCCGACCGATAACTTCATCGGCGACAGCTACCACGGGCCCGTCTCCCACATCTCGGCTTGGGCGAACGGCTTCGAGGGCATGCCGCGGCGCAAGAAGGGCTATGGCTACGAAGGCTTCCAGATCTCGGCCGGGGGTGGGCACGGCTTCGGCACACGCTGGGCCGAGAATGAGGAGCAGATCTATGAGATGGCTCTGCCGGAGTTTCTCGCCTACGAGAAGGAGCGAGCGCCGGAGACCATGAAGCGGCTCGGGCCCCTCCGCGGCATGCACCTGTCGCCGATGCACGGCTCGATCTTTCCCAACATTTCGCTGCTGTGGCAGTCCGGCAATCTGCGCGTCTGGCATCCACGCGGGCCGACGCAGACGGAAGCCTGGAGCTGGTGCTTCGTCGACAAGAAGGCGAGTAGCGAGCATCGAAAGCTCGTGTACGTGCACGACCTTCAGCGACACGGCACCTCCGGCACCTGGGAGCAGGACGACGTCGACAACTGGGCGCAGACTACAGGCGCTTCGCAGGGCTATGCCGCACGCCAGATCCGCCAGAACCTGTCGATGGGCCTTGGCGATGAGATCGACGATCCGCACTCGATCCATGCGGATCTGCGAGGCCGAGTTGGAAAATTCCAGTCGGAGATCAACCAACGTGCGTTCTACGCACAGTGGGCGAAGATGATGGGCGATATGCGCGAGCCGGCAGTGCCCGGCCGCAACGTTTGACGTAGGTTGGGTCGAGCGCCTCGCGAGACCCGACACGTCGTGGCAGCAATTGGTCGAGCGTCGGGTCTCGTTCCTCGACCCGACCTAGGGAGCAAGTCGATGGCCGATGTCCCCGACCTCCACTTCTGGCACGAGGTCAACCAGTTCTACATCCGCGAGGCGCGGCTGCTCGACGATCTCGACTTCCACGCCTGGGTCGATCTCTTCACGGACGACTGCACTTATTGGGCGCCGATCGTGTCGAACCGGATCGGCCGCGAGATTGGCCAGGAACTGAGCAGACACGGCGATCTGGCACATTTTGACGAGGACAAGACGAGCCTCAGGAACCGCGCGAAGCGGCTCGATTCGGGGCGAGCCTGGGCGGAAACACCACCGGGGCGGACTCGCCACTTCATCACGAACGTAGAAGTGGCCGACATTGACGGCATCGAGTTCAAGACCCGATCGAGCTTTCTGTTGTGGCGCTCGCACCTCGAGACGGACCAGGAGATCTTTTCAGGCACTCGCCGCGATGTGCTGCGGCGCACCGATCACAAGCTGATGATTGCAGCGCGCGAGATCATCCTCGATCACGCTGTACTGACGCAGAAGAGCCTCGGCGTATTCCTCTGAATGAGCGATATGACACCAGAACCGACCAGCACCGGCACTGCAAGAGCACTACGCACTGCCGTAGTGACTGGCGCCGGCTCCGGCATCGGTCGCGCGATCGCGCTGAAGCTCGCTACGGACGGCTTTGTCGTCGCCGCACTCGACATCTCGGAAGACGCAGCTTCAGCGACTTGCCAGTTGATCGCCCGCACCGGCGACGTCGATGCCTCTGCCTTTCGCTGCGACGTGACGAGCGAGGCGGACGTCATGGCAGCGCTCTCCGACGTGCGCGTCCGCTGCGGGCCGATCGGCGTGCTCGTCAATTCGGCAGGCGTCGCATGTGGCCCGGGCCTGCCGTTCATGAACAACACCGAGGCCGACTGGGACCGCGTGCTCGCGGTCAACGTCAAGGGCATGTTCTTCGCCGCGAAGGCAGCCAGCGCCGACATGATCGCGGCAGGCGACGGCCGCATCGTCAACGTGTCGTCGATCGTCGGCGTCATCCACGCACCGTTCATGCCACCCTACAGCGTGTCGAAGGCGGCTGTGAACTCGCTCACCAAGGTGATGGCCCGCGATCTCGCCCCGAATGGAGTAACGGTCAATGCGGTGTGCCCCGGCTACGTGTGGACGCCGATGTGGGACGGCGTCGGAACCAGCATGACGGGCAAAACCGGCGGTGGCGAAGGCCGCACGCCCCGTGAAATCTTCGAAGATCGCATTAGAACGTTGGTACCGATGAAACGGGAACAATCGCCGGAAGATGTGGCGGCACTGGTGAGCTTTCTGTGCTCGACCGCTGCCCGCAACATCACCGGCCAGATCATCGGCGTCGACGGAGGCGTTACGATATGAGCAGCCGCACTTTCGATTCCCGAGATCGGGCTGAAGGCAATGATGATGGGGGATCCAACAGATTGGGGCGGAAACAGACGAGGCCCGTCACGGTCCATTGGCCGATAGACCGTCGCCTGGACTAGCGGCATACTCACACCCAAACCAAATGGGAGGAAATGTTGGTCAAGATGCAAGCTGGGCTCTCCCTGTCAGCCCGTTCGGCGTGCCTGGGGAAGATCAGGGCCTGCCGATGAGCGATTTGCTGAAAGTCGACGCAATCGCCAAAGCATTCGGCGAGCTGGCGATCATCAAGGATCTGACACTGTCGGCCGCGGAAGGCGAGTTCCTCTCGGTGGTCGGACCGTCGGGCTGCGGCAAGACGACGTTGCTGATGTCGATCGCGGGGCTCATCGGTATCGATGCCGGCTCCGTTGATTTCGATGGGCAGCGCATCAGCGATCCGCCACCGGGCCTCGCGGTCGTGTTCCAGGACTACAGCCGCTCGCTGCTGCCGTGGAAATCGAACCTCGACAATGTCGTGTTCGGCATGCGCCGGGTCGTCGGCCTCGACGCGAGGGCGAAGAAGGACAAGGCGCGGCAGGTGCTGGCCAGCGTCGGCCTCGGCGGCTTCGAGACGTATTATCCCTGGCAAGTGTCCGGCGGCATGCAGCAGCGCGTCGCGATTGCTCGTGCGCTCGCTGCCAACTCGCGATTGCTGCTGCTCGACGAGCCGCTGGCGGCCGTCGATGCGCAGACACGCGCCGAGATGCAGGACTTGTTGCTCGAGCTCGCCCGGACCTACAAGCAGACCTGTCTGCTCGTCACTCACGACGTCGACGAGGCGGTCTATCTGGCCGACCGCGTCGTCGTGCTGTCGAAGCGGCCGACATCCGTGGTCGAGTCGATCGACGTCGCATTGCCAAAGCCGCGGGACCAGATCGCGACGCGCTCGGATCCCGTTTATCTGCAGATCAGGGCCCATGTGCTCTCGCGCATCAAGGCCATGCAGTCGAATGCCACGGCAACCGTCGCGGCGTGAACGAACGACGATCAATCCAAGGGAGGAACGAATGAAGAGCATCTACCAACGGTCACTGCAGCTTGGCGTCACGGCTGCAGCGATATTTGCCATCGCTGCGCCAGCGCTCGCCCAGACCAAAGTGAAGGTCGCCTACTTGCGCACACTCGGTATCGTGCACGTGTGGCAGGCCGAGAAAATGGGTGCTTTCAAGAAGGAAGGCATCGAGGTCGAGCAGATCACGCTCAACAACGGCCCGGCTGTCGCCTCGGCCATTGCCAGCGGCTCGGCGGACATCGGCTTTGCAGCCGCCACGCCGATGATCACGGCAATCAGCCGGAACCAGCCGTTCAAGGTGTTCATCACCAACAACACCGAGAAGCATCCCTCGCAATGGGTTGAGAGCATCGTTGTGGCTGGCACATCACCAGCCAAGTCTATGGCCGATCTGAAGGGCAAGACGGTCATCATCAATGCAGTGGGCGCTGCCTGCGAGCTGCAATTGCGCGGCAACCTCATGCTGGCGGGCCTCAAGTACGAGGACATCAAGACTGTCATCCTGCCGTTTCCGCAGCATGCCGCCGCGATGGAGCGCGGAGACGGTGATGCAAGTTGCAACGTCGAGCCGTTTTTGTCGTTCATGAAGCTCGGCAAGCTGAAGACCCGCTCGATTGCCGACGGAATGGTCGCCGGCATGGACAAGCTCGGCGAGGTCGTCATCGACGGCTACTTTGCACGCAGCGATTGGCTCGCGAAAGACTCCAAGCCCGCAGCTGCCTTCAAACGCGCACTTGAGGCAGCGGACGCGCACCTGCTGAAGAACATTGGCGAGTATCGGGCATGGCTGACCGGCGAGTTCAAGTTGCCGCCTGACGTCGCCAATGCCATCGTGCCGCTGATCAACAACCGCAAGCTCGATGCCAAGGCCGAGCAGTGGCAGCCGGTGCTCGATTCGATGGCCAAGACCGGCATGATCGAGAAGCCGATGAAGGCCGCCGACATCATCTTTGCGATGCCGCAGTGAGAGGACTGTGGCAGGGCGGGAGAAAATTGCGATGGCGCGATTGCGAAGCCTGGTCGGCCTCGTCCTGTTCCTGGTGCTGTGGGAGACCGTTGCGCGATCCGGGCTGTTCAGCCCGGATCGGTTTCCGCCGCTGGTCGACATCGGGGCGAGCCTCGCGCGCGAGCTTGCCTCGCCGAAGTTTCTCAAGAACCTCTTCGCGACGTGGAGCCGCACGCTTACCGGCCTGGCGATCGCCATCACACTCGGACTGGGGCTCGCCTTGCTGGCCGGCCACTTCCGCATCGTGCATCGCATGCTGGCGCCGACCGTGGACATGCTGCGCGTGATCCCGCCGCCCGCGATCGTGCCGCTCGCCATGTTCGCGCTAGGTCTCGGCACGCCGCTGTTCCTCTTCATCATCACGTTCGCGGCGATTTGGCCGGTCTACATAAATGCCGCCAATGCGCTGTCATCGCCGGAGCCGGTGCAGATGGCGATGGGGCGCTCCCTGGGCTACGGCGACGCCGAGATGCTGCTGCGTGTGCGGCTGCCGGCGGCCATGCCGGAGATCTTCACCGGTATCCGCATCGCGACCGGAACTGCGCTGCTGGCGGCTGTGGCGTCCGAGATGCTGGCTGGCAGTGATGGCCTGGGCCATCTCCTGTTCGACGCAGGCTTCAGCATGCGCACACCTGAAATGTTCGGCCTGATGCTTCTGATCGGCCTCTCAGGCGTCCTTCTGAATGCCCTGCTCGGCATCGTCAGGTGGATGCTGGTGGGCTGGCATATCCGGCTCGCAGCGACCGCGGAGAGCTAGGTATGGCCCGAATGAACTTTCCCGGCATGCTGTTCCTGCTCGCAGCTGCCGCCGTCTGGGAGGTGAGCGCACGCGTCTACGGCTCGCCGAATTTTCCGGCCATCAGCCAGGTATTCGCGGCGATCGTCAGCAACTATTCGGTGATTGCCGTCGAGACATTGCAGACATTGAAGCGCGCAAGCCTCGGTTTTCTGCTCGCCCTCGTCACCATGTTGCCGCTCGGCATCCTGCTCGGACGCGTGCGGCTGCTCGGTCAGATCGTCGAGCCGGTGATCGAGCTGGTTCGCCCCCTGCCGCCGATCGCCATCGTCCCCGTCGCGCTGCTGTTCTTGGGGACCGGAGACGAAGCGCGCATTGCAGTCGTCGCCTACGGCTGCGCGTTCCCGATTCTGATCAATGCCATCGATGCGGTGCGGGGAGCGCATCCGATGCTGACGCGGGTTGGGCGTTCACTGCGGCTGTCGCGGCTCGAGCAGATGTGGTTCATCGACCTGCCGGCAGCACTGCCGCAGATCATGGCCGGCGTGCGCATCAGTGTCGCCTTCGCGATCCTGCTGGCAGTCGTGGCCGAGATGCTGCTGTCCTCGAACGGCCTCGGCACGTTCATCGTGCGCGCGCAGGAGCGCTTCCAGATCGCCAATGGGCTGGCAGGGATCATCGTGATTGCGATTCTGGCGCTGGTCATCAATGCAATCCTGCGACGGATCGACGAGCGCCTGCTCGCCTGGCATATCGCACGCACTGGCAGTGGAATTGCGGAGCGTCGCGGGTAATGGCCAACGTCCGCAATATTCTGTTCATCATGTGTGATCAACTGAGGTGGGACCACCTGTCCTGCTACGGGCATCCGCGACTTCATACGCCCAACATCGATGCGCTTGCCGCGCGCGGCGTGCGCTTCGACCGCGCCTACGTGCAGAGCCCCGTCTGCGGCGCCTCGCGCATGAGCTTCTACACCGGACGCTATGTGCATTCGCACGGCGCGAGCTGGAATTTTGTGCCGCTGAAGGCTGGCGAGATGACGATCGGCGATCACCTGCGCCCGCTCGGTGTGCGCTCCGTGCTCGTCGGCAAGACGCACATGCGCGCCGACACGATCGGCATGGCACGCCTCGGCATCGATCCGAATTCGATGATCGGCGTGCGCATCTCGGAGTGCGGCTTCGACCCCTACGAGCGCGATGACGGCATCCATCCCTACTCCGGCCATGACCCGCATCCCCGATACAACGAGTACCTGCGCGAGCAGGGCTTCGGGGGCGAGAACCCCTGGGAGGAATGGGCCAATGCGGCTGAGGGAGAGGGTGGCGAGCTGCTGTCCGGCTGGTTCCTCAAGAACGCGAGCCGGCCTGGCCGCATCCCCGACGAGCACTCCG
>SXGT01839887.1_pt1 | contig 17074 bp, 14 predicted proteins | sample 3176221 | NCBI WGS metagenome assembly SXGT01 (sample SAMN11356862, study PRJNA531348) | freshwater metagenome | isolation source: freshwater sample F1-120 | place: China: Fuxian Lake, Yuxi | collected 2017-12-25 | reverse complement strand
TTGACCAGATAGATAACCCACTTCTGAGCCCCCAAGGAAAGATGTCTCAGGGCTGATTTCAACATCAGTCCATCGACCCCCGCCACGACGGGCTCCGATGAGATGTGACTAAGAGACAGCTGCGCAAGGAGGGGGGACGCTCGTATTACGGGATGGGTGGTTCGGCACTCCACCCCCTGTCCCCCTCCTCGTTCCACGAGGAGGGGGGACGCTTGAATTACGGACTCGGGCGGATCGGTTCCCGCCCCGACGACATCGCCACCCGCCCCAGACGGCCATTGATCCCGGCGAAGGCTCCTGCGGCCCACCCCCCCGAACCACCTTGCCCGTAATTCAAGCGTCCCCCCTCCTTCCGGAGGGAGGAGGGGGACAGGGGGTGGAGTGCCGAACCACCCAGCCCGTCATTCGAGCGTCCCCGAACCACCTTGCCCGTAATTCAAGCGTCCCCCCTCCTTCCGGAGGGAGGAGGGGGACAGGGGGTGGAGTGTGCGGGACAGGGGGTGGAGTCTGCGGGGGTCTTGTGGGAGGGAGGGGGGCATGCTAGGGTCGAGGGGCGTCGGTCGAGGGGCGGGCTGACCCCTTTTCTAGAATCTTCAGGGACTTGCGCGGCATCTCATGAACTACCTGGTCCTGGGTCTGAATCACCGCACGGCGTCCGTGTCGATCCGCGAGCAGCTCGCATTGGGCGAGGCTCGCCTGGGGGAGGCTCTGGCGAGCGTGGTGGGGAATGAGGATCTGAGGGAGGCGGTGATCCTGTCGACGTGCAACAGGGTCGAGATCTACGCCTCGGCGCGGCACCCGGCGCGGGCGCTGCCGGCGGCCTGGGGGATCCTTGAGCGGGTCTGCGACCTGGGCGAGCGCAGCTTCGATCGATTCCGGCCTCACCTCTATGAGCTTCGCGACGAGGCGGCGGTCAAGCACCTCTTCCGCGTGGCGTCGAGCCTGGACTCGATGGTGGTGGGCGAGCCGCAGATCCTCGGGCAGCTCAAGACCGCCTACGCGGCGGCGAGCGAGGCGGGCGCGGTCGGCCAGTACCTCGGGCGCGGGATGACGCGGGCCTTCAGCGCGGCCAAGCGGGTCAGGACGGAGACGAAGATCGCCGAGAGCGGCGTGTCGGTGTCCTACGTCGCGGCGCAGCTGGCGCAGAAGATCTTCGGCTCGCTGGCGGGCAAGTCGGTCCTGCTGGTCGGGGCCGGGGAGATGGCGGAGCTCGCGGCGCGGCACCTCTCGGCGCAGGGGGCGACGCGGACGACGATCGCCAACCGCTCGCTGGATCGGGCGCAGGCGCTGGCGGCGACGCTGGGCGGGACGGCTCGCCCGCTGGAGGCGCTGCCGGAGCTCCTGATCGAGGCCGACATCGTGATCACGTCGACCGGCGCGCGCGAGCCCATCCTGCACCGCAAGTCGCTGGCGGGGATCATGAGGGCGCGCAAGTACCGGCCCTTGTTCCTGATTGACATCGCGGTGCCGAGGGACGTGGAGCCCTCGGCGGGGGAGCTGGACAACGTCTACCTCTACGACGTCGACGATCTGGAGCAGGTCGTGGCGGCCAACCTGGCCACGCGCCAGAAGGAGGCGCAGGTCGCCGAGGCGATCGTCCAGGAGGAGGTCGCCAGCTTCATGCGCTGGGTCGACCAGTCCAACGTGACCCCGACCATCACGGCGATGCGGCAGAAGGCCGTCGAGATCAAGGACGCGGAGCTTGAGCGCACCCTGGGCAAGCTGGAGCACCTCTCCGAGCGGGATCGCCAGCTCATCGCGCAGATGGCCCACAGCCTGACCAACAAGCTGCTCCACTCGCCCACCGTCATGCTCAAGCGAAAGGCCTCCGAGGGCATCGCCACGCGCGACGTCGTCGAGCTGATCCACGACCTCTTTGAGTTGCCCGAGGCCTCGCTCGACGAGGGCGCCCCGGCCGATGGCGCGGCCGCCCGGCCCGCCGAGCGTGAGGCGGCCCCGGTCCCCGAGGACACCCGGCTCCGTGTCGCCAAGTAAACCCTTGATCACATTGGACAATCCATGCTCAAGATAGGAACCCGCGGCTCCCAGCTTGCCCTCTGGCAGGCCAACCACATCGCCTCTCGCCTGCGGGAGCTGCACCCCGGCCTGGACATCACGCTGGACATCATCAAGACCTCGGGGGACAGGATCCAGGACAGGGCGCTCTCCGAGGTCGGCGGCAAGGGCCTCTTCGTCAAGGAGATCGAGGAGGCGCTGCTGGAGGGCCGCATCGATCTGGCGGTCCACTCCATGAAGGACGTCCCCGGCCAGCTCCCCGAAGGCTTGACGCTGGCGGCCATGCCCAGGCGGGCCTCGCCGCACGACGCCCTGATCACCTTCAGCGGCCTGAAGCTGGCCGAGCTGCCTGCGGGCGCGCGGGTCGGCACGGGCTCGCTGCGGCGGCGCTTCCAGCTCCTGAGGATACGCCCGGATCTCGACGTGGTCGGGGTGCGCGGCAATGTCGACACGCGCCTCCAGAAGCTCGACGACAGGGCAGGGGGCCTGTCGGGCATCATCCTGGCCGTCTCGGGCCTTGAGCGCCTTGGGCTCGGGGGCAAGATCACCGAGGTGCTCCAGGCCCCGGAGTTCCTGCCGGCCATCGGCCAGGGCGCCCTCGGCCTGGAGACGCGCGAGGACGACGCCCGCGTCCGGGCCCTGCTTGAGCCCCTGAGGGACAGGACCACCGAGGTCTGCGTGCTGGCCGAGCGCGGCGTGCTGGCGCGCCTCGAAGGCGACTGCCACCTGCCCATCGCCTGCCACACCAGCCTGTCGGACGACGGGGAGCTGACCATCCACGCGCGGCTGGGCCTGCCCGACGGATCGCGGATGATCGAGGCGACCATCACGGGCCCCAGCGAAGACCCGACCCTGACGGGCCTGCGCCTGGGCGACTCGCTGCTGGACGGCGGCGGCCGGGCGCTGATGGCGTCCATCGAAGCGCACGTCGACGCCGCGCCCACGCTATGACCGCCCCAAGGAGCCAGGGGGTCGTCACCCTCGTCGGCGCGGGCCCCGGCGACCCCGGCCTCCTGACCCTCAAGGGGCTGGCCGCGCTGGAGCGCTGCGACGTCGTCCTCTACGACTCCCTCATCGGCGACACCGTGCTGGACCTCGTCCCTGAGGGCGTCGAGCTGATCTACGTCGGCAAGACGGGCGCCCACAGCGGCGCCGACGACCGCCAGCGGCATATCCACGAGGTGATGATCGAGCGCGCGCTCTCCGGACAGGCCGTCGTCCGCCTCCAGGGCGGCGACCCCTTCGTCTTCGGGCGAGGCGGGGAGGAGGCCGAAGCGCTGCGGGCCGCGGGCGTGGCCTTCGAGGTGGTCCCAGGGGTGTCCGCCGCGGTGGCGGTCCCGGCCTACGCCGGAATCCCCGTCACCCACCGCGGCTTCAACACGGCGCTGGCCGTCGTCACCGGCCACGAGGATCCCCGCCTGCCCTCGGCCCGGACCAACTGGCGGGCGCTGGCCAGCCTCGCCGCCGCCGGGGGGACGCTGGTCATCCTGATGGGGGTCAAGAACCTCGACCGCAACGCCCGCTTCCTGCTCGACGAGGGCGTCGATCCCTCCACCCCCGCCGCGCTCGTCCAGTGGGGCTCACTCCCCCGACAGCGCACCCTGGTCGGCACCCTGGAGACGATCGCGGCCGAGCGCGCCGCCAGGAGCTTCGGCCCGCCCGCCGTCTGCGTGATCGGCCCCGTGGCGGCCCTCCACGAGACGCTGTCCTGGTTCGAGCCCGGCCCCCTGGCCGGCCGCCGCGTCCTCGTCACCCGCGCCCTCGACACCTCAGCCTCCCTCGTCGAGCCCCTGCGCCGCCTCGGCGCCTCGCCCGTGATCCTGCCGACGATCGAGGTTCGGGACACCCTCGATCCAGCGCTCGACGCGGCCGTCCGCCGCCTGAGCGGCTTCGCCTGGGTCGCGCTGACGAGCGCCAACGGCGTCCGCGCGCTGATGGCGGCGGTCGAGCGGGCGGGGCTCGACGCGAGGGCCTTCGCCGGCTGCCGGCTCGCCTGCGTGGGGGAGGCGACCGCGCGCGCGCTCCGAGAGGCCGGCCTCAAGGCCGATCTCGTCCCCGCCGTGGCCACCGCCGAGGCGCTGGCGCTGGCCATGATCGAGGCTGGCGTCGGCGGGCCGGTCCTGGCCCCGCTGGCCGCAGGCGCGCGGGACACGCTGCCGACCCTCCTGGGCGAACACGGCGCCCAGATCGAGGTGATCGCCGCCTACCGCACGGCGGCGCCCGCCGTCGTGCCGGCGCGCCCCATGGCGCTGCTGCGCGCGGGCAAGATCGACGCGGCGACCTTCGCCTCCCCGAGCGCGATCCACCACCTGGCGCAGATGGCCGCGCCGACGCCCCTTCCAGAACTCCTGGGCCGCGCAAAAGTGCTGTGTATTGGCCCTGTTACGGCGCGGGAGGCCCAGAAGATCGGCCTGGCGGTGGACGTCGTGCCCGAGGCCCACAGCGCCGAGGCGATGATCGAGGCGCTCGTCGCCCACTTCGCCAGCGGGGCCATCGCGGGGTAGGATTGCGGCGGCGCCTCGGCGCGGACGCGCGACGGCGCGGCCGAGGCCTGGTGGTCGGTCAGAGGTCGAGGTGGAGGAGCGCGCGGGCAATGTACAAGGTCTTTGAGGTGTCTCCGGTGGACGAGTCGACGCTGGAGGAGGCGCTCAACCGAGGCTTGGGGGAGGGCTTCAAGCTGGCGCGGGTGGATTACGTGATGCAGGCGGGGGTTCGGCGCCCGACGCTGGCCTACGTGATCATGTTCCGGGCGTCCAGCGCGGTCGAGGGGGTCGAGGAGGAGGCGGAAGAGGGGGGCGCGGCGGCCGAGGGGGGTGCGGCGGCCGAGGGCGTCGAGGTCAGCGATCCAGGCGCTCCTCGATGGCCTTGATGGACTCTTCGAGGTACTTGCGGGTGCGAAGATCGATCCTGGATCGGAGCCCGATGAGGGTCTTGTGGGCCTCTCTGGAGTTGTAGAAGGCCAGCGAGCGGACGCAGGCGCGCTGGAGCAGCGGCCTGCCCGAGCTTGAGACCGTCTCAAGGAGGGCCTGGAGGGTCTGCGGCGTGCGGCGGATGCCCATCGAGCGGGCGGCGGCGGCGCGCAGCTCCTCGTCGTAGTCGTTGACCTTGAGGACCTCGATCAGGAGGCGCTCGGAGTCGGGGTCCGAGGCCCACGCGAGCGCCTGGACGGCCTCCTGTCGCAGCCGCAGGTCGGCGGCGTTGTCGCGGATGAGCCTGGCGAGGGCCAGGGGGCGGATGTTGGTGCGGGCGGCGTTGATGGCGGCCAGGGCCATCAGGGACATCTCCTTGTCCTGACCGTCGATCGCGGCGTAGAGGTGATCGGCGCCCTTGCGATGGGCGCTTGAGGCGAGCAGGCGGAAGGCGAGCGTGCGGCCCTGCTTCCAGGTCTCGCGCTGCGCGTAGGCCAGCGCGGCGTCGACGACGCGGGGCTGGTTGGAGCGGGTGTTCAAGGCGCGGACGGCCTGGAAGCGGACGGCGGGCGACTCGTCCTCAAGGGCGTCGATGAGGGCGAGGGTGGCCTTGTCGCCGGGGTGTTGGGCCAGGGCGCCGGCGACGATCTCGCGTATCTCGGGCCGCTCCTTGCTCTGGAGGACGGTGATGAGGAAGACGTCGGCGTTGGGGGCGTCGACGCGGGTCATCAGGCGCGCGGCGCGCAGGCGGGTCTGGACATCCTCGGTGTCGTTGTAGGCGCGCATGACGCGCTCGGCGCCGGGCAGGGTGTCGCCCTGGCCGCTGAGGTGCTTGCGGGAGAGGCGATCGAGGACCCAGAGGGCGTCGTGGGCGGCCTCCGTCCCCGGCTGCTGGGCGGCGACCTCAAGGAGCGCGTCGGCGACGCCGATGGGGGCGCGCGACAGGCCCCGGACCACGGATCGGCGAAGCTCGCCGTCGCCCTGTCCGAGCAGCGGGACGAGCTGGTGCATGATCTCGGGGGAGCCGGCGCGGCCGACGATCCGCACGGCGCGGGAGCGCACCAGCGGGGAGGTGCCCTCGGCGAGCGCCAGGGCGGTCAGGGCGTCGACGTGGTTGCTGCCGTCGAAGGAGAGCGCGCGGTGGATCAGCGCCTGCTCGGTGCCGGTCAGGGGCTCGAAGGCCAGGATCCGGGCGATGAGGGGCAGGGCGGCCTCGGTCGGCAGCATCGCCAGCAGCGGGATCAGGCGGCTGAGGCGGCCGGTGGGGGCCGCCTCGGGGGCGAGCTCGGCGTCGATCATCGCGGCGAGGGCGGGGGCCAGCTCCTTGTCGAGCCCGCGGGCCAGCGAGGCCAGCTCGCGGCGCCTGCGGGGGCTCTCCTCCACGGAGAGCTGCTCGACGAGGCGCCCGATGGCGACCTCCCGGGCGTCGTAGTCGAGGTCGATCAGCGGGGTCAGCTCCGAGATCGCCGATCGCTGGTGGGGCGTGCGCCGGGTCGCCACGGCGACGTCGAGCATCGTGACGGTCACGCAGCGGCTGATCTTCGGGGTGGGGAACTCGACGTAGAGGCCGCCGGCCTCCAGGAGGTCGCGCAGCGGGACGAGGGGCAGCTTGACCTTGATCCACTGGCCGTCGTCGAAGGAGATCAGCAGCGCGCTCGGGACGCCGTGGGTGGCCCAGGACTCGCCGGAGGCGGCGTTGCCCGGGACGATCCGCAGCCCGCGCATGGCGAAGGCCTGGTTGACGTCGGCGGTGACGAACTCGCCGCGTCCCCAGCCGCTGGCGCCCTCGATCCAGGCCGTCGCGGCGCTGCCATCGTTGATCGTGGTGGGGATGGAGGCCTGGCCGCCGCGCGAGGCCTCGCTCAGATCGGAGCTGGCCGAGCGGAAGCTGATCAGATCGGGGAAGTGGGTCGCCTGGGGCGCCTCGGTGTCCATCCTGGCCTCGACGACGAGGGCCTCGTTGGCGATGTCGTGGCGCAGCGGCGCCTTGACGAAGCGCTCGGCGGCGAAGTCCCAGACCTTCGGGAAGAGCCGGGCGTGCGAGCGGCCGCAGAAGAGGACCCCCGCGTCGAGCTGGGCCAGCACCACCTCAAGGTCGCCGTCGCCGTCGACGTCCATCAGATCGACCCGCTGCCGGGGATCGAAGGCGTCGACGGAGCCGGACCAGATCGTCGTGTAGGGCCGCTGGCCGGAGAAGATCCCCAGGTAGCTGTCGCGGCCGACGGTCTCGGAGTCGTCGCCCGAGGGCGTGGCCTCGAAGCGGATCACCTGCCTGCCGCCGCCCAGGTCGATGGTCTGGATGGCGTAGGCGCAGTCGCGGCCGATGCCACGAGGGATGCGGACCTTGCTGGCCCGCGCATAGCCGCCCCCCTGCCGAGCGAAGAGCTCCAGGTAGGTGTGCTCAAGCGGTGCGTCCTTGCCGGGCTCCGAGACGGTGTAGATCGCCGCCGCGAAGCGATCATCCTGAGCAATTCCAGATACTTGCGCTTTGGGTGGGGTGGGCGGGTTCGCCGCCTCGGCCGGCGCCGCGCGCAAGACCTGGGCGCTCAGGAGGGCGATAAAGAGGATCGCGCCGACGAGGGTCGGGTTACTTGCCATCGTCGCCGCGCCAGCCGGGGCTAAGGCGTGGGCGGAGGCCCTCGTCGCGGTAGGCGAAGTAATCGGCGAGGATCTGGCCGTGATCGAAGCACATGTTGTCCGGGAGGGTCTCGCGGGTGAAGGCCCTGATGTTGAGGGCGTCGTCCTCGGCGCGGGGCTCGCCCGAGGGCGCCCGCGCGATGAAGACGACGCTCAGGGTGTGCTTGCGGGGATCGCGGCGCGGGTCGGAGTAGACGAGGAACTGCTCGATGAGCTCCACGTCCAGGCTCGTCTCCTCCTTGGCCTCGCGGACGGCGCCGGCCTCGGCCGTCTCGCCCTCGTCCATGAAGCCGCCGGGCAGCGCCCAGCCGTGGGGGGCATTGCGGCGCTCGATGAGCAGCACCCCCTTGTCCTGCCATTCGATGATCACGTCCACCGTCGGGGTGGGGTTTCGATAAGGTCCGCTCTGGGACATCTCAGCCTCCGGTCGAAGTCTCTGTCCTGGAGGATACGTCAATCGCCGCCGATCGGGAAGCGCTCGCTTTTTGACCTGATCGGGAGGTGGAGGTAGGGTAGACGCCGTCGAGGTAGGTGTGGCCTGAACATGGAGGTTGCGGCCATTGACCTTTAACCCCCAGCCCATCCACGCCGCCGATCCCAGGATCTGGCTCGCGAGCGCCTCGCCGAGGCGCCGGTCGCTCCTTGAGCAGATCGGCCTCGTCCCCGTCGTGCGTGCCTCCAGCGTGCCCGAGCGCCCCGATCCTGGCGAGGCCCCCGTCGATTACACCGAGCGGCTCGCCCGCTCCAAGGGCGTCGCCGTCCGCGAGGCGTTCAGCGACGCCGAGCGCGACGCGGGCCCCCATTGGATCGTGGCTGCGGACACCGTCGTCGTTCATCTGGGCGTCATCCTTGAGAAGCCCGCCTCCGTCGCCGAGGCCCGCGCCCTGGTCTCCGGTCTGGGCGGCGCCACCCACGAGGTCGTCACGGGCTTCTGGGTCGGCGATGTGGCCAGCCGGGCCAGCTTTGCGGGCCACGTCCGCACCCAGGTGACCTTCCGGAGCCTGGATGAGGGCGCCGTCGACCGCTACGTCCAGACAGGGGAGCCCATGGACAAGGCAGGCGGCTACGGCATCCAGGGGGTCGGCGCCTTCCTCGTCGAGCGGATCGAGGGGTGCTACTTCAACGTCGTCGGCTTGCCGATAAGCGCCGTCCTGGCCGCGCTCGACGACCTGGGCGCGCTGGGGGCCTTCCCCTTCGCGGCCGCAGGCGGGAGGTAGCCGATGGGGCAGATCGCGCGACGTTGGGCCGAGATCCACGCCAGAGTTCAGGAGGCCGCCGCCGCCGCCGGGCGCCCTTCGGGCGTCCGCCTCGTGGCCGTCTCCAAGACGCACCCCGCCGAGGCCGTCGCGGAGGCCTTCGAGGCAGGAGGGCGCGACTTCGGCGAGAGCTACGTTCAAGAGCACCTCGCCAAGCGCGAGGCCGTCGCGGCGCTGCTCGGCCCCGCAGAGGCGCAGATCCGCTGGCACTTCATCGGTCGCCTCCAGAGCAACAAGCTCAAGAAGCTCCTCGAAGCCCCTCCGGGCCGGACCTCGGAGGGCGTCGAGCTCCTGCACGCCCTGGACAGGGCCTCGCTGGTCGACGCCGTGGCCAAGGCCGGCGGCGCGCCCTCGCTCCTTCAGGTCCGGCTCGGCCTGGAGGACTCCAAGGCGGGCTTTGAGCCCGAGGAGGTCGTCGAGGCCGTCGGGGAGGCGCTGCGGCGCGGTGTGCGGGTCAGAGGCTTGATGACGATCCCGCCGCCGTGCGAGGATCCAGCGGTTCAACGGGCGCACTTCGCGCGCCTGCGAGGGCTGCTGGCCGAGTGCAAGGCGCGCTGGGGCGACGCGGGGCTGGTGGAGCTGAGCATGGGGATGAGCGACGATTTTGAGCTGGCGATCGAGGAAGGGGCGACGCTGGTCCGGGTCGGGACGGCCATCTTCGGGGCGCGGGCTTGAGGCCCGCCATGAAGGGCGCAGGGGGTTGAGGTGGAGGGGCTCAAGGGCTTGAAGGTTGGGTTTCTGGGCTGCGGCGCGATGGGCGCCAGCATCGCCCGCGCGCTGATCGAGCGGGCGGGCGTGGCGCCGCAGTCGGTGGTGCTCTACGATCGCCTCGCGGAGGCGCGCGAGGGGCTCGCGGCGGCGCTCGGGGCGCGGGCCGCGGGCTCGGAGACGGAGGTGGCCCGCGAGGCCGACGTGATCGTCCTGGCGACCAAGCCCCACGACGTCACCGTCGCCCTCGGGCTCATCGAATGGCCTTCGGAGGCCAGGACGCTGGTGTCCATCGCGGCGGGCGTGGACACCGAGCAGCTGCGCGAGCGGGTCCCCTCGGGCGTGCGGGTCGCCCGCGCGATGCCCAACGTGGCGGCGCTGGTCGGGGCCGGGATCACGGGGGTGCTGCGGCACCACGACCCCGAGGTCATGGCGCAGGTGGAGGCCGTCTTCGCGTCTTGCGGCGAGGTGGTCACGATCGAGAAGGAGCGGGACTTCGGGGCGGTGACGGCGCTGTCGGGCTCCGGGCCGGCCTACGTCTTCGTGGCCATCGAGGCGCTGGCCGACGGCGGGGTCCTGATGGGGCTCAGCCGACCGCTGGCCCAGAAGCTGGCCCTGCACACCGTCCTGGGGGCTGCCACGCTGGCGCTCCACGAGGGGGTCCACCCGGCGGATCTCAAGGACCGGGTCGCCAGCCCCGGCGGGACGACCATCCACGGGCTCGCCGCGCTGGAGCGGGCGGGCTTCAGAGGGGCGCTCATCGACGCCGTCGAGGCCGCCACTCAGCGCAGCGAGGCGCTCGGAGCCCAGGGGAGGGACCGGCGCAAGTGACCAGGATCATTGTTGAAAACCAGGCCCTTCGGGGCGAAGGCAGGGACGCCAGGCCATGAAGATGACACCGCTCGACATCCAACAGTACACCTTCAAGATCGCCCTGCGGGGCTACGATCGCCTGGATGTGACCGACTTCGTCGAGAGCGTGCGCCGGGATTACGAGGCGCTGACCGAGGAGAACCTCGAGCTGCGATCCCGGCTCGCCCGCCTGGAGGACGAGGTGATGGCCTTGCGCGGCCGCGAGGCCGATCTTCAGGACTGCATCGTGGCCGCCCGCCGCATGGGCGAGGAGGTCGTGGAGCAGGCGCGGCAGGAGGCGGCGAACCTGCGCCGCGAGGCGCAGAAGGAGGCCGAGCTCGACACCCGGGAGGCCCAGCGCGAGGCTGAGATGACGGTCCGCGCGGCGCAGCAGGAGGCCGAGCTGCTCACCCGCGAGGCGCGCCAGAAGGTCGAGCAGATCGCCAGGGACGCCGAGATGACCGCCCGCGCGGCGCAGCAGGAGGCCGAGGCGACCGCCCGCGACGCGAAGCAGCGGGCCGAGCAGATCGCCCACGACGCCGAGGTCGCCTCGACGCGGCTGGTCCAGGCCGCCGAGCAGAAGGCCAGCGGCCTCCACCTCGACATGACCGAGCTGCGCCACCAGCGCGCTCGCCTGCGGGCCGAGCTGCGCGCCCTCCTGGAGGGCCACCTCAACCTGCTGGAGGACGACACCCTCCACGAGCCCGCCCGAAACGGGGTCGAGCCGCTCCCCAACGGCAACGCCCACCTGACGATCCCTCGCCTCTCCAGCGCGCTCGTCAACGGCCGCGGCTGATCGCGGCGACTGAGGAGGTCGTCGCTGGGTGGACACGTCGATCACGGCGGGTGGGCGTCGTTGAATGGACACGTCGATCACGGCGTATCGGCGTCGTTGGCGGACAAGGGGAGATCGGCGAGTCGACTTCGATGACGCGCACGTCGAGATCATCGAGTCGACTTCGTTGACGGGCACGTCGAGATCATTGAGTCGACTTCGATGACGGGCACGTCGAGATCGGCGGGTCGACTTCGTTGACGCACACGTCGGGATCGGCGAGTCGACTTCGTTGATAGACAAGGGGAGATCGGGGCGTCGACTTCGTTGACGGACACGTCGGGATCGGCGAATCGACTTCGTTGACGGTCACGGAGAGATCCACGAGTCGACTTCGTTGACGCGATCTGCACGTTGACGGTCCACCCTGGCTTGCGCCCGGGCCTTGGGTTTTGTCCGGGGTCGCCCCGCCATCCGGCGGGGCTGGCGGGGGAGTGTCAGCGTTCGTGGGGCGTGTCACCCCTTTTGAGCTCAGAAGAGATGTTCAGGGGCTCGCAAGCAGACATCGAGCGGCCTTGAGGGGGTCTGTCGCTTGAAGGTTGACGCCCCTTCGCTAGCCCCGAAGGGGCGTCCCTGGACAAATTGTAGGCCCGGGCGCAAGCCCGGGTGGACCGTCAACGTGCGGATCACATCAACGAAGTCGACTCGATGATCTCGACGTGCCCGTCAACGAAGTCGACTCGTTGATCTCTCCTTGTCCATCAACGAAGTCGACTCGCCGATCCCCCTTGTCCGTAATACGAGCGTCCCTCCCCCTTGCGCAGCGAGGGGGAGGACAGGAGGGGGAGTTCCCCGACGTGTCCGTCAACGAAGTCGATCCGCCGTGATCGACGTGCCCATTCAACAACGCCGTTGAAGCGCCAGGATCGCCCCGCTCTCAAGTCCTCAGCACCGAGATCGCATTGCCCCGCTTCCACTGGATCCGCCACCCGCCCCAGGACGGCAGGAAGGTCAGCGAGGGCGCCTGGCGGCGCTTGCCCTGCGTCTGATCCAGCGTCACGACGCGGTGCGCGGTGTCGTAATGCACCGTGTAGGCTGCGTCACCGACGTTGAAGGTCGACGGGTAGTCCCGCTCCAGCCACCGCCGCTCGCCCTCGTCCAAGGGCGCCGGCCACGGCACCAGGAAGTCGTCCTCGATCAGCAGCGCCGCGTCCTCGCCCGACTCGACACCCAGCGCCTCGATCTGCGCCTCGACCCAGGCCTCCACGTCGATGGCGGCCGGCTCGCTCAGGCGCTTGAGCCGCCTGTAGAGGTTCCAGGACCAGGCGCGCGCCCGACTCTCCTCGATCGCCTCCCTGAAGAGGCTCCCCTGCATCAAGGCCATGTGGAGCGCCCGACGGCACAGCGCCCCACGCGGGGACTCCTCCCGCTCCTCCAGCGTCCGCCCCGAGAAGGATCGGACGATCGTGCACGACAGCCTGCCTCGCGACATCCGCGCGCTCTCGACCCGCTCAACCCCAAGCCCCTCGTCGCGCAACACCGCGAGATCCATAGGGATCGGGCACGTCGCCTGCTTGATCAGCCGCGCGCCGATCTTGAGCGAGAAGACCTCCGGCGCCACGATCACCTCGACCCGATCCCCGATCAGCGATCCCCGCTGGAGCTCCACCTCGGCCCCATCTCTCCCGAAGGCATCTCCACGCCGCCGCCGCACGTAGGCCGTGTGCGGATCGGCCCGGATCCACAGCCGCGCCAGCCACCCCCGATCGACCTCCAGGCGCCCGGCGCCTCGCTCGCCGACGCCCAGCAGCCCCCGGAGCTGCGCCGCGACCCGGCGACCCTCCGCCAGCGCGACAGGGTGGAGCCCATCGCGGCGGGCGTCCCCCACCCTGAGCGCCAGGGCCGCGAGCGTCGCGTCGCACCCCGCCTGCCGCCACCCCGCCCGCGCCTCGGACACCTCCTGCCCCGCGCCGCTCGGCGGCGACAGCAGCCTGCGCTCGACCCCCATCGCCGCGACGAGATCGATCGCGTCGACCAGCACCCGCTCCGGCGCCTCGCCGCGCGCCACGCAGGCCCGCGCCTCGACCAGGAAGCGCCCCTGGCGCGCGTCCACGGGCAGCGCCCCCACCTCCAGCCCCACCTCCGTGATCCCCCCCGCCGCGTCCAGACACCCGAGCCGCGTGAGGGCCGCCTCGGCGGCCTCGACGGCGTAGGGCGCGGGCGGATCAAGCAGCCTCAGCGCGCTGAGGCGGTGCCCGCATGAGGCCACCCTCAGGGCCGCGTCGGTCAAGTCCTCCCGCATGATCTCCGGCGGCGTCCGGGCCTCCAGGTTGCCCGCCCGCCCCCACAAGCGGACGCAATGCCCCGGCCCCAGCCGGCCCGCGCGACCCTTGCGCTGCTCGGCCGAGTCCTCCGAGATCGGCACCAGCCGCAACACCCCCCGACCGCCGTGGTAGCGCTTCTGGCGCACCAGCCCGCTGTCGATCACCACCCCGATCCCCGGCAGCGTCACCGAGGTCTCGGCCACGTTGGTCGACAGGATCACCCGCCGCGCCGCGCCCGCCGCGAACACCTGATCCTGCGCCTCAGGCGACAAATCCCCATGAAGGGCGAGGACTTCCAGACCCTCGCGCTCGGCCAGACCCCGCAGCGCCTGCCGACATGCCGAGATCTCGGCCTTGCCCGGCAAAAAGACCAGCGCGTCGCCCGGCCAGCGCAGCGCCCGCTCGACCCCCTCGACCACGCGCCCCTCCAGCCCCTTGATCTCGGGCAGGGTCGGGGCGTCCAGGTGCTCCAGCCCCACGTCGTAGAGCCGGCCGTGCCCCTCGATCACCGCGCCCTGGACGAAGCGCCCAAGCCGCTCGACGTCCAGCGTGGCGGACATGACGATCAGCTCGGGCAGCGCCTCGGCCTGCGCGAAGCCCAGCAGCAGATCGACGTCGATCTGGCGCTCGTGGAACTCGTCGAGCACCAGCGTGTCCCACGCCCCCAGCGCCCGCCGCCCAGGCCCGGCCTCCTGCATCATCCTCAAGACCGTCCCGGGCGTGGCAAAGACGATCCGCGAGCGCGCCGTGAACGCCGCCTCGTGCCGCACCGCGAAGCCGACCTCCTGGCCCAGCGTCGATCCCGTCAGCCGCGCCACGTAGCGGGCCAGCGCCCGACAGGCCAGCCGCCTCGGCTCGACGACCAGCACCCGCGCCCCGCCTCGGGTGCACCACATCGGCACCCGCGTGCTCTTGCCGCTGCCCGTCGGGGCCGTGAACACCACGCGCCCGCAGGCCCCAAGCCGCTCGATCGTCTCCTCTCGAAGCCCATCGACGGGGGTCGGTTGATCGGTCTCAAGCATCCTCATCCGCGCTCCTGCCTCCATGACTCGCCCGAGCATCGCGGCTCCGAGCCGATCATGTCCAGCGTCGACCGCCGATCCATCCTCAAGAGGGCGCCCAGGGCCTCCAAAGCGTCTCAAGCGCTTGATCCACGCCCTGGATGGCTCAGAGATCGCCGCCGCCCTCCGCGGCGCTTCAACTGTCCGACGATGCGATCTATAGTGCGCGTCGGCGTCGGTATGGCGGCGATCGGAGGCAGGGCAGGGGAGGGGGCGTGCGACCTCGGCTGATGGAGTGGGTGGAGCCCTGGGCGGGCCAGTGGAGTTGGCTCGTGGTGCCGGATCAGCCCGTGCTGTCGGCCATCGGCGGGGTGGTCGCGGCGGTGATCGCGGCGGCCTGGGGTCACAGGTCAGGGCTTGTCTGGTGGAAGACCCTCGTGGCGGCGGCGGCGGCGGCCGGCGTCGGCGCCGCGCTGGCCCGCGTCTTCTGGGTCCTGACCGTCTTTGACCAGTTCCTCGCCGAGCCCTTCCTGCTCTTTGACCCCTTCAGAGGCGGCCAGACCAGCTTCGGCGCCCTGACCGGCGCGGCCCTGGGCGCGGCCCTTGCGCTCAAGCTCCTCAAGGCCCCCACGCTGCGACACGCGGACGTCCTGGCGCCCTGCGGCCTGCTGGGCATCGCCTTCGCCCGGGTCGGCTGCCTGATGCGCGGCTGCGATTACGGCATCCCCACCGATCTGGCCTGGGGCGTCCGCTACCCCGTGGCCAGCACCGTCTTCCGCAAACACCTCAACCTCGGCCTCGTCGACCCCACCGACACCCTCTCCCACGCCGTCCACCCCTTTCCCCTCTACCTCGCCGGCTGGACCACCCTCTGCTTCCTGATCGCGCTGATCTTCCCCCACGCCTTTGGCAAGAAGCCCGGCCAGCGCGCTGTCGGGGTCGGCATCCTCTACCTCGTCGGGCGCTTCTGCTGGGAGTTCCTGCGCCAGCCCGGCAATGCGCCGATGATCGTCGGCCCCTTCAACGCCGGCCACCTCTTCGCCGTCCTCTCGCTGGCCGTTCTGGCGGTAATCTACGCTCTGGTCAGCCGCCTCGAGGACAAGGAAGGCACCCCGCGCCCGTCCTGAAAGGACTGGCAGCCGAGGGAGGCGATCAGGGATCGGGCGCGCCCATCCCGAAAAGGCCCCCGGCGCCCTCAAGATCGCCTGGATCTGTCCGCCCCCAAACAACTTCTCATACGGAACCACGCTCAAGCCACTTCCATGTTGGGCCACCAGGATGCCCAAGATGACAGTGTTTCAAACGTGGTTCCGTATCAGTCGTAGCAGTCGCAGGCCGTGGGGCGCTCGCCCTCCGCGTAATGGTCGCAGCAGGTCGAGATCGTCTCCTCCTCGCTGCTCCACACCGGGACCGCGCAGCCCGGCCCAGGGCTGATGTCCGGCAGGCGCGGGTCGGCCACGGGGCAGGGCAGGCAGGAGTAGACCGGGGTGCGCAGGCCGACGTGCTCAAGCCAGCGGCAGCGCTCGGGCTGCCGCTCGGGGTCAGCGACGCACCGCCGGCTCCAGCCCCACCAGCTCCACGAGGCCCGCGCCTCGGCCCTGTCGATGTCGCACTGAAACCACCCCTCGCACAGCGCCTCGTCGGCCCGCTGGATGCAGACCGTGTCTGGATCCCACCCCCAGACGAGATCGAGGCTGTGGCAGTTGCGCCACCCGTCGATCTCTCGGCCATAGTCCAGATCGTGGCGTCGGCAGGCGTCGTCCCAGCAGTTGACCGGCGGCGCGGGGCCGAAGTTGCCGCTCCCGCACCAGTTCCCATACCCGAAGGTCTCCGGGTAGACGGCGTCCACCCCCAACGACCAGATCGCGCACTCGACGCGGTTGTGGAGCGCGCGCTCCGAGATCCGCGCGTCCTCGACCTCGTCCTGCGCCAGACAGTAGGCCCCCGTCTCCGTCACCCCCTGGAATTCCTGAGGGGGATCGGGATCTTGCGCCACATCGACGCACCCTCCAACGCTCGCCGCGACGACGAGCGCCACCACGCGGTGTCTCTTCATCCCTCACCCCCGCACAGGCCCTTCGGCGCGTCGACACCCGAAGATCCGATGTCGACGCGCCCCCGGCCTGCCAGCCCCAGGTCAACCATGCCCTCGATTTGCCGCTCTCCACCAAAGCAATCCCCATGCCACGGCCATTTCGCGTTGAAGCCCGTCACGACGGGCTCCAGAGTGTGGTCTCGGCGCCTCACGCGGGGCGCCCCCACCCCGGCGCCCGCGCCCCACGCTCCCCAGATCGCCCGTTGGGCGGGCATCGTTGAGGGACAAGGGTGGATCGCACACTCCACCCCCTGTCCCCCTCCTCGCTGCGCAAGGAGGGGGAACGCTTGAATTACGGGCAAGGTGGATCGCACACTCCACCCCCTGTCCCCCTCCTCGCTGCGCAAGGAGGGGGGACGCTCGTATTACGGGCAAGGTGGGTCGGGTCCCGCCCCGACGACCTCGCCACCCGCCCCAGACGGCCAGTGATCCCGGCAAGGGCTCCTGCGGCCCGCCCCTGAACCACCTTGCCCGTAATACGAGCGTCCCCCCGAGAGGCAC
>SXGT01464317.1_pt1 | contig 17074 bp, 16 predicted proteins | sample 3176221 | NCBI WGS metagenome assembly SXGT01 (sample SAMN11356862, study PRJNA531348) | freshwater metagenome | isolation source: freshwater sample F1-120 | place: China: Fuxian Lake, Yuxi | collected 2017-12-25 | reverse complement strand
GGCGGTGTCATTGCGATCCCGAATACGCTGCTGCTCCTCTTCGGGGATGCCCAGCAGATAGCCGATGGTGCGCATCGGCATGATGGCACCCAGATCGACGACGAAGTCGAAGCGGTCGGATCCGACGATCGGATCGAGGGCCCGCGAACAGAATTCGCGCACCAGGTCTTCGACGGCCAGCATCCGTCTGGGCGTGAACACCCGGGACAAGAGCTTGCGATGCAGGTCGTGCAGCGGCGGGTCCTCGAAGAGCAGGATGCCGGGTGGCACTTCGATGCCGCTGAACAGGATGTCAGCGGTGGTGCCGTGGCCTGATCGATAGGTCTGCCAGTCCGGCAGCCCCGGCGCGACATCTTCGTAGCGGCTCAGCGCGTAGAAGTTGTATTTCTCGTTGTAGTAGAGCGGCGCCTCTTCGCGCATCCGCTTCCAGACCGGATACGGGTCATCATCGATGTCATTGTCGAACGGGTCGTAATACAGCTCTGTCGTCGGGTCGACGGTCACAGCGGGTTTCCTTCCACTACCGGTGCACGAACTACCTGGGCTGGTTGGGTACACCGGGGAACAATTGCTCAGTCGGGCCGGAGGTCACATAGCCACCGAGCTTCGTTGCCAGATGGGGGGCGAATACCGCGCCGTACGCGAGATGTCCCGCCACGATCATGGCCACCACCGATAGCAGGGCGGATCCCATGCGGGACTTCGACCGCGTGTCGGCCCACACTTCGACGACATTGCGGCCCTGCTCGTCGGTGCGCCCGAGCAGATAGGTGAACACCATCATCTGTACGGCCATGGCGATCGCGTCATAGATCGGGTATTGGTACCTGCTGCCCTCGAAAAGCGCCAAACCCGGAATGACCAAGCCGTAGTAGAAGATGCCGAACCGCGGACCGAAGAAGGCGTTGAAAAACAAGGCCCAGCAGAACCCGACGAGCAACCCCACGACAAGCAGCGTCTGCGGCCTGCGCCACCCGCATCGCCGGATCGCCCAGCGCCCGAGTGCGGCACCGATCACCGCGGGCAGCACGAAGTAGGCGACATAGCCGATGGGTACCGCCGACGGCAGTCCACCGCCCCAGGTGACATTCACCGGCCACCAGGACGGCATGCGTGGCAGTGCCGGCGGGAACTGCGCGTACATCGCCCAGTCATACGGCGCTTCGATCCAGGAGAACGAGATGGCCGAGATGGACACCAGCAACAGCGGATGCAGACGGCCACGCCGGTAGCTCAGGTACACGCCGTACGCCAGGAACAGCACACCCCCGATGTAGGCGAAGGACAGGCCGATGATGAGCGCCGGCGTCAGCCCGGTGCTCACTGATCACTCTCCTGCGCTGCGCCGTGCACTGCGCGAGGCCCGCGCGCCTCGGGATCGAAGTACCAGACGAGACCGAAGATCAGGAGAATGAGTCCGAACAACGTTCCGAGCATGATGAGTTGGCCCACGACACGTTCCTTCCGCAGGGCTGATGGCAACAAAAAAGCAGCGGTCTAACCGCCAGGCCCGTTGGGCCACTTGAGAAGTGATCCGGCATCCACCCGAATGTGCTGTCCGGTGATGTAGCGGCTCTCGTCGCTGGCCAGGAACACGCCCAGGTTGGCCATGTCCTCGGGCTCGATGTACGGGATCGGCATCGCCTGGAACAGACTGAACAGCGGTTCGGCGTCTTCCCTGGTCGCCACCTTGCCCTCGGCCTTCAGATCGGGCCGGAACACCCCGTACATGCCCTCGTTCTGCAGCAGATGGGTGTTGCAGTTCGTCGGGTGCACGGCGTTCACCCGGATCATCCTCGGCGCCAGGTGCAGACACATCTCATCGACGTATTCCATGACGATGCGCTTGCTCCAGCCGTACCCGGCTCCCCCGGGTCCCATGTCCGGGCTGGTGGTGGTGCCGCGAATCATGCCCGCGGTGGAGCCGGTGACGATGATCGATGCGCCCTCGGGTAGATGCGGAATCGCCACTGCCACCGTGTTCATCACGCCGACCAGATCGACGTCGGAGGCATCCACGAAGCCCATCGGGTCGGGGTTGCCCATCGCCATGGGCAGGATGCCGGCGTTGGCGACGACGATGTCGATCTTGCCGAAGTCGGCCACCCCCGCCTCGACCGCAGCACGCAACTCGTGGCGTTCGCGCACATCGGCGATCCGGGCCAGCACCCGCCGGCCCTGCCCCTTGACCGCGCGTTCCGTCTCGGCGAGATCCTCGGGTGTGGTCAACGGATACGGGTTGGATGCGATGTCGCGGCAGATGTCGACGGCGATGATGTCGGCACCCTCTCGCGCCATCGCGATCGCGTGCGCACGGCCCTGCCCCCGCGCGGCACCGGTGATGAAAGCGACCCTGCCGTCCAGCTTCCCGGGCATATCCTGTGATCCTCTCGTCAGCCGGCCGGCGTAAAGGTGATGTGCAGCTCGCTGAGTCCACGCATGATGAAGGTCGGCTCGTATTCATAACGTCGGTTGTCGGCGGGCCCGTGGTGATCCTCGGAGATCGTGATGTCGTGCATCCGATCCAGGATGCGTTCGAGCGAGATGCGACCCTCCGCTCGGGCCAGCGGCGCCCCTGGGCAGGAATGCGCGCCGCGGATGAAGGCGATCTGCTCGCGCACATTCGGTCGATCGGTCTGGAACTCGTTGGGTTGCTGAAATTTTCGCGGGTCTCGGTTGCACGCACCCGGTAGCACCATCACCGTCGAGCCCGCCGGGATCTCGGCCTCGCCCACCATCGTGGACGTGCTCGCCATCCGGAAGTGGGACTTGACCGGGCTTTCCAGGCGGAGGGTTTCCTCCAGAAAGGCCGGAACCTTGCTCCGGTCATCACGCAGCACCTCCTCGATGCCGGGGTTGTCCCCGATGAACCGCACCGCCGAGCTCACCAGCTTCGTCGTGGTCTCGGTGCCGGCGGCGAACAAGAACGTCGACAGGTTCATCACGTCCTCGATGTCAGGTATCGAACCGTCCTCGTGCTTGGCCTGCGCGAGTTCGGTCAGGACATCTTTGCGGGGTGTTCGTCGGCGATCCTCGAGGTAGCCGAAGAACTTCTCATTGAGCCATTGCAGTGGATTGTGTGTGGTCGGGGCCTCCTTGCCGAGTTCGCCGACGGTCTCCAATGCAAAGACCGCCTTGAACTCCTCATGGTCCTGCTCGGGCACCCCCAGCAGATCGGCGATGACCAGCAGCGAGAACGGCTTTGCGTAATCAACCAGGAACTCCGCACTCCCCCGGGCCAGAAAGGTGTCCAGTTGCCGGTCCGCGAGCCGCCACATGAAGTCCTCGTTCTCCTTGAGGCGTTTCGGTGTGATCAGCCTGCTCAACAAACCGCGTGTGCGGGTGTGCAGCGGCGCGTCCTGAGAGGTGATGTGCTCGGCCATCGGCACCTGGCTGCGGTGCTGCTCGATGAGATCGCGGACGTCGTCACTCTCGCCGGGACCGAACGGCAGGCCGGAAAACGGACCGGCCACCGAGTTGCAGGAGGAGAAAGCCGGATTCTTGTACACCTCGAGTGCTTCGTCGTAACCGGTGATGGCGATGACGTTGAACGGCGTCGCCCGGGCCACCGGGCACTTCGCCCGCAGATGGTCGAAGTACGGATAGGGGTCCGGCACCAGCGATTCATCGGTGAAGTAGTCCACTGTGTCGAAGTCGGTCACCCCGGGCTCCTGATCGATCCGGTGGCCACGGCCACAAAACCTAACGTTTGTTACGCCAAACCCTAATGCGCGTTCCGCGGTGCCGTCAACAGTGCGCCTAACAACGCTTTATGGGTGCACGCCGGGACTATCTAGGCTCGGCGGTGACCAAATATCGGGTTTCGCACATGCCTCATCCGCCTGCCAACCGTCGGCCACACCGCATTCAGGGCACCGACCCGACGCTGACACTTCAGGTGTGACACGTAACGTGAGCGCATGGGCTACCTCGGGGAGCTTCGGACCAACTGGCAGCCATTGGCGGCGGCAACCGCGGGTTTGAGCGCAGGACTGAGCCTCAGTGCGTACACCAACGCCGCCATGGCCCCGCAGTTCCTCGAAGAATTCGGCTGGAATCGTGCGGATTTCGTATTGACCGGCGTCATCACGCTACTGACGTTCGTGTTCCTGCCCATCTACGGCAGGCTCACCGATCTGTTCGGAGTCCGTCGTATCGCGGTGATCGGCGTCGTCGGACTACCCCTGTGCTGGGCCGGCTACGCGTTGATGTCCGGGCCCATCTGGCAGTACTTCGCGATCAACGTCGTCCTGATCGGGCTGGGCGTCACCACGACGCCGGCGATCTACAGCCGAATCGTGGCAACCTGTTTCGACAAGGCCCGCGGTCTGGCGCTGGCCATCGCCATCTCCGGACCACCGCTGCTCGGAGCAGTCGGCGCACCGGCGCTCGACGTCATCAACCGGGTTTACGGCTGGCGAGTGGGCTGCCTGGCGATCGCCGTCACGATCGCCCTGATCGGCGGCCTCGCCTTGTGGCTGATTCCGGCCGGCGAGGCCGATGCCCGGCGCACCCGCCGAGAGGGCAAGACCGGCAACGACTACCGCCTCATCGGCCGTACCCGGGTGTTCTGGATTCTGTTCGCCGCAGTGCTGCTGTGCAACCTGTACCACACGGTGACCACCACCCAACTGGGTGTCGTGCTCGGTGATTCGCTGGGTACCGGAGGTGAGGTCTCATTGCTGATCTCGATCTTCGCCACCGCCGTGATCATCGGAAGATTCGCGTGCGGTATTGCGCTGGACCGCTTTCCGGCGCAGCTGGTGGCGGCGGCCGCGATGGCACTGCCCGGCCTGGGATGCCTGCTCATCGCCTCGACCTGGGACGGCTTCACGGTGCTGGTCATCGCGGTCTGCTGCCTGGGGGCGGCGTGGGGTGCCGAAGGCGATGTCATCGCCTATCTGGTGGCGCGGCGGTTCGACCTGACCCTGTACAGCACCGTGCTGAGCATCCTGTCCGCGGCCATCGGGGTCTCCTCGGCTCTCGGTGCCTTCATCCTCAGCAGGACACTGCAGGTGAGCGAGAGTTTCAACGGATTCCTGGTGTTCAGCGGAATCGCGGCGTTCTTCGGTGGCGCCTTGTTCCTGCTGCTGGGCAGCCGGTCGGCCGTTGCAGAAACCGCCGAGACCGGCGAACAGGCGCAGCCGCGTTAGTCGCCGGAGGGTCGGCAGACTCCGACCGGGAGCGGCGAATGGTGCAGCAGGTTGAGGCTGGTGGATCCGATCAGCGCACTGGCCAGCGCCCCGTGACCGCGGGTCCCGACGATGACCAGTTGCGCACCGTCGAGGTGTTTGAGCAGCGCCTGGCTGGGCTTGGCCGGCTCGACGAAGAAACTGACATCGACCTCCGGATGGCGTTGCGCCCAGGGACCGACGGTCGCAGTCAGCGAACTCCATTCCAGGGCTTCCAGTGCGTCCCAGTCGATCAGGAACGGGATGGTGACATCGCCGGGTGCGCGACGCGACGACGAGGACCGCACGGCCCACAGCGGGACGTGCAGTGCGCCGGCAAGGTCGAAGGCCAGCTCGAGGGCGGCATCGCTGTTGTCGCCGTCGACCCCGACCACGATCGGTTGCGTTGTCGGAGAGAGAATCTCACCACGCCATGCAATGACCGGACAGGCCGACCGGGTGATCGTCTTCAGCGTCAGAGACCCGATCAGCAACGCGGAGGCCGCCGATACGTCCTGTGAGCCCAGCACGATCAGCCGGGACTGGGCGCTCAAGGATTCCAGCACTTCGTCGGCGGCTTCGGCAGGTGCGCTCGTGGTGACGCTCAGATCGGGTTCGGCACTGCGCACCGCGTCCGCCGCGGCGCTCAGGATGGATGCCGCGGCCTCTCGCTGCCCGGTGATCGCCGCCGCCCGGACCGCCGCCGCCGCGTCGCTGAAATTGTGGCCGAGATAGGGCGTGGCATACACGATGTGCAGGGGCACTCCCAGTCGGGCGGCCACCGCGCCTGCCCAGGTTGCCGCACCCACCGCGTTCGCGGAACCGTCCACTCCGACCACGATGGGCTGTGCCGTATCGGTCATGTCGCTGGTGTCCTCTCGGAGTTACTGTGCCGATGCGCACACTACGCGCCGCCGGATCGCACGCTCGCCGGCGTTGGCGGAACCACACAGCACTAAGGACTTTGGACCCTGTCGGCGCGCGGCCGGCTCGGCTAGCGTCGACTGCGAACCTCACAGAGGAGCATCGCATGTCTACGCCAGCCGAGAACGCCGGAATCCTCGTCGCGGTCGACGGCTCGCCCGGTTCGGACGCCGCGGTGATCTGGGCCGCGCGGGAAGGGCTGCGCCGCAAGGTGCCGGTGACGCTTCTCCATGTCATCGCGCCGTTGATGGTCACCTGGTCGTCCTCTGTGGCCGAGTCGAGTGTCGCTGATGTGCAGCAGGATTCATCCGCGAAAGTGCTTGCGCATGCTCAGCAGGTCTTCGAGTCGGCACTCGTGGATCCGATAGCAGTGTCGTTGCGTACCGAGTCGCGACCGTCCCCGGTGGTGGGGACGCTGGCGGAAGCGTCGCGCTCGGCGCTGATGGTGGTGCTCGGCAACCGGGGCACCGGCGGGCACAAACGACTTCCCCTGGGATCGGTGGCCGCCGGCCTGCTGCACCACGCACACAGCCCGATCGTGGTGATCCACGAGGACGACGTTGCTGATGCCACGTCGCCGGTGCTGCTCGGCGTGGACGGGTCCCCGTCCTCGGAGGCCGCCACCCGGTTCGCCTTCGAGGAGGCGGCGCTGCGCGGTGTGGACCTGGTGGCCCTGCACGCCTGGAGCGATATCGGGGCGGTTCCGCTGTTCGCCCTGGACTGGCGGGTGTACGAGGAAGAGGCGCAGGAGACGCTGGCCGAACGGCTGGCCGGATGGCAGGAGCAGTACCCCGATGTGCGGGTCCAGCGCCGGCTGGTGCGAGACCGTCCCGCGCACTGGCTGGTCGAGGAGTCGCAGCACGCGCAGCTGGTCGTCGTCGGAAGCCGTGGGCGCGGCGGCTTCACCGGTCTGCTGCTGGGCTCGGTCGCCTCGACCGTCGCTCAGCTCTCGCACGCTGCGGTGGTCGTGGTCCACAGCCACTGATGGGTGATCACCACCGGCAGTAGTTGGGTTGTCCCGGCTGGATATAGCGGAAGTCCATCAGGTACAGCTGCGGGGTCAGATCATCCGTGCGCCACGCGGGATCGGTGACGATGTCTGCGGTGGTGTAGCGGTACCCGTCGTAGGCGTATGTCATCGGCACCGTATAGCCCGCCTGGTCCCACGCGTGGATCCACTTGCGGAATTCCACGACCGGAAGCGCGTAGCCGCGGGGGGACCCGTCATAGTGATAGATGACGTCGCCATGGCGATCATCGATATCGAGGATCCAGACCACGTCTTCCTGGTACCCCCACACCTTGATCGGATTGCTCCCCAGCAGAAGGTGGTTGGAGGTCTCCCCCTCGGTACGCAGATTGCTGAACATGGAGAAATTGCCTGCGGTGCGCAGACCCAGGTAGGGCGTCAGGCCGATGAAAATCAACAGGACCGGGAAGACGTAGAGCAGCGCAGGCATCCGCGGGTCGACAATGCGCACCCCCTCCCAGCGCGGGGCGCGGTCTGCTGAGAACACCGTCGCCAGCAGCGGCCAGATCGCGATGATGACTGCGGCGTCGAGGGCCAGTCCGGTGAGCAGCGTCAGCTCGGCTATGCGGTGAACGTGCGCGCTCCACCCACACACCAGTGCGATGCCGAAGCAGATTCCCGCGTAGGCGCGCACCCGGGGCGCGGTCAGGAGCTGGACGTGGCTCGCGGGGACAAAGGTGAACAGCAGCGCGACGGCCAGCGCCCCGAAATCGACGAATCCGATCAGTGCGAGTGCGGCGTGCATGGTCAGCGAGAACACCAGGATGCTCGCCTGCAGCCGCGGGACGCACAGCAGCAGACCCCCGCCGAGCTCCCACCCGATCACCCCTACCGCCGCGATGACACCGATCAGCGGTGCCACGGCACCCCACTGCGGCGCGAACAGCACCAGCAGGACGGCCGCGAGACCGGCGGCGGCGGTACCGATCACCACCACGGTGAACATCCGGTTCCCTGCGGTGCCGAATCTCCCTCGTCGCAGCAACCGATAGCCGAGGTAGGCCATCACGACGGTGACCGGCACCACCAGCGGCACCCCGAAGAACCGGGTCTGCATGGCGGCGATGATGGATTGCAGCATGCCGGCCGCGCATGAGGCCGCGGGGTCGAAGAAATCAGCGTTCAGCTTGTCGAACCCGGCGATGACGTAGACCAGGATCAGACCGATGCGCAGCACCGGCAGCATCGCGGCGTAGTCGTGTTCGGGTGCATTCCGGCGCCGGATCAGTGAATGCGCGAACACCACGATCATCGCCAGGTTCAGGCACAGCATCAGGTTGACGTGGTTGGCCACATCCGGGAATCGGAACAGCAGGAAGTACGCCGTCGAGGCGACCAGCAACACCAGGAACTTCGGCCGGGTCATCCCGGTGGCGATCGCGGCGGCGGCGAGCAGGATGAAGGCGCCGGTGAACCAGGGATCGATCCACTGCTCGCCCAGTTCCATGACGATGGCAACGGTGTAGAGCAGTGCGAACACCGAGAACGGGCTCAGCGCAGGGTCGTCCCGTCCGGCCACCTGCGTCACGTGCGCAGTTTAACCGCGGCTCACATCGTCAGCTGTTGTAGCGGATCTCAAGATCGGCCGAGCACACCGCGGGGCCGTCGGCATCGGCGGTGACCCGCACGCGTACCGGCCGGCCCTGCCGATCGAGAAAGGACAGCGGCGGCTTGCCGTCCTGCAGGTGCGCGTCGCCCCATTGCATCAGCGACAGGAAGACCGGCAACAGGTCCTCCCCGGCCGGGGTCAGGTGGTACTCATCGCGCGCCCGGCTACCGGGCTCCCGGTAGGGCGCTCGCTGCACCACACCGGCGGCCTCCAGCTGCTTCAGCGCACGCGACACCGCGGGCGCCGAGGTTCCGAGGCGTTCCACGAAGTCTTCGAACCGTCTTGTGCCGTAGAAGCATTCGCGCACGGTGAGGAACACGGTCTTGGTGCTCAGCAGATCCAGCACCTTGGCCGCCGAACAGCGGTCGCCGATGGTCCAGGATTCGCGGTCCTGTAGCCGTCGCTCGAGTGTCATCGCCATCACCCCAGTGTAACTAATGGTTGCGTTAGTCAGCCACCTGTGTTTGTATCTAACTAACGTATTCGTTATTCAGCTGGAGGAACAGTCATGGTTGCAGTCAGTGGCACGACGGTGTTGGTGACCGGAGGCCGCCGCGGTCTCGGCTCGGCACTGGTGGACGAGGTGCTCTCCCGTGGCGCGGTCAAGGTGTATTCAACGGCGCGCGAGCAGTACCCGGACAGTCGCGAAAAGGTGGTCAGCGTTCCCCTCGAGGTGCAGGACGAGAAATCGGTCAGCGCGCTCGCGGCGATCGCCTCCGACGTGGACATCGTCATCAACAACGCCGGGATTCTGCTTCCGGGCTCTCTGCTGACCGGAGCCTTCGACGACATCACCACGACATTCGACATCAACACCCTCGGTCCGTTGCGGGTCACCCGGGCGTTCGCGCCGATACTTGCCGGCAACGGTGGCGGCGCGCTGGTGAACGTCCACTCCGCGTTGTCCTGGGTGGGGGGCAGCGGCGCCTACGGCGCCTCCAAGGCCGCGATCTGGTCGCTGTCCAACTCCCTGCGCCTGGAACTACGAGCCCAGGGCACCCAGGTGCTCGGCGTGCACGTCGGCTTCGTCGACACCGAGATGGTCTCCGACGTCGCTCTGCCCAAGACCGCTCCGGGCGATGTTGCGGCCGCTGTGATCGACGCCCTGGAAGCAGGCGCCCACGAGGTCCTGGTCGACGAGGTCTCCGTCGCAGTCAAGGCCCAACTGTCCGGACCCGTCGAAAACCTCGTCTTCGACCTGGCGCACTGACCGGGCTAGCGCAGGAAGGCCGAAAACCATGCCGCTCTGGACCATTCACCACACTCCGGGCATCTTCACCGACACCGAAAAGCGCGAACTCGCGTCGCGTATCACCGATCACTACGAGAAGATCGGACTGCCGCGCTTTTATGTGGTCGTCATCTTCACTGAGACGACACCGGCGAATCTGTATGTCGGTGGAGAGCCCACGCCGGCCGGGGTGCGCGTCGTCATCGAACACATCGCCCGCAGCAGCGTGGATTCCGCAGGCAGACAACGCACCAGTCGATGGATCAAGTCGATTCTCGAGCCCTACCTCGACAGGCACGAGGGATTGCACTGGGAGTTCCACGTCGACGAGACGAGCGAGGAGCTCTGGATGATCAACGGACTCATCCCGCCGCCCGCGGGTTCGGAGGCCGAACGCGAATGGCTCCGGTCCAACGCCGCATCCGTGTACTGAGAACTGTTCGCCCAGCGCCGGCGGAGGTCTGCGCCGATGAGGCAACGGGCGGCAGCTGAAGGTCGAGACGCGCCTACAGCCCACTGGCGCGGGCAGCGTGCCGGGACCGCCGGTCGGGCACGCGCTCCAGCCCGAGATGACCGCGCAGCGTGTCGGTGCGGTACTCGCGGCGGAAGAGGCCGCGGTCCCGCAGGATCGGGATGACGTGATCGACGAACAGTTCCAGACCCGATGGGAACACGTCGGGCATCAGGTTGAAACCGTCGACCGCGCCGGCGACGAACCACTCCTGGATCGCATCGGCGATCTGCTCGGGCGACCCGACCACCAGTCGATGCCAGGTGATCACCCGATTCAGCAACTGGCGCACCGTGAGGTGTTCCCGGCGAGCCAGGTTCACCACGATATCGCGCGCACCCTGCGACCCGGCGCTCGCCTGGTCGCCATCGATCAGCCACTGCGGCAACGGTTTATCCCACTGCAATTCGGAGACATCGACACTGAGTTGGCCGGCCAGATGCGCAAGGCGCCGCTCCCCCGCCAACTCGTTGAGCTCGTCGTGGCGACGATGAGCCTCGGCCTCGGTGCTGCCGAGGACGAAGGAAAGGCCCGGCATGATCCGGATGGCATCTTTGGGCCGGCCGTAGGACAGCGTGCGCGCCCGCAGCTCGTCGGCATTGCGCAACGCGTCGGGCAGTGACGCCTGCGCGGCGAACACGCCGTCGGCGTACCGCGCAGCCAGATCCAGTCCGCCAGTGGAGCCACCCGCCTGGAACAGCACCGGATGGCCCTGCGGCGGCCGCGGCAACGTCAGCGGACCGTCCACATGGAAGAACTCACCGCGGTGATCGACGGTGTTGATCGAACCGAGCCGGCTGAAGGCCCCGGACTTCTTGTCCGCCAGCACCGCATCGTCATCCCAGGAGTCCCACAGCGCGCGCACCACATCGATGAACTCCGCCGCGCGGCGGTAGCGATCGGCTCGGCCCGGTTGGGCCGCAGGCGCGCCCGGCCGGCCGAAATTGTTCCACGCGTACGGATCGCTACTGGTCACCACGTTCCAGGCGACCCGGCCCCGGCTGAGGTGATCGAGCGTCGCGAACCGCCGCGCCAGGTTGTAGGGCTCCTCGAACGACGTCGACACCGTGGCGATCAGACCCAGATGGGTGGTGACCGACGCCAACGTCGACAGCAATACCAGCGGATCCAGCGCCAGCGGCGGTGCACTCAGCGACTCGTCCGGGGGCTGGAACAACGACGGGCTGTCGGCGAGGAACAGTGCGTCGAGGGTCCCGCGCTCGGCGATGCGGGCCAGATCGATCCAGTAGTCGGGATCGGTGAACCAGTGCGGGTCTGCCGACGGGTGCTGCCAGGCCGCGGGATGCATCCCGTCGGAGAGGACATTGACCCCGAAGTGCAACTGCCGGGCGGTCATACCGGTTGGCCGGGAAGCGCCAGTTTCTTCACCTCGGGGTCCTCGGCGATGAATTCCTGCACCCGCGGATCTTCGAACGCCTTGATCAGATTCTGGATGTTCTCGGTGTCGATGTAGTTGCTGCCCACGGTGAGCACCGAGGCGAACTCGTCGGGAGACTTGGGCGCAAAGATCAGCTTGTCCTCCGAAACCCCGGCGGCCAAGAAGGATTCGGCGTATCCGACGATGGCGTCGAGGTCCGGTAGGGCGCGGGGCTGGGCGCCGAAATCGAGCAGGGTGAACGTGAGGTTCTTCGGGTTGGTCGCGATGTCATTCTGGGTCAGCGCGGTGATGTCCGCATCCGGGCGCAGCGTGATCAGTCCCGCCTGGGCGAGGTACCAGATGCCCTGGGCGTTGTTGGCGGGATCGGCGAGCAGCGACACGCTGGCACCGTCCGGAATATCCTGCACCGACGTGTACTTGTCCGACCAGATGCCGAACACCCAGTGGAAGAACGGGCCGGTGGCCGCCTCTTCGCGGAAGCCCGGGTTGGCATCCAGCACCTGCTGCAGCCAGTGCCGGTGCTGGAAGATGGTGCCTGCGTAGCGCCCGTCGTTGATCGCGCTGTTGATCTGCGTGCTGTCACCCAGACCGACCGCGGCGACTTTCACGCCGTAGTCGGGCGCGATGTCCTCGGCGATGTACTCGATGATGCGTTTCTCGGCCGGGTTGGAGTCCAGATACACCACCTCAAGGGTGGCTCCCGCGGTCTCGTTGGCCGACTTGGCATCACCGCCGCGAAACACCACGAAGTAGGTGGCGACCGCGATGATCGCGATGACGGCGGCAGCGATGTAAGGCCACGTGCGCCGGGTCTGCAAGGTGAAGCCGTGCGCACCTGCTGTGCCGGCTACGGACTCGTCGATACTCATAGTGTGCCGAGTGTCGTGGTCGCGGCCATCACGCTCAATGGTTGCGATCAGGCTGGCGGCAAAGGCGGCCGGACGCTGTGTACGCCAGGTTCACGATGAGTGCAAAGGTGTTCCTGCACAGCTGCTCCTGACATCGTCGATGCCCATGATCGAACTCACCGACGTCACCAAGGTGTACGGCCACGGCGAGCAGCGGACGGTGGTTCTGGACCGGATCAACTTCCGGGTGGAGGCCGGGGAGATCCTCGCCGTGGTGGGTCCCAGCGGTGCCGGGAAAAGCACGCTCGCCCAATGTATCAACCTGTTGACCCCGCCCACCTCCGGTTCGGTGGTGGTCAACGGTGATGACCTCACCACATTGTCGGCGGCCAAGCTGCGGGTGGCGCGGCGCCGGATCGGCACCGTTTTCCAGTCCTCCGGCCTGCTCGAGCGCCGCACCGCCGCAGAGAATGTCGCGCTGCCACTGGACTATCTGGGTGTCACACCGGCCGAGTCGAAGAAACGTGTCGCCGAGCTGCTGGACCGGGTGGGGTTGGCCGAGCGTGCCGGCCACTCCCCCTTCCAGCTTTCCGCCGGGCCGCGGCAGCGGGTCGGTATCGCCCGGGCACTGGCCCTGCGCCCCGCCGTGCTGCTCTCCGACGAGGCCACCGCGGGGCTGGATCCGACCACCACCGGTTCGGTGGTGGATCTGCTCCGTGAACTGCGCGACGATCTCAACCTGTCCATCGTCTTCATCACCCATGAGATGGACACCGTGCTCAAGGTTGCCGATGCGGTGGCGCGACTCGAACACGGCAGCATCACCGAATCCGGGCGACTCGTGGACCTGCTGACCGACCCGGCATCGGCGCTCGGCGAGGAACTGCGGCCACAGGGGGTTTCTGCCGCACCGGCAGGCGGACAACATGTTTGGCGAATCGTCTACGACGGTCCGGATGTACCCGCGGACTGGATCAACCGGGCGTCGGCGGACCTCGGTGTCCCGATCGCGGTGCTGGGCGCTTCGGTACAGGTCGTGGGCGGCGTCACCGTCGGCAACGCGACCCTGGGCGTGCCCGCCGACGTGAGCGCACGGGTGGCCGACGTGCTGGGCCGGCTGGGGCTTTCGGCGCGGACCGAAGCGGACGTGACACGAGAGCTGGAGGGTGTGGCATGACCGAGTCTCTGCTCGCCAATGCGAAGGTGCCGTTCGACGAGCTTCCGGCGCTGTTGCTGCCGGCGATGCTCGACACGCTCATCATGGTCGGCGTCGTGATGTCGATCGTCGTGCTTCTCGGCGTGCCGCTCGGTGCCCTCATCCATAATCTGGCACCGGGCGGGCTCTTCGAAAACCCCTCACTGCACACCACTTTGAGTTGGGTGATCAGCATCGGCAGGTCGCTGCCCTTCCTCATCCTGATGGCCGCGATCATGCCGTTCACCAGATTCATCACCGGGACCAACATCGGTATCGCCGCCGCGGTGGTGCCGATGTCGTTGGCCGGTATCGCATTCTTCACCAGGATCGTGGAGAACTCCCTGCGGTCGGTCCCGCAGGCGGTCGTGCAGGTGGCCCGCGCCTCGGGCGGGTCCCGGCTACAGGTCATCCGCACCGCGCAACTGGGCGAGGCGGTCCCGTCCATCATCGGCGGGCTGACCATCAACATCATCGCGATGATCGAATACTCCGCGATCGCCGGCACCATCGGTGCCGGCGGTATCGGTTATGTGGCAGTCACATACGGATACCAGCGGTTCGACCAGGGCGTGATGCTGGCCACCATCATCATCCTCGTCATCACCGTCGCCCTCATCCAGTTGACCGGCGACGCGCTGGTCCGCTTCACCACACCGCATCAGCGGGCCCGAATCATCCGGCCGCTGAAACGACGCGCCGTAGCGTCCTGAATCCCCGGAGAGCACCCATGACCGTCACCCCAGCACCGCAGACCGCCACCGATCCCGGCGACGACCACGGCTTCGAGATCAAACGCAAGACGACATGGGCGTGGATCGCGGCCGCACTCGCTGTCGTCATCGTCGGCGCCGTCGGACTGCGCTTCGCCTTCTTCTCCGATCCCCAATCGGCCAACGAGATTCCCGGCGCCACCCTGGTGGTGGCCACCAACGAGGGCAATGCCGCCGAGCAAGCCCTGATCGAGTTCATCGCGGCGGAGGTCGCACCGCGGCATGGCATCACGGTGGCTTTCCGCGGGCTGTCCGACAGCAACACCATCAACCGGGCCGTCAGCGACGGTGAGGTCGCGGGCACGATCTATCAACACAAGCTCTGGCTGGCGCAGGTGTTGGAGGCAAACCCCGACTTCCGGGAAACCGCCGCGGCTCCGGTCTTCCGCTGGGGCTTCGGCATCTGGTCGGCCAAACACACCGATATCTCCCAACTGCCCGACGGCGCAACGATCTCGCTGTACTCCGATCCGGCCAACGAGGCACAGGGGCTGTGGCTGCTGGAACGGGCCGGCCTCATCACGCTGGACCCGGCCGCCGACAAGTGGCGGGCCACCCAGAAGGACATCGTCGCGAACCCGAAGAATCTCCGGTTCACCCTGCTGGACTTCGCGGCTCAGTCGCGCTCGCTGCCGGACCTGGACGCGGCCGTCGGATACACCGAGTACTACCTGGCCGCCAAGGTGCCGGTCGAGCAGCAGATCTTCGCCCCGCCCGCCCCGGACGAGTTCGCCGGTCAGCTCACCATCGGCAGCGACTGGGCGGACACCGAGAACATCGAGAAGCTGGTTGCGGCCTTCCAGGACCCCGCAGTCCAGCAGTTCCTGGCCACCGATCCCCGGGTGAAGGACATCCTGCTTCCGCTATAGGGCCCGCGGGGTGACCGCCTTGCGGTAGTGAACTCGCCGGAAGCCGTCCTCGGTCCTGCGGCCGGTCTCCTCGAATCCACGACGTGGGTAGTAGAGCAGATTCTCCGTCATGGCCGCGTTGGTGTAGAGGCGGACTTCGGGCAGTCCGAGCTCGCGGGCATCAGCCTCGGCCCGATCGAGGAGCACCGTGCCGACCCCGCGGCCCTGTGCCGCGGGGTCGACGGCGATGACCTCGATGAGCAGATGATCGGCGTGTTCCTCGAGCACCAGCACCGCGTCCAGGCCGTCGTCCCCATCGATGACCCAGACCCGCGAATCTGCCAGTGCGCGGCCATAATCGGCCGTCATCGGGCCCGGCGGTCGCCCGATGCGCTCGATATACGGCGTGAACGCCACGGCGACCAGCCGCTCCACCGCGGGTCGGTCGGCATGCGTGGCCCGGCGAATCTTCACCCGCCGAGCCTAGCCGGGGCTAGCGTCCCCGAGTCGGTTGCGAGGCCAGCGATGCCGAGGAGGACGGCAGCGTGGACGGCCGGTCGATGACCGTCGAGTTCACCCCGCCCACCCGGTAGCTCGCGCCGCGATGCTCGTCGGGCAGTCGATCACCCTTGCCGAGCAGCTTGTTGCGCAGCGTGCCCGGCGCGTAGACATCCTGATAGGCACCGCGCGCGGTGAGTTCGGGGATCACGTGGTCGACGATGTCGACGAACGATCCCGGGGTCACCGCGTAGGCGAAGTTGAACCCATCGACGTCGGTCTCCTCGACCCATTCCTGAAGCGAATCTGCCACCTGCGCACCGGATCCGACGAAGCGGGGGCCGAGTCCACCGATCTTGCCCCACTCCGCGATGTCCTTGATCTGCCACGCCCCGCCGTCGGGGTCCGCGGACTGGAACGCCGCCACCGCCGACAGGATGGCGTTGGAGTCGACATTGCCCACCGGCTCGTCGAACCCGTACCGGGCCAGGTCCACACCCATCCAGCCGGACATGAAGGTCAATGCGCCCTCCGGGTCACCGAACGACAGGTACTCGGCGTGCTTGGCGTGCGCCTCCTCCTCGGTGGCGGCGGTGACCACGGTCGACAGGTTGAAGATCTTCACCGCGTACGGATCACGGCCGGCGATCTCCAGCTCGCGGCGGATCGTCGTCACGGTCTCGCGCAGAATCGCCTTCGTCGGTGCCGCGGTGAAGATGGCTTCGGCGTTCTCGGCGGCGAAGCGGACCCCGCGCGGTGATGACCCTGCCTGGAAGATGACCGGGGTGCGTTGCGGCGACGGCTCGGACAGGTGTACGCCGGGAACACTGAAGTGGGTGCCCTGATGACCGATGTGGTGGACCTTGTCCGGATCGGTGAACACCCCGCGCTCCTTGTCGCGGATGACGGCATCGTCCTCCCAGGAGCCTTCCCACAATTTGTAGAGCACCTCGAGGTACTCGTCGGCGACGTCGTAGCGCTGGTCGTGCTCGAGCTGGTCGTCGTGCCCCATGTTCCGCGCGGCGCTCGGCAGGTAT
>SXGT01391060.1_pt1 | contig 17074 bp, 15 predicted proteins | sample 3176221 | NCBI WGS metagenome assembly SXGT01 (sample SAMN11356862, study PRJNA531348) | freshwater metagenome | isolation source: freshwater sample F1-120 | place: China: Fuxian Lake, Yuxi | collected 2017-12-25 | reverse complement strand
GACCAGGAGTTTTGCGAAGATCTCCAGCTCATGCGCTACCGAGAGTTCGAGCCGGGAATATACACGGTCAAAGTGTACCACGATCTGGGCTGGGAGAAACGTGAAGCCTTGCGCGCTTGGACAGACCGCAATTCGAGCGACATTCCTCCCGCGCCCCGCGAGGCGCCTGTCGTGACCGCGATCATTCGCTTTGCTATGCCGAACGAAGAGCAGGCTCGCCAGGTCGTCGATGCGATGCTCGCGATGCCAACCGATTCCAACCATACCTGGGGCAAGCGAGGCCGGCCGTTCGCTGATTTCGAGTTACTCCGATACCCGGTTTATTTGCCCATCATGAAAAAGTTGTCGCAAAAGGGTGACGCCCGCGGTTTGGAGGCGATCGGCGCCATGGCGTTTCCCGAAGCAACGGCCGCGCTGTTGGAGTTGATGGAGCAAGACAACCCTGCAATCGCAGCCGAGGCGGGTGACCTGCTGCTCCATCGAATCTCGCACAAGTTTGACAGACCACCGTCGCGTACCAGTTACCTATTCGACCGATCCTGGACGGACGAGTTACGAAAGGCGGCGATGAAACCCGTCTGGAAATTGCTGGCCGGAGACGACCGCGAGGGCATTATTCGAGGCGCCTGGTTAATTCAGTCCCTTGGTAGCAAGGACGACATTCCGGCACTGATCGATGTCATGGATCGCGTACTTGTGAAGTACAAAAATCACCGAGTCGAATAAGAGGCCTATCTTCGTCCAGCGAATGCGTCGGATCGACTTGCTGACGCGAGTCGTGAATTCATTCGTCGCGGGGCTCAGCCGCCTGTCTCGGCCGCGACGCCAGGAGAAGCAGTTGCTCTGCTCGTAGGCCTGGGTTTGAACGAAAACTTTCGGCCAGAGGGTTGGCAGGACACCGTACGCGGCCTGCTCAAACACGAGATACCGTTTATCCGCGCCGTGGCAGTGCAGAACCTGCCGTTGCCGCTGGATGATGCAACCGTGGCGCTCATCGCGGAGGCGATCAAGGACGACCTCGAGCCGGTGCAAGGAGCCGCCTGCGACTTGGCCTACAAAGCGAAGCTGAGCGCATTCGGCCCGCCCCTCGTCAATTTGCTCGAAAGGACGGAAAATGATTGGCTGCTGCGAGCCCCTTTTCGGTCCGCCGCAGAATGCAGCATCGAGAACGATCGGCGGCTGGAGATTTGCGTTCGCCGCATGGGTCATGGCTCCAACGACCGTAACATGGTCTTGTTAGGTCTGTTGATTGACGGAGTCATTCAACATCAGGGCGGCTATGGCTCGAACAGCATCGACGATTGGACCAAAATCCTGCCGGGCATCCAGAACGCCTGGCACGGGTTCATCGACGCCAACCGTGAGGCCATTCGCAACGGACAGCAATTCAAGATTGCCGAGCCACCGGTCACAAGAGAGATGTTCCCGCCCGGTTTCCAATTTCACCGAAAAGGTCAACCCGATTGGCCCGAACTACCGCCGCCACCACCAATGACACCCAAGCAACTGACAGACAAGGAAGATCAGTCCTTTCGCTTCATGAACGAAGGTGTCCAGCGGAGAATTAGGGAGTGGCGAGAAACTCAACCGAAAACGGCAGTTGAGCAGGAAAACTATGTGGCCGAGTTTGTGATCAATCTCGACTCGCCGGAATTCCTGCTCAAAGACGGCACCGATCGAGTCCGTCGAGCTGGGCTGGCAACCGACTTCGATTGGACCCTCCACCACGTGACTCCCGACGGCATCGAGAAGCTCGAACCGCCGGTCCGGCTCAGAATCTGCGGCCTGGCATCGCAACCCAACATCTGCAAAGAGGTCTTCCTACTGCAAGGTGTACTAGAAGAGGGCGAACGAGGCGTCTTCGCGGAGATCACGCCGCACGAATTTGGCTTCCGCGCCGGCAAGGGAATCGCGAATCTAAAAAGCTATCAGTTCCCCGACGAACAATATGCGCCCACTCCTACATCGATCGACGAATCGCTGCTCATCAAACGGCAATCAAGCTCAAAGTAGTCAGGCGTGGTTTTCAACGGCAGTTTTGTCTGAGACGGATTCCGCCGCCAAATCGGCCAATTGTTGCCGGTGACGATCTACGACGCCAACGCCTTCACGCTGTTCGGGGAAGTGGTTACCGAACACGTGGGCCCGAAATTGTACAGTCTGGCGTGACGTCAGACGAGCACACGGATGTGCGGGTTGTCGAATCCGCCGTAAATGATGGCCGCTCGCTCGAGCGCGGCGTCGAGGTGCGGTTGCACGTTGCGGCGGTTGATGATTTGCACCAACTTGGATCGCTCGATCAACTCCAGCGGTTGCGGCTTGGCCCCGCAGACAACTAGTGATCGGCCCGATTCAAGTACCCGCGTCGCGACGGCCTCCATCGCGTGGACGCCCGTGCCATCGAGCGCCGTCATGTGCGAGAGCTTCAGCACGACGACCGGCCCAAATTTCGTGAGGTCCCCGGTTGCCTCCTCCAATTTCTCCGTCGCGCCGAACAGAAACGGCCCATGCACGCGAATCACGCTGACGTAGGGCGGGATGTACTTGTCGGCCAGCACGTGGGCTCCGCCCTCGCGGATGTCGTCTTCCGTCACCGACGCCACCGTCGTCGTCGACGAAACGCGTTGAATGTAAAGTAGCGCCGCCAGCACCACACCCACTTCCACCGCCACCGTCAGATCAGCGAACACCGTTAATGAGAAAGTTGCGACCCAGACCAGCACGTCCGCTGCCGACAGTCGCAGAATCGCGGGTACATGCTTCCATTCGCCCATGTGGCAGGCCACGACCATCAGAATCGCGGCCAAGGTCGGCAGCGGGATGAATCGCGCCAACGGCGCCGCGACTAGCACAATCGCCAGCAGCGTGAGCGAATGCACTATGCCCGACACGGGCGAAGTGGCGCCGCAGCGAATGTTCGTGGCCGTGCAGGCGATTGCGCCGGTTGCGGGGATGCCACCGAACATCGAAACCGCCACGTTGGCAGCCCCCTGGGCGACCAGTTCAATATCGGGCTTGTGCCGGTCGCCGCTCATGTTGTCTGCCACCACCGCGGAGAGCAGACTCTCGATCGCAGCGAGCATGGCCACGGTGAACGCCGAGGGTATGAGGGGCATGATCAAGTCCGCGCGAAACTCGGGCAGAGCCATCTGCGGCAGTCCGGTGGGAATGCCGCCGAACTTACTGCCAATTGTTTCCACGGGCACTGCAAATACGACACAAGCGATCGTCGCCAGCAACATTGCCACAATGGAACCAGGCACCCGCTTGGTGACGCGTGGCCACAACAGCAGGATGGCCAGAGTCGCCGCTGCGACAAGCGTGCTGGGGACATTAAAGGTGGCCGCGCTGCGCGCGAACGTCACCATCCGCGGCAAGAACTCGCTCGGCACGGGGTCGACACTCAGGCCAAAAAAGTCTTTGATCTGCGTGGAGGCGATCAGCACCGCAATGCCATTGGTGAAGCCGATGGTCACCGGTCGCGGGATGAATCGCACGGCCGAACCGAGCCCGGTGAGGCCCATCAAGAGCAGCATCACGCCGGCCATAGTCGTACACATCAATTAGCCGGAGACTCCGAACTCGACGACGATTCCCGCTACAATCACGACAAAGGCGCCCGTTGGGCCGGCGATCTGGCAGCGCGATCCGCCGAACGCGGAAACGATGAATCCCGCGATAATGGCGGTATAGATGCCGGCTTCAGGCTTCACGCCGGATGAGATGGCAAACGCCATCGCCAGCGGCAGCGCAACGAGCCCCACGGTAACGCCGGCGATCAGATCCGCCACCAATCGCTGGCGGCTATATTCTGGCAGCGTCTCCCAGAGCTTCGGGACCAAACGACGCGAGGTCGATCTGTTCATCGGCGTAGCGTCGGCTTCCAGCCGACGCATTTCCTATTCGCGTTAGCTGGAAGCCGACGCTACGCAGTCGTCAGTACAGTTCGATCTGATGCTCGCCGCCGTGGCGCGGATTTCCGATCAAGCGTTGGCCTGGCATGTCGACGACAAAATCGAGAGCTTCCAGCGGAATCTGGCCGATCAGCACGGGACAATCGTCCGGCACTTCGGTGACGTCAGTAAAGCACTCGCGGCCCTGAATCGTCAGCCGCACTGCGTCATACATTTGCAAGTCCAGTGGGCCCGCACTGGTCCGAGCGCGTCGCTTGCGCCCTGGCTGCAAACCCAGCTTTGCGATCAGTGAAGTGGGAATTGAAAGACCCGTTGCTCCCGTGTCGACTAAGGCTTCACCGACATCGAGGATGCGAGCGTCGGCTCTGGTCATATCACCGCGACGCACGCGATACGCATCCTCAAGATTCTCGATCTTAGCTTGTACGATCACCCGTCCCATCGTGGATGTCTCCATGACATGCCTCCTCGGCTACGAAGCGAAGTTGTATGGTCATCTCCATTATACACTTGCGGCAAGCCCGCGTCGTCGCCGGGGATAGCCGAGCAGAGTTGCCAGACTGAGTAAGCAGAGAATGCCTGCGCCAGGCTCCGGCACGGCTTGAAAGCTGGCGAAGGCGGCAGCCAGGCCTCGTCCCTGGAGCATGTCCGTGGTCACTTGTACGAGGGGCGCCGTGGGAATACAATCCCTACCTGAAACAATGTTGGCAGCCCGACTTCCAAGGATTCAAATTGATGCAAGCGGTCATACTCAGCGGTTGCCGCACTCCGATTGGGACATTTCTGGGTGACCTGTCGGCGATCCCTGCGCCGTCCCTGGGCGCGATTGTGGTGCGGGAAACTCTTAAGCGTTCGGGGGTTTCCTCCGACCACGTCGAAGAAGTTATCATGGGGAATTGTCTTCCCGGAGGCCTGGGGCAGGCTCCAGCGCGGCAGGCAGCGATCCAGGCGGGTCTCCCCGCGAAAGCTTCCGCGCTTACGATCAACAAGATGTGCGGCTCGGGACTGAAAGCGGTCATGCTCGCCGCGCAGGCGATTCAGCTTGGCGAAGCCAATCTGATCGTGGCTGGCGGAATGGAGAGCATGAGCCGCGTGCCGCATTTGCTTGTCGGCAGCCGCGGCGGTTGGAAATTTGGGAACCAGACGATGGTCGACTCCATGCTCCACGATGGACTGGTCTGTGCATTCGACGGTTGTCACATGGGCAGTCAAGCTGAGTACATCGCCCGTGTCAAAGAGATCAGCCGCGAAGACCAAGATAGATTTGCCGCCGAGAGCCAGCGCCGGGCAGTGGCGGCGATGCAATCAAACCATTTCCAACAGGAGATCGTGCCGATCGAGGCGCCTGTTCGTGAAGGATCCAAGACGGTCTCGGCGGATCAGGGCCCTCGGGCGGATACCAGTCTTGCAAAACTTGCAAAACTGAAGCCGGCGTTCGAACGGGAAGGGACGGTGACCGCCGGCAATGCATCCCAGCTCAGCGATGGCGCGGCGGCGGTCCTCGTCGCCTCGCAACACTTCGCCGAAAAGCAGGGATGTAAGCCTCTGGCGCGGATCGCGGCCTGCGCGTCGGCCGGTATTGAACCCAAGGATGTTTTTATCGCGCCTGTCTTGGCCATCCGCGCCGTGCTGGAGAAAATGAACCTCACGGTTGCGGACATAGATTTGTTTGAATTGAACGAAGCGTTCGCGGCGCAGATGCTGGCCTGCATGCGGCCTCTGAAACTACCGCACGACAAAGTCAATATTTTCGGGGGCGCCATCGCGTTGGGCCATCCCGTTGGCGCCAGCGGAGCGCGGGTATTGGTGACCCTCTTGCATGCGATGAAGGCCCGCGGTGCTCGTCGAGGATTGGCATCGCTCTGCCTGGGGGGCGGAGGAGCCGTCGCGATGATTGTGGAGGCAGCCGAGTGACTGTCATCAGGCAGGAATTCAGCGACAAGGTAGTGGTCGTGACCGGCGCTTCACGAGGCATGGGCGCAGCGACGGCGGCTGCCTTCGCAATGCAAAAGGCGTTTGTGTTTGCCAACTACCCCTCCGAGGACGCGGATCAACATCGCGCTGCAATCGAGCAGTGGCGCAAAGAGAGCAATCTCAGGGACGACCAGGTGATTCCCGTCGAGGCCGACGTCGCCAGTGTGGAACAGGTCGCCAAAATGTTCCAGACGATTCACAGCAGGTTCGGGAGGCTTGACATCCTGGTCAACAACGCGGGAATCAACCAGGATCGAACGGTAGCGAAAATGACCGATGAACAGTGGCATCAGGTTCTTGCCGTGAATCTGAGCGGCACATTTTTTTGCTGTCGCAGCGCCATTGGCATGCTTCGCGAGGGCGGAAGGATCATCAACATCTCGTCTCTTGCGGCTCACATCGGCAGTTTTGGTATCGCCAATTATGCCGCCAGCAAGGCGGGCGTCTTGGCCCTCACGAAGACTCTGGCGCTTGAGCTGGCCTCGCGCAACATCACCGTCAATGCGATCTGCCCAGGTTATATTGACACAAACATGACGCGAACCATGCCCGCCGCCGTGCTGGATCAGATCGTCCAGAGGATTCCCATGAAACGCAAGGGCTCCGTGCAGGATATCGCGTCGTGCATCCTGTTCCTGGCGTCCGAATCGGCTGCTTACATCACGGGCCAAAGCATCGGCGTGAACGGCGGTGTTTACATGGGGGACTAGCGATGGATCCGTCCATGAGTGCCCGGGGCCCAACCGAGGCATCCGCCTTCCTGACGATCCACGAACTCTTGCGTCATCACGCCGCCGTTCGACCAGGCAAGCTCGCCCTGGTCTGCGAGGATCGGGCATTCACGTTTCGAGAACTTTACGACTCCTCGTCTCGCATCGCGCGAGGGCTGAAGGATGCCGGCATCGCCCAAGGCGACAAGGTCGGCATTTACCTTCGCAACCACTGGGCCTACATTCCCATCTACTATGCCGTGTCCATGATTGGCGCCATCTCGGTGCCAATCAATTATATGCTGCGCAGCGAACAACTCGGCGCCTTGCTGGCACTGACCGAATGCAGGTTTCTGTTCACGGAATTGTCGCAGCACGATGAAGTCGCAGTTCTTCGGCCCGAACGGTGGGGGAAGCTCCTGATTTGCTACGTGGACGAAGGGCCAAACACGGGGGCCGCCTTGCTGAGCGATTGGCTCGCAGGCAATCAGGCCGGCGAGCCGTGCCATCCGCCCGTTTCAATCCACGACCCGATGATGATTCTTTTTTCGTCCGGCACGACGGGCCTGCCCAAGGGGATCACCCTCTCGCACCTGAACCGCATTCTGTACTTCTTCGAAATGGGAATGGAGTTCGGACTGCGCTACAACGAGGTGAACCTCTGCGCCACGCCGCTCTACCACAACGCGGCGATCTTCTTCGCGTTTAACAACCTTTATTTTGGCTCGACGACCGTCGTTCAGCGGAAGTTCGATCCTCGTCAAGCGTTCCAGGAAATCGAAAAACACCGCGTCACGAATGCGTTTCTTGTGCCGACACAGCTTCACCAGCTCGTTCAGAGCCAGCAGCGCGACCGATTCGATGTGTCCTCGCTCCGTGTGATTGTATCGGGCGCCGCGCCCTTGGCCACCACGACCAAAGAAGCGATCTTCCAGTGTTTCCCAGGGGCCGAGCTGCACGAACTTTATGGATTGACGGAGACGGGGCTGATTACAAACCTTCGACCCGCCGATCAACTACTTAAAGTGCGTTGCGCCGGACAGGCCTTTCTGAATATGGAGTTTCGTGTTGTGGATCCCCAAGGCAACCCCGTTCCGGTCGGCGAAGTCGGCGAAATCGTGACCCGTGGGGCCACCCTCTTTGACGGTTACTACGGGAATGAAGAGGCCACGCAAAGGGCCTGGCGGAAGGGCTGGTTCCACACGGGCGATCTCGGACGAATTGATGACGAGGGATTTTTGTACATCGTGGATCGTCTCAAGGACATGATTCTTTCCGGGGGCGTGAACATCTACCCGAAGGACATTGAGGACGTGATTTACACTTTTCACGAGATCGAAGACGTGGCCGTGATCGGCAGTCCCGATGAAAAATGGGGCGAGGCTGTGCACGCCATTATCGTTTGCCGCCAAGGAACAAAACTGGAGCCTCACGAGGTGATCGCTCGATGCCAGCAGAAACTGGCTTCTTTCCAGGTGCCACGCTCGATCGAGTTCCGCGCCCAGTTGCCCCGCAATCCCTCGGGAAAATTGCTCAAACGATGCCTCCGCGACGAGTTCTGGAGCGACAAGCCGACATCATCCCGTGGATGACGGCAGCAGGCATTGGCATCACAACTCGAATATCCGCTGAATCTGCGGCTCTCCGTAGTCCGCGCCGCCGGTGTGGATCAACAGATTTCGCCGCGGCCGGCACCTGCCCATGCCGTGGGTGTGGCCGCAGAAGACTTCGATCGTGCGGTGGGGATGCGTGCGGGCCATGTCCAGCAGCACGTCGCCGACAGCCTTGCAGGCAAAATGCGGGGCCCATTGGTCGTCGCTGGGCCGCCCCTGGTGCCAACACGCCTCGCGCAGCGGCGGAACATGCGTGATCACAAGCACAGTTTGGTAGTTTTCAAGGGCATGAGGCAACACGCGGCGCAGGTGGGAGGCGGCGTCGTCCGCCAGGGCTTGCAAGATCGGCCAGCGTTCTCGTTTCCCTCGGCCGATGAAGTCGGTGATTAACTGCCAGTCGGTCATCTGCACGATCGACTTCTCGTAGTCACCGAATCGGCCGTCGGCCCAGCCGTCATGACCCACCAGCGCTACCAACGGTGTCAACTCAATCGGCGCTTCACTCTGCGTCAAGTATTTCAGCCGCGGATGCCCCTCGCAGATGTCGGCGACCAATTCCCGTACGCCGGCGATCGAACCGTGATAGTAGTCGTGATTGCCGAGCACGAAATAAACGGGCTTCGCCAGCTCGCTGTCGATGAGCTCAAGGTAGCGGTGGAGGTTGTGAGCCTCGGCGATATCGCCGCTGATCAAGATCGCGTCCGGCTGGGCGGAGCGAACCAACCGAAGAAATGCCAGCGTTTGCTCCGTCAAAAGGAAGTTCAGATGAATGTCGGTAAGCCAGGCAATACGCATGGGTGGCCTTCTGCACGAAATGGCACTCGCTGCGGGGAAACTCGGCCCGCATCCTACTCACTTGCCGATACAGTACAGCGCCGTTCGGCCGCAATTGGGGAGGCCTGGTGGTCGCCTTTGAGCCGCTGTTTCCACTTCAGGTTTCCGGTGTGGGCATCAAAGCAGCGGGCAACGCCATCGTCGGTGATGGCAAAACGGGGGCCGAATCGGAAAATGCAGATAAAAACTGTTCCTAAAGTTCTCATCGCCGATGGGAGATCTCAGATCTCAAATTTCGGATTTCCTGTGAGCTGCCTCTTCGACGCGTCGCCCGGCACTTCCACCACGTATCGCGGCACCGCGTAGCCGGGTAGCCGCGCCCGCAATTCGTCCATCAATTGCAGACCTTGGCCTCGTGGCACTTCAAAATGGGCCGCTCCGCGGACACGGTCGAGCTGATGCAGATAATACGGCATCACACGCAGCTCGACGAGCCGTTCCGAAAGCTCCACCAGCGCATCGACCGAATCGTTCACACCGCGCAGCAGCACCGCTTGATTCAAGAGCGGGATACCGGCATCGATCAATCGAGCCAGCGCCTCGGCGACAGCGTCATCCAGCTCGGCCGCATGATTCGCGTGTATCACCACGACGGAAGTCAGCCGAGTGCCTCGCAGCCAGCCGATGAGCCCGTCATTCACGCGCTGGGGAATCATGATCGGCAATCGCGTATGCACGCGAAGCCGGCGCAGATGAGGGACTGCGGCCAATCGTTCCACAAGCCGTTCGAGTTGCTCATCGACGAGCGTCAGCGGGTCGCCGCCACTCAAGATCACTTCCTGGATTGTTTTATCGGCCTCGATATGGGCAAGGGCCGGCTCCCAATCCGCGAAGGCATGGGGCACTTCGGCATAGGGAAAATGCCGCCGAAAGCAATAACGGCAATGGACGGCGCAGGCCCCAGTCGTTACCATGAGAACTCGACCGTGATACTTGTGGAGCAAACCCGATGCGAGTGTCGCCCGGGTATCGTCCACGGGATCGGTCGTAAAGTCCGGTGGTGAAACGGTTTCGTCCGCCAGCGGTAAGACTTGCCTTAGCAGGGGATCGTGCGGATCGCCCCAGCGCATCCGGGCGATAAATCCGCGTGGGGCAAACAGGGGGAAATCGCTCGCCGCCGCCATACTGGCCCGGTCGGCCGGCAGGCCCAAGAGCCGGCACAGCTCGGTTCCGTCACGTACGGCGTCCTTCATCGCTTGCCGCCAACCCAGTTGGCCTGGCGAGCTGCTGCAGGCAGTCTTGGCGGGGCGAGTTACAATTTGCATTTTTGCGCGTTCCCAAGAGCCCAGGGACGGCCGTCCCTGGGCTTTACCCAGCATACTCCATTATCCTCACGAATCGAAGCAGGAAACACTCGTGGCCACGTACAATACCAGCGACTTTCGCAAGGGCATCAAAGTTCAGATCGACGGTACTCCCTACCTGATGGTCGAGTGCAACTTCGTCAAACCGGGCAAGGGCAACGCGCTCTACAAGTGTCGCATGCGGAATTTGCTGTTGGGCACGATGCTCGACCGCACCTACAAAGGGGGCGACTCGCTCGAAAGCGCCGACGTCGAAGACATCAACGCCCAGTTCCTGTACCGGCAGGGAGATACCTTCTTCTTCATGGACCAGGAATCCTACGAGCAGTACGAACTCTCCAAAGAGAAAGTCGATGAAGCCTGGAAGTATCTCAAGGAGGGGATGGTCTGCTCGATGACCTTGTTCAACAATAACCCCATCGCCGTCGAGCCCCCCTTCCATGTGGTGCTGAAGGTGGAATACGCTGAGCCCACCGTGCGCGGCAACACGGCCACCGGCCTCAGCAAACTGGTGAAACTCGAGACCGGCGCCGAAATCAGCGTACCCTCGTTTATTGAGCAGAACCAGACCATCAAGGTCGACACGCGGACCGGCGAATACGTGGAGCGTGTGAAGGAATAGGCCGTCACGATCCCCAATACGAATGTCGAAATCCGAAACAAGCACGAAATGAAAATCAAACACGTCAATGCGATGACGCGCCGCTCTCGGTTGTGACCATTCGTGCTTCGAACTTCGAATGTGTTTCGGATTTCGATATTCGAATTTGGTATTGATTCCACCGCATGTTTTCTGATTTCCATCCGACCGCCTCCTGGAAAGTCTTACGCCTGCGTTCAGACTTGCTGCACCGGACGCGCGACTTCTTTCGCACCCGCGGCTTCCTCGAAATTGAAACGCCGCTCCTTTCCCACGACGTTGTCGTCGATCGTCATCTCGACCCGCTGCGCGTAACGCTGCCCGACGACCCGCGGCATCCGGAAGTCGGCCGCACGATGTGGCTGCAAACGTCGCCGGAGTTCGCAATGAAACGGCTGATGGCCGCGGGCGGCGAAGCCATTTTTCAGATCACGCGCGCCTTTCGTGCGGCAGAGCAAGGAAGGCTGCACAATCCCGAGTTCACGATTGTGGAGTGGTACCGCCAGAGTGATTCGTACGCCGACGGCATGACGTTGCTTTCGGATCTGGCGGAGTCACTGCTCGGCCTGCCGAGGGCGCGTCGGGTGACCTACAAAGAAGCTTTCCAGACGCACGCCGGCATCGATCCGCATCGGGGGACGGTGGCGGAGGTCCTCGCCGCACTTGAGTCACTTCAAGTCGAAGTACCGGCAGGCCTTGCCGACGACCGCGACGGAATACTCGACTTGCTCCTGTCACAGATCGTTGGGCCGCGCCTGGGTGTCGATCAGCCGACGATTCTGTGCGAGTACCCGCCGACGCAGGCCGCGCTCTCCCAGGTGCGCGCCAGCGAACCGCCCGTCGCCGAACGATTCGAACTTTATGTTCGCGGCATTGAACTGGCCAACGGCTATCACGAACTGCTCGACCCCCAGGTGCTGCGTGCGCGGAATCGGGCCAACAACCAGCTTCGCGCCGCCGACGGCAAGCCGACGCTGCCTGACGAGAGTCGCCTGTTGGCCGCGATGGAGCACGGGTTGCCGCCGTGCACCGGCTGTGCGCTGGGGTTCGATCGCGTCGTGATGCTTGCGGCGGGCGTTTCGACGATCGCCGAAGCGATGGCATTTCCAATTGACCGCGCCTGACTCGCCACGGGCAGGCTCGCCCGCAGCCAATTTCGCCAAATACTCGCCAATTTTTAATCGATTGCTCATAAACGTTTGCTATTATCCTCATCCCTGAAGGACAGATACTACATTTTTTTGGGGGATGCCATGTTGATGTGATCCGTCCTACCCAGAGCAGGGCGAGCGATGAAAATGCACGTGCCGCCAGCGCCCGTCCTCGGTCCGCCAGATGCGCGTTTCTTCAAAATGGCTGGTTTGTGGATTGCCTTGCGCATCGAGATACTGCACCAGTCGCACATAGGCCACCACCGCCGCGTCGCCCATCACGCGCACTTTGGGCGAAGCCATGGTCGTCGTCCGCGGCCCTTCGGCGGCGCCTAGATCGAAGTAAAATTTGTGAAACTCGAGTCCGCGCACCAGGTGCCCCTTCGCTTCGGGCTCAAAACAAGTAATCGAGGGGTCACAAAGCTCCTCGTAGGTCACCCAATCGCCGCGGGCGATCGAGTCGAGAAGCTGCTGATTGAGATCGAGGATTTCGTTGATAATAGGATCGGACATAATCTGGGGTCTGGGGTCTGGGAAGATTCGGATTAGCTGCGGGCGGGCTCGCCTGCAGCTGTTAACTTTCAGCTGGCACGAAGAATTCCAAGTTCCACCAGCTTCGCTCGGCACTCATCCCGTTCGCGCGCGTGCGCGAGGTCCACCCAGGTGGGATCCTGCGCGGCCAAAAAGTCCTCCTCCTCGGCGTGCGATTTTCCGCTTGTCGCCAGCCGCTCCATCAGCCGCCCGATCACGCCGCGATCGAGCCGCGACAGAAACATCCCTTCCGTACGGTAGTCGACGAATGCTTCCCAGACGACTGGAAACAACGGTCGCAGGATTTGCTCGCCGATTACCGTGGCATACTCGCGAATCTCGAGCTGCGCATGGCTATCCATCCGCAATGCCAAGAAGTGCAGTAGATTGTGCAGGTCAATTTTCCAGTAGGCTTCGGTGTACGTAGACAGCGGCAAGTCCTTGCGAGCTTGCTCACGAGCCACTCCCAGTTCAATCCGCTGCTCGTATAAGGCCCGGGCCTGTTGCTGGAACTCCGCCTCGCTCGCGGTTAGCTTCGCTCCCGCCTCGCCATCCAGCCAGCCGGCACTGCCTTGCCGATTGCTGGTGGCCTGCGTGCGCCACTCGTCCGGCGTGGTGGTTTGCATCGCATCAATGGCCAGCGAGTAGCGGGTGCTATATTCGTTCACATTGGCCGTGCGATGCCGGATCCACTGCCGCCAGCAGTCCATGGGCACTCGGACCAGGAACTTGATCTCCGCCATCTCAAAGGGCGTCGTGTGCCGATGCCGCAGCAGATAACGAATCAGCCCGCGGTCGTCCGAGACCTTGCGAGTACCCTCACCGTAGCTGACGCGCGCCGCCTGCACCACGGCCTGGTCATCGCCCATCACATCGACCAGGCAGACGAAGCCATCGTCGAGCACCGGAACCTTCTTCCAGCGCAGCTCAGCAACTTGATCGGCGTTTGTGGGCATGAACCGTAGCCGACGCGAGCCGAGCGGCGGTGGAGTAGCGATACGACGATGTCCTGGTCCCGCTCGGCTCGCGGGACCTACTGGTCGCCCAATATACCGTCCCTCGGGACCCTCGACCATGGGCACGAAGCGCGCCCCCCGACTCCATCCCTGACGACGTTGGCTTATGGCGTTGTTCAAGGCGCCTGGGCTGGCTTGATGGTGGGTTGGTTGACCTGCGACCGTCTCTCGCGCGCCTCATCGCGACGCACGGCCACGTCGAAGTAACCAAGCATCATTTCGTCCTGAGATTGAAAGCCGTTGTGGACATCCAGGGTCGGGTCGGGGTTCGCTGGATTGGCTGCGGAATTATCAAAATGAGCCACGCAGCGCAAACGTGTACCGCTGGGCAGAGCCCGCGGCTTGAGCAGCCGATAGGAGGTCTGCCAGTTGAAATCATAACGCGGCACGTCGAGCAAAATCTCTGATTCGCCGTTGGGAAACTCCGCTTCGAATCGAAAAGCGGCGCCGCGAGCATGCATGTGGGGCATCAGGCCCAGCAGCCGCGAGGCGCGCGGTGAGCGGATCGAGCTGGCCGTGACTAAATGCCGCGCCGCCCCGGCGGGTATCACAAACGAGCGGTTCAGCACACTGCCCGTCACGATTTCGTGGCGGATTTCGTCGGAATCAGCAAATACCAACCCCAGCCGGGTTGTGTCGAGTTGCTCAGAACCATTCGGCGTGTAATGGATTTGAAACACAATTTGAGAGCCGGCCACGATCCGTTTCGCCATGCCTTCCGGGTACGGCGCAGGACGAAACCCCGGCACGTAGGTTCCCAGGTAACCATCGGTCGTGCCGTCCTTGAGCGCCTGCTCCGGGCTGCCGGCAAACGCGAACACCGTCACATGGTGCACAACCGCACGGTTGCCGGGCATCACTTGCGCCACGCTCACCCATTGATCTTCCTTGAAGCCCGGATCGACGATGAAAAACTGGTAATCGAGCACCCCCTTGGCGGTGACCGTGAAGGGTGTATCTCGCATCGCCACAACCAGATCGGGCTCTCGCGCAAACTGCCAGCCGGAGGGTAAAAACTTAGGCGGCTCGGGCGTTGTGCTGCGATCCCCTTCCGGCGCGCCGGCCGCCGCCCAGCCGCACAGCAGTTCTTTCTCCTCGGCGGATAGTCGGCGATCTCCCTCGAACTCACCAAATTGCGGATTCGCATGCCATGGCGGCATCCGATCATCCTCGACGACTTCCGCAATCATCTCTGCCCAACCGGCGACCTCGTCGTACTCGGTGAGCGCGAAGGGACCGATTTCGCCGGCGCGATGACACTCCACGCAACGCTTGTTGAGGATGCCCGCAATGTGCGACGCGTAGGTAACGGAGCTTTTCTGATCGGGGGCCCGCACGCGACCGATCAAGCAACCGGCAACTTCCGTCGTCGGTGCGCTGACCGCCTTCCCGTTGAGCAGTTCATCCAGTGCTTCTTGCAAATCGTTCCGCTGCGGTTTGGGACTCGCATAGCCCGGGCCATACTGATCGTCAATTCGCCCCCGATATCGCACCACCAGCTCGCGATCCAGAACCAAGACTTCCGACATCCGCGTGGCGGCAAACATGTCGGCCACGCGGTTGCCGGGGTCCTTGAGCAGCGGAAAATCGATGTGGTGGAGTTGCGCGAAGGCGGCCAGCTCGGGTACGGAATCCTGCCGATTGGAATCGATGCCCAAGAACGCGACGCCCCGACCGCGATACTCGGCCGCCAACTTCTGCATCCGCGGACCATACAACCTGGCCAGCGGACACTCGACCCCCAAAAACATCACCACGGTAAAGCGATTGTCCTTGGAATCGACAAGCGAAACCCGCTTGCCGTGATAATCGCGGAGGGTGAAGTTAACGATCCGAGAACCGTGCAGGACGGCCTCGGTTTGCCGTGCCTTGGGCGCCAACGCTGCCTTTCCGCTTCCCTGCGGACGGTTCCCAGGCGGGCTCCCAACCCCAACAGCAGCCGGCTCTTCTCCCCGCAAGCCGGCCTGCCAAAACCAGAGTATGGGTAGAACCAGAATCCATTCCCAGCGCATGGCTACGTCCTGACGGTAAGAGCACATCGGGCGCGCAAGCGATGCGCGACAAAATTTCAAGTCGCCACCGGCGCCGCACGATCAACGAGGGCTTGTCGCCAAACCTCGCCCAAGAAGGGCTCGCTGTTCAGCCGCAGACAAGACCAGACGCAAAGAAATGACTTCACCCAATCCAGCCCCGGAAGTCCCACGGTGCATCCAGGTTGATCATAGTCTGCCTTGACGCGCTTCGCAAACCGTAATGCTTGCCGCTGGGTCACTCCTACTTTGCCAGCAACTCTTCGAGAAGCCTGGCGACGAGCGCCGGATTGTCCGATTTTCGCAGATGTTCAATCCGCGCCGCCGGCAGTTTGAGCTTTTCGAGGGCTGAAACGATATGCTTCCACTGCGTTTCGCGCTTCTTGCCTTCGGCCAGATACAAATCGGTCACCAGCTCTCCAAGTCGTTGCAAGGAAATGGCCTCCTTGTTGTCGTAGTAACGCTGGATGACCTTTTGTTGATATTTGGAGTATTCGGCCATGGCAACTGGGAGTCGGGGTTCAGAAGTCAGGGGCCAACCTTAGCAGTATCGCCGTTTACGTGGCGGAAGAAAAGGCAGAAACTATCGGCAACTTTGTGTCCGGGCCGGACCGATTGTCCTCGCCACCCGCTACCAGCTACCCGCCACCTGCTCCTTCTTCCCATGTCCAGCGCCCATCGGCGGTTTATCGGCGGGGCCTGGATCACGGGACTGGGGACGCTCGCCAGCCGAGTGCTTGGACTGATGCGGGATATTGCCACCGCGGCCCTTTTGGGGCTGGGTGCCTCGGGCATCATGGATGCGCTGGTGGTTGCGGTGCGGATTCCGAATCTCTTTCGTCGTTTGTTTGGCGAAGGCGCGCTCACGGCCAGCTTCCTGCCCGCCTTTGCCGCGGAGCGGGAACGATCGGTCGACGATGGCTGGAAACTGGTGACCGCCATGCTCGTGTGGCTAACGGCCGTTCTCACCGGAATCGTCCTGGTCGCGGAAGTTTTGCTCGCGATCGGTTGGTTCTGGGCCGGCGAAAACAGGGGGGTCTCGCTGTTGATCGAGCTGGTCGCCGCGAATCTTCCGTATGTGGTAAGCATCTGCGTGGCGTGCCTGCTGGCCGCAACCTTGCAGGCGTTGGGCCGATTTGCCGTCGCGGCCTGGGCTCCCACGTTGCTCAACGTCTGCTGGCTATCGGCCGCCTGGCTGGTGGCGCCGCGCGTAACGAGCGACAAATCAATTCAAGCCTGGGTCATCGTCGCCAGCATTCAGCTGGCCGGAGTGCTGCAGGCACTGGTGCAATTTCCGGCGCTGCGTGCGGCCGGATTCCGCTTCGTCTACGATTGGCAATCGAGCCGCGCGAGCGTG
>SXGT01286256.1_pt1 | contig 17074 bp, 14 predicted proteins | sample 3176221 | NCBI WGS metagenome assembly SXGT01 (sample SAMN11356862, study PRJNA531348) | freshwater metagenome | isolation source: freshwater sample F1-120 | place: China: Fuxian Lake, Yuxi | collected 2017-12-25 | reverse complement strand
TCCTGATCTGCCGCTTTCAGGCCCGAAGCGGACTGGTAACCGTTCACGGGCCAAGAGAGGGGGACAGGCACATTTTCCCGGGAACCACGTTGGGCAACCACCCAACAGCACGAGACACCCTTCTCAATTTCGCCGGGACAATGAGCCAGTCCCCGGCCCGTGAACGGTTACGCGGTTTGAAATTGGAATCGAAGTAGGGAAGTCGAGCACACCGGCGGAGTCCCGCCTTCCCATGCTCATCGGCATGAACAGGTACACTGGCCGCATGGGATCTCCACTGGGCAATACGTTGTGGCTCGTCGGCTGGGTGGTGTTGCTCAGCCTGGCGATGGGTGCTCCCCTGGCGTTTGCCGTTATTCGTACAGAGATTCCTTGCCGCCGGCTGGCGCTTTCGCTCGTGGCGGCGCTGCTGTTCGTGCCGCTCACCTTGCAGTCCGCGGCGTGGCAAGCGGTTTGGGGCGTGCAAGGCTGGTTGACGAACCTGCTGGGATCGACGCCGCTGGACGGTTGGCCTGCGGTTATCTGGATTCAGACCGCCGCGGCAATTCCCTGGGTGGTGTTGATGGTCGGGCTGGGCCTTGATCGTGTCGAGCCGGAGCTGGAAGAAGACGCGCTGCTCGACGCTTCGCCCGGGCAGGTATTCCTGCGGGTGACCCTGCGCCGCAGCGTGCCGGCGATCGCGGCTGCGGCATTGTGGGTTGCGGCGGTGGTTTCAAGCGAAATGACGGTGACCGATCTGTATCAGGTGCGAACCCTTTCGGAAGTCGCCTATTTGCAATACGCCGCCGTAACCGACGCGGAGCAAGCAACCCTTGGAATCGTGTGGGGCAGCCTGGCAGTCGCCTTGTGTCTGGCAGCGGCCATGCGTGTCTTGGCGGGACGGCTCTCGTACGGCCGCTCGGCAAGTCCTCGCTTGCGGCTGACTTTCGCGGTTGGTCGTGCGCCGTCGGTCAACAGCGCATGGGGCTGGCTTGCGCTGACTGTTCTGATTGTGCTTGCAGGCGTACCGATTGAGGGACTGGTGCACAAAGCCGGTATCGTCGTCACGCGCACGCCCGATGGCTGGCAGCGCGATTGGTCCATCGTACATGCCGCGGCCATGGTGGCTGAAAGTCCGCGGCGTTGTGCGCGGGAGTTGCAGTGGACGCTGCTGATTGGAATCGCCGCGGCGACATTGGCGGTGGCGGTCGGCACGATGCTGGTCTGGAGCACCCAAGGCAATCGGCTTGCCCGCCTGGCCGCGATCGCCATTGCGGCATTTGCGCTGGTGGCGCCTGGTCCGTTGGTGGGCATGGGTTTAATTCATCTGTTTCACCTTGGCGATTGGCCGATCGTACGGTTCTTGTACGACCGAACGATCTTGGCGCCGGTGCTGGCTCAGTCCGTGGAAGCGTTGCCGCTGGCGACAATTGTGATGTGGCAGGCGATTAGCAGTGTGCCACAGGAGCTGCTCGATTCGTCGGCCGTGGATGGCGCGAGCCGTGGGAGTGTATTATGGCGGGTGCTGTTGCCGATTGCGCGCCGATCGCTGGTCGTGGCGTGGCTCGTGGCGTTTGCGGTGGCGGCCGGCGACCTGGCGGCCAGCCTCCTGGTGCTGCCACCGGGAGTGAACACGCTGGCCAACCACGGGTTTGGTTTGATTCACTACGGCGTGGACGACCAGGTCGCCGGGATTACGCTGGCGATGATCGCAGGGTTTGTAACGTTGGGGGTGATCGCTCAATGGCTGATGCGAGGCGTGGGGATGAAGCAGAGGCAAGATCTTTGCGCAGTGCTCGCCGCAGGGGAACTCCCCCGCAGCTAAGAGCCGCCGCGTGTTATCATGGAAAGATGCGACTTCCCTTGGTTATCGCGGCCGCTTTCTTGCTGCTCGTTTTGCGGGCCGTTGCGGTCGAGCACGTCACCTTCAAGCGGGACGATCAAGAAACCCACGTCCGTGGCAGGCTGGAAGCTAAGGCCAAGGATGGCGGCCTGCTGGTGTTGGCCGCCGATGGCGTGATGCATGCCATCCAGCCGAACGAGATCATTCAACATTCCCACGACGACGCCCCCTTCGTTCCCTCGGACGCCGGCGCGATGAGCAAGCAGCTGCTGGGCGCATTGCCCAAGGGGTTCGAGGTTCACTCGACCGCCCACTATCTGATCTGCTACGACACATCGGCTGCTTATGCCGAATGGTGTGGAGCGCTGTTCGAGCGGCTGTATCGCGGCTTCAGCAATTTCTGGTCGCGCAAGGGCTTTAAGTTGCACGAGCCGGAGTTTCCGCTGGTGGCGATCGTGTTCACCGATCCAGCCGCCTATTCGAGCTACGCCAAGGTGGAGCTCGGCGCTGGTGCCGGCACGATGGTGGCCTACTACAACCTGCAGAATAACCGGATCGTGATGCATGACCTCACGGGTCTCGAATCGCTGCGGCTGCCGGGGGGATCTCGCAGCTCGGCGGCGCAGATCAATCGCATGTTGGCGCAGCCGCAGGCCGAGGCGACCGTGGCCACGATCATTCACGAAGCCACGCATCAGATCGCCTTTAACAGCGGCCTGCAAACGCGACTGGCCGACATCCCGCTGTGGGTCAGCGAAGGTCTGGCCATGTATTTTGAGACACCCGACCTGCAAAGTGCTAAAGGCTGGCGGAACATTGGCGCCGTGAATCGTCCGCGGCTCGACCGATTTCGCGAAACCATTTCCTCGCGCGGCGCGGATTCCCTGAAGACACTGATCGTCGACGATCAGCGGATCCGCGATCCTCGTCAGGCCCTCGACGCCTACGCCGAGGCCTGGGCGCTGAACTACTATCTGCTGCGTCAAAAGCAGCGCGAATATCTGGCCTATCTGCAAACACTCGCGAGCAAGGACCCGATGGTCTACGACGACCCCCAGGTGCGGCTGCGCGAGTTTCAGGCTGCCTTTGGCGAGACCGGCAAACTCGACGCCGATTTCGTGCGCAACCTGCAAAAAGTGAAATGAAACGGGGCACGCGGCGCCACGATGAACTTCGGTTGTAGGGCCGGCTGTGCCGGCCGGATTCGCGTGACGTTTCCATCCGCGGCCGACAAAGCCGGCCCTACCAGGTTGCCGAATGTAAAACACTGATTGGCCCTGGTGCCGCATGGGGTCGGCTTGAGTCTGCTTGCCGGCTCGGTTACACCCAACGGTTCGGGCTCGCCGACGAATACAAAGACGGCGTCAAACTGTTCAGCAACTGCCGGCAGCAAGCCGGCTGCAGCGTCGATGTATCGGATTGGATTTACGGCACCAAGGGCACGGCCGAACTGATGCGGGCCACGATCGACCCCAGCGAGGGTGAGAAGTGGCGCTTTCGCGGCGAATCGCCTAAACTGTTACGATCAAGAGCATCGCGAATTGTTCGCCGGCATTCGCAGCGGCAACCCCATCAACAACGGCGAGTTCATGTGCAAGAGCACGACGATGGGCATTTTGGGCCGGATGGCCTGCTACACCGGCCGTACGTTGACGTGGGAGGAGTGCTGGAACAGCACCGAGAACTTGCAGCCGGCGAAATACGAGTGGGGTCCGCTGCCGACGCCGCCGGTCGCCAAGCCGGGCATCACGCCGTTTGCGTGATTTACCGCGTTGCCTTTTCCGGATAGATCACCAGCTCCACGCGATTGTTGCGAGCACGGCCGGTGGGCGTGGCGTTGGAAACCACGGGATGATTCGCGCCGTGGCCGACGGTGAAGAGTTGATTGGGCGCGAATTGGCGGCGGCTGGTTAAGTACTGATACACGGCCAGCGCTCGCATGGCCGAGAACTGCAGGTTGTCTCCTTGGCCCGTCGAAGATTCGTTGTCGGTGTGCCCTTCAATGCCGATCATTCGGTCGCCGAACGTTCGGGTGATTTCGCCGACGACGCTGTCGACGAGCATGCTGCCAGTTGAAGTAAGTTGCGTGCCGCCGGGGGAGAATAGCTTGTCGCCCGCCAGTTCGATCCGCACCACATCGCCGTCGTTGCGCACGTCGATGCCCGGCAGGCGGAGTCCGGACAGGTTGCGGTTGAGGCTGCTGTTGGCCGTGATGATCGCCCCACTGCGGCGGCGCGTAGCCTGGGCCATCGCCTCGACCTGTTTCTCGCTGAGCTGGCTTTTCTCTTTGAGCTGCGCCAGCTGGGCCGACGTGCTGGAAAGTTGATCCTTGAGGGCCGCCAACTGATCCTCCAGCAGCCGACTCTGCTGCTTCGTCTGAGCGAGCACGGTTTGCAGTTCCTGATTGTCCTGGTCCAACTGCTGCGATCGGGACTGCAACTCCTGGTTGCGCTGCTGCGCGGCGATCTGCTGTTGCTGAAGCTGGCTGTTCTGCGCTTGCAGCGCCATCGGGTTCTGCGCGCAGCCGACCGCCGCAATCGCAAAGCAAAGCGTCAGAACGAGCGCGTCCCTGCGCATCGAGCACCCCGCGATGGCACGTAGTCGCGGCTCTCCGAGCCGCGATTGCCAGTCTCGGAGAGACTTGCCCACGTGCGAATAACCCTAAATAAGGGGGGGAATCCTAGCGAGCGAAGCCAACAGCGACAAGTGCAGTCGGGGATTTTGCCCGAATTCAAACCCGCTGAACTCCGGCAAATTCGCCGACAACCTGGTTGCTGGCAGACGAATAGCTGCCGTAGAACCGCCTGATGAAATTGCGATGCCAGCGGCTGCGCGTGTGCGGTTCCCAGCCCCAACGGGACAACAGTCGATCTGAAATCCGCAGGTTCCAGGCGTCGCAAAGTATAGCATCGGTGCCTTTCAGGCGCGCAATCGCTTCGAGCGCGGCGAGACCAGCACGGGCCGTTGCTAGCGTGCAATCGCGCGTGGAGACCATGTAGGTCAGCGCCAGAAAGTTCGGAAATCGCCAGGGCTGGTTATAGTACAGCAGACAGCGATTGCCGGACGTTCTCGCATGATAACGCGGCCCGAGCCAGATCACATCCACCAGCGACACCAGCTTTGGCCAAGGTCGGAAGTGGACTGCGGCGAGGCGGCCGTCGATCGTTTCGATCACGCCGTAGCGGCACGAGCGAATCCATTCGGCATCAAGAGTTCGAATCGTCTTGGTAATCATTTTTCCGGCTGTTCGAACATTCCGCGAATCGCCAGCCATGCTCCCAGCAATACGCCCATCAGCACCATGCAAAATCCGATCACGACGGGAATCAACCAGCCTAAGGCGAAATACGGTTCCGCGCTCTGCCACACGCCGGCCCAACAAACGACCACGAAGGCCGCGCCGAGACACAAAAAGGGCCCATACGGGATTTCGTTGTCACGATGCAAGAACCATTGCACGATGCCCACGAGCAAACCGGCAAATGGCGCCAGGAAGAAAGTAATCAGCGAAGCCTGCCATCCGATAAAGGCCCCGACCATGGCCATCAACGTAACGTCGCCAAAGCCCATCGCTTCGCGCTCGAGCACACGACTGCTGATCACGCGCACCAACCAAATCATGCCGCCGCTGACCGCCATCCCCACCATTGCGGTGAACAACCCGGCCCACGCCGATGGTGGGCTGAATTGCCAAACGCCAAAAATAGCGGCTGAGCCGACCATGCCTAGCCCGGCAATCCACCACGTCAGTGGCTCTCGGCGCAAGCGGGCAGACAAAACTTTGAAGGCCATTGCCAGTCCGCGGCGCGTCATCCACCGCCGTGGCATGATGGCGTAGCACCATCCCCACCAGCACGTCAGGGCCATGACTAAAGATCCGATGTTCGGCATGCCCTGCAATGCGACTGGCCAAGGATTGGGCGAGGCAATCGTAAGAAACTCGTACTGGGGTAAAGCTCCATTGATCTGCCAGCTGTTGCCCGGGAGCAGCGACCAGGGTGAAATCATCGCCAACAGCAGACCGGCCAGCGTACCAGGGACGGTGATCGTATCCGGAATGATTTTTTCGTCGATGTCAATGAACGAAGCCACGAGCATCAGCATGAACAGCAACCCATGGGCGGCGAACTGCATGTGGACGATCGCCGTCCAATCATTATTCAGAAACGCCTCCATCGGCGGAGCGATTGGCAGTGGCGGCAGGAACAGGCCGCGCTCGGCACACTCCCACCAGTAAAGCGCCGCCAGACATGCGCCGACGCCGATTTCGATCAGCATTGGGCGAATCCAAAATCCGGGTCCGTGCAGATCGGTTTCGCGCCGCAGGCCCCACCAGCCGACGATCGGCACGCGGTTGTGGATCGTGCGACGCGGCACGCCGAAAGGCGCATTCGACCAGGGGCTGATCGGCCGTGGATTCCAGGCCAAGGTATAGATGGCCAGATTGAGCCAGCTTCCGACCACGGCGCCAAGCGCAAACAGCGCGACGAGTCGCACTTCAAGAGGAATGGCAAGAATCCAATTCACCGGTACGCTCCGAGGGCCAAATCGACGAGCGAGTGACGGGGAGGCGGGGGCGACTCAGCCTGCCGTCCCACTCTCCCGCTCTCCCGCTGGGCCACTCGTTATTCTCTGCTCCGCCAGCCGCGCTACAATCTCATCGGCCACTTCGGCCGGAGTCTTATTCTCAGTATCGACAACGAGCGCAGCACAATCGCGGTAAAGCGGGTCGCGCGTGGCGAGCATAGCGATGATTTCGGTTATTCCGCCCGAAGCGGTCAGGTTAGGACGGCGCTCGGCGGTGGCGGCGTCGGCTGCGATTCGTGCGGCGATTTGCCGGGGTGACGCCGTCAGCCACACGGCTGGCCCCGCGGCCTTAATGGCGTGACGATTCTCCTTGCGCAGCACCACGCCTCCACCCAGCGCGAGCACCACCCGATCTCGGCCGCACAGCTCGGCGAGCACCGCCGCTTCGAGGTCGCGAAACGCCGGCTCGCCATCGTCGGCAAAGATCGACTTGATCGACTTGCCGGCGCGCCATTCAATCTCAACGTCGGCATCGACCCACTCCCAGCCCAGTGCAAGCGATACCAGTCGAGCCACCGTGCTCTTGCCTGTGCCGCGATAGCCGATGAGGGAGACAAGCATAGCAGTGGCTGCGGCTTACAGGCACAGGTCACGAGAGCACGATGCTCCCACTACAATTAGTACTTCGCTGGTCCAATCTGCCGCTTGAGTATTTCGCGCATCAGATCCATGGGGGCCTCCTGGCCGGTGAACAATCGGAACTGCAGCGCGGCCTGCCGCACAAACATGTCGACGCCCGAAACGGTGAGCGCTCCGCGCGTGCGCCCCTCTTTAATCAACAGCGTATTCTCGGGATTGTAGACGGTGTCGAACAAGATCATCGAAGGGCGAATGTGATGCTTTTCGTAAGGCGTGGCGTTGACGTTGGGGTGCATTCCCAGGGGAGTGCAATTCACCAGAATATCGACCCCCACGCCGTGCCGGTTGGTCCAGTCCACGACACGGCATTTGAGGCGATCTGCCAATTGCTCGGCCCTCTGCTGCGTTCTGCCGCTGATCACCACTTTCGCGCCGCGATTCTTCAGACCGTAGGCGATGGCCCTGGCTGCTCCTCCGGCGCCCAAGACCAGCGCCGTCAGTCCGGCCATCGAACGACTGCGGCCGGGGTCTTCGGCCATGGCGCGTTCGAGGCTCTCGAGTGCGGCATGCTCATCGGTGTTGTAGCCCTTCACCGTATTCCCATCCCAAACCATCGTGTTGCAGGCGCCGATGCCTTTCGTGGCGGCATCGGCATCAGTAAGTCGCGTCAAGACCGACTCTTTGTGCGGAATCGTCACACTCAACCCGCGAATGCCCAGCTCCGGCGCGTCGTCGAGGAATTGCATTAGATGCTCGCGGGGCACGCGGAACGGCAGATAGACCGCGTTGATTCCCGCTTTGCGAAACGCGGCGTTATGAATCATCGGGCTCAGGCTGTGTCCGATCGGATCGCCGATCACGCCAAATACGGCCGTATCGGCGTTGATCCGTTCATAATGGTAAATCTCCATCATCTGCTGATAACTGAGTTGCCCCGGCGCCAACGTGCGTTCGTGATGGAACGTGGCAAAGGTGAACGGAGCGCCGAACTTGCCGGCCAGCAGTCGCGAGGGAGTGCCGATGTCGCCCATGCACAAGCCGACGGTCGGCACCCTGCCACGGCGCATGAGCTGGAGTATCCGCAGGTTGTCGTGCGGATGGTTGGCCATGGTGGCGATCTTCACCACATCGGCGTCCTGTTTCACGAGCCGGGCATGTATTTCATCCAGATCCTCAGGTGTTCTGCGAAAATCGTGCAAACTGATAATGCGTTTCGTCTTGCCGTAGCGCGGAATGCTGGCCGCGATGTCTTCCTCCAGATCCACGTAGTCGACCCCCTCGGCGATCGCGGAACGAAGCAGCATCCGTCGCGCCTCCTCGCTGCCGGCCCATTTACCGCCGTCGCTTTCTCGCCGACATGTAATCACCACCGCTGAAGGCCGCTCGGCCAGCAGGCGCTTGAGATTGACCTCGCCGGTGATGTAATCGAGGCGCAGCTCGACCAAGGTCGCCCCTTGGCTGACCAGGTGCTTATGTTCGGCGATCACGTGCCGATGACGACCACGAGCAATGCTGACACAAATCATGGGAAGGGATGAAGGATGAGGGATGACAAGACCCGCCGAGTCGACCGCTGGGGGTTGTGCGAAGGAATTATACTCCAGCGTTCTGCCTTCCTCCATCCTTCAACATGCATCGCTTATCCATCATCGGGAATCACGTTCGCTTAAACTGCTTGTCCAGCTCTTCCCGTGTAAATACCAGTGCCGTGGGGCGGCCGTGGGGGCAGTGGTGCTGGTCCTGGGCCAGGTGCCTTTGCTCCAGCAGGGTGGAAATTTCTTCGGCAGACAACCGATCGCCTGCTTTGATCGCCGCTTTGCAAGAAATCATGTGCAGTAGCTCATCGAGCACATCGCGCCGCTCCGGCGGTTTGCCTCCCGACATCAGCAGTTCCACCAGGTCCCTGAGCACTTGGGCAGGACTGATATTGGCCAACATTGCCGGATAGCTGGAAACCAGCAAGGTGCTGCCGCCAAAGGGTTCCACCGTGACACCAAGCCTGGCCAATACCGGCCGAGCCTCAAGCGTGGCCGCGGCCTCGGCGGGAGTCAGATCGACGGGCTCCGGCACCAGCAGGCTTTGCGACTCCATGGTCTGGCTGGTCACTTTTTCACGTAACTGCTCGTACAAGATTCGCTCGTGCAATGCGTGCTGATCAATCACGATCACGCCGTCTTCGCTTTCGGTAATCAAATAGCGATTGTGGACCTGCAGTGCCTGCACACGATGCGAAGCCGAGGAAATTCCGCTGGGATGGGTCGGCGTCGCGGACCAGGAGCGATCGAGTTGCGTGATTTCCAAGGAAGGCCGGGACGGCTCCCCCATTTCAAAGCGGCCCTGAATCGCCGCATTCGACGTCGCAACACGCGACGCGCTGTCGCGATCATTGCCTAATTGGTTGCCGGCCCAATCGTTCAGCTCTCGACGCATGCGTTCCTGTTGCGAGTCACCGAACGCGCTGTCGCCGTCGCTGCGCCCCTCCGTCGCAACCGGTTGCAGTCGATGCGTGAGATCGGTCGTCAAGAATTTCGTCCGCAGCGTGCCCAGCAATTGGCTATACAACCGGCCCGAATCCTGAAATCGCACTTCCAGCTTGGTTGGATGAACGTTGACATCGACCATCTCGGGCGGCATCTCGATCCGCAGACAGGCGATCGGAAAACGGCCCCCCAGCAACAGCCCGCGGTAGGCTTCCCCTAGCGCATGTTGCAGCGAGCGATCGCGGATTGCCCGGCCGTTGAGAAACAGAAACTGCATTCGCGGATTCGCCCTGCTGTGGGCCGGGCTGGCTGCGTAACCGCGGAGGTGAATTTCGCGATCGTCGCTGGCCAGCGGAATCAGATCGCGCGCCAGGTCGTCCCCCAGCAGCGCGCCGATGCGCAATCGCCAATCGTCGGTCAGCGGCAGCTCATGAATTGTGCGGCCATTGTGCGTTAACGTGCAATGCACATGCGGTTGGGCCAGCGCGATCCGCGTGAAGGCCTCGCCGACATGCCCCAGCTCCGTCTGCGTGGATCGCATGAATTTTCGCCGCACCGGCGTGTTAAAGAACAGGTTGCGGGCTTCGATGGTCGTCCCCGTCGAGCAACCGCACGGCGACACGTCATGCACGTGTCCACCGCTCACATCGAGCTGCGACCCGGCGGCTGCATCGGCTTGCCGGCTGCGGATGGTAAGCTGGCTGATTTCGGCAATCGAAGCCAATGCCTCACCGCGAAAACCAAGCGTGCGTACGCGGAACAAATCGTCTGCCTCCGCCAGTTTGCTCGTCGCATGGCTGGCCACCGCCATCGGCAGATCATCGGCCGCCATGCCGCAGCCGGTGTCAACGACCCGGACGAGTTCCAGCCCACCCTGCTCGACCGCCACATCGATGCGCGTCGCCCCGGCATCGATCGCGTTTTCCATCAGCTCTTTGACCACGCTCGCCGGCCGTTCGAGCACCTCGCCCGCGGCGATCTTATTGACAACACTCGGCGGCAATTGGCGAATGATCGACATTATAGACTGTATTCCTTGATCTTCCGATACAGCGTCCGCTCACCGATGCCGAGCATCTCGGCAGCCGCTTCTCGATTTCCGCCGGACTGCTGCAGGGTTTCGGCAATGAATCGCTTTTCCATCTCCGTCAGCGACTTCCCGACAAGCGACCGCAGCGAACCGTCGCTGACTTCCATTGTGGTTTCCGTGACGCCGCCTAACTCCGCTGGAAGATCGTCAAGATCAAGCACGCCGTCGTAATCGACCACCACCATGCTCTCAATCACATTCCGAAGTTGCCGCACGTTGCCCGGCCATGCAAACGACATCAGCTTCCGCCGCGCCGCTCCTGACATGTTGCGGATCGTCTTGTTGTGCCGCCTGGCGAAAATCTTGATAAAGTGCTCGACCAATAGGGGGATGTCCTGAGCCCGCTCGGCCAACGTAGGCAGCGTAATCGTAATCACCTTCAAACGATGATAAAGGTCGCTGCGAAATATGCCGGCGGCAATCTGCTCCTCCAGTTTTCGGTTCGTGGCCGAGAGGATTCGCACGTTGACCTTGATCGCCTCGTTGCTGCCAACGCGGGTGATCTGGCTGTTCTCCAGCACGCGCAGCAGTTTGATCTGGGTGGGCATCGGCATGTCGCCTACTTCGTCCAGAAAGAGCGTGCCGCCGTTGGCGTATTCGAACTTCCCCACGCGATCGGTTGAGGCATCGGTGAAGGCGCCCCTCACGTGGCCGAAAAGTTCGCTTTCCAGAATGTGCTCGCTCAAGGCCGCGCAGTTGAGGGCCACAAACGGCTTGCTCTTGCGCGGACTGTTCTGGTGAATCGCCTGGGCGACCAGTTCTTTACCCGTACCCGTGGCCCCCTGAATCAGCACGCTGGCATCCGTCGGGGCGATGCGTTTCAGGCGGTCGATCACGTCATTCATCTCCGGGCTCGAGCCAATCACCCCCTCAAAACCAAACTTTTCGTCCAGCCGCCGATTGAGTTCGACATTTTGCCAGCGCAGCTGCAGGCTCTCGGCAGCTTTTTCAGCGACGGCCCGAAGCTGAGCCAGGTCGAGCGGCTTGAGCAGGTAATTGAACGCGCCCTGCTGCATCGCCTGCACGGCCGAAGGGATGGTTCCGTGGCCGGTGACCAGAATCACCTCGGCGTCGGGCAAAAGTTCTTTGGCCTTGGCCAGAATACCCAAGCCGTCAACGCCGGACATCATCAGGTCGGTGATGATGATCTCAAACTCGTTCTGCTCGATAAGTTCCGCGCCGCGCGGCCCGGTCGTCGCCACCGTGCATCGATAGCCGACCCGCTCAAGGCTCTCAGCCACCGTTTCCGCATGCGCGGCGTCATTATCGACGATCAGCACTCGTACCGCCGCCGCACCGTGAGCCATCCGTTTGCTCGCTTCGCTTGCTGCCATGCGGAAATGATAGCGAAACCAAGGGCGAATGGGCTAGTGGCAGCCCGCGGATCGCGAGTCTCATACTTGGGCAGACTGGCGGGTTTTCCATGGGCGATACCGTTCTGGCAGCCTTCCAGCTCCTTTGGGAAAACCAGCCGGATGCGCTAGCCTGGTTGATTCGCATCGGCGAGCCGTCCATCCATCGTCGTGGAATCACGCCCGCCTGGTCGGGTGACTCCCGGGGGTTCGGTTGTAATGAAACCGATGCGCTAGGCGGCCCGCTTCATGTCCCACGACGTTCGCCAGCCGAGAAATTCGCACAACCGGCGGTTGTGCGGAGCGAAGTAGGCTTCAAGCTTCGCCCGCGTGGCCGGCTGCATCGGTTCTTGATAGCGGCCGCTGTTGAGATTCTTGAAGGTGGCCGGTTGCCAAGGTTCTAATTCGAGAAACTCCAGCACCTCGGCAAAGACGTCGGCCGGCTGCTTGAACATTCGCTCGGCCTCGATCACCAGCATCTGCGAGGCAGAATAGTGCTCTTGCCATCGCTGAAGCTGATCCACGTACACGCCCCGCAGCAAATAAGAAAAATGCTGGTGGGGAAAGCTCGAATACGCGGGATCCGCCAGCATTTTCCCCTCTTCCCCGGCAAGTCGATCTTGTTCCGCTTCCAATGCATCCTCAAACGACAAGGGCTCGCGCCGGCGCAGCACGCTGTGCTGATAATGCGAGTAAGCCCGCGTCACCGGATTCCGCAATAAGAAGATCAGCTTCGCTTCCGGCAGTAACTCCCTCATCCGGGCCGGCACGCGCGGCTCGCACATGTAGTACGGGCTGGATTCGAAGCTCAGCAGCGGTGGTCCCGTGCACGCAGGGAATTTCGATGCCGGCGGAAAGTGCATCCGATACCAGTATTCACCGCGGCCGTAATTTTTGTCGAAGTAGTGTATCTCTTTGGTCACCGAGGGAACACACTGCGGATGCCCTTCCAGGTATCCAAAGAGCGAGGTCGTGCCCGCTTTCTGCGCTCCGACGATGACAAGACCCGGCAGTCCGCGCCGCCGTGCCGTGAGATAGCGATACCATAGCCGGGGGGACGCCCAGCGGCGCGTCTGACGGACCGGCTTCCAGTGCCACCAACGAGTCAGCACATGATTTCGCTTCATCGCTTTTCTCGATTGCGAGTGACGATACCGTTCACGGTCCGGGGACTGGCTCATTTTCCCGGCGAATTTGAAAGAGGCGTGTCCTGCCGTTGGGTGGTTGCCCAACGTGGTTCCCGGGAAAATGTGCCTGTCCCCCTCGCTTTGTCCGCGATCGATTACTGCCCATGAACGGTCGCACCGATTGAAAATCCGTCCTACGCCGCGGCTCGGCGTTCGCCGGATTTCGGCTCTTGCGTTGTAACGGCGTCCGCCTGGGGATCGAACAATCGCAGGCCGCCGGAGGGGGCTTCCTCGTGGACGGGTTGTTCGAGCGCGTACTGGTATTCCCATAGCTTGGCTTCCTTGATGGCCACGTAGCACGCTGACAGGATGGACACCTGCAAGCCGGCCCAACCGTCGAGGAAACCGCGATGCAACACATACGCCTGGAGAAATTTCAGCGGCGCGCGAAACCATGTTCCCAAAATGCTGGCTCGCTTGCCCAAGTGAAATCTGTCTTGCGCTGCCCAAGTCGTGTAGCGATCGAGCGTTTTCATATAGCGTTCGACGGTCCACACGGTGTAGTGTTCAAAGCGTGCCTTAAGCCGGCCGACGTTGCCGCTGGGGACCACGATGTCGGCATGCACGCGGCGCTCCTGGTAGCGGAAGTCGCGGCGGAACAGCCGCAGCGGCGCATCGTCGTGGCAAATACCGTGGCGAATCGGATGGCCGAAAAAGTAGTTGTCGCGCTTGATCCGGTAACCGTCGTGCCGAGGGCCTTGCGAGAGTACCTGCCGAATTTCAGCGGCCAATGCCGGCGTCACGCGCTCGTCGGAATCAACCACCAACACCCAGGGATGCCTGGCTTGAGGAATCGACCAGTTCTTGAAGTTGGCTGAATTGACGTACTCGCGCTCGATAATCCGGCATCCCCCTAGCGAGCGCACGATGTCCAGCGTGGCATCGGAAGATCCACTGTCGGCGACAAGAATCTCATCGGCGACGGCGCGCACCGATTCAACGCATGCGCGGATATTCTGCGATTCATCTTTGCATGGAATTAATACGGTCAAGCGTTCCGTCATATCAGCTCCTTGATGCCAGGGGGCGCCGCGCAGGTGAATCCCGCAGCCCGCGACCCGACCTCGCGCCCGGATTTTCGGCAGGAAATCTCCGCCGACCTGAAGCGATTTGCTGGGCCGAAAGGGTAGCAAGACTCTGGGAATCAGGGAAGTTAAGTTGGTCAACCTGGCCGCGGGTCTGCTAGCTGGCCCGCGCCCGGCGCGGCTCTGCCGGCCCCGCCTTCGGCTGCGGCAGCAAGCAGTCGGAAGTCGGTTTCGTTGGAGTTGAGCCTTGAGGCGGTTCACCTGCCACCTGAAGCCGCAACTCCCGCGAGTGAAACAGGCGTACCCCTGCCACTCGCCGCCCGTCCGACGGCATCTGTTGCCGCCGGCCGTAATGCAGCTCCCAAAGTTTGGCCTCGGTCATCAGCACCGCCGATGCCGACAGGAGGCTCATTTGCAAACCCACGTGACCGTCGAGGTAAGCGTGCCGCAGCAGGTAGCTCCGCACGAATCGGCGCCCCGCGCGAAAAATGGCGAGCAAGAAGCGTGGCCGCTCGCCGTTCTCAAATCGCAGATGCGCCAAATGCGTGGTCTGCTCGTTAGTCGAACGCACCAGATCGGCCACATGCCAGCAGTAGAAATAGATCAGTTTGGATTTGGTCCGCCCTGGCGGATCCACCTGCGTTTCCAGCCGGGCTCGCGTCCGATGGGCGACGAAGGCTCCCAGGCCTCGACGGAAAAGCCTGACCGGCGACTCGCCACGAAACGCGCCGAATTTGCTCACATGTCCCAGATAAACTCGGCGTTGGGGAATTCGATATGCGTCCGCCGAAGGTCCTTCCGTCAGCAGGCATTGAATCTCCTTGGCCAGATCGGGGCTGACTCGCTCGTCCCCCTCGACCACCAACACCCAGGGATGCCGCGTCTGGGCCAGCGCGCGATTCCGAAACTCCGCGGTGGTTTCGCGAAGTTCGTCGCCGCTTGTGGTGAGTTGGCAGCCAAGCTCAGCGACAAGTTGCCGCGCTTCGTCGGTCGGTCGGCCATCGGCCACGACAATCTGGTTGGCAATGTCGCGGAAAGAATCGATGCAGGCCCGCAAATTCTCCACGCCATTGGGAGAAACCACCAGCACCGAAAGTTGGTTTGCCTGACCACGGTCGAAGGCTTGCAGGTCGAACAGCGGATGTTTTCGGGGCTTCACCCGCTCAACAGCCTCGGCAACGACCGGATGCTCCACAAGCTGCCTGCATAATAGCTCACCCGCCTGCCGATTCTCTCGCCAGGTGCGCGGATGAAGCAGCCGAACCAGGTCCTCGAGCAGGCGCACGCGCGCCGGCGGAAGGCTGTCATGCCGTCGCATCTTTTCCAGATCAATCAGCCAGACTTGCCCGGCCGGATCAATCATCAGGTTCTCAGGCTTGAGGTCGTTGTGGCTCACGCGCAGCTCGACGAGCCGCGCGCAGAGTCCAACGACCTGATCAATGACGTGGCGGACGAGCTCAAGCGGCGGATGTTCAAATCGTATCCAACGATACAGCGAGGTTCCGCGGACATGTTCGGTGAGCAGGTACGAGTCGCGGCCGAACGGCCCCAGCTTGCGCTCAACCAGCGCCAATGGCTGAGGAGTGCGGACCCCCGCCTCGCTGAGAAAAACACCGTCCAGAAAACTTTGCCGTGCCTGTGGCGTTCGCAGCGACTTGCAAAACGTCTTCCAGGATCCACCCCAGTTATGATGCTTTACAACAATCAGGTCGGGCCCGTCGCAAAGCCGTACCACCAGACAACGTTCTTTGTCTTGCAGCGGCTCTCCTAACGCCATCAGTTCGTCCGGCGCATGCCACAGCTTTTCGGCGAGCTCGTCGCTCAGCGATCGGTGCCAGGCCACGACGCGCGTAAACGAGCCCCGAAGGCTGAACTGCTCGCTGGAAAAACCGTGGACACGCATGAAAGCTTCTGCCTGGACGAAAGCGGGCGAAATGTAACCGAATTCGCCAACCGTTTCGATGGCTGTTTTCGCAGGCGGCTACCGTTCACGCGCCGGGGACTGGCTCATTTTCCCGGTGAATTCGAGAGGCCCATCCCTTTGGTTGGCTGGTTGCCCGATACGGTTCCCAGGAAAATGTGCCTGCCCCCCTCTCCTGCCCTCACGTTCCCAGACTCCACCTGGGACCAGGTTGCCGCTAGCATCGCCCGGCCCAACCGTTGCTTAAACTGCGATGATTCCGATGCTCAACCCCTTCCGCGTGGCCGCACGAAAACGGATTTGCCCTGCCCTGGGCACCGTGTTCGTCTTGCCTTTCTGCCCGACTTCGGCGATAAGTGTCCCCCCATTTCCCGGCACACGATCGTGGAACGCTCGAGCTATGCGCCCTACGGATATTTGGAAGCCAGAAACCGTCATCATTGAAACCGGCCTGTGCGACGGCGTGGTTGCCCGCTCACTCGCACGCTCCGGACACGGCAATTATCTGGGGCTGTCTTCGGTCGCCAGGCGCGTCCAGCGCATCAAGGCCAGGTACCCGCAGCTTGCCGACCGCGTCACACAGGCGCCATGGCGGCACTCGGTCGCGCAGAATAATGCGCAGGTCCTGATTCTATCAGGCTGGACGGCGCTTTACGTCTGGCGATACCGGGCGGTACGGCACGCACAACAGGTTGCCTGGAGCGCCGGCTTCTCGCCAGTTGCACTTATGGCGACGTTGGGCTGGCTGGTCTATCGAGCCTTCGGTCGTTACACGCGCCCCGAGCTGGTAACCTGCCTGGCACCCGGCGGCAAGAAGCGTCGATTGCTGGTTGCGCGCGTCAAGAAGGTCCGTCCTCGCAAGGGAGCTCGGCACTTCATCCCCCATGCCTTGGGAGTCATCGGGCTCTTCAGGCAGTTTGACAAGGCAGGTGTCAGCTACGCGGTGCTGCGTTGGTTCGAAACACTGCCCAGGCTGGAGCCCGGCGAAGACCTGGACGTGCTGGTGGACGACGACGCGCTCGAAGAGGTGC
>SXGT01687549.1_pt1 | contig 17077 bp, 12 predicted proteins | sample 3176221 | NCBI WGS metagenome assembly SXGT01 (sample SAMN11356862, study PRJNA531348) | freshwater metagenome | isolation source: freshwater sample F1-120 | place: China: Fuxian Lake, Yuxi | collected 2017-12-25 | reverse complement strand
TGCCTTCGCAGGCCTCGCACCAGCCGTAGCGCACGGCCTTGGGTTCGGCCACCTGCTCGCTCCAGAGCTCGATGGTATCGCCGCGCCCGCACCGGCAGAGGCGGCCCCTGCGTCCGCCGAAGCAGCGCCCGCTCCGGCGGAAGCGGCACCGGCGCCCGCACCTGCCGAGGCTGCTGCACCAGCCGCCGCAGCTCCGGCTGAAGCCGCGCCTGCCGAAGCAGCACCAGCACCTCCAGCCGAAGCCGCCCCAGCCCCGGCGGAAGCTGCGCCCGCCGCAGCCGAACCGGCTCCGGCCGCATCCTAAGAACGACGAACGATAAGGACGAATAAAGACAATGTTCACCAAAGGCTCCGGTAAAGCGCGACACTCGACGCACGTGGTCCGAGTTGTCCTTTCCGCCCTTGTGGTCCTTTCCGTCCTTACACTTCCCGCGCCGCAGTCCCGCGCTGACGATGCGTCCGCCGCACCAACGCCCGATGCCGTGCTCGATCAGCTTCTGCAGTCTGATCCCGCCGCAATGAAGGCCACGCTCGATGCGCTCCGCGCCCGGGCAGATGCCCTCGCGGCAGAATCCGCCGCGCTCCGCGCGCAGCAAACCGAAGCCGAAGCAAAACTCGCCGAGCTCCGCAAAGTCCTCTCGCCGCTCATGGCGCTCATACCGCCGGCGGAACCCGCCGGGCCGAAAGTCACCTTCACCAAAGACATCTTCCCGATCTTCGAAGCAAAGTGTCTTAGTTGCCACGAGGCCGACAAGCGCCGCGGCGGTCTATCGCTCGCCACGTTCAATCACACGATGGAGGGCGGCAGCTCCGGCCAGGTGATCGTTCCCGGCGATCCCGATGGCAGCCGCCTCATCAAACTCGTCCTCCAGATGACCGAACCCATCATGCCGCCCAAAGGCGAAGGCCTCGACGACGCGGCGATCGACATGATTAAGCAGTGGATCTCCGAAGGCGCCCCGCGCGATCCCGGCAGCAAGGTCGTACTCGCCAAGGCGAACCAGTCCAAGGCCCCCAGCGAAATTTTCATCGCCGCCGCCGGCCTGGATGGCCCGCCGCCCATGCCCGAGGTCGCTCTCGCGTCCATCGCGCCCGCCACGCCCCGCGGCGTGGTCGCCCGTGCACTCGCGGCCAGTCCGACCGCACCCCTCGTCGCCATCGGCGGTGAACGTCAGGTGCTGCTGCACGAGCTCGACGGCTTCAAGCTGCTCGGCGCCTTGCCCTTCCCGGAGGGCGACATCTTCGCGCTCACTTTCAGTTTCAACGGCCAGTTGCTGCTCGCCGCCGGCGGACAGGAAGGCGCTTCCGCCAGCGCCGTCATTTGGGACGTGCGCAAGGGCGAACGCCTCGGGACCTACGGTCGCGGATACGACACCATTCTCGCGGGCGACATCAGCCCTGATCACCGCATGGTCGCGCTCGGCGGACCCGACCGCAAAGTGCGCGTCTATTCCACCGCCGACGGCACGATGCTCTACGAATGCGGCCAGCACACCGACTGGGTGATGAGCCTGAAGTTCTCGCCCGACGGCGAACTGCTCGCCACCGGCGATCGCGCGGGCAACCTCTTTCTGTGGCAGGCTGCAAACGGCCGCCCAGTCGAGTCCCTTCGCGGGCACATCGGCGCGATCAACGATCTCGCCTACACGCTCGATTCCACCATCCTCGTCTCGGGCGGCGGCGAAGGAAAGGTCTTCTTCTGGGACACTTGGCAGTACAAAGCCATTCGAAACTTCGACGCGCACGGCGGCGCAGTCTTCGGCGTAGACATCAGCAAGGCAAACGAACTCCTCACCTGCGGTATGGACAGCCTCACCAAGCGCTGGGACATGAACGCCAAGGTAATCGCTCAACTCGAGTCCGTCGGCGACTGGGCCTACGCCACCGCCTACGCCAAAGGCGGCGCCGCCATCCTCACCGGCGCATGGACCGGCGCCGTCTCTGTCTGGAATCAGGCCGACGGTGCCCGCCTCGCCAGCCTCACAACCAACCCCGCGCCGGACGCTGTGCTGGCCGCACAGCCTGTACAGGTTGCCGCGGCAGCTACAGGTCAATAAAGCGGGAGGCGTCTCGCATTTCGACCCAGTACGGAACCCCATTGACACGTTCCGGGCATGGGTAGATAGTAATAACATCATTTTTGGCCCGGCCCAGCTGCGCCTCGGGAGATTGCCGATGAGACCCACCACGCGTCGTGAATTTCTTGGTGATGTTGGCCGCGGCATGCTGCTCGCCGGTCTTGGCTCTACCTTGGCCTCCGAATTGGGCTTGGCCTATGCCGACGCGGGCGACCTTCCAAATCAGCTTTCCTTCGGTTCGCTCGAGCCTTTGGTCGCCTTGATGCAAGACACCGAGCCGGCAAAGCTTACGGCTCTCCTGGTGGATCGCCTGAAATCGGGCACGACCCTGCAGACGCTCGTCGCCGCCGGAGCACTCGCGAACGCGCGCACCTTCGGCGGACAGGACTACGTCGGCTTCCACACCTTCATGGCCCTCGCGCCCGCCTACCGCATGGCGCGCGAGCTACCAGCCGAGCAACGGCCTCTTCCCATTTTGAAAGTGCTCTATCGCAACGCCAATCGCATTCAAGAGTTCGGCGGACGAAAGAACGAAGTCCTGCACGAAATCAAAGCGGAACCAATTCCCGCCGGCACGAATGCCGGTGAATACTTGCGTGAAATGTCCCGCAGCGGCGATATCGAAAAAGCGGATCGGACTTTCGCAACGCTGACCAACGGCCCCCTCGGCGAGGCCTTCAATCATCTGCAATTTTCGGTGGACGACGAAGTCGATGTTCATCGCGTCGTGCTCGCCTGGCGCGCATGGGACACGCTTGAGCTCGCCGGGCAGGAATGGGCGAATTGCCTGCTCCGTCAATCCGTCCGCTATTGCGCAAAGACCGAAAGCGAGATCATCAGCCGCGGACAAAAAACCTCAAATGTCCGTACGGTACTGCCCGCGTTGCTGGATCAATACAAGCTCCTCGATCGACCGCTCGGCACGCAGCAAGGCGATGACGCCTGGGTTCAGGAACTGGCCAATGTCATGTTCCGCGGCAGCCGCGAGCAGGGCGCCGAAGCGATTGCGCACGCGTTGAGTGAAGGCTTCGCCCCTGAGTCCATCGGAGAAGCGATGTCGCTCGCCGCAAACATGCTCGTCCTTCACGATCCCGGCCGGACGGAAAAAAGATCGAATGCGGACAAACCCGCCGGCAGTTGCCACGGCGACTCCGTTGGCGTTCACGCGTCCGACGCGGCCAACGCCTGGCGGAATATCGTCCGGGTCAGCAATCCGCGGAACGTTGTCGCGAGCCTCGTCGTCGGTGGATTTCACACGGCTGGCCAGGCGGAATACGCGAGTGCCGGACCCTATCCGTCGCCCGAACATCTGGCGAGTGTTGAAGCTGGCGACGCCCAGGGCCTCCTGCGCGAAACCGAGTCCGCGATCCGCGCGTCGGATCAATTCCACGCCGCCGCGGCGATGGCGCGCTACACCGACTTGGGCCATGATCCCGCGCCAGCCTTCGCGCTGATGCTCCAGTTCGCCACCAGCGAAGACGGCGCCCTGCACGCCGAAAAGTACTACACCACCGCCCGCGTCGAGTACGCCACGATGAGACCCGCATTCCGTTCAAACCAGCTCACCGCCCTAGCCCGAGTCACCGCCAGCGAGTACGGCCACGAATCCGCCGGCTACGAAGAAGCCAAAAAGCTGCTAAACGTCTGATTGTCTTCGCGGGTTCACAGTTATTGTCACGGCATCGCGCCTTGGAAAAACTACGCCCCGTAGGGGCCGAAGGATATTAGCCCATCGCTTTAGCGGTGGGACTTCGGATTCCCCCCCGTCCAAGTCCCATAGGGACGGCAGGAACAATCTCGCTCCGTGAGGCATCGAAACAGAGAACAACCTCCAAAATTACTTATAAACTGTGAAACTCAATAAAAGACCTTGTTCCGCATCTAGTATTTTCCGCTCATCTACCCAGGCGATCCTTGCTTGGCAACCGCTCTCTTTCCGCAGTGCAACAGATTTCGACTACATAGTAAGGAGTGATCGCCCGGTATACTGCCGCCCGGCATACACGGGAGGCGACGACGATGCGGCGAAACGGGTTCTGGCGTGGGATGTGTCTGGGAGTCGCCGCGGCGCTGCTCGTCGCGACGGCCGCGCGGGCGGACAAGCTGTCGAAGACGGTCGACGATCTGGCCAAGGACATTCTCGACACGAACCGCTCGGCCGCGCTCGGCATCGCGATCAACGTAGGCGGAGAGACGGTGCTCGACAAGGGCTATGGTTACGCCGACCTCGAGAAAAAAATCAGCGCGACGTCCGAAACGATATTTCGTATCGGCTCGGTTACGAAGCAGTTCACCGCCGTCGCGGTGGTGCAGCTCCAGGTCGCGGGCAAGTTCGCGCTCGAAGACGAAATCACAAGCGTCTTGAAAGACTATCCCGCCCCGCCCAAACCCATCACGATCCGCCAGCTTCTGCAGCACACCTCTGGCATCCACAACTTCACAAACCTGCCGTCCTACATTGGAAACATGCCGGACGACGTGACGCACGCAGACCTCGTCGCCCGTTTCAGCGGACTTCCGCTCGATTTCGATCCAGGTACGAAATGGAATTACAGTAATTCGGGCTACTACCTGCTCGGCATGATCGTCGAGAACGCCAGCGGCGAAACCTACGCGGATTATCTCTCACAGCATGTGTTCGCGCCCGCGGGCCTGAAGCACACCATGTACGAAGCGCCCGACGGCTCGGGCCGCGCGCAGGGCTATCGCCGGAACAACAAGGAACTCGTAATCGCCGGCCCGCTCAGCATGACGCAGCCTTTTTCCGCCGGTTCGCTCGTGTCCACCGCCGGCGACCTCGTCGCATGGCAGCGCGCGCTGGTCGATGGAAAGCTTCAGCCGCCGGACATGCTCACGCGTATTACCTCCGACCTCGCGGAGACGGGCGACGACAGATCCGCTAAATATGGCTACGGCATTGGCGTATCCACGATGGACGGCCGCAAGGTCATCAGTCACGGCGGCGGGATAAACGGGTTCACAAGCCTGCTGTCGTATTTCCCGGAGACCGATCGGACAATAGCAATCCTCGCAAACACGGAAGGGTTCAACACTGGTGCGTTGATGGCTCAGATCGTCGACGCGATGGACGAGACTGCAACAAGCAAAGACAAGAAGAAAGGGAAGTGAGATGAGCACCTGGAATCATTCCCGAGTCGCCGGTAGAGGAGTAGTCATTCTTGCGCTGCTGCTGTCGCCAATCGCGCGAGCTGAAGACGTGGTGCGCGCAGCCACGCTTGAACGCGAGTTCGCACGCATTGCGGCGACTACGGAAGGCCGCGTGGGCGTCGCCGCTGTCCATCTGGGCACGGGCGAATCGGCCTACCTCAACCCCGGTGAAGCCTATCCCATGGCCAGTTCATACAAGGTCGCTATCGCCGCAAAACTCCTGCAGCGCGTCGACGCTGGCGAACTGAAACTCGATCAGATGATCGAAGTAGCCGCTGGCGACCTCAGCCCCGGCAGCGGCATGATGAGCCAGCGGCTGAACAAGCCCGGCGTGCAACTCTCCATCGCCAATCTGCTCGACCTCATGCTCACGATCAGCGACAACAGCGCGACGGACCTTTGCTTGGAACTCGCCGGCGGAGCGGACGCCGTGAACGCGCGTCTCGCCGAACTCGGCGTCCGCGGCGTGCGCGTGGATCGCTCGACGCGCCAGCTCATCGGTGATTACCTCGGCATCAAGAAACTCCCGCCGAGAGAATCCTCGAACCTCGAGGAATTCGGCGTGCTCAATCAGAAGAACGACGACAAGTACCGCGAGAAGGCCGCGGCCAAGTTCGCCAAGGACCCGCGCGACACCGCCACACCCGAAGGCATGGCGCGCCTGCTCCAGGAAATCTGGGCCGGCGACGCCCTCTCCGCAGAGAGCACGTCGCTGCTCAAAAACACCATGATCGCCTGTGAAACCGGCCTCAACCGCATCCGCGGCATGCTCCCTCCCGGCACCGAGGTGGCCGACAAAACAGGCACGATCGGCGGCTCGACCAACGACGTCGGCGTGATCACGCTTCCGGAAAATGCGGGGCAACTGGCCATCGTTGTTTTCGTGAAGGATTCGCCGCTCGAAGTGCCCGATCGCGAGAAAGTCATCGCACAGATCAGTCGCGCCGCGTATGACTATTTCCTGTTCCACACGCGCTGAGGAACGCGGTGGTTACTTCACCATCGAGGGTTCGCTGGAAACGGGCGACTCTTTGATGTCTTCTTCGTAGCGGTCGATGCGGCGCTTGCTGCCCGGCTCGACTTCCTCGCGGTTCGGCCAATAGCCGCGCCACAGGAAGCGCATGACGCGCCGCACATCGTTCGCAATAGCGAAGAGCGCCGGCAGCAGCACCAGCGTCGCTACGCACGCAACCAGCAGCCCGGACGACATCGACAGCGCCATCGGGATCATGCCGCGCGCCGCAAGGTCCTTTTCGAAGATCAGCGGCGCGGTTCCGATCGTAGTCGTAAAGGTTGTGAGGAAGATGGAGCGGAATCGCCGCGCACCGGCATCCGCCAGCGCGTCGAACATGGAGCGGCCTTCGCTAAGCTTCACGTTGAACGCCTCAACAAGCACAATCGAGTCGTTCACGGCGACGCCCGCCAGCGACACCATGCCGAAGACGCTGAACATGCTTAGCGGCATGTTCATGGCCCAATGGCCGTAGATGGCGCCCGTCATGCCAAAGGGAATACTCGTCATGACGATGAACGGCTGCAAGTACGAACGGAACGTCGTCGCGCTGATGAGATAGATGGCGAGCAGAGCGATTGCGAACCCGCCGACAAGTGCCTTGAAGGCATCGTTGCTGTCCTGCTTGGCGCCCTCGAAGCTCCAACGCACGTCCGGATACTTGGCTTCGAAGCCCGGCATGAACGTGTCCCGCACGTCGTTCAACACCTCTTCGGCGTTCGCCCGATCTTCGTCCACCTCGGCGGACACGGCAATCGTGCGCTGCCCATCCACACGTATGATGCTGGCCACGCTCTGTCCAAAGCGGACATTCGCCACGGAAAAGAAAGGCACTTCCTGGCCGTTCTGCGTCCGAATGCGGACCTGGTCGAGGTCGGCCATTGTGTCGCGCTCTTCCCGGTTGTAGCGCACTTTGACGCGGATATCGTCGCGCCCGCGTTGAACGCGGATCGCTTCTTCGCCGAAGAACCCCGAATGCACTTGCGAGGCGAGGTCGTTGAGCGTAAGGCCAAGCCCGCGGGCCTCGGGCTTGAGGTCGACCTTGATCTCGCGATTGCCCGCGCGGAAGTCGTCCTCGATTTGGAACAGCCCGCCATACCCGCGCAGCTTCGCCTTGACCTCGCCTGCGGCGGCCGTGAGGCTGTCGATGTTCCCGCCTTCTAGCCAAATCTGAATCGGCGCGCCCGGAGGTCCTTGCTCCTGCGTGCCGAAGGCCTGGACCACGGCGCCGGGGATGTTTCCGGTGGTCTTCTGCCAACGAGCGACGACTTCCCGGGAGGGAATCGTTCGCTCGGTACTCGTTGTCATTTCGACGCGGATAACACCGACATGCGAACCCGAGGCGCGTGCCTCAAAGGGATCCGCACCTTGACCGATGACTGAATAGATATGCTTGACGAATTTCTTTTCGCCCTGTCCTACGGCTTCGGTTTCAACGGCCCGGATTGCTTCCTCCGTCTGGGCGAGCGCGGCCACGGTGACGTCCAACGGTGTGCCCTGCGGAAACTCGATGGAGGCCTCGAGGAAGGGATTGTCAACTGCGGGAAACAGGATGAATTTTACAAATCCGCCGCCCAACATGCCCACGATGGTGATGATGACAAACGCGATGCCGCAGGCAAGGACTACATAGCGGTGGCGAAGAGTGGCATAGACAAAAGGCCGGTAGACGTGGTCGATGAACCAAAAGAGCGCCCCGGTGATCCACTTTCGCAGATAGAAATCGAAGCTCAGCGCGCGCAGCCATCGCGGCAGCTTGGGAGGCGTATGCGGATCGGGCAAATGGGAGAGATGCGCCGGCAGGCAGGTCGTCGCTTCAAACATATCAACCATGAGCGCAGAAATGACGACGCCGGGGACGATGGCCACAAACTTGCCGATGACGCTGGGAATGAAGAAGAGAGGGATAAACGCGACGACTGTCGTTGCGACCGCGGCGATGATCGGTACGCCGACTTCCTCAATACCGTGCACGGCGGCGGCCAGCCCGCGTTCACCGTTCCAGCGGCGGTTGAAAATGGATTCACTGATGACGATGCCGTCGTCCACGAGAATACCCATGACGAGGATCATGCCGAGCAGGGTCATGATGTTGAGCGAACCGCCCGTTAGATAGAGGAACGTGAGCGCGCCGGACACGGCAACAGGAATACCCATCGCCACCCAGAAACTGAGACGGAAGCCCATGAACACCCACATGGTAAAAATGACGAGAACGAGGCCCTGCAATCCGTTCTCGATGAGGATGTCGAGCTGGTGTTCGATGGTGGTCGAGTCGTCATTCCACGGGGTCAGATGCAGGCCGAGTGGGAGCGATTGCGCGCGCTTCTTGACGTATTCATGTGTGGCTTTCGCGACGCGGATGGAGTCTTCCGTATCCGTCTTGAAGACGCCGATCATTACGGCGGGCTCGCCGTTGAACCGGGCGATCACGTCGTCTTCGGTGAACGTGTCGCGTATCTGCGCGATTTGATCGAGCGTGATGATTTCGCCCGTGGGTTTGGCGACGACGACAATCTTGGAAAACTCTTCGCCGGTATACTTTCGTCCCTCGGCCTTGATGTCGATCTCTTCGCCTTTCGTGCGCAAAGTGCCGCCCGAGAGGTTTACACTGCCGGCTTGGAGCGCCCGGCTCACGTCGTCGAACGTGAGGCCCCACTGGCGCATTTTTTCTTCGGAAAGTTCGATGGCGATTTCGTAGTCGCGTACACCGCTCACTGAAACTTGTGAAATCTCGGGCAGCGCCTGGAGTTCATCTTTAATTTCTTCGGCAGTCTCCTTGGCGATGCGCTCCGTCAATCCAGTGCCCCAGAGCGCCACAAAGATGACCTCGCCGCGAATCGTAATCTCGGAGATGATGGGCTTTTCCGCATCGACCGGGAAATTCGATATGGCGTCGACCGCGTTGCGAATATTGTCGAGCGCCTTGTCCATCGGATAACCGTCTTTCACCTCGATCACGGTGCGGCAGGTATTTTGGATGGAGACGGTCGTGAATCGCTTGACGCCTTCAAGGCCGTCCACCGCTTCTTCGATCTTGCGCGCGATGCCTTCTTCGACCTCGTAAGGATCGGCGCCGAGATAGGTCATCTCGACAAGGACCGTGTCCACGGGGATTTCGGGGAAGCCTTCGCGAATGAGCTGAAAGGCAGAAACGACGCCGGCCAGGCAAAAGAATATCGTCACCATCGTCGCGACGACGGTGTGATTGTATAGTTTGGTGAGAATGCCTCGCATGCCCGTGATTCTTCGCTCTGTATGTGACCATTCAACCCGAAAAACGGTTGAATGAGCCACGAATAATACCAAATTTAGTGTGTAGCTGGGCAGTTCTCCTTTGCCTCGGCGGAGCGATGGATTCTGCTATCCTTCCGGGCCGTAATGGGAAACGCCCCCGTGGACATCACGATTCGTCATCTTGAGACCCTGCCCGAATACCGCGCAGCCGTGGAGATCCAGAAGGACACCTGGGGGCGCGACTTCGCCGACGCGGTGCCGCTGAGCATTCTGAAGGTGAGCCAGCGCGTGGGAGGGATCACCGCGGGTGCCTTCACGCCGCAGGGGAAGATGGTCGGCTGCGTGTTCGGCCTGACCGGATTGCAAAACGGCAAACCGGTGCATTGGTCGGATATTCTCGCAGTGACACCGGAGATGCGCGGCACGGGCCTGGGCAAACGTCTGAAATGGTTCCAGCGCGCGGAACTGCTCAAGATGGGTGTGCGCACCATGTTCTGGACTTTCGATCCGCTCCAATCCTTGAACGCGAATCTCAATATCAACACACTCGGCGCGCGCCCAGTCGAATATATCGAGAATATGTATGGTGAGACGGGCAGTGACCTGCATTCAGGATTGGGAACCGACCGTTTTGTCGCTCAATGGGATCTCGATTCGCCTCGGGTCGAGGCCCTATCGCATGGCCGGACGGCACTCGAACCACTCATCGTTGCGAACGCGAAAGCCGTGAATACTCGAACTGAGAACGGTGTACCTGTACCTATTTCTGGCCCATTGCCGGAAGCCGACACCGTCTTGGTGGAAATTCCCGCGTCCATCAACGAGACTAAGCGCACCTCGCGTGAGCTGGGGATGCGCTGGCGCGAGAATACGCGCGCGGCGTTTGTTCATTATTTTGCGAAGGGCATGCGTGTGGACTGCTTCGTGAATTTTGGGCCGAATCGTTTTGGATACGAGCTGCGAAAGCCGAATCTCTAGGATCAGCGATGCTAAGTGTAGAACAGATCGTACTTCGTGAAATCCGGCTGCCACTGGTCGAGCCCTTCCAGATTTCTTCGGGGACCACGACCGAGCGCCGGATTCTACTGGTCGAGGTGATCGATCGCAGCGGCGCATCCGCCTGGGGGGAATGCGTCGGCGGCGAAATGCCGAATTACTCTCCGGAAACCATAGATGTCGCGTGGCTAATGATTCCCGAGTGGATCGCGCCGCGCGTGCTCGGCCGGAAATTCGGTGCCGCGCGCGATGTGCACGCCGTGCTGGACTACGATTTCCGCGGGCACAACATGAGCAAAGCCGCGATCGAAATGGCGATGTGGGCGCTCGAGGCGGAGCTGCGCAGCATGCCGCTGTCGAAATTGCTCGGCGGAACGCGCGAGAAAATCCCCACGGGAATCTCGCTGGGCATTCAGAAGGACCCCGCGGCGATTGCGGCAAAGGCCCTCGCAGCACACAAGCAGGGCTATCGCAAGATAAAGGTCAAGATAAAGCCCGGCAAGGATGTCGAGTACATCCGTGCCGTGTGCGAAGCGCTCGGGCCCGAGGGCCACGTGATGGCGGACGCAAACAATGCGTACACGCTCGCGGACCTGCCGGTGATGAAGGCACTCGATGAATTGGGCCTCGTGATGATCGAGCAGCCCCTGGCCTGGGACGACGTGGTGCAGCATGCAAAGCTCCAGCGCGAATTGCGCACGCCCGTTTGCCTGGATGAATCGATCACCGGCGTGGCGCAGGCGCAGAATATGATCGAGTTGGACAGCGGACGTATTGTGAACATCAAGGCGGGACGCGTCGGCGGCTTCGCAGAATCCATCGCGATTCACGACTTGTGCCAGAAGCACGGCGTGCCCGTGTGGTGCGGCGGAATGCTGGAGAGCGGCATCGGCCGCGCACATAACGTCGCGCTGGCCTCGCTGCCGAATTTTAGCTTGCCCGGGGACGTCTCGCCGAGCGCGCGCTACTGGACGCGCGACATCGTGACACCGGAATGGACGATGGACAGCGAAGGTTTCGTGCGCGTGCCGCTCGACAAGCCGGGTCTTGGGGTTACCGTGGATCGCGCGCGTATTGAAGAACTCTGCGTGCGCACCGAATCCGTTACCAAAAAAGGCGTGTGAGGCGAATCTACGATGCCACTGCCAGACGGTGTGACCAAAGTATTCGATGCGGCGCTGCGTGATCGATTGGTTGCGCTCCGCCGCGATTTGCACCGGAATCCGGAACTTTCGCTCAAGGAACACCGGACCGCCGAAAAGTTGGAGGCGGAACTCGCCACGCTGGCGCCTAAATCCGTCAAGCGTGTGACCGAAACCGGAATCGTCGCGCGAATCGCAGGGAAAGATCCAAAGGCGCCCGTGGTCGCGCTGCGCGGCGATATCGATGCCTTGCCGATTCAGGAAGCAACCGGGCTGGACTATTCGTCGCAGAACGCTGGTGTGATGCATGCCTGCGGTCACGACGTGCACGCGACGTGGGCCATCGGCGCCGCACACTTGCTCGCGCGCAATCCCGCGCAGGGCGATGTGCTGGTCGTATTGCAGCCGGCTGAGGAAATCGGTGAGGGCGCATCGGCGATTCTGAAGAGCGGCGCGCTCGACGGCGCGCGTGCGATCTTCGGCGGACACGTTGACCGGCGATTCGAAGTGGGGCAGGTGGTCGCGCAGGAGGGCCCGCTTGCGGCGTCGGCCGACACCTTCCACATCATCCTGCACGGCACCGGCGCACACGGAGCGCGTCCGCACGAGTCGCGCGATCCGGTGGTCGGCCTCGGCGCTCTGATCTCCGCGCTGCAAACGGTGGTCTCGCGGCGCATAAATCCCGCCGCACCGGCCGTGGTCACCATTGGCAAAGTCCACGCGGGCACCGCGCCGAACATCATTCCCGAGACGGCGGAACTGCGCGGCACGATGCGCGCAACCGATCCCGAAACGCGGCGCACGCTGCGCGACGAGGTAAAGGCGATCGCCGAGACCATCGCCGCGGCCTACGGGCTGCGCGCCGAAGCGAACATGCACACAAACGGCTCCCCGCCGATTGTGAATCCGCCCCAGTCGACCGCCTGGGCACGCGCTGCGGCAGAGGCCGTCCTCGGCGCGGCGAATGTCGTGCCCATGCCCGGTGTGAACATGGGCGGCGAAGACTTCGCGTTCTACCTCGAGCGCATGCCCGGCTGCTTCCTGCGCATCGGCGCACGCGAACCGGGCGGTGAAGTGATCCCTGCGCATGCGCCCTACTTCTACGCCGCCGAAGAAAGCATCTTCGTCGGCGCGGCCGTCTTGGCAGAGGCGGCGCGGCGAGCATCTGCGGCGATCGGATAGCGAATATAAGATTAGTGCGAAGCTTTGATTTGCTTTGTTGCATAAGCAAGTTTTGCTGCTTCGGTTGATGTCAGATGCGTTTGAAGAGGTTTGAAAGCCCGTACTACTCCCGAAAAATCTTTCTTTGCCCAAGCTATCGCGACGGTGTTGCGTGCGTGCGTCAACGCAACCTCCAAGACATACTCTTCAATGCTTTTTTCCGATTGTGCCTTCAAGCGCGTAAATAGCTTGGGATCGTCCAGCACGCCGGAATCAATACACCGTCGAAAAGTCTGTGCCAACTTTTGGACGCCGGTTTTTACACCCTTCACCGTATGGGTTGCGTAAGGTCCGCGTTCGCAATCTGTGTCGCCGAGCAAATCGAGCAGATTCGTAAGCCAGTAAGAATCGCTTCGTTTGCGTTTCGCACGAAAATCGATGTCGATTTCATAGGACTTACGGCCGTGGAAGACATTTAGGAGGATGCGAGGGGACTCAAACCGTACAAGGGTCGCGTTTGTTTCGATGCAGCGAAATCCGAGAGACTCAAGGAACGCGAACTGGATTTTGACTTTTTCGGCAAACCGCAACGTCGCACGGTCAACGCCGTTACTCACACGTGAAATTCCTGGTCCTGCCTGATGAATCCCGCAAAGCCATCTTTCTCCGGCGAGAATTTTTCGTACCCGTTGCCAAGGTGGACTAACCAGGTTTTCTTGCGGACGGCGGGAGGCATTTCATCGCGGAGGCGAATGTAGGAGGCGTGCACCTCATCGTCGAACGGTGGTTGGAAATGGACGTCCTGGAAAATGATGTCCGCGTCGAAGGGCGGCATGTCGCGCGAGTCCGCGGAGTAGTAAACGCCGTTGTCGAAACGGAGCGAATAGTTGGCCATGCGCGGGATGTGGTTTGTGGGAAGGAAGGTGGCCGTCGGGAGACCGTCGATTCGCACGACCGGGCCAGTGCTCACTTGAAAATACGTCGTGAGGCTCGCGTCAATGGGTTGGTTCGCATCGTCGCTGCCGTTGATCAGCCCTGCGCGCAGCGAATGCTCCCAAAGTTCTCGCGCGAGATCCTCGGTGGCCAGGTGGAGCGTAGGGGCTCGCTCGCCGCGCTTGCGCAGTGCGTAGTAAAGCAGCGATCCGAGCGTCTCAAGACCGCCGACGTGGTCCGCGTGGAGATGGGTGATGATGATATCCGTCACTTTATCGAGCAGGCCCAACGCGTGCAGGCGCGCGGGCACCGTGTATCCGCAATCGACGACCGCCAGGCGCGGACCGGCGCCTTTCAGGTAGAAGCTGGTGTTGTTTAGCTCCAGATTCAGGCCGCTGCCGTTCCCGAGCCAGTGGATCGTGGTCGTCAATGCTGCTCCTTCATTGAGTCATCTTGTCGATTCTAGTCGATGAGCCGCCATTTTTCGAGGTCGCCGTTCCATTTGCATCCCGGCGCGCGAGTGCCTACGCTATGCGTGGAACTGGAGCTGGAACCATGACTAAAGAACAGGCCCGCGAACAAGTGCTGCATTTGGCCGTGTTGAACGGCCTTTCGCCGCAGCTTCGCGAGAAAATGGCCGACATTTTTCTCAGTGTGGCGTCGCCCCAACTTGTTCACATGAACACAGTATTGTTTAAAAAAGGGCAAGCCTCGAACGACGAAGGCTTTGTGCTGCTCGAGGGCGAAGTCAGCGTGCTCAAGGACGGTTCGCCTGAGTTCAATGCCCCCGCGCCGGACGTGCTGGGCGAGATTGCGCACATCAGTCCCACCAAGCAGCGCTCCGCGACCGTCTCTGCGGCTACGGACCTGAAAATACTGCGATTCAAATGGTCCACGCTGCTCAATGCCACGCAGCAGAGTCTGGCCGCCGAAGAGATACAGCAATTCACTTCGGCGCTTCAGGAATACGCCTGGAAGCATTTCACGGAGTGACGCGGCCCCGGCGCCGCCGCTCGGGGAGGATCCTGTGGTTACGCGCGTTCTGACTTCATTCGTGTGCAGCGTACTGATCTCCACGGCCGCGATCGCGCAGCGCCCGGAACCCTTCGATCTCCTCGTGACGCATGGAATGATCTACGACGGCACCGGTGCGGTTCCGATCGCTGCGGATGTGGGCATTCGCGGCGATCGAATCGTAGCGATCGGCGACCTATCCGGCGCTTCCGCCAAGAAAACAATCGACGCCACCGGCCTCGCGGTCGCGCCCGGCTTCATCAATATGCTCAGCCACGCCACAGTGACGCTGTTGGTCGACCCGCGCAGCATGAGCGATGTTCTGCAAGGTGTCACGCTCGAAGTCATGGGCGAAGTGTCGATGGGCCCCTGGAACGAAGAGATGAAGAAAGCGTCAAAAGCCGCCCAGGGCGACATTAAGTATGACATCACCTGGACGACGCTCGGAGAATACCTCGATCATTTGGAGAAAAAAGGCATCGCGCCAAACGTAGCTTCGTTCGTCGGTGCAGGGACGATACGAATTCATGAAGTCGGGCGAAACGATCGCCCGCCCACGCCGGAAGAACTCGACCGCATGCGGAAGTTGGTCGCGCAGGCTATGGAGGAGGGCGCGATGGGCTTGACCACCGCGCTCATCTATGCCCCCGCGACGTACGCGAAAACCGATGAGCTGGTCGAAATGGCCAAGGTGGCTTCCTCCTACGGCGGGATGTACATCGCGCACATTCGCAGCGAGGGCAACAGGTTTCTCGAAGCCATCGACGAGACCTTGCAGATCGCGCGCGAAGCGAAGTTACCGGTCGAGATCTACCATCTCAAGGCCGGCGGTCAGCAGAATTGGCCGAAGATGGATCAGGCGATCGCGAAGATTGAGCAGGCGCAACGGGAAGGTGTCCGCATCACTGCAAACATGTACACCTACATCGCCGGAGCGACGGGTCTGGACGCGTCGATGCCGCCGTGGGTGCAAGAGGGTGGTTATGACGCCTGGGCCACGCGCCTGAAGGACCCCGCGATCCGCGAGCGTGTGCGAAAGGAAATGGGCACCGACGCGCAAGACTGGGAAAACTTGTTCTTTAGTGCCGGCAGTCCTGAGGGCCTTCTGCTTGTCGGGTTCAAGAACCCGGAGTTGAAGAAATACACCGGGATGACGCTTGGGCAGGTGGCCAAACTGCGCGGCACTTCGCCCGAGGACACCGCGATGAATCTCGTCATCGAGGATGGCTCGCGCGTGGGCACAGTGTATTTCCTGATGTCCGAGGAAAACGTGCGCAAACAGATTGCATTGCCTTGGGTGAGTTTCGGATCGGATGCAGGTTCGAACGCGGCCGAAGGGGACATTCTAAAATCGAGCACGCATCCGCGGACCTATGGAAACTTCTCGCGGCTACTGGGCAAATATGTACGGGAGGAGAAAGTTATTTCACTCGAAGAGGCTATCCGGAGGTTGACGCTTCTACCCGCGACGAATTTGAAGATCAAGGAACGCGGCCGTCTCGCTCCGGGATACTTCGCTGATCTGGCGATCTTCGATCCGAAAACCGTCTCCGATCACGCCACCTTCGAGCAGCCTCACCAGTATGCGACCGGCATGGTCCACGTCATCGTCAATGGCGTCCCCGTCATCGCGGACGGCAAACACACCGGTGCAACACCGGGCCGCATCGTCCGCGGGCCGGGCTGGCGCGGCGTGCCGGCGAACAAAAACTAGCGACTCGCGATATGTCGGGGTCTACGCTCTGACCAGCTTCCGATAGCGTGCACGGCGATTGTCGAAAAGTTTCGTGCCGAGCTCGCGCATCCGCCATTCTTCGTAGTCGCGGTAGTTTCCTTCGAACCAGCGCACGTAGCCTTCACCTTCGAAGACCAGCAAGTGCGTGCAGATGCGATCGAGGAAGAAGCGATCGTGGCTGATCACCATCGCGCATCCGCTGAAGTTCATGAGCGCTTCCTCGAGGAGACGCAGCGTGTTCACGTCGAGGTCGTTGGTTGGCTCGTCGAGCAGGATGACATTGCCGCCGTCCTTAAGCAGCTTGGCGAGATTGCAGCGGTTGCGCTCGCCTCCAGAGAGTTCCGAGGCCATTTTCTGCTGGTCCTGCCCTTTGAACCCGAAGCGCGTGAGATATTGCCGGATCGGCACCATGCGATCGCCGATCTTGATTTCATCCACGCCGCCGCCAATCTCGTCCAGCAGACTGACGTTCCCCGCGAGCGCGCCGCGTTCCTGATCCACATAAGACAGCTTCACCGTCGGCGCGACGATGACCTCGCCGGAATCAGCCTTTTCCTGGCCGACAATCATCCTCATCAGCGTGGTCTTGCCCGTGCCGTTC
>SXGT01673986.1_pt1 | contig 17078 bp, 14 predicted proteins | sample 3176221 | NCBI WGS metagenome assembly SXGT01 (sample SAMN11356862, study PRJNA531348) | freshwater metagenome | isolation source: freshwater sample F1-120 | place: China: Fuxian Lake, Yuxi | collected 2017-12-25 | reverse complement strand
AGTCGATCGCGGTCACGCAGGAGAGAGCAGGCGCGCAGCGAGGGGTGAGCGGATCGGGCCCTCCGCAGTCGACGTCGGTCTCGGTCCCGTTCTTCACCCCGTCGGTCGAGCTTGGCGTGGTGCACGTGTTCGCCATGCAGATCTTGCTCTCGCAGTCGTTGCCCGCGAGGCAGTCCTCGCCGGGCTTGCATGGAGGAGCGTCGGGTCCTCCGCAGTCGACGTCGGTCTCGGTCCCGTTCTTCACTCCGTCGGTCGACGTGGCGGCGCGGCAGATCTTCTGGATGCAGGTGGCGGTGACGCAGTCCGCTCCCACCGAGCACCCCTTGTTGACCGCGCACCTTGGAGCGCAGGAGCCCCCGCAGTCGACGTCGGTCTCGGTGCCGTTCTTGATGCCGTCGGTGCAGGTCGGAGGCTTCTCGGCGTCGACCCCCGAGTCCTTGCCAGGGCCGCCATCGACCGGGTGGCTGGCGTCGGCTCCTGGCGCCGGTGGCGACGTCGGTGTCGGCGGCGGCGTGGCGGCGCCTGTGGGGCCCTCGCTCTCGGGAGCAGGATCCGAGGTGCAGGCCACCAGCAGAGAGAGAGCAGAGGCAAGGAGAACGAGACTCGTGGGGCGGATGGACTTCATCGATCCTCGTGGGAGCGCAGCCGCCAGGAGAGGCGTGGACGCCGGGCCAGGACGGTAACCCTTGCACGAGCGAGCGGCCTCAGCAATGCGCTCTCCTTCTTGTAAACAAAGGCGCGCTCCACGAGACCTCCGGCGGGAGATCCATGGGGATTGTGGTGGACACGCTGATTTCGTGTCCGGAGGTTCAGCGGAAGGAAATGAAGCCGTTCACCGAGCGGGGCCCGACCGAGGCCATGGGAGCGCTCTTGGTCTTGAGTCCAGGGAGGGTCATCCCATACTTGGTATTGAGGAGCTTGATGGAGGATTTGTAGGCGGCGTCGCTCCAGCCCGAGCGGTTGACGTTGTACGCCTCCCCCACCAGCCCAACGGACTCTCCGGCGAGCGGCTCCGCGGCCCAGTCGGCGAGCTGCGCGTTGGTGATGGTGGCCCCGGCCTTGAGCCAGTACCAGGCGCCCGGCCACACCTGGACCACGGTCTTGACGGGCTTGGGAATGGCCACTGTGGCCGGCGAGGAGACCCCGTTGTTGAAGAGCGCCGTGAGCTGCTTCTGGAGCTCCTCGTCGACCTTGGCCGTGCCCTGCTTGGCCAGATCGTCCCAGTAGTCGGCGCACTTGAGGTTGTCCACGTAGACGCTCCTCGTCACCTTGAGCGCGTCCGCGTAGGGCTCGATAGGGATCTCGATGAAGTTCAGGCAGTGCTCGGTGCTCCAGGCGCGCCACACGTTGGCGTTCTTGGTCGCCGCGGGGTCCTTGATGGCCTTCCACCAGGACTCGGACCAGAACTGGGTGACGGTGACCACCTTCACCCCCACGATCTGCTGGAACTGGGGCTGGGCCTTGATCCTGTCGGCCACGTCGCCGCCGATCTTGTCCAGGCCCACCGGCGGAGCGTTGATGACCACCTTGCTGGCGCGCACCGTCTGCTTGGAGGTCTTGAGCTCGTAGCGGCCGTCGCGCTTGCTTATCTCGCTGACGGGCTCCTCCTTGAAGATACGGACCCCGCCCTGGATGGCCCTGACCTCCATCCCCCGGATGAACGCGGACATGCCGCCCTTCGGGTAAGAGGGGGCGCAGCAGGTGTCCCACTCCTCGTCGAGGTAATCGAGATACCCCCGGGCATCGAGCGGGTATTCGAAGTCGGCGCGGAAACGGGACATGTCACGGAGGAAGGCGTATTGCTCCTCGCCGGCCACCTTCTTGATATAGGTGGCAAAGTCTGGATATTTGGGGGAAGGGAGGGTGGCGCGCTCGGGGCTCGCCCGGAGCGTGTCGTAAATGACGGTCTCGCGATCCTTGTCCTTGTCGGTGGAGGCCGGTATCGAAGGATAAGCCTTCGCCGCGATATCGTCCTTGCTGAAGGCAAACACCTTACGAGCATGGATGAGGTCCGCTGCGTTTTCTGGACTCTCGAGCTCGAGCCCCAGCTCCTTGGCCAGGTTGAAGAGCACCTCCTGGGTCTCCATCACCCGGCGCGCCCCGAGGCCGATGCGGAGCCCGTCGGCCTTGGTGTCGTCCAGGGTGATGTCGCGAATGCGCCCGCCGAGCTCCTTCTCCTTCTCGAAGAGGCACACCTTGGAGCCCATCGCGCTGGCGAGGCGGTAGGCCGTGTGCAGGCCGCCGGCGCCACCCCCCACGATCGCCACCTCGCACTCGAGCGCCTGCGCCGTGGGCGTGGGCGTGGGCGTGGGCGTGGTGGATACGGTGCAGGCCGCCACCTGCCCGGAAACGAGGAAAACGACGAAGAACCATCCGTTTCGCTTCTTGCTCATCCCGCACTCCCTGGCTGACTCTTGGAGAGAGCCCTCGACCGCCGCTCGAGGATACATGCCAGGAGATGTGGAGAGTAGGCCTTCTCGCAGGCGCCTCGAAGCGGTTGGGCCCTGGACGCTTGCATGCGGTTCTCGGGCCGTGTGACGTTGTGGGATGCAGGGGAGCATCTTCACAGCCGTCTTCATGCCCATCGCGCTCGGCATCATCATGCTCGGGCTCGGGCTGGGCCTCTCGCTCGCGGACTTTCGCCGGGTGCTGGTCTACCCCCGCGCCGTCGTGATCGGCCTCGCCTGCCAGACCCTGCTCCTCCCGTTCGTCTGCTATGCGATCGCCAGGGGCTTCGGCCTGGCGCCCGAGCTCGCCGTGGGGTTGATGCTGCTCTCGGCGTCGCCCGGGGGCGCGACGGCCAACCTCTTCAGCCACCTGGCCAAGGGGGACGTCGCGCTCAACGTGACGCTCACCGCGACCAACAGCCTCCTCAGCCTCTTCACGCTGCCCTTCATCGTGAACCTGTCCCTTGCCGCGTTCATGGGAGAGGATCGCTCCATCCCGCTCCAGTTCGGGAAGGTGATCCAGGTGTTCGCGATCGTCCTTGTCCCGGTCGGGCTGGGCATGCTCATCCGGGCGAGGCGCCCCTCCCTGTCGACGCGGCTGGAGCGGCCCGTGAAGATCGCGTCCGTCGTGTTCCTGGCGCTCATCATCACGGCGGCGATCATCAAGGAGCGAGCCACGCTCGCGTCCGCGTTCCAGGCCGTGGGCCTGGCCGCGCTCACCTTCAACCTCTCCAGCATGGCGATCGGCTATTTCGTGCCCAGGCTCGCCAGGCTGCCTCGCCGCCAGGCCACCGCCATCTCGATGGAGATCGGTATCCACAACGGCACGCTCGCCATCGCCGTCGCCAGCAGCCCCCTGTTGCTCGACAACACGGCGATGGCGGTGCCCCCCGCCATCTACAGCCTGATCATGTTCTTCACCGCCGCGGCCTTCGCGACCCTCTCCGCGCGGAGAGCGCAGGAAGGAGAGGGAGCATGACGAGAGCGCGGTGGTGAGCGAGGGATCACCTTCAGGGGAGGCGCACCAGGCCGTCCTTGGCCAGCATGGCCAGGAGGCGCCGCTCCAGAGGGCCCCGCCAGAGCTGGAGCAGGTGGCCTCCTGCGATGGTCTCCAGGGGCGCATTGAAGTGCTCGGCCACCCGCGAGGCCTGGGACATCCCTGTGACGCGATCGGCCTCGGCGCCCAGGACGAAGGTCCGAGAAGGATCGATGGCGAGGGGGCGAGCGAAGGGGCTCACCACCCGGTTGGCCTCCTCGTAGGCCGCGTGCATACGGGCCGCCTCCGACCCCTGACCCAGCTCCCCGTGATCGCGCGCGAAATCGGCGACCGAGGAGAGGGGCACGATGGGCACGGCAAAGGCCAGCTCGGGATCCAGCGTGGCCAGGAGAGCGGTCACGTAGCCTCCCAGGCTGGTCCCTATCACGCCGACCGCAGGGGCGCCCCGGGCGCGGAAGAAGCGAAGCAGCGCGCGGAGATCGCTGATGGCCTGGCGGAAGCCCTCGTTGGTCACCCTCGGATCCACGCTGGGGAACGGCGGGACCGAGACGGCGCCAGGATCGGCGCGGAGCGCGTGGTAGGGCAGGACAGGCAAGGCGATGTCCAGCCCGGCCCGGAAGAAGGCGTTGACCGGGAATTTCCGCTCCTCCACCATGAAGTGGCCCCCCAGATAGCCGTGGATGCAAATGACCACCGGCCTGCCCTTGCCGCCCAGGAAGAGCCTGGCGCAGGCCGTCCGGTTGCGGTGACGCGTCCCCACCAGGCCCTCCAGGCCGGGGAGCCACGGGGAGACCTCGCTCGTCCAGGTCGCGTCGAAGACGCCCGCGTCCCCGGCGCCAGGGGCGCTCCTCAGATCGCGGACCCGCTCCAGCTTGAACGGGGTCCTGGGGGGCTCGGGGAAGAAGGAGGCCCCCTCGGCCAGCCCGTGAGCGTAGGCGTCCCGGGTCCTCTCGAGCAGAGAGAGGCGCGTCTCGAAGGACCAGCCCTCCCGCTCCACGTGGCGCTTGGCGCTCCGGAGGTGGACCGCCGAGACCGCGGCCCTGTCCAGCGCCTGCGCGGCCAAGCCCACGACTCTCCGCCCCAGGCTCATGCCAGGAAGCGCTCCCGGAGCTCGGGCGTCGGGACGCGGCAGGCGTCGGTCTTGCCGAACCACCGGTAGCGGTTCCTGGCGATGAACTTGTAGACCAGATCGCGCAAGAACCACGGCACCAGGAACCCGACCACCAGCAGCACCCACGGAAATCCAAGCCGGCGAGCGATGTGCAGCGCAGCCCCGGATCTCGAGTGGACCCGCCCCCCTTCGAGCAGCAAGACGCTGTCGGGATCGCCCTCGATCGGGGGCAGGCCATGCTGCGCGAGGAGCTCTTTTCCAGCCCTGGACTGGAGCGAGGCAAAACGAAAGTATTTGTCCCGGTCCCTGTCCAGGATGAAGTGCACGGAGGAGTTGCAGAGGTTGCACACCCCGTCGAAGAGGACGACGGCGGAGCTCTCCGGGGGCTTGTTCACCGGCTGATCTTGGCATTGGCGGAGGGCCTTGTCACCCCGCAGGGAGCCGGGGCCCGCGCGGCGCCCCTTTCTTTCCCTCCCGTCAAAGCCGAAGTAGACGAGACCCATGGTCTCCGCCAAGCCCATCGCCGCGCTCGAGGACGCGGAGCGCGCCCACCAGGACGATCCCGAGCGCGCGGAGATCCTCAGGCGCGCCAGGGTCTTCAAGACAAGCTGGGTGGAGCTGGCCGAGGCCCTCGTCCGCGTCAAGCGCTCGCGCAGCCACGAGGCCTGGGGTTACGCCAGCTTCGACGAGTACGCCAAGCGTGAGCTCCGCCTCCGCCAGGAGACCGTGGACAAGCTCACCGGCTCGTTCCTCTTCCTCAAGGAGCGGGCCCCCGACATCCTGGAGAGGGACGGCCTGACCTCCAAGATCCCCAGCTACGCCGCCGTCGATTTCCTCCGTCGGGCCGAGGCCCGGGAGGGCGCCCCTCGCGAGGTGGTGGACCAGCTGCGCGCCAGCGTCCTCGAGCACCCTGTCTCGATGCCCACCCTCTCCAAGAAATTCGCGCCCCAGATCTTCCCTCCCTCCAGGGACGAGCGCCGCGACAGCGAGCACGCGGCGCTGCGGGCCGCAGCAGAGCGCCTCCGCAACCTCCTGGGCGAGTCGAGCGCCCCCACAGGCCTCGAGGGCGAGCTGGCGAGCTTGCTGGAGCGCTACATCGAGGCCCTCCCCGGCCCGTCGCCCAGCCCCCCGTGAGCCCTCTCAGGGCCTGTCCTTGCCGAGGTTTGAGCCCTTCGCCAAGGGGACGTGGTTCGATTCACAGGACGAGGCACGGCCGCTCCCTCCAATCCCCCTCCCTGGAGAGAAACTCACCCGGAGGCGACCGAGCAGATGGCAACCGGCATACCGCTATTTCGTGCGTCCCCTCCCTTGTATCTCCCTGTAATTTACAGGGATAAAGCAGGCCAAGGTGACCGCTCGGGTGACTTTCCGGTCGGCGTTCTAGTGCCTCGTCGCAGGGGAAGTGAAGGGTTGCCCCGCGATCACCGTTCACGAGCCGCGCCGTTCCCAACGGTCGCCCATCAATCCTTCAATTCCCCTGCGACGGGGGACTAGAAGCTCCCGGACCACGGATCAAGCGAGCGACCGTAAGCGAATGAAGGGCCTTTTCCCGGCAAGACCCGGCGGCCCTCGCCCTCTCCTCGGGGCCCCCCCCAGGACAGGCTCTCACTTGAGCGGCAGCAGCGCGAGGAAGGAGGGGAGATCGTCCTCCGGGGCCCAGGCCCGGTCCCGGGCGTCGGCCTTGAGATCGGAGATGGACTGCTCTCGCCAGGTCTTGCCAGGGGGCGAGGCGTCCACCCAGTGGTAGCTCTGCTCCCGGACATCGACGTGGACATAGCGGGTCCGAGGATGGGTATAGACGCCGACCCCCACCCGGGCGAGGCCCCGGAGGTGCGCCGCCAAAAGGCCCGTATCCACGCCGTCGAGCTTGAAGTCCAGGGCCTCGCCCGCGTGGTGCTTGCTCGAGCCCCTGGAGTCCGCGCGGTAGCCCGAGATGACGTCGATGGAGGACGCGCCAAAGAAATAGGCCGCCCGGATCGCCAGGGAGAGGGCGCGGCGATCCAGGGGCTGGCCCTCGGGGTTGACGATGAGCTCGGCTCGCCCGGCAGCCTCCTCGTCGAGCGTCCCGTCGTCGCGGTAGAGGCGGACATCCCCCGCAGCGTTGGTGTTGGGGTTTCGAATGCGGACCGGCCAGGCGCGGAGGGCCCAGGCCTCGGCCTTCTCGCGGGTGCGGGTCAGGACCATCACCGGCTCGGCCTCGAGCCAGCGCACCTCCGCGGGACGGGGCGAAGGAGGAGGGTCGTCGGCGCTGCCGAAGAGCGCGCCGAACAGCATCACGGCCGCGACGGGGATCTTCAAGGGCAGGGTCATCCGCGGCACACCATAGCGCGTTCATGCCCGATCGAGCGGCAAGATCACATGTGGAGCAGGCGGAGGACGAGGAGCACGACCACGATCAGAAACCAGAGCCCGGCCATCAAGGCCACCACCAGGAGGACCCTCCTCGCCATGGTCGTCGCGGCCGGCGTGGGTCGAGCCTCTCCAGGCGGAGTCTCCCTCGTGAGCGGCAGGGGGATGGACGAGGGGACCGGGTTCAGGACGGAGGGGATGGAGGGTGCCGAGGGCGTGTCGGCGAAGTCGGGGACACGCGGCGGCCTCAGCGCCTCGGCCGTGAGGGCGGGCGCCGCAGGCGCTCGGGGCAAGGGCGCAGGCGGAGACGTCTGGGCCTCGCGGGTCTGGGCGAGCATCTCGGAGTCAGCCTCGCGCACCACGGTCGCGTCGCTGTAGAAATCGCCGCCCGCGGGGGGCGGGACCGTGTCCCGCTCGTCCCACAGGGAGGGGAGGTCCTTTCTCAGCTCTAGTTTGGGTCCGCTCATTCGAGTCCTCGCTCACTCGCCCAGAAAGGCGCTCCACACCTCGGCCGTCCGCCCGTGAGTGTCGAAGGCGCAATGCTCTGCTCCGGCAATCACCTTGGTGTCGGTCGGCAAGCCGAGACCCGCGAAGAAGGGAATCGCAACCTCGATGTCGGCCTTGAGAAAATCTCGTTCTCCGTAAGTGAAGAAGAGCTTCGTCGGCCCTCGCCTCTGCGGGTCCGAGGTTGGCCAGGCCACGGGGCGATCTGGCTTCTCGCCCCCGCAGTTGAGGGCGTAGGCGCCAGGATAAAGATCGCCGAACCTGCGAAGAAAAGCCTTGGTCAAGAACACCGATCCCCCGGAGGCCCCATAATAGAACATCGGGCCGAAGGTCACGTCGAAGCCGGCCCTTATCCTGTCGATCACGGCGCGCAGCGCGTCGGCGTTCAAGCCCTCCACGTCGGGCTCGAGCGGTCCCTGATCGGTGCAGTCGGTCTGGGTGGGTAGCTGCCACCACGCGCATTTGTTGGGAGAGAGCACGGACACGAAGAGAGCGCGGTGCGCGTCGGCCCAGGGGAGGAGAGCCCTCATCGCCGCGTCGCTCCTGTGGTCCTCGGCCCTGTCCCCGTGGACGAAGAGCGCCAGGCGCAGGGGCCCGGAGCCCGCAGAAGGCTCGGCCAGCTTGTACTCCGAGCCCCCCTCCGCGCTGACGCAGTAGGTCCTCCCTGCGCCCAGATCCCCCCGGCTGGAGCATGGGACCCCCCCCCTCCCCCGGGTGCTGTTCGGCGGCGGAGCGTCGGGGGCCGCGTCGGCGGCGTCGACCCGGGGGGCCTCCGCGTCGGCCGGAGGAGGGGCCGAGTCCGAGGGAGGTAAGGCGCTGTCCTGACCGCCGTCCTGGCCGCCGCTCACCGGCGCCGCCGAGCAGGCCCCCAGGACGAGTGGGCCGAGGAGCAGTAGCCGCATCGCGCGCATAGGGCAACCGTAGCAGGTCATTTGGGTGGGTACTCGGCGCGAGAGACGACCATGAGCGTCTTGTGATCGGGCCGGGGCGGTTTCTCGCAGCGAGGAAACGGCTGGGAGGTGGGGAGATGGAGCACCGAGAGCTTGATCGCTCGGCTCATCGCGAAGGTGGTCTCGTCCCGGTCCATCTCGAGGACCCCCGCGTCCCTGCGCTTGTAAAATGCAAGGACCTCACCGGTGGACGAGGTGGACGCGTAGGTGGCCCAGTGGATCTCGCGAGGCCCCTTCCCCCCCAGGTTGGGCGGGGCGGCGGTGACGGCGCGGCAGAGGAGCTCGGCGCCTGGGTAAGGCTCGAAGCCGAACCACTCCTGGGTGGGTTTCTGGGGCTCCTCCTGGGTGGGGGGAGCGGGAGGAGCGGTGAAATTGCCAGGCAGAGTGGTCCCCTGGGAAGGTCCCATGGGCGCCCTCTCTATTCCGACCCTGGGCTCCTCCTTCGAGCACCCGGCGAGCACGACCGCAGCGCCGACCAGCGCCCGCCCCCCTGCTCCTCGCCGGTTCTTGTCCATCCCCTTGCGAATATCGGCGGGGCGCCCTCGAATGTCAAAGAACCCCGAGCTCAGTTCTTGGTCTTGAGGGAGCGTAGCTCGCAGCCCCACTGGTCCCCCATGCTGCAGCCCTTCTCGAGGAGCGAGGCGCCCTCGGCCTTGCGGCCCACGGCCATGTAGAGCACGCCGCCCGCGGTGCAGTCGCGTTCGATGCCGGAGGTGCAGGTGCCCTTCCAGATGTTGATGCTGCGGCTCATGGCGTTCACGTCGATCGGGGTGTCGGGGAAGGCGTAGGTGCGCAGCGTGGCGCAGGCCAGCGGATCGTGGGCCTTGCAGGCGGCGCGGAACAGCTCGACCGCCTTGCCCTCGTTCTTCGGGACGCCGGAGCCTATCTGGTAGAGCGCGCCGAGCAGGGTGCAGGCGCCGTCGTTCAGCTTGCACGCCTTCTCGTAGTAGCGGGCCGCCTCGGCCGCGCTCCTCGGCACCGATTTTCCCTGCTCGACCATGTAGCCATAGTTCGAGCAGCCGGAGGCCGAGTCGCCGTTGCAGGCCTGCTTGAAGAGCCGGAGGGCCATCGGAAAATCGCGAACGAGCCCCGCGTTCCCCAGGAACATGATGCCCAGGGTGCTGCACGCGTCCTGGTTGCCGCCCTTGCAGCCTCGCCCCAGGAAATTCGCGGCCTTGGAGTAGTCCTGGCCAACGCCGTCGGCGGTGTAGAAGGCGGCGCCGATCGCGGTGCACGCGTCCTGCCGCCCCATGCCGCAGGCCTTGGTCCAGGCGGCCACGGCCTCGCTCATGCTCCGGGCCTCGGCCTGGGCGCTGCCCAGCGCCTCGCACGAGGAGGCGTCCTCGATCTGGCACCCCTTCTTCGCCAGCTCGACGCTGCCCCTCACGTCCTTGGGGATCTTGTCTCCGCGCAGGAGCTGGACAGCTCCGCGGGCGCAGCTGGGCCCGCTCCCCCGGCCGCAGAGGGCCGAGCACTGCTGCAGGTCGCCATAGACGCACTCGGTCGCCTGGACGGTGTCTCTGGTGCACTTGCCCTCGAGCATCGCATAGCCCTGCGGGCAGGAGGCGACCGGCCGCTCCTTGGCCGGGTCCACGCTCCTGGGGACCTCGTCCCCGCTGATCTCGAGCAGCTCCACCCGGAGGAGCGCGCGGCAGTTGGCGGGGGCCTTGGGGGACTCGGACGTCGCGGTCTTGCAGTCGTCCATCAGGCCGTCCGCGTTATGGATCTTGCTCTCTCGACGCCCCCCGCCGCTCCCGCCGATCTTGAAGAACTCGGCAACCGCCCTGGCGTGGGCCTTGTCGCCCGTGTCCATGACGAACGCGCCGACGATGGCGGCCTTGACGAAGTGGGTGGCGCCCGCGCAGCTCGAGCCTCCCTTGAGATCCTTGGGGGTGACGTGGGTCCAGGTGGTACGAAGCTTTCCGATCATGATCATGGCGACGTCGAGCGTCGATGATCGACCGAGCTCTCCCCCCATCTGGGCGACCAGGCCCGCCCCGCCAAAGGGGAGGTTGGCCCTCACGTCGTCCTCGGACATGAGCCGGACCAGCTGCTCCTTGGTGGAGATGCCGTTGAAGCCGTAGGTCCCCTCGACCGAGCAGTTCTTGAGGAGGCGAAAGCCCCTGGGGCTGTACTCGACGATGGCGAGGCCGTCCTTCATCGCGATCTCGAGATCGCCCCTGTGCTGCGGCTGCCAGTCCACGATGAGCGGCTCGCCCGTCCCCTCGATGACCGTGGGGCCGGGGGTCGGCATGGGGTTGGGGGGGAGCGGGTTGGGGCAGCCCGAGAGGGCGACGCCGAGCGCGAGGAGGGTTCCTGTCGTGAAGATCCTGGCAAATGCCATCGGAGTGCCTCGGGGGTGAGAAGCGAGAGCTCCACTATAACCCCGCGAGGCACCCTGGGAAAATTCAGCCCGCCAAGGGGGTGGTGGCTCGCTCCGCGTCGTCCCCCACGTTCGGCGTCGGCAGGGAGGGCTCGAGGGCCAAGGGCTCGAGGGCCGCCTCGAGGACCTGGCTCATGTCCTCCACGAGGATCACCTCCATGCTCTCCCGGACCTCTCTGGGGACCTCGTCCAGCTCGTGAGCGCACCTGGCCGGGAGGATGACGCGGGCGAGGCCGGCCCGGTGAGCGGCGAGCACCTTGGCCTTGATCCCTCCGACCGGGAGGACGCGACCTCTCAGCGTGGCCTCTCCGGTCATCGCCGTGTCGCTCCTCACCCGCCGCCCCGTGAAGAGGGAGGTGAGGGCGGTGAAGATCGTGACGCCGGCGGAGGGTCCGTCCTTGGGCACCGCGCCCGCGGGGACGTGGATGTGCACGTCCTCGTTCTCGAAGGTCCCCTCGGGCAGGTGCAAGGCCCTGGCGTTGGAGCGCACGTAGGAGAGCGCGGCCCTGGCCGACTCGCGCATCACGTCTCCGAGCTGGCCTGTGATCTCGACGTGGCCCTTGCCAGGCATCCTCGAGGTCTCGATGAAGAGGATGCTGCCCCCGAAGGGGGTCCACGCGAGCCCCGTGGCCACCCCGGGCTGGCTGCTCCGCTCGTGGCTCTCCTTCTCGAAGCGAGGGCGCCCCAGGTGCTTGGCCAGCTCGCCCGGGCCTATGGAAAGCTGCACCTTGGACTCCTTGTGCTTGGCGACCTCCAGGGCGGCGGCCCGGCAGAGCCGGGTGATCTCCCGATCCAGCTGGCGGACGCCGGCCTCCCTCGTGTACTCGCGCACGATGGCGAGGATGGCCTCGTCCTGGACGGTGAGCGCCCCCTCCTCGAGGCCGTGCCCGTCCGTGCGCTTGGGCAGGAGGTGGGTCCGTGCAATATGCAGCTTCTCCTCGGGGGTATACCCGGAGAGCTCCACGACCTCGAGCCTGTCGCGAAGGGGCGCCGATACCGTCTCCAGCGTGTTGGCCGTGCAGACGAAGAGCGCCTGGGACAGGTCGAAGGGGAGTTCCAGGTAGTGATCGGTGAAGGTCCGGTTCTGCTCGGGATCCAGCACCTCCAGCAGCGCCGCCTCCGGCGAGCCCTGCCAGCCCTGACCGAGCTTGTCGATCTCGTCCAGCAGGATGACCGGGTTCTTCACCCTGGCCTTGCGCATAGCGCCCAGGATGCGGCCGGGGAGGGCCCCCACGTAGGTCCGGCGGTGGCCGCGGATCTCGGCCTCGTCGCGGACCCCGCCCAGGGCCACCCGGATGAAGGGCCTGCCCATCGCCTTGGCGATGGACTCGCCCAGGCTGGTCTTGCCGACCCCCGGGGGGCCCACCAGGCAGAGGAGCGAGCCCTTCTGGTCCTTGGCGAGCCCCAGCACCGCCATGTGCTCGAGGATGCGCTTCTTGATGTCCTCGAGGCCGTGGTGGTCCTTCTCGAGCTGGGCCCAGATGGCCGACAGATCCTCGCGGTGCTCGGCGCGCTTTGCCCAGGGGAGGTCCGCGATGAGCTCCAGGTAGTTACGGATGACGTGCACCTCGGCGCCCTGGCCGCCCATGCTCTCCAGCCGGGCGAGCTCACGATCGGCCACCTTGCGCGCGTCCTCGGGCAGGCCCACCTCGTCCAGCCTCCTGCGGAGGGAGGCCAGATCGTCCTCCTCACCGTCGCCCAGCTCCTTCTGGATGGCCCGGAGCTGCTCCCTCAGCACGGCGTCGCGCTGCACCTTGCCGAAGCGCTGGCGCACCTCGCTCTCGATCTTCGCCTTCATGTCTCCCCGCGCCTTGGACTCGCCCAGAAGATCGGTGAGCCGGCGCAGCCTGGCCCGGACATCCAGCTCGCCGAGCAGCTCGATCTCGCGGTCGGCGGGGAGGTTGGACTGGGAGGCCAGCAGATCGGCGAAGGCGCCGGGCTCGAGGCCTCGAGCGTCGACGAGAGAGAGCGCGCCGCCCTCGCTCCCCGCAACCTCGCGCAGGGAGGTGACCAGGGCTCGGGCCAGCTCCTCGGCCTCCAGATCGGCGCTGTGAAGCTCCTCGGTCTTGACGACCAGGGCCCTGAGGAAGGGGCCGTCGACGTGGAGCTCCTCGAGCCGGGCTCGATCGAGCCCGGCCAGGACGAGCTGCCAGTCGGTCTCGCTCTTCTTGTGGATCTTCTCGACGCGGGCCAAGGTGCCGTGGACGTGCACGTCCTCCGGACCGGGATCGACGACCTTGGGACTCTTCTGGGTGAGCGTGAGGATGACGTCGCCCGGGTAGAGTGTGCGCATCAGGGCGACGGAGCGTGGCCGGCCGACCGAGAGCGAAAGCACGGTGCCAGGAAAGAGCACCCCCGAGCGGAGGGGCAGGACGGCGATGGGCTCCTTGGGCGCGGGCGCGCCTCCACGTTGCGTGGGCATGACAGGACCTTTCAAGTCGGCGACCGGCGAGGGCCCTGCGCGGAGCGAGCAACATTGCTCGCAGCCGCCTTCGTGCCCACCCTTCAGGCATGCCACGCCTCAGCGCGGCCGTCTCTCCCCGGGTCTCGTGTCGGTCGTGAACGGAACCTAAATTCATTCACGGCCCCGTCAACCTGCCGGTGCGAGATCGCCGACGCGAGTTCGATGGCTCCAAAAACGTCGTTCCACGAACGGACGGGCGGGCTAACGTCCCAAGGCAGAGATTCCCGTCCACCACGTACATGGAGCCGGACCTTGCTGGAGGGTCCCTGGAGGTCCGTCATGCGTCGCTTCGCTCTTGCATCGCTCATCCTGTCGTCGCTCGCGGCCTGCGGGGGCGAGCTCCCTCCTCCCCCTCCCGTGAGCGCGGCGCCCCCGTCCACGCCTCCGGTTGCGCCTCCGGTTGCGCCCTCTCCCAGGGAGGCCGAGTGCGCCACGGCCGAGGCCTGCCACAAGGTGGCCGAAGGAAAGCTGGCGGAGAAGAACCTCCCTGGCGCGAGGGAGGCGCTGACGCGGAGCTGCCACCTCAAGTCGACGCTCTCGTGCGTGGAGGGCGGCGAGCTCTGGCTCACCGAGCCGGCCGACAAGACAAGGGCTGCCGCGCTCCTCGCCCACGCGTGCTCGGAGAGCACGAAGGACGCGGACGCCTGCGCCCACCTCGCCAGGCTCCAGTCGAAAAGCGGCGAGGCCGATCCTCGCGCCGTCCTGGCCACGGCCGAGGCGGGCTGCAAGCCTGGCGGGGCGACGCCCGAGCGCAAGAAGGTGAGGGGGGACGCCTGCGTGCTCCTTGGCGAGGCTCACACCCTCGGTCGAGGGACGAGCGTCGACCCCCGCAAGGCGCTCGCGGCTTACGAGGAGGCCTGCAAGCTGGGCAACGACGAGGGGTGCAAGGCGCAGAAGGCGCTCGCCAAGCCCGAGATCATCCCGGGCGCCAACCTCCACGTCGAGCAGATGAGCGGAAATGGAATGTCGCTCAAGGACATCGCGTGCAAGACCGACGGCATGGCGGGCATGTTCGGGGCGATGGCGCTGGTGGCCAGCTTCAGCCCCAAGAAGGCGCAGCTTGACGCGTGCTCCCCCAAGAAGAAGAGCGAAGTGACGGTGTTCTGGACCAACAAGAACAGCACCATGACGGACATCCACGCCAAGGGTCCTGACGCTGCCCAGAACAAATGCGTGGAGCGCGCCCTCACGGGCTCCAAGGTTGCCATGCCGGGCACCTGCGCGGCGACCGTCCTGATCGGGAAGTGATCCCCTCGTCACCTCGCGCCTTTGGCCTTGTCTTCTCCCTCGCCCTGGCGGCCTGCGGGGCGTCCAAGGCCTCGGTCATGGACTCGGGTCCAGACGCGGGGGTGAGCGCGGACTCGAGCGCGGACTCGAGCCTTCGTCCGCTGGATCCCCGGCTCTTCGACTGCACCTCCTCGACCGGGGGTCTGCCCCCTCGCAAGGCGCAGACCTCCCCGGAGTGCCTCCGTGACCCGAGGTGCACCACCCGGCTGGTCGCCGCGCACCGGGGCGCCGGGGGTCAGCTGGGGCGGATCGCTCCCGAGAACTCCCTCTCGGCCTACCGCGCCGGGATCGCGATGGGGGTCGACCTGGTGGAGACCGATCCTCGCCCCACGGCCGACGGGGTGATCGTCAACATCCACGACGCCACCCTGGACCGCACCACCACCGGGACCGGCCCGGTGGACGGGAAGACCTACGCCGAGATCCGTGCCCTCGGGCTGAGGAGCGGGGGGCTCGCTGGCGACTTCTCCTGCGAGCGGGTGCCGACCTTGCTCGAGCTGCTCCAGACCTGCGTGGGTCGCGCCATGGTCCTCATCGACGCCAACAAGACCGATCGGGTGGACCTCCTCGTCAAGGCCATCCTGGAGGCCGGGGCGCTGGACTGGGCCGTGTTCGACACCTCCAGCACCGGCAAGATCGACCGGGCGCTCGCCATGGAGCCCAGGCTGATGATCATGCCCCGCGTGGCCAGCGTGGCCGAGGCCAACTCGGTCCTCGAGCGCTACAAGGATCACCTGCCGGTCTTCGTGGAGATCGACACCGCCCTCTTCCCGGCCTCGGCGGACCGGATCCACGCGGCGGGAACGAGGGCCTTCACCAACGCCTTCGTGATCGACGTGGGGATCAAGCTGGGCGCCCCGAAAGCGGGGTACCTGGAGATGTACGGCAAGGGCGCCGACGTCCTCCAGACCGATCTCCCGGATCTGGTCCTCGGGGCCCTGGGCCGCCCCGTACCTCCGCCCTGACCCTCCCTGCCCAGCCCTCTCAATGTGACGACCTGCCAGTGCTCGGATTCCAACGCGAGCGAGCCCCCTGGCGCGGTCGCGGGACAGCGCTCCTCGGAGCTCTCCCTCCTCGGCGAGCAGGAGGGCCGGAGCCTCCAGCTCCTCGCTCCACGCTTCAAGCGTCTCGAAGGACAGAAGCAGAGTGCGGAGGACGAAGAAGGGCGAAGGGAGCCTTCATGACCCGACAGATACTCTCACGATGAGCCGCACGTCCCCACGTTTCCCTTCGAAGCGACGAGGACCCGGCGGGTGCTAGAGTGCCTCCATGGCCACTCAGGTCCCCACGCCGACGTCAGGCACGCTCCCCATCGGCCCCACGGAGGACGAGTGGCGAGCCATGACTCCCCAGGAGCGAGAGCGCTTCCTGGTCAAGGTCCTCGACGCCCTCTCGGATCCTCGGAGCGCGATGACCGAAGGGCGGCCCCACAAGAAGGCAAAGCTCAGGGCCATCGACATGCTCGGCCTCCATTTCAAGGCCATGGGGCGAGTCGTCTACCTGGCCGAGGAGATGGCTGTCGTGTACCCGGGTGAAGAGACCTTCTCTCCGGATATCCTGGCTGTGCTCGACGTCCAGGAGCCCGAGGACGACCTTCGCATGGCGTGGGTGGTGTCCGACGAGGGCAAGGGCCTGGACCTGGTGCTCGAGGTGCTCCATCACGGCAATCGCAACAAGGATCTGGTGGAGAACGTCGAGCGCTATGCGCGCCTCGACATTCCCGAGTACTTTATCTACGATCGGGCTCGGCAGCAGATCCACGGCTATCGGCTCGTCGGTCCTGGCTCCACGCGCTATCAGCGCATCGTGCCCCAGTCTGGCCGGTATAGATCGATGGTGCTCGGCCTCGACATGGCCATCTCAGGAGGGACTCTTCGCTTCTTCCAGGGGATGGCCGAGCTCTTCGGTTCGGCCGATCTCATCGGACGTCTGACCGGCATCGTGGAGGAGCTGGAAGCCAGGGCCGGGCAAGCCGAGGTGAAGGCCGAGCAAGCCGAGGGAAAGGCCCAACAGGCCGAGGTGAGGGCCCAACAGGCGGTTGCGGCTGGTCTGAGGGAGGCCGTTCTGGCGGTGCTCGAGGCCCGAGGGATCTCCTGCTCGGACGAGGCTCGGGGCTCGCTGATGGCCTGCGACGATATCCCGACCTTGCAGCGCTGGTTGTCGCGGGCAAAAGTGGCCGGCTCTGTGGCGGATGTCTTCCTCGTGGAGGCCGAGGGTCCCTGAGGCGCGCATGCTCCTCGATCGCGTCGCGGGGGCCGCGCTCCCCAGCAGCTCGGCGATCTGGGCGACGCTCAGCCCCTCGACGCGCAGGCCCGAGGGGGCATGAACGACCGGGCCCGCGCCCGTCGGTCGGTCGTCGACCACCTGCGCCAGGGCGAACACCGTCGCCTCGCGCGTCCATGCGCCCAGGGTCATGGCGTGCAGGCCCAGTCGATGGGCCAGCTGTGCGAGCGGCGTCCCCGAGGGTGTGGACCCGCCACGGAGCGACCACGGCACCTGCGTGTGACGCGTGGGGGTCGAGGGCGCGCGGGCTTCGAGCCGTCTCCGTCCGTGGTCCACACCCGTCCCCGAAGCCTTGGCCCTGTT
>SXGT01245599.1_pt1 | contig 17079 bp, 8 predicted proteins | sample 3176221 | NCBI WGS metagenome assembly SXGT01 (sample SAMN11356862, study PRJNA531348) | freshwater metagenome | isolation source: freshwater sample F1-120 | place: China: Fuxian Lake, Yuxi | collected 2017-12-25 | reverse complement strand
CACGGAGTAGGTCGGATCCGCGGTGGCCGCGGCCACCACGCCGATGATCTGGCCCGGGTTGAAGAGGGTGCTGGCGTTGGGCTGGGTGAGGACGACCGTGGGAGCGTCGGCCACACGGACGTTCACGACGGAGGACGTCGTGGTTCCTCCGTCGCTGTCGGTGGCTCTGGCCGTCAAGATCAGGGTCCCGCGCCGAGCCGCGGGAATCGTGAGGCTGAAGGGAAAGCGCAGGCTCTCCCCCAGCTTCGAGGTCCCGTCGAAGTATTCGACCTTGGCCACCGAGCCGTCCCCGTCCGCCGTGGCCACGCTCAGGGCCAGGTCGGTCCCCGTGGCGAAGATGGCATTGTTGGCCGGAGTGGCCAGGGCGATGGTGGGAGGAGCGTTGATCTTGACGCGGATGGGGGAGGAGACGCTCGCTTCGCCCAGGCTGTCGATGGCCTTGGCCGTGAAGACATAATTGCCAGGCGCGAGATCGCCCACCGTGTGGGTGTAAGGTGGGCGCGTCTCCGCGCATACCCGGACGGTGCCCTGATAGAACTCGACCACGCTGATGGAGGCTGCCGGGCTGCTGGCTGTGGCCAACAGAGGAATGGGCGTGTTGCGCTGGAAGGTGCTGTTGTCGGTGGGCTGGGTCAGGGCGACGGAAGGCGAAGCATTGACACGGACCGTGATGGGGCTCGAGGTCGCGCTTCCTCCGTCGTTGTCGGTGACCTTGGCCGAGAGGACATGGCTCCCGGGGAGGACGCCGACCCACATAAAGGAGAAGGGCGCCGTGGTGGACTCGCCCAGCGGGGTCGCTCCATCGAAGAACTCGACCTTGGCCACCTGCCCATCAGGATCGGTCGCCGTCGCGAGGACGTGGATCAGTCCTCCCCCGGGGACCAACCCGTTGTCGAGGGGATAGGCGATGGCGACGCTGGGGAGGAGGTTGGCCCGCACCGTCCTGACCGCGCTCATGGTGACGAAGCCTCGGGAGTCCGAGGCCTTGGCATAGAAGAAGTAGGTGCCGGGGAGCACGTTGCTCATCGTCAGCGTGTGGGAAGAGCTGGACGCCTCGCCCAGCTTCTGCGCCCCGGAGAAGAGCTCCAGCTTGGCGATGGTGGCTCCTGCGGAGGCCGAGGCTGAGGCCGTCAGGGTCAAGCTGGAACCTGGTGTGATCACAAGACGATCCGCGGGATCGGTCAGGGTCACGGTCGGGGGCTGCACCACCTGGATGGGGACCGGGCTGGAGGTCACCACGTTGTTGCTGTTGTCGGTGGCCTTGGCGGTGAGCGTGTGGGCGCCGACCGAGGCGTTGGTCCAGACAAAGGCGTAGGGGGCGGTGGTGACCTGGCCAATCTTGGTCGAGCCATCGAAGAGCTCGACCTTGGTGATCGAGCCTCCCTGGCGGTAGGCGTCCACGCCCAGGACCACCGACTGTCCGCTCATGAAGACCGAGCTGGACGAGGGGGTCGTCAGGGCCACGTTGGCCGGCTGGACCGGCAGCGAGCTGTTGCTGAAGCTCGCGGCGTGGGTCAGCGTCGTGGAGCCGCTGAGGATGATGCTCTTCCCGGAGACAATGCCGCCCACCAGCGATCCGGTGCCTATGAAATATACCTCTCGGTTGGGCGCGAGAAAGGTCCCGTAGAGGATCGGCCTGCCGCTAAAATCCAGATAATCCCTGCTGGTCCCCGGAAAATTGAAGATCACGTGCTCCGGAGTGACCCCTCCGGTCAAGGCCATCTTCGCGTTGCCGGTCGAGTAATATCCATCCCTCACGTTGAAGATGAAGATGTCGGAGGCGTTGCCGTTGAGCGTCAGCACGGCCGAGCCGCCAAGAGAGAACCCTTCGGCCGCGATCACGTTGGTGCCCCCGTTGCCCTGGATCGTCCTGGAGGTCGTCAGCTTGGCCAGTGTCTGCGTGGGCGCCATCGCCGCCAGGGTCGTCGAGGCCGAGAGCGCGTCGGAGATCGCGCCCGACAGGTTCTGGTTGGTCAGGATCGTCCCTGGATTGCCGGCGGTTCCGTTGAAGTCCGTGGTCGCCCCGGCCCCGAGGAGGACATTGCCATTGACCCGAGCGCTGCCGTTCTTCTTGTATTTTCCATTGGGAGCCACGCCCATCAGGGTCGCCTGGTCCCCCGAGAGGGACACGGTTCCGGAGAGCTCCACGTTCTTGTTGGACAGCTGCAGGATGCCATATCCGCTGGCTCGACCCAGCGCCGGAGTGGTATTGACCACAATCACCCTCTGGGAGCGACGGGTCACGTTGCTCGAGGTGTCCGTGGCCGCCCACTCCACCGTGGTGGTTCCGAGCGGGAAGGCCGAGGGCGGGTTGCTGGTCACGCTCAGGAGCGAGACATTGTCGGTGGCGTAAGGCGCTCCAAGGATCACGCCGGTGGTGCTGTTGGAGTAGCTGTCGTTCTTGACCACCCGGGTTGGAAATGGGACCAGCGTGGGAGGCTCGGGATCGGAGACTCTCACCGTCTGGGTGCTGGTGGCCGAGAGCGCGCTGGTATTGGCGACCGTCCATGTGACCGTCGTGTCGCCCTTGGGAAAGCGGGTGGGAGCGTTGTTGGTCACGCTGACGATCCCTGCCGCGTCGCTCACCGTGGGGAAGCCCAGGCTCAGCCCGCTCGCATAGCCCTGGCCAGGATCGGTCCTGGTCATCAGGTCGGCGGGGCTCACGATGGATGGACCCGCCGTGCTCCTCACTGTGATATTGGCCAGGCAAGCCGCCGAGAGGCCGCTGGAGTCGGTGGCGGTGAGCGTCACCCGGTTGGAGCCGATGGGAAAGGGGCCCGTCGGAGTCAGGCGGAAGGTCAGAGGGAGGCTGGCAGGATCGGTCGAGCCATTGTCGAGGAGCGAGGCGGCCACCGTGGCCGTCAGCCTCCCCGTGTCCACGTTGACCGTGACGTTCTTGCACTTGACGATGGGGGCTAGCTCGGCGTCACTCCCGACGGCGACGCTGACCGAGCTCGACGCGCTGACCGGAGGAGGCGTGCCATCGGAGACCGTGACCAGGACCGAGTGCTCTCCAGGCGGAAAATTGCGGGTCAAGGTCACGTCCCTGGAGGTGGAGAGCCCTCCCGAAGGGACAGTGTCGACCTGGGCCGGCTGGGCCGTGTCCAGGTTGCTGGTGCGTAGCCTGTAATAATACTGGGTGTTGGGCGTGAGCCCGGTGTCTGTGAAATTCCGGCCCTCCGTCCCCACCGAGCCGATTTTTTGAAAGACGCCGAGGAGCCCCGTCTTTCGTTCGATCTGGTATCCGCCCGCGTCGCTTGGAATGTTGCTCCACTGGAGGAGGACCTGAGTAGACGAGAGAGCCGACGCTGTGAGCTGAGAGGGGACGGGGGACGACGGCGACCCGGCAGTCCCGACCGGCGTGGTCACGCTCGGCTCGTTGGAGAAGATGGAAGGGCCCACTTTCCATGTCACCGTCAACGGATCGCCCTGAGGATCCGTCACATGGGCGACCAGGGGCCGGATGGTCCCCGTCGAAGGGGCGCAATCGATGATCACCGGAGCGGGCGGAGAGATTGTCGGCCGACTGTTCGCGTTCAGGAATTCTGGGGGAGAAAGTGCGCGCGCCGTCAGGCGTAGCTCGTCGATCTGCCCCGTATAGTAGTAACCGCCTCGGCCACCTATCTGCCAACCCACCGTGGTTGGGAGGCGTGGGTTTACGTCGACCGTCGACGTTTGGAACACGCCGTCGCGGTAGAGGGAGTAGGTGTTCCCGGTGCGGACGATCGCGATGTGGGTCCAAGTCAAGACAGGGATGAGGGTGGCACCCGCTGGGGACGTGGACATGATGTGATGGAGGGTGCCGTTATCCTCACGGTAGTCGAAGCCGAAAGTGCTATCGCCGTTCACGTAGATATTGAATCGACCCGCGTCGCTGTCGTCGGGGCGTGTCCACAGCACGGACTGGTGCGAGATCGGAGGGAACTTGAGCCAGAACTCCACGGTCGCGTCGATCGGCTCGTGGAGGATGAACTTCGACGGCACCCGCACCGTGTCACCGGGGTCGAGCTCCAGCGAGAGCGTGTCAGGGGCGCGGGTCAAGGGAACGATGGGGCCTTGCACGTCAGCCCGGTACACTGGACCGGAGGGGGTGCCGTTGGCGCTGCCGATCGAGTCGAGGATAGATCCGGGGCCGGCGGCCGGCCTGCCGGCCTGTCCCTCCTCGAAGCGCCAATATCCAACAAGTCCAGCTATAGGGACTCGCTCGATAACACCGAAGGCGGGCTCATAGCCATACCCAACATCATTCTCTATATAAGGAGCGGCGTTCCATGTGCCAGCGTAGTAATGTCCGCCTACATGTATATATCCCTTCGTCCCGCCAATGCCGTCCATGGACCCAAAATAGTAAAACCGCGATGGGTTGTCGACGCCCACCTCACCATTGATCCACTTCCACTCGCCATTGGCTGTCTTGTAATAGCCAATATCGACCAGCGATTTCCAGCCTGGGTCACCCAGGTTGTGAGACCCATCCATTTGATACGTGTTTGCAAACGTGTCCCTCAACCAATCGTTCTCTTGAATGGAGTTGATGATGGCGAGAGTGCCGCCTTGCGTGACGGCCTCGGCCTGATTTGCATCCCACGTTTGCCATTGCGAGGTTAGTGCGTATTGATGGCCGTTGAAGGTGTGCCATGTGTAGGCATGGGCTGTCGTGGTGCCTGCAGCGGCGCCCGCTGCGCCAGCGGTCGGGGTGAGCGCCCGCGCGGCTTGTCCAATCCCTCCGCTCTGGGAGGCATCTGGTGTTTCGCAGGCGCTGAGCGAGAAGGCCAGGGCCAGAATGGAAATCCAGCCGACGCCATCCTGGCTGGAGCTGGCTCGCTTCCACGGCCGGCCAATGGCTGTGATCGCCGAGACCACCGCCAAGAGCACAGCTCCGCCAGCGCTTCGCAACGAATGCGATTCCCGAGTCGCTCCCATGGCCGTCTCCTCTGTGTTCGCGTCGCCCACGACGAACCCCACCCGATTTCGCGCCCGGACCCCCGGGCATGCGTCGCCTCGTAGCCCTTGGCTACATTTGACCACCGCATTCCGTACGTCACATCAGGGCAGGCCCGTGCTTGCCCTGCTCAACATCATGGAACCGCCGACGTTGTCTGGGCGGATCCGCGGACAGCGAGGACAAGCGAGAAGAGAGCTGCACGAAGAGCCCCACGTGGGCTGGCCAAGAGCCTGGAAGGTATGTAGAGCAGAAGAAAACGGCCCTGTCCCGGTGTACCAGGACAGGCCACGGAGCTTGAGTATCCGTTGCCAGCGATTGGCTGCCTATTCAGAAGCCATGTTAAGAATCATGAGCGGACTGAGGTATGAATGGGTACGACTTGTCCTGCCTCCTCGGGGGCGCTCGGGAGATCTGCGCTGCAAGACTCTTCATGTGAATCTCCCGGTAAACGAGCGAGATCGAGGGGTGCTTGTCCTTGTGTGGCCAGCACGTTCCGTTTTGGTGATCCCCGTCTCGATTTTTTCGACCTGTGCGGAAGACCACCGAACCCCAAGGCCCCCGGCATGAATGCCGGGGCACCGAAAGAGACCGCGAAAGCCCGGGCAAGCCGGGCTGACCGTGGTGGCAGGCTTTGGGAAACCCAAGGACCAGCCCGCTTCGGGCTTTCGCGGCTCTCCTGGTGCCCCGGCATTCATGCCGGGGGCTCTCCTGGTGCCCCCCAGTACGTACGTCCCCGGAGGCCATCCCACACGTTCTCTTGGATGACTACATGTCACCCTCCCCACCGTCTTGGTGGACGTTGACGCGGTCGACCTCGACGTTGACGCCGCCATGGTCAACCATGGAGCGGCCATCATCGGAGGATGCCGCGGCCATGGTCGAATGATGCCGCGGCCATGGTCGAATGATGCCGCGGCCATGGTCGACCATGGCGGCCTCTACCGGTCCTGTCCGTCGCGCCATGTCGCACCCAAAACCACTTGTTCGGGGTCTGGGCTCGAGCTTCTTCAGCGTTCCCGCCGAACCGGGCAGGAGCTCATTTGACGAGCGAGAGGCGGGAGCCCACGGCGAAGGCGGCCATGTGGCCGCTCTCCTCGGCCACGTAGACGTCGCAGCGCTCGTCGACCCGCAGCAGATCGGGGATGGCGTCGCAGGGGCCCACAGTGCCCAGCGCCACGCCGTCGTGGGGGCGGAAGACGTGGACGTCACTCGAGGGGACGAAGAGGGCGCCCGAGCGGAGCACGGGCTCCAGGCGGCGAGGGGTGTCCGACTCGCTGGCGCGGCCCAGGGTGTGACGGTAGCGGATGGTGCCCGCCCCGGCGTCCAGGGCCACCAGCTCGCCTGTGGGGGTGTTGCCGACCAGGAGGTCGTCGACCGCCAGCCAGGAGGTGCCGATGGGGGCGATGGCGCCCCGGGTGCGGAAGCGAGGGGCGCCCGTCGCTCGATCGTGGCCGACCATGTGGAGCCCGTCGCGCTCCCGCATCGCGAGCACCACCGAGTCCCGGGTGACCAGCGGCGCGCCCTCCACGGTGCCGCTCCCCCCGATGGATCGAGAGTAGCGGATCTCCCCGGAGAAGGGATCGATCGAGTGGAGGTTCGAGGTGCTGTTGACGCCCCCGGCCAGCGCGTAGAGCTCGTGAGGATCGACCGTGGGGTTGCTGCGAAAGCGCAGCCTGTCCCGGACTCGCCACACCACGGCCCCCGTGGAGACGTCGAGCGCCGTGAGCGAGCTCTCCCCGCTGGCCACGTAGAGCAGCTTGCCCGCTCGCTTCAGGCGGAGCGCGCCCTTGCCCCAGGCGTAGCGCCAGCGGGCCTCGCCGGTCGTGAGATCGAGCGCGACCAGGTGGCGCTCTCCCTCGGTGACGATCAGCAGGCGAGGGAGCCCCGGAGAGCTCACCACGGCGCCGGCGCAAGGCCCCGTGGTCCTGGCCGCCAGCCAGGCCCGGAGCGTGATCTCGCCCGTGCCGAAGTCATGGACGCAGACCGCGCCGTCGACACCTATCCTGGCGATGCCCGAGGGGGTGACCACGCTGGTGGCCCGCTCGGTGCGGGTGCGCCAGAGGACCTCTCCGGTCGCCCTGTTCAGGCAGTACGTCTCCGTGGCCGCGCCCACGATGATGTGATCGCCGCAGAGGAAGGTGGCCCTGAGATCGATCCCCGGGACCAGGGCTCGCCACTTGGGGGCGTAGCGCAGGCGGGCCGGAGGGAGCGTGGCGTCGCCCGGCCGCTGCATGTTCCGGTGAGCGAAGGCCCGGTAAGACTCCGGCGCCGGGTTGATGAGGGAGTCGGTGCGCTTCACCTCGCGGAGGGCGTCGGCCACCTCCCGGAGCTGCCGGCGGAAGTCCGAGAGCCGGAGGTTCATCCCCTGGCTACGGTCGCGCCGGAGGAGCACCCGGACCAGGCCTCGCCCGAAGGCCAGGGCCGCCTCGACCACGTCGGTCACGCTCAGCGAGGGAAAGGTGTAAATGCCACGCTCCCGGCCCTTGCCGTCGGCGCCGGCGCCCAGCACCAGGGCGACGTTGCCGTCGTCCGTGCTGCTCCGTGCGTCGATCTCCAGGCGCAGCCCGACCAGGAGCCCGCCCGCGCTGGCGCGGACATGGAAGGCCTGCCCTCGCTCCCAGGCCGAGAGCGCGCTCTTGCCGAGCTCCAGGAAGCGCTCGGCCACGAGGAAGGGAGCGGCCTCTCCCAGCTCGACGGCGCGACCCCGGATCTCTGCGCGCATCTTGCCCTTGAAGAGCAGGGCGTGCAGATCCGCGCGCTCCACGCTCGTCTCCACCGCCGCGCAGGGCCCGGGGCGGAGGAGGAACTCGGCGGCGAGCGAGATCGGCGCGTCCCGGTCGATCTCGAGCGCCACCGGCGCCGCGGTGGGGACGGGGCTCTCCACGCCCGAGGCGTGGTCCTCGGCCATGGTGAGCGCCTCGAGCAGCGTCCGGAGCTCGAGCGCCAGCGGGGCGGCGAGGCCAGGGCGAGCGAGGGTCCTGCCAAGCGCGTCGAGCACGCTGGCCCTGACCTCCTGGAAGATCACCGGCCGCTCGTGGACGAGCACGCGAGGCTCACCCCCGGCGCGGTAGATGCTGAGCAGGGCGGTCTGGGCAAAGCGCTCCACCACGAGCTCCCACCCGTCGTCGTAGAAGCGGACGATCGCCTTGCCCCGGGTGGCGCCCACCAGGCCGACCAGCGCCGAGGCCAGGTCCCGCAGGACACAGGTGGCGTTGCGCTCGTCGACGCTGGCGGTGACGTTGGTGCCCTGGATGAAGATGTCCAGCACCTCCCTGGGCACCGGCACTCCCCGGCGCCCGTGGCTCGAGGGGGCGGCGGCCTCGGCGGTCTCCCTGGGAGCGAGGGCGCTGGAGGGCGTCTGGGGCTCGGGTTCGACGAAGATCTCGAAGCTTCGCATGCTGGTGCTCGCACTCGATTTGGAGGGTTTCAATGTCGTGAATCGTAGGAAGACGGAGGCCGAGTGACGTAGTTTTCGGCTGAGGATGACGGGGATTGGACACGGCGAGCCCGCGCTGGTAGCGGCCACTGGCGCCCCTGGACGGCAGCCGGACAAGCTATTTTGGCCCCTGGCGGGGCTGCTCGCGGCGCTCCTCCCATCGCTCTGGATGTGGGGCTTCTGCGTGGATGATGCATGGATCTCCGTGCGTTATGCACGTAATCTCGCGGAGGGCGCCGGGTACCGCTTCCATCCCCTGGGCCCGTCCACCGACGGGGTCACGCCGCTGCCCTGGCCCTTCGTGCTCGCCCCCCTGGCCCGGGCCGACCCGGTGGACGCGCTCCTCCGCGCCAAGGCGCTGGGCCTCCTCTGCTGGGCCGCCGCTGGCGCGCGGCTGGGGGCGGCTCTGGGGGAGCAGGGCGACGCCCGCCCCCTGGCGCGAGGGCTGGCGCTGGTCGTGGTTGGGCTCTCGGTGCCCCTCGCCGCCCACGCGGTGAGCGGGATGGAGACGGCGCTCGCGACGGCGCTCTGCACCTTCGCCGCCGCCTCGCCTCGCCCCTGGCTACGCGCCGTCCTGGCGGGGCTGGCCTCGGCCTTCCGCCCGGAGCTCCTGCCCTGGTCGCTCTGCCTGGCTGCGGTCCCCGAGCTGGGCCGCGAGACCGAGAGGATGGCTCGAGCCTCGGCCCTGGCGCTCCTCGCCTCGATCCCCTTTGGCCTCTGCGTCCTGGTGCGGCTGCTCGCCTGGGGTCATGTGGCTCCGCTCTCGGTGCAGGCCAAGCCCAGCGATCTCTCCCACGGCCTCGCCTACGCGGGCGCCGCCTTCCTCGCCTGCCTGACGCCGCGGCTCGCGCTCTCGCCCCTGGCGACGCTCCGCTCGGGGAAGCTGGCTCGGGGGCTCGCGGTCGCGGCCGTGGCCCACGCCGCCTCGGTCGTCTTCGTGGGGGGCGACTGGATGCCTTACGCGAGGCTGGTCGCGCCGATCGCGCCAGGGCTCGCGCTCCTCACCGCGATCTCCTCCGCGCGCTCCTCGAGGGGGAGCCTCGCGCTGCGAGGCCTCCTGGCGCTCTCCCTGGGAGCGTACCTGGCGGGCACGGCGGCGCCCCAGGGGCGGGGCGTGCTCGAGGATCGGCTGGCCCTGGTCCGGGAGGCTCGCCCGGTCCTCGCCGGAGCGCGTCGTATCGCCGCCCTCGACGTCGGCTGGGTCTCGGCCTCCAGCGGCGCGCCCCTCGTGGATCTGGCAGGCCTGACCGATCCGGACATCGCGGCCCTGGGAGGCGGTCACACCTCCAAGCGGGTGCCCCCCTCCCTGCTCCTGACCAGGGACGTCGACCTGCTCCTCGTGTACGTGAGCTCCGGGGTGACCGGGGAGCGCCCTGGCGATCTGTCGAGGGCGACCGGCATGAGGGCCGTCGAGGCTCGCCTCCTCGGGTCCACCCTCGCGGCCGAGCGCTTCGCGCCCAAGGCCTTTCTGAGGCTGGGGTCGAAGGGTGCAGGATACATCGTTCTTCGCAGGATCGACGCCCCGCCCTGAGCCAAGGATCCGGAGGGTCCTCGAAAAGATCACCCTGCCTGGTCACACTCGGACGCCCTCCGACGAGAGGAGACCATGAGCACCACCCGTGCCACACTGGGCTCGAGCATGCCCTCCGCGTCGAGCCCCGTTGCGGGCCACCCCCTCCTCGATCCACGCTTCCGGGACGCGCTGGCCCGCATGGTGCGTCGCAGGGTGCCCGAGAGCGAGGCCGAGGACATCGTGCAGTCGGCCCTCACCGAGGCCCTGGCCGCTGGCAAGCGCGAGGAGGAGGCGGACGCGGTGCGCCGCTGGGTCTGGGGGGTCGTGCGCCACAAGGTGGTCGACTACTACCGCCAGCGCCGCCGGATGGCCCCCGAGGAGCTGGAGGTGGCGGCCCCGGAGGTGCCCCACGACGAGCTGGATCTTCTACGCTGGGCCAGGCGAGAGCTCCCGCCCGGCAAGGACGCCGAGGAGACCCTCCGCTGGATGCTCCGCGAGGCCGACGGCGAGAAGCTCGAGACCATCGCCGAGGAGTCCAACGTCCCCGCTCCCCGGGTCCGAAAGCGGGTGAGCCGCCTGCGCGAGCATTTCCGCAGCCGGTGGGCCGGCCAGGCGGCGGCGCTGGTGGCGCTCGGCATCCTCGCCGTCATCGTCCTGTGGATCGCGTGGCCTCGCCCCTCTCGCCACGACGACATCGTCCGCGACAGGCCCCGGATCCCCAGCGACGAGCCTCACGAGCTCGCGGAGGAGAAGCGCCGGGAGGCCTTCGAGCGCTGCGAGGAGAAGTCCTTCGCGCCCTGCCTCAAGCTCCTGGACGAGGCCAGGCAGATGGACCCCGCGGGCGACTCCACCCCCGTGGTCCAGAGGGCTCGCAAGGCGGCCCAGGACGCCCTCGACCAGGAGCGCCAGGCGCCCGCGCCCGCTCCGAGCAACCTCCGGCTGCCTCCCTCCTCGCCCTCGCCCTCGGCCTTGCCGGTGCCCACGACGCCCACTCCCGAGGGCTACGAGCCCCGTCCCAACAAGATGCAGGGGCCCACCAAGGGGCCTGCCAAGCCCGCCCCGCCCGGGAAGATGAAGCCCTCGAGCGACAGCCTTGGAGGCTCGAGCGAGGGACCGCCGCCGTCCAAAAAAAATGACTTTCTACCTGGATCCACGAAATAATTTGCCCCTCACGACGTGGAGGAGACGCCCGGAGGTGTCAGCGGGATGACGCTGTCTTCGGCATTGGAGTTGCAATTGCCTGGTCATCTCCATGTCAATTCCCAAGCGGCCCTCCTCGGGGCTCGCCGTATTCGCTTCGTGCCTCAGACTCGTCGTGGCCCTTCCAGGTTCTGTTCTGCTGGGAAGCTGCTCGGTGAACGAACCGGCGCTCGCGCAGCCTGGAGGACCTGACGACCCCGCGCCGGACGCCGGGCCCGGCCCGGGCGGGTCGGCCTCTCCGGAGGCCCCACCCAGAGGCTCGGGATGCTCGCCGGGCGGGCGGCCTGGGACGCACGCCTTTGGCGCCTTCGACGGGTGCTTTGCCGGACAGGGCTTCGTCGCTGTTCCGCAGGGCGATCCCTTGCCCCTCGTGGACGTCGGGGGCGGGCGAGTGCTGCTCGTGGACAGGAGCTGCACGATAGGACGCTATCGGGTGGTCGACGGGAGCCTCGACCCTTCGTTTGGAGTCCTTGGCCTCGCCTCGATTCCCTTGCTCTTCCAGTGCGACGACCTGCGGGTCACCCGGGGGCCGGGCGGCGCGAGGGCGCTGCTCGTGGAGGGCTGGTCGGGGCCGCTACGGCGCCTGGTCCGCCTGAGCGCCGAGGGAGACCTGGATACGTCCTTCGGAGAAGATGGGGTGATCGAGCTGGGCGACGCCCGCTGGAGCGCCGACTTCGCTGGGCGCGTCACGATCTCCGCCACCACCCCTGGAGGCGCCCAGATATCGAGGTTCACCGAGAGCGGGAGCCCCGATCCTGGCTTTGAGCCGACCGAGCTCTCATGGAGGCCCTCGGGGCTGGCTTCCGATCCCTCCGGAGCGATCTTCGCCATAGGCACGAGGCACGACTTTGGCAGCGAGGGCATGGAGATCGCCGTCGTGTTTCGCTCTCTCCCCGAAGGAGGGCCCGACGGTACCTTCGGCGACGGCGGGCTCCTCGGGCTCCCTCGCGTCTTCGGTCAGCCGACCTGGGAGGAGAGGGGCTCGTGGGTGCGAACACTCCCCTCGGGCGAGGTGTTCGTCGCGACCTCGAGCCACGACCCCGAACAAGGGACATCCCCGGGCGCTCTCTTCAGGTTGCTCCCTCCCCAGGCCGTGGGAGGAGCCTGGACGGCGGATCTCGTCCTCCTGGCCTCCAGGCTCACCTGCCTCGAACGGACGGAGGCAGGCTCGCTGATCCTGTGCAACTCGACCGGGATGAAAGACGGCCCCGGGTATGCGGGATTCGTGCGTAGAGGAACGAACGGCAACGTCGACAGCAGACCCCTCCACGATCTGTCGAGCCCTGGAAGCCTGGTTCCGTCGCTCCCCACGACCCCCGTCCCCCTGGGCGACGGCACCGCCGTCTTCGCGACGGCCAGTCCCCAGGGCCCGCTGCCGTCCCCGGTATTCATGGCTCGTATCTGGATCGAATGAAGAGGCCACGTGGGGGGCACCCGAGCTACGAGGCGGGATAAGAGACAGTCCTTCCGAATGCCCTTTGCCGAGGCAGGCGAGGGGTAAATCACGGGGAGGAGGGAAAGGGCCTCTACGGGCGTCTTCGAGGCTCGGGGCTGCCCTTGGAGCCCCCCACGAAGCCCTGGGCCAGGAGCGCGGCCAGGAACGCCGCGCCAGCAAAGGCGATACCCTGGTAGGAGCGAGGCTCCATGGCCATGAACTTCCCTGTTCCGTGGAGCACCCAGCCCAGCCCGAAGCCCGCAGCGCCGGCGACGATGGCCCGTAGCACGCTCATGAAGCGGTAGACGAGGAGCTGGGGGATGACGCCCAGGACGGCGAGGACGGTCGGGAAGACCGCGGCCACCTTGGTTCCGAAGAGGGGAAGGGGAGTGCCGTGCTCCACGAGCTCCCGGGCGCCCGCCTGGGCCGCGAAGGCCGCGCCCAGCGCCGCCGCGGTGAAGAGGAGCGCATAGAGAAAAGCGCCCGCTCCCGCCTTGCCCGTGAAGGGAGAGGGGCCGGAGGGCCTGGGCGCCTTCTTCTCCGTGGGCGCCTTTTTTGGATCGCTCACCTCGGCGATCAGGGCGGTGGCCACGGCCACCTGCGCCGAGGCCGCCGCGACCGTGTCCGCGGCGGAGTCCACCGATACGCTCGGGGCGGGGGGCTTGGCGTCAGGTGACCCTGACAACGCGCTCGGAGGAGGGAGATCTCCCTCGGGGGAGCTGGAGATTCTGTCGCGCAGGCCGGCGCCCCTCGCCCGGGCCTTGCGGAGGAGCGAGGCCTTCACGTCCTCGGCGATCGAGGGATCCGAGGCCAGGGCCTCGGCGTAGCGAGCGCACCCCAGCTCGGCCAGGGCCCGGGCGTGCTCGGGGGTGCCAGGTGCGAGATCGATCCCGGCCGACCGGGCGGCGTTGCGGTACCAGACGTCCGCCTTGGCGGGATCCCTGGCATAGTGGACCCCCAGCTCATAGAGGTTCCCAAGGACCACCTTGGCGTCCAGGCTGCCCTTCTCGGCGGCCGAGCGTAGCCTGAGCGAGCCCTCCTTGAGATCCCGGGGGATCGCCCCGCCGTTCAGGTAGAAGAGCGCGGCGGCGTACTCCGATTCCGGGTGTCCCAGATCGCCCGCGGCCCGGTAGGCCGCGAAGGTCTTCCCCATGTCCCTGGGACAGCCCCTGGTGCCCGTGCGGTGGGCCTTGGCGAGCTCCACCAGGCCCTCCACGTCGCCTCGTGAGGCCAGGCCTTCCACGGTGAGGCCGGAGAGATCCTCGTCGAGTTCCTCTTCCTCGTCCTCCTCGTTCGCGTTCGCGTCAACCCCCGGCCGCGACATCCGTCTGCTCCACGGTCTTCAGGATACGAACGAGATCGCCGACCTTGGCGTCGTCCATCGAGAGGCTGGATTTTGCGCCCCCCGAGCGAAGATAAAAATTACCCAGCGCCGCGGACCAGCGCTGGAAATAACGATTGCCGGCAAAGACGATGTCGACCGAGGAGAGGCGCGAGGAGCTGGGGCTGTCGTCGAAATCGACGTCGCCCCAGTCGATGGCCGCCGCGGCCTCCCGGGTGGGCTCCTCGGAGTAGCTGAGGCGGACGGGCAGGGTCGGGGTGCGGCGCTCGCTCTCCGTGCCCAGGTCCAGCAGGAAATCGCACACCTTGACCAGGAGGATGCTCGAGATGAGCGTCGTGTCCACCTGGGTGCGCGAGAAATAGGGGAAGAGCGAGGTGCCCAGGATGGGCAGGAGGAGCTTGGAGGTGAAGACCTGGCGCATGAAGGTCTCGAGCTGGGCCCTCGGCAGCTCCAGGCTCCCGCTCCTCACCCGCTCGGAGGCGCGCTGCGCCCACCATTTGAGCACGTGGACCAGGACCTTCTTCACCTTGTCGCTCGCCTTGATGCTCATCGGAGCGACAAGCGAAAATACGGTCTTCACCTCGTGCTCCAGCTCCTCCTGAGGCACGACCAGGAGCCCCACCAGATCGCCGAACACCGCCCCCGAGCAGCGCCTCGCCATCTCGCGCTCCACGGCCTCCACCAGCACCCTCGCCTCCTCGAGCAGGCGCGCCCGCTCCTCGTCCTCGTCCCTGGAGGGCGTGAGGGACTTGAGCACCGAGAGCAGCTCGTGGCGTATCGCCTGGGCCTCGGCCGCGAGCTCCTTGGCCTTGACGTCCTCGGCCAGCTTGCTCCGCATCCGGGTCGCCAGGAGCGGCACCCCGCTCTTCGGCATTCCCGAGGCCGTGTCGAAGCCCTCCACGGCCTCCCACTTCTCGACGCTGTCCCGGATGAAGCGCTGCACCGCCCTGGACGAGAGGTAACCTGCCTTGACGGTCTCGTAGTCAGGCTCCCCCATCTTCAGGGTCAGCATCTGGTCGGCGTAGGGGTTTCTTATCCAGAAGAAGTTGTCGAAGGGCTTTCCCTTCTGGCCAAAATTCATGACCCACGAGCCCTGGCCCTGGCCCAGAAGTCCACGCAGGCCTCCTGGACGCGCGAGTCCCAGCGATCCTTGGCGTTGTCGCTGCGGAGGGTGCCCAGGCTCATATCGAACTTGGTGAGCGCCATGAAGAGGCTGGGCTGGTCGATCTCCTGGGGGGTCTGGGGGGAGGGGGCGCCGTAGCGGATCTCCAGCCAGCGCTCGACCTGGCTCTGTAGCTGGACGGCCTCGGGCTTGGTGGGGCCGGGCGAGCAGAGGACGAGCGCGGTGATCTCGCGATCGTGGGCGTACTGCTCGAACAGGTAGGTGAGCTTCCCTCGCTTGTAGACCTCGACCGCGTGCTCCAGGCGCCCCGTGTTCAGCTCGGAGGGGCCGAAGCCGTTGATGCCCTTGAGGGCGCGCCCTCCTGGAAAATCCAGGATGTCGGCGCGATTGAGGAGCGAGCCTCCCACGGGGGCCAGGTTGAGGCGCACCTCGGCGATCAGCGCGGCCAGCACGGGGGGCTCCAGGCTCACGTCCCTCGAGGCCTCCTGGGAGTGCACCGAGATCATCGCCGAGCTGGTCCCTATGGAGTTGAGGCAGGAGGCGTCGAGGAGGCTCGAGGTGTCGCTGGAGGCGCGCACGTGCTCCAGGCCCACCTCGATGTTCTCCGAGTGGCCGAGCGCCTCCAGCCCCGCGACCAACCTGGCCGCCAGCCCGTCCAGATCCTTGGCATACCCGGGGCCTCCCCAGAGCAGGGCAAAGACATGGAGCCAGCCAGGGAGGGTCTTCACGTCGGCCTTCCAGGCTCCGTCCCGCAGGACGCCGTGGCGCCGCAGCTCGTTCAGGTAAGGGTGGCGATCCTGGTATTTCTTGCCAAGGCCATGAAAGACGGTGTCCCAGGCGTCGGCGAAGACCGGGGCCACCTGGGGGCCGGCGTGGAGCTTGGCGTCCCGCAGGGTGCGATCGATGCGCTCCAGATCGAGGGGAGGCGCCGTGCACTCGACCAAGAATCCCGTGGCCAGGGACTCGAGCAGGACGTCCAGCGTGAGGAGGCGGCAGTAAAAATCGCCCCTGGCCAGGCGGGGGGCCGGCGCGGTGGAGAAGCGGGTGACGACCCCCGTGGACTCCACTCCCTTGGCGGGGTTGATCTCCCGGAGGAAATCCAGCTCCCGGCCCCTGGCCAGGACCTTGAGCGTGCCCAGCTCGTGGGAGAGCAGCGCCCCCACCAGAAAGGATTTCCCGGCCTGGGAAGGGCCGAAGAGCCCCACGGCCTGGGGCCTGCCCCAGGCCCTCTTGAGCCTCCTCATGCGGAGGGAGAGATCGCGCAGGACCGTGGCCTCGGCGGACGCCTCCTTCCCCGCGACCCTCGCGAGGACGTCCTTGATGGACTGATCGAGAATGTCGATGCTGCTCATGGGTTCCTCAGTGAGGGTGCCAGTCGCCTTCGCTGTCCTGGTACTCGACCTCCACCCCGTCGAAGCTCTCCCCGGGGCTCAGGTACACGTCGAAGCGCTTGCCGCTCTCCTCGGTCCTGGAGACCCGATCGTCCCCCCGGACGATGCGCCAGCCGACCGCGCTCGGGTGATCGTGCCTGCGGTGTGGACCGGTCGTGGTCCCTCCACCATGGCTGGGCGAGATCGTGATCTTCACGGGGCCGCCGCCGCCACCGCCACCGCCGCCTGGCTTGACCGTGACCTTGCCTCCCTTGAAGGCCGCGTCCTGGTCAAAGCCGGTCTTGCCGACCTTGTCCTTCTTTCCACCGTCTTTTCCGCTGTCTTTTCCGGAGTCGCCCGAGTCAGCGCCCGAGTCACCGGCGTCGCCCCCGTCCGCGCGGGCGTCGCCAGCCGCGTCCGAGGAGGCGTCGGCCGAGCCGTCCCTGGCGTCGGCGGTCGCGTCCGAGGAGGCGTCGCCCGAGGCGTCGCCGCCGGCCTCCGAGGAGGCTTCGGCGGGACCGTCGGGGCCGGCGTCCAGGGAGTCCCTGGCGTCGTTGCAGGTCTTCAGCAGGCCCAGCAGGAGCAGGACCAGGGCGATGAAGCCCACGATCAGGAGCAGCCAGAACCAGAAGGGACGGCCCTTGTCTTCTTTCTTGTCTTCTTTCTTGTCTTCTTTCTTGTCTTCTTTCTTGTCTTCTTTCTTGTCTTCTTTCTT
>SXGT01016295.1_pt1 | contig 17082 bp, 11 predicted proteins | sample 3176221 | NCBI WGS metagenome assembly SXGT01 (sample SAMN11356862, study PRJNA531348) | freshwater metagenome | isolation source: freshwater sample F1-120 | place: China: Fuxian Lake, Yuxi | collected 2017-12-25 | reverse complement strand
GCTGCGAGTTGTCAATCCCAGCCCATATCAGGTCTATCTTCAAGCGCGTGGATGCATTCTTGTTGCGGCGAGTCCAGAGATTCTTTGCAGAACTCGTGGGACTCAAGTTGTCAATCGACCGCTTGCGGGCACTCGAAAGCGTGGTGCGACGCCTGCCGAAGATTTGGCGCTCGAAAAAGAATTGCTTGCGGATGAAAAAGAACGGGCGGAACACACGATGCTGGTGGATTTGGGTCGCAACGATCTTGGGCGCGTCTGTCAATCTGGTTCAGTTCATGTCGATCGGTGCATGGAGATCGAGCGATTTTCGCATGTGATGCATATCTCGTCGACGATCAGCGGCACGCTTCGCGGCGAATGCGATGCATGGGATGCGCTCAGCGCAACATTGCCCGTCGGCACTGTCAGTGGCGCGCCGAAAGTTCGTGCGATTCAGATCATTGACGAACTCGAACCGCTGCGTCGCGGTCCATACGCAGGTGGGCTTGGTGCGATGGGTTGGAATGGAGATCTTGATATGGCAATCGCACTTCGCACAATCGTCGTTCCGGTTTCACCAAATATGCAGATCGCCAAAGTGAATCACGCCTGGGAATATCACCTTCAGGCTGGCGCAGGTGTTGTGATGGACAGCGATCCAGCAATGGAATATGAAGAAACTGCGAACAAAGCGGCGGGTTTGGCTCGTGCGCTCGATCTTGCCGAGAGTGCATTTGGTGCGCACTGAACTCGTATTCAGCGGCGATTAAGAACGACTCGCACCAGACGAATCATCTTCAAATGGAATCACATCGCCATCACCAGGAGCCGGCGGGGGATCAGGAAAAATCATTTGCTTCAAATGCACATTTGCCTTTGAGTCTTCGATCTTGATATTGATCTTTTTCTTTGACTGTGCCATACGCTTTTTCTTTGATTCATAGATCGCATCTGATGCTTGTTCGATTACGGTATGAATCAAGATGACGCTTGCAATTCCAAGAATGCACGCGAAGACCAAAAGCAGATTTGTGTTTGTGCTGATCCAACCTGGAATCTTGACAAGTTCAGCGACGATCCCAAGCAGAAAAAATGGGATCGAAAGTATCGGCGCGCCGAAGATGGCCAAGGGCAAGAACCGAAATGTTGGATGGGGCGCTTGCCCTTCAAACTTCGTCACTGCTTGGAATCCCAGAGTTCCCGCCGAAAAATTATTCAGGCTCACAAGCCCAAGCCACGCGATGCGCAGCAGGACCAATATCGCCAAGAGCACGACTGATTTTTCGTTTATCGACGCAACGATAGTGAACAGCGCACCAAAGATTGCGACCGCCAATTCGAACTTCATATACAGAGGCCATGCCACGATCAATTTGTTCTGCTTGAATCCATCGAGAAAACGAGAACTCTCCAGCCGCCCCAGCGCAATCATTCGCCAGCCACTGACCATTGCAAGGACGACCCAGGCCAACTGTCCTACAAATGGAATTGCAACGCAGCCAAGCCAAGCCACGAGCGTCCAGTCGACTCCTTTGCGAAAATCCCCCAGAGCATCGATGACATCTTGCGAGTCATCCTGTCTCCCAGCGCTTTGTAAATGCATTTGGCGTTTGATTTCGCAGCCGCATTCGGGGCAAACTTCGCCCCTTGTCGCGCGGAGGTCATAGCCACAATTGGCGCAGGGAAATGGATTGGATGGCTTCTGGGGCATTTTCCGATGTTGCGATTGAACTGCTGAAAAGGATATCGAAAAACATTGACAGTTCTGCGTGAACTTTCAAGGCAGAATAAGACTATAACTAGGTCACACTTGAACAACTTACTTTTCAGGAAACACGCGATGCTCAATTTGAAATGTATGTCGATTGGAAATGTTGGAATTTTCTCCGTAGTGCTGGTGCTCTCAAGCCTTGGTCTCTCAAGTCTTTCTCTTGCAGACGCGCAGCAGAGTCAAACTGCCGAGCCCGTCCCGACCGTTCTCTCCGATTGGAGCACCCAAGTCTGGGATGCGGCAAAGGCCGATGATCTCGCTCGCGTCAATGTGTTGCTCGAATCTATTCCGCAAGGCGAGAGCCCAGCATTGCTCGCTCTGAAGAAAACCGTTCAACAACGCGACAATCATCTTGCTGAAAACGAAGCAACTCGACTGATTGATTTGGCAAAGCGCAAAGCCGACCTTGCAGTTGTAATGGCTGCAAACGACATCAATATGGCGATGGTCCATGCGGTCAATCTGAAGTTTCTGATGTCGCCTGAAGATTGGCGGATGTGGCTGGATTCAGAAGATGGTCGCGCAGTTGAAGAAGCTGCCACCGCTGAAATCGAACAGGCTATGGTGCAGGGCGATGTTCTCCTTGCTCAAGAGATACTTTTCCGACAGAAGGCGCTTCATGACGGAGCGGATACGGTCGAATACAAGCGAATTGATACAAAATTGGACGATCTCAATCGGCGTGTGACTTTGATCGCCGAATTCGCTCCGCGCGAACTCTATCGACTGCGAAAAGTGCAGTTGAAGCGCATCGAGGCGAACTTGAAAGCCGAGGGCAAAGAGATCCCTGTCGCGGACGCAGAAGCAGATGAACCCGAATTCAACGAACTCTTCAAAGATGATTGGAAGGAGAGATTGAACGGGATCACATCCAAGCTTGTGCTGATGGGACTCCGTCAAGCGGCAAGCGAGCATGTCACCAATGCTGGGTGGAATCCACTGCTCAAGGGTGGCCTTGAATCCGTCAAGTTATTGCTTGAAACCCCGCAACTTGCCGAAAATTTTCCAGGTCTTGCGGAGCCTGCCAAGGTTCAAGCGTTGCGCGCAAAACTCGATACTCGGCTGAATGAAATCGACGCATCCAAGAAAAAATTAGGGGCTTCTGATTATCAATCTTTGATCACTGATGTGCTTGCAGCGAACGACGACACCGTCCAGATTCCAAAGGAAGTGATTCTGCGCGAGTTTGGTGAAGGCGCGACGGCGCAACTTTCCAAAGAATATGAGGACGACTATTCGGAGATCATCTGGCCAGATAATTTGCGGCGCTTTCGTCAAAGCATCGAAGGAAACTTTGTTGGAGTTGGGATTCTCATTCGTCACAATGACAAGCGAGAACTGATCATCGTCAACCCGCTGGAAGGTTCGCCTGCATCGCGCGCAGGTATTCGCCCCGGAGACAAGATCATCGCAGTCGATGATCAATCAACAGTTGGTTGGACGCTCAACCGTTCGGTGGACAACATCACTGGACCTATTGGAAAGCCAGTCAAGTTGACTGTTCAGCGCAATGATGTCACCGAACCAATCGAATTCTCGATCAAGCGAGCGACTATCAAAATGCGATCAGTGAATGGTTGGTGGAAGTCGCAGCTGGACTCGAAAGGAACTCCACGGTGGGATTGGTGGATCGATCCAATCAGCGGCATCGGCTATGTTCGTTTGACTGGATTCAACGAAGATTCATTCGATGACTTTATGGACGCGATCCGCCAGATGCGAAAAGAACGCTCGCTCAACGGGCTGATCTTGGATCTGCGGGGAAATCCAGGTGGTTTGCTCAAGAGCGCCGTTGGATTTGTGAATCTCTTTGTGCCAGATGGCTCCGTCGTTTCGGTGCAAGACCTCGATGGAAATATGATCAATAATTTTATGGCCGAGAAGACTCGTTCATCTCTCGAAGGCCTGCCGTTGGTGGTGCTTATCAACGGCAACAGCGCAAGCGCGAGTGAAATCGTTTCAGGCAGTTTGCAAGCACACGGCGCAGCGGTCATTCTTGGCGAACGCAGTTTCGGCAAGGGCAGTGTGCAAACTGTTCAGCCTCTTTCCGATGGTGCAAACGAAGCCGCGGTGAAGGTCACGATTCAGTATTACGTTCTTCCGCCGCTCGAGGGCGAAGCGAAGGGTCGCCTTGTTCACCGCCGTACATCGAGCAAAGATTGGGGGGTCAATCCAGACATTGTCGTCAAGATCACGCCGCCACAAGCGGAGAAGAGCGGCGAAATGCGCTTGGCTCTTGACCGCCTCGATGAAGGTGAAGTGAATCAAGTTGGAATGGATTTGCGACCAATCGTCGGTGACTTGCTTGCCACGGGAATCGACCCTCAATTGGAAACTGCGGTCATGATTCTGCAAGCTCGTCTTGCGGGCGACTTGGAAAAACGCCACCTTGTTCAGGTGGAAAAGGGTGATTCTTCGAAACCTGCGCGGCAATAAGTTGATTTCGGCTTCGTGACGGTTGCCTCGAAGGACTCTCCTCCCTATATTTAGGGGCTTGGAGTAAGTTTTAATTTTATGTCACACGCCAGTCCTTCGTCCATCACAAGCCAAATTCAAACTATGTCAAAGAGCGCATCATCAAACGCAGGGGGTCAAGTTCGACCAAAGTCCGGTCGTCCCGAAGTTCCGATGGCGACTGCGAAGAATTGGTTGCGCGAAATGATGCTCATTCGCGAGTTTGAGTTGCGGTGCATGCAGGCATATCAAGACAAAAAAATTGGTGGTTTTTGCCATGTCTATATCGGCCAAGAGGCGGTTGCCGTGGGGACGATTGCTGCGACCGAAGCACGTGATCCAATTGTGACCGCGTATCGAGATCATGGTCATGCACTCGCGCGTGGGATGAGCCCAAATCACTGCATGGCTGAAATGTTTGGCCGAGTTGGTGGTTGCGCGAAGGGCAAAGGCGGATCGATGCATATGTTCGACCGCGATAACAATCTCTTTGGCGGACACGGCATTGTCGGCGCACAAATTCCGCTGGGGGTTGGTTTGGCCTTCGCAACGAAGTATGAAGATGAAGTCATCAATGCGCAGAAGACTGGGGGCAAGTCAAATCGTGTGACGCTCGCATTCTTGGGAGATGGCGCGCTCAATCAGGGAAGCGTTCACGAGGCGATGAATCTCGCGGGTCTCTTTGATCTGCCAGTGATCATCATCTGCGAGAACAATGGATATTCAATGGGCACTTCGATTACTCGTGGCACAACGATGGGACATCAGATCAGTGCAAAGGCAGAAGCGTACGGAATGGAAGGTGTCGAGATCGATGGAATGGATGTGATCGAGACATATTGGGCGATGAAGGAACTTGTTGAAAAGGTTCGCGCAACTTCGCGTCCGATCTTTGTTGATATGCGTTGCTATCGATTTAAGGGTCACTCGATGTCCGATCCGCGCAAGTATCGAACGCGCGAGGAAGAAGAGCGATATGAACAAGGTGATCCAATCGGTGTGTTGAAAGCCCAGTTGGAATTGCGTGGTTTGACCGAAGATGATCACAAGGAAATTCAGCGCGAAGTTCGGGCAACAGTGAAGTCCGCGATCGATTGGGCGGAACAATCCCCGTTCCCGCCGACAAGCGATTTGTATCGCGATGTCTACCGAGAGAAGTGGGGCCCCTACACGGGGTCGAGCGATCCAGAAATGCTCGGCGGTGCGGAAAACGATTGCAAATTCAATGCGATTGACACCACGATTGATCGAAAGGCGGACCTTCTATGAGTATCGCAACGATGCGAGAGATCGAGTTTCGCGACGCGGTTCGAGAGGCGATGTCCGAAGAAATGCGCAGAGATATTCGCGTGATGTTGATTGGTGAAGAAGTTGCCCAGTACAACGGCGCATACAAGGTCAGTCGTGGAATGCTTGACGAGTTTGGCCCACGGCGAGTGATCGACACTCCCATCAGCGAATCTGGTTTTGCCGGCATGGCAATCGGTGCCGCGATGATGGGACTTCGGCCAATTGTCGAATTTATGTCGTGGTCTTTCAGTTTGGTTGCGGCAGATCCGATTCTCAACAACGCGCCAAAGATGCTTTATATGTCTGGCGGACAATTTGGTTGTCCGATTGTCTTTCGCGGCAACGACGGCGCGGGCGGTCAACTTGGATCGACGCATTCGTGGAGCGTCGAAGGACTTTTCTCGAACGTTCCAGGTATGAAGATGGTGATCCCATCCAACCCATACGACGCAAAGGGATTGATGAAGACTGCGATTCGCGATGACGATCCTGTTTTCTTTCTCGAGAGCGAACGCTTGCTTTCAATGCGTGGCGAAGTTCCTGAGGAGGAATATCTCATTCCATTCGGTCAAGCGCGGATTGCTCGTGCAGGAACTGATTGCACGATTGTTGCATTTGGTCGAATGGTCAACATCGCCCTCGAGGTTGCTACAGAGCTTGAAAAAGAAAACATTTCCTGCGAAATCCTTGATATGCGAACAATTCGTCCGCTTGATGCGGCTTCGATCATCCGCAGCGTGAAGCGAACTGGAGTATGCGTTGTTGTCGATCAATCGTGGAGCTTCGGATCGCCAGGATCGGAAGTTGCCGCGCTTGTTCACCGAGAATGCTTCGATGATCTGGACAACTATGTTCACCGTGTGCACTCGGCTGATGTTCCTGCTCCATACGCACACAACCTCGAACAGGAGTATCTTCCCAACGCGCGAAGGATTGCGGAAGCGGTGAGGTCTTCTCTTTATCGTAGTTAGCGCTTCGCGAAGGATGACCAGTTCAGGATGATCACTATGCCAGTTCAATTGACCATGCCAAGACTCTCGGACACGATGGAAGCGGGGACTATTGTTCGTTGGAATGTCAAAGAAGGTGACAAGGTCGCTTCGGGTGATGTGGTCGCGGACGTCGAAACTGATAAAGCCACAATGGAAATGCCAGTCTTTGACGATGGCGTGATCAGCAAGATCATGGTCGAAGCCGGCAGACAAGTTCCTGTTGGAACTCCCATCGCAATCATCACAGTCGATGGCGACAATGCTGGTTCCGTGGCGCATATTGCGGCTGAGCCTGTCGCCGTCGTCGCGTCGGCAACTGCAGTCAACACGGCACCCGCAAAGACTTCGGTCGCAGCGCCGACTGCAAATGTTTCAGTACCGAGCGTTCAGTCCGATGCGGCTCGTCATCGAGTTTCGCCACTTGCACGAAGAATGGCTGAAGAAATGGGCATTTCCGTTTCATCGCTCAAAGGCAGCGGCCCAGGTGGCAGAGTCGTCAAGCAAGATGTTCTTGCCGAAGCAGAGCGTCTGAAAACTGGTGGCGCACGGCGCATGGATCTCGTGCATGTTGCGCCACCCTCGCAATCTTCGACAGCAGTCGTACCAATTGGCGCAGGCGCAAGCGAAGTCATTCTGACCGGAATGCGTCAAGCAATTGCGCGAAGACTTGTTGAAAGCAAATCAACCATTCCTCATTATCAAGTGACGATGCGATTCAATATGGATCCGCTGCTCGAATTGCGCACAATGTTGAATGTGCAACTCGAGCCACAAGGAATCAAATTGAGTGTGAATGATTTCATTGTTCGAGCATGTGCTTTGGCGATGACCGCGCACCCATTCTTCAATGCATCGTGGGCTGGTGATCGCATCATTCTGCACGGCGACGTGAATATCGGCGTTGCGATTTCACTTCCAATGGAACGCGGCGGTGGTTTGGTCGTTGCGGTGTTGACGCAAGCTCAGCGCAAAGGTTTGCGCGAAATTTCTACGGAAACTCGCGCACTTGCAGAAAAGGCGCGGACGCGCGGACTTGGCCCAGAAGATATGGCGGGCGCGACATTCACGATCTCCAATCTTGGAATGTTTGGCGTCGATCATTTCACAGCGATCATCAATCCTCCAAACAGCGCGATACTTGCGTGCGGGGCAGCAGTCGAACAGCCCGTTGTTCGCAATCATCAACTCGTTGTTGGTCACGAGATGCAAGCGACGCTCAGCCTCGATCACCGTGTGATCGACGGTGCGATGGCGTCTGAGTATCTTCAGTCCGTCAAGCACAACATCGAGAACCCAGCGACCCTCTTGGTGTGACGCGCTTTCGGCACAGCGCCACGAAAAAGTTTTTATTGTAAAAATAGGCAGTTATAAAAGTTATTTTTTGACTTTTAGACTTTTGAGATTATTATTGTCATAGTCTGACTAGGCTGTTATCTGCACGATTCCAAATATGAAATCGCCATTTCTTTCGCTCGTCGCCTCGGTCGCAATGACCTTCGGCTTTTCAAATTCCAGTGTGCAGGGGCAGTGTCCGGCAGATGTGAATCACGATCAACAAGTCGATGCCATCGACCTCACCGCGGTGCTGAGCGCCTGGGGAACGGACGGCGCTACGTCTGGAACTGACTTCAACAACGACGGCTTCGTCGATGGAGTTGATCTATCTATTCTTTTCTCTGGTTGGGGTCAGTGCGCTGGTCCAACCTGGGCGACTGTGTTGGAATGGGTGCCAGATGCCGCCGTGGTGACCGATGCGAATCTTCGCGCGGCGATTGTGGCAAGTGGATTTCCGTGGCGCGTGCGCGACATATCCAGCAACATCGAGATGTTGTTGGTTCCACCGGGAACATTCACGATGGGGTGCACCCAGTCGATTTCGTATAATTGCTATTCCGACGAAAGCCCTTTGCATCAAGTGACTCTGACGAACGCATTTTATATGGGTCGTTATGAAGTGACTCAGGCTCAGTGGACTGCGAAGATGGGTAGCAATCCAAGTCATTTCTCAGGATTCCCCGACAGCCCCTCGCGTCCTGTCGAACGCGTCTCTTGGAATATGCTCGCAGAAGGATCTACATCATTTATGTCTCTGACAGGTTTGCGCTTGCCGACTGAAGCGGAGTGGGAATATGCATATCGGGCGGGAACAACGACAGCGTTTCACCGTTATCTCGGACAACCAACTGGCTTCAATACCGACAGCCTTCTTGTCAACATTGCGTGGTACTCCGCGAATGCAGGCAACAAAACCCACGCCGTCGGCGGCAAGTCTGCCAACGCGTTAGGCCTTCACGATATGTCAGGCAATGTTTCGGAGTGGTGCCAGGATTTGTATGGCACTTATTCAAGCGCTGCGCAAACAAACCCCACAGGACCCGCGACAGGTTTGTCCCGTTTGTTGCGCGGCGGCGGCTGGTTCAACAACTCCTTCGGCTGCCGCGCGTCGTGGCGCTACGGCACCTCGCCCGACAGTGTCTACTACGAGTTCGGTTTCCGTGTCGTGAGGAATCCGTAGGACGAGTCCGCGGCCTTCGCCGCGGAGGCGTGGCTTATTCCGCGGTCTTCGCCGCGGCGGGAGCAAATCGTGATTTCTCTGCGTCTGCGGGCGGCTGTCGATCTTTCATTCTGTCGTTGCTGGAAGATCAATTGCGAGACTCACAAACTTCCGCTGCCTCACACGCTCATTACCAAGTTGTCCGCACGCGGCCATTGCCGTTCTTCCCTTGGTTCGTCGACGCTTTGTGAATTGACCATTAGCGATCGCTCGATCGACAAATGCATCAACCGTCGCATCGTCGGGGGCAGGCCACGGACTGTTGCGCCGCGGGTTATATGGAATGACATTCAAAGAACAACGGATTTCCCGCAGGAATTCGCAGACTGCGTCGGCGTGTTCCAGCTTGTCGTTCACGCCAGGAATCAGCACATATTCCACGCAGAGCGCGCTTGTCGGTCTCTTTGGAAAGTCCGTCATCGCTTTTCGCAACATCGACATGGGCTCCGAACGATTGATCGGCATGATCGAACTTCGAATCTCATCGTTGGGCGCATTGAGACTGATCGCAAGACCAACTCGGCGAAGACCATGTTCTTGGATGAACTCTCCCAGAGCGCGGATGCCAGCGGTACGACCAACCGTCGAAACGGTGACGCGCGAACATCCAATTGCAGGTCCATTCATATCACAGAAAATTCGAATTGCTTGCAGAACGGCGTCAAGATTATCCATCGGTTCGCCCATTCCCATAAAGACAATGTTGGCGATATCGAATCCGCCGGATACGGCACGAGTTTCATCTTCGAATGGGTGGGGGACTCCAAAGCGTGCGACATGCAATTGCTGCACGATCTCTCGCACGGAAAGACTTCGCATCAATCCCATCTGTCCCGTCTCGCAGAATTGGCAACCCATTGCACAACCAACTTGACTGCTGATGCAGAGGGTTCGGCTGAATCGCCCGCCGCGGTGAGGCATCGGAATGATGACACTTTCAGTTTCCAGATCATCGCCAACTGGAAGCAGAAATTTCATTGTTCGTTCGTCAATAGTGTGTTGAAGCGTTGCTGGAGGATCTTGCGCCATCCAGTTTGCACGCACACCTTGGCGGTGGTACGCGCGGTATGCGCCAAGCGATTCATGCTTTGATTTTCCAATCGTCAAAGCAGCGTCGATAAATTCTCGACTCGTCAGCGCGAGTGGATCCGGCAAAATGTTTGGCACGGCTTTCAAGGTCATCACAGATTGACCATCCTAACTGTTCGACCATCGTGGAAGTGCCTACACTTGGCTCCATGCATCTCAAGCGCGACGGACACGAACACGGCCCACCGATTGTTCCTGTGAAATTTGTTTTGGAAGATTCCGCCGGACTGACTGGCACCGATCGCACGGAATGGGATTTGATGGGAGGTGAAGGTGAATCTCTGCTTGAAATCGCCATCGATCACGGCATCAATATCGAACATGCCTGTGGTGCGGTCTGCGCGTGTTCAACATGCCATGTGTATGTCGAGAAGGGGATGGACCAACTGACTGAATCGACAGAAGCAGAAGAGGATCGAGTTGAGGAAGCGCCTGGAATTCAGCGCAACAGTCGCCTTGCGTGCCAATGCGAGATCAAGGGGAAAGGCCCGATCGTTGTTCGAGTTCCAGCGTGGAACCGAAATGCGGTGAAGGAAATCCCGCACTAGATTTAGCGCCTGCTGGCGCACAGCCGAAGACCCGCATCGAATCAGAGAGAGCGCGCCTGCTGGCGCACAGCCGAAGACCCGTATCGAATCAGAGAGAGCGCGCCTGCTGGCGCACAGCCGAAGACCCGTTGTTGAGTAAACGCAGAGCGGAAACGCAGAATTGAACTTCCAAATATGAGATACCACGCCGCAGCAATCCAAACCTCATTCGATTGTCCAAAAGATCGCAGTGAAATAACTTCACGCGTCGACCGTATGTGCGATATGGTCGAACAAACCGTCGCAGGATATGAACCTTTCTTCGATGTCCGACTTTTCGCCTTCCCAGAATTCGCCCACGCGGCGCCGGTCTATTTGACCGTTCCAGAACTTCGCAAACATCTCGCGCTTCCTTTGATGAACGAGCATGTTGACCGCTATCTCAAACTCTGCCAGAAGCTGGGCGTTTTCATTCAAACAGGAACATTCTTGGAAGCGCCCGCCGACCGCGATGACGTTATCTATAACACGACCGTGCTTTGTGGGCCGGGCGGTGTTCGCAGCATCTATCGCAAAGTAAATCCGTGGATCCCGTGGGAAGTGCACGCTTCGCCGCACGATGTTGGTGCGGATCCAGCGACGATGTTTCCAGTTGCGCAAACAGAAATCGGAAATATCGGATGTGCGATTTGTTATGACTGGCTTTTTCCAGAAGCGATTCGCCAACTCGCATTCAATGGCGCTGAAGTCGCCATCCGTGTGAGCGCGTATATGGATCCGTGGGGCGCGACGCCACCGATGGATTGGTGGACGCTTTTCAATCGTGCGCGCGCGGCGGAGAACACAATGTTTGTCGTCGCCGCGAATCAAGGGGCGCAGATGACGGGATATCCGCCGTTTTCGTGGCCAGGCGGTTCGATGGTCGTCGACTTCGATGGACGAATTCTTGCGCAGGCTGACCCAGGTCCTGGCGAAAAAGTTGTTGTCGCACCAATCGACATCGATGCACTTCGCGCCGAGCGTGAACGCAGACGCGGTCACGATATGCGCGCGCATCTGCGGACCGAGGCATATACATATCTCAACGCGCCTATCTTTCCGCGGGCGGGCAAGTCCGTCATTGATATTGACGGAAATAATCGCCGCATTCAAGAGGCTCGCCGTGCGGCGAAGAAACCGCAGACTCCAAATCAAACTGGGAATCAAACTGGGAATCAAGCTGGGAATCAAACTGGAGGTAAAAGCAGGTGAGTCATCGAAGGTTGATGTCCACTGTCCTTTGCTGTTGCGCGTTTTTCTTTTCGCTCGCTCGGTGCAGTGATTCGCCGTCAAATCAGCCGCCATTGACGGCCGAATATGTAGACACGCTCAACATCGGCGCGGGCTTGATGGGTCAGTTTGAATTTACGAAAGCGCAAACAGCATTCGCACAAGCGGTCGCACTTTCGCCCGACAATCCATACGGTCAACTTGATGTAGCAATTTCAATACTCAATCAAACGAGTGATGACGCACAGGATCGTGCAATCGCACTCTTTGCGCCGCTCTTGAAAAATCCGCTCGTCGGCACTCACGCGAGTTACTGCACAGGTCTTGCGCAACTTTTTCTCGGCCGTCCAAGTGAGGCGCTTCCATATTTCCTTGCGTGTGCCGAGTCAAATCCAACCAATGCGCATGCGGCGTATTACACCGCGCAATGTCTCGAACTTGTCGGTCAGGTTGAACAAGCGCTTCCGTGGTATGAGCGATCCGAACAACTCGATCCATTTCTCCGCAGCGCGGTGCTTGGATTGCAGCGCGCCTATGCGCGACTTGGACAAACGGAAAAATCCCAGCAGATGCTGGCGCTCTTTGATCGACTTGCGAACAATCCGCGCTCAACGCTTGCGGAATTCAAGTACACGCGTATGGGTTCACTTGGTGAAGTGATGTTGCCGACTCTGACAGGAACTGCGACTTTGCACGATGGGCAAACGCTGCCATCTGGTCCGCTCTTTTCTGCGCCAACTTTTATGAAAATCGCCAATTGGGATGGACCGAAAAGGTCATTCGGTTTGCAGTCCACGGTGGATATCAACGGTGATGGTCAGACAGATCTTATGTGGTGGACTCTTGATGAGAAGAATCACAGATCGCTTATGCCTCTTCTGTCGGTCACACAGACCAATGCACCCGAAGCATCCGAATCTTGGCGCGCAATTCCAAATCATCCTCTTGCGCGGATTCAAGATGTTCAGCAAATGAAGTGGGGGGATATCAACAATGATGGTCGTGTAGATGCGGTCGTTACGTCGTCAATTGACTTGAATATTGATGAGCCAAAACGTACGTCGAAAACATCGTGGTACGAACAAGGCGCCAACGATCAGTGGACAGAGCGATCATTCGGCGAGTCTCTTCCCGCGAACGCCGCAGTGCTGGCACTCGCGGATCTCGATCACGATGGAGATGTCGATCTGATTGTGGCGGATACAACGCAAGACGAAGCAAACCATCTACGCATTCTTTACAACCGGCTTGATGGCACTTGGGAGTCTGTCGAGTTGCCGCTTGATTCCAAAGTGCGCGTGTCGAATGCGGCAATCATCGACATCGATCGTGATGGAGATTTAGACATCATCGCATCGATGAAACGATTTGCGCAATCGCGTGCCGCAGTCTTTGTCAATGATCGTCTTTGGTCTTGGTCTTGCGATAACAAGAAATACGGCGCATTCGAATCGAGCAGAATTATGGATGCAGTCGCTTATTCAAACAACGAAGATGGCACGCCGATGCTTGCGACGTTGGAGTACAGCCCGAACCACGGAGCAAGTTCTTATTCCGACCTCGCAGTTTGGGCTTTCGAGCCACAAGGTCCACGGCAGATTGCGACTTCGTTCTTTGGCTTGGCACAGTGGCTCGCTGTCGTTGATGTGTCAGGTATGGGGCATCAAAACATAATGGTTGGCGGCACATTTATGAATCGTCTGTTCGATTTGTTTCGCAGCCCGAAGGTATCGGTCATTCTGTATGACGCAGCGGGGCAAGTAATCGAAGAAGTGACGGATCTAGTGGGCAACGGATACGTCGCGTCGAAACCAGCGATTCTCAGCGGAATCGGAGCAGTTTTGTTCAACGACGCCTTTCAAATGCGAGGAGCGGGATCGGGTCGCGCGCCAGTCGCGACGATTTCATTTCGCGGTCGCATCGATCAAGCGCAGCAGATGCGAACGAATTCAAGCGGCATCGGAACATCTGCTGTCGCCCGCATTGGCGGTGAGTGGGTCGCAGCGCGGCAATTGCCTTGGAATACATCAAGCGCGCAATCCACTGATCCTTGTGTCATCGGACTTGGGCTTTCACCAGTCATCGATTTTCTTTCTATTGATTGGCCAGACAGCGTAACGCAAAGTGAAATTGATATTCCAAAGGGCTCGCACACCATCGTGGAAACGCAGCGGCAAATTTCCAGTTGCCCAGTGATTTTCGCGTGGGATGGAACCAAGATGGGGTTCGTGACGGATTCGCTCGGCGTTGGTGGCATTGGATTTCTCGCTTCTGTAACACAAGACGAAAATGGTCGCCTCTCGCCGGTCTACGCACCGCCGCGGCTTTGGGAACGCATCGCCATATCTTCTGCCGCCATCGTCCCTCGAGATGGCAAATACGAAATCGCGCTTAGTGAACCTATGGAAGAGTTGACTGCGATCGACGCTGCTGCACTGAAGGTTTTTGACTTGCCGCCAGGATGGAATTTATCCTTCGACGAACGTATGGGAATCAGCGATCCCCAGCCAACGGGCAGTGCAATCTTCTGGCGCGAATCGATGTTGCCAGTGCGTGCAACTGTTGTGCACGGCGCGGGCGCAGCGATCGACCAAACCGGTGCCTCGCGTGAGAAGGACTTTGTTGCGGTCGATCCTGGGGCAATCGATTCCAGATTCATTGGCCGCACTTCTCAGATGATGACTCTCACTCTTGAATTTCCGCAAGAAATTCAAATTGGCGCAGGCGACCCCGTTCTCTTGATGGATGGATGGATCGAGTATCCATATTGCTCAACAAACTTTGCAATGTGGCAAGCGCGCGCTTCAACATCCCCGCCAACATTCGAAGCACTCGATCCCGCGACGGGTTTGTGGATCACGCTCGTGAAGGAATACGGATATCCCGCTGGTATGCCCCGTGAAGCGGCTTTCCCAATCGCTAGAAATTCTCTGCCAAAGAATTGCACCACGCTGCGCATCGTGACGAATCAAGAGTTGTATGTTGATCGCTGCCGCATTGTTTGGTCGCAGTTGTGTCCTCAGGCTATCGAGCGCACGCTTGCGCTCAAGTCCGCAGTCGTGCGCGATAGTGGATTTGCTCGGCGAATTCCCGCGCCGCAGCGCCGACCGATTTATAACTATGAGGCGCGCGTGCCGCTGTGGGATTGCCGCAAGCAACCAGGTTGGTATACCGCAACGGGAGTGGAGTGTTCGCCGCTCATCACCACGATCGATGATGCGGTCGCGATCTTCGCAGCGGGAGAGGAAGTTCGTCTGACATTTGACGCCGCTCAGCCGACCCTCGCCGCAAAGTGGACGCGTGCGTTCGTTCTTGATCTCAACGGCTGGTGCAAGGACATGGATTTTCTCACGGGTGATGGTGCGACAGTTGCGCCACTTCAAGTGCGAGATGGAACGAGCGCACCTTCGCCAGAGCGCGCCGCAATGCACGAGAGATTCAACACGCGCTACGAAGCGGGGCGCTGACCGTATTTGATTTCCATTGCATTGATGTCAAATCTCGAACTGCTATTTTGCTTCCGCTCATAATTCAAAATTTATATGGTTTTTTAAGTTTCTTGTTTGCACTATTCAAACTGAGCGATAGCAAATCAGTTTCAGAAGGGCCCAGTTTGGGAGATTTTTTGTTCAGCCCCAGTTGGCGAGCAGTATGGCAAGGTCTTCGCCATCGACGGTTCCATCAGAATTGATTTCGCCCAAGCAGCTCGATTCAGCTTTAGGGCATTCTCCCCAGTTTGAGAGCAATACTGTGAGGTCTGCACCATTTATAAAGCTGTCACAGTCGAAGTCGCCTTGAGCGCATGAGAAGCATTCACTCGCGAGGTAGCCACTTTGGAATTCAAACTCCCCACCTTGAATCGGACCGGACGCTGGCTGTCCAATAGTTCCTATAACAGAGAATTCACCTCCGGATGAAATGCCGCCTCCTCCAGAAAGAGAGGAACTAGGAATTTGATAATCGTCAGAATTCTGTGCGAAGGTTTTTTCCTCAAGTGAGGAAAGCGTTGCAGTTGTGGCGAACAAAGCCACAGAAGCAAGTGAAAAAATGCGTTTTTCTAGCTGAAAAAGTGGTTTTGGATTGAGCATTGTTTGGCTTTGCAAAGATGTTTTTTTAAAAGTATCAGCAAATTATTGTGCTTCGAAAAATTGCAAAGTCAATAAATGATAAAAAAAAAAGCAATTAAAATTGACAAATAGAGAAATATGTCACACATTCAATATTGGAATTTGTTCTTCCACTAACAAGAAAGTATCAATATGTTTTTTCAGCGACCTCGTTTGAGCGTTGTAGTTTTATTGTCCGCAGCGCTTGTTTTTGCACCAGTATTGCCTGCCAGTGCGGTTGGAGGCACCCCCGCGGGGACTGCGTTTACATATCAAGGGTTCTTGAGGCAGAACGGACAAACTGCAAATGGATTTTTCAACCTTAAGTTTCGGCTTTACAACACCGCTGTAAATGGCGCTCAAATTGGTCCGGAGGTCGAAGCTATTCAGTCTGAGATTGAAAACGGTAGTTTTTCAGTCGATTTGGACTTTGGCAATGTTTACGATTCGAAGCGTTGGCTTGAAGTGGAAGTCAATGGTACGAAGCTTTCACCCCGTCAGGCAATAATGCCAACTCCGACGGCGTTGTTTGCGTTATCGGGCAATAACGGCCCTCAAGGTCAGCAAGGTGCAACTGGCGCAACTGGCGCACCTGGCGCAACTGGCGCAACTGGCGCACCTGGCGCAACTGGCGCAACTGGCGCAGTTGGTGCGACTGGCCCAGCTGGTGCAAATGGTCTTGATGGTGCAGTTGGTGCAACCGGCGCACCTGGCGCAGTTGGTCCAGCAGGAACAAATGGTCTCGATGGTGCAGTTGGTGCAACTGGCCCAGCTGGTGCAACTGGCGCAACTGGTGCTATTGGTGCGACTGGTGCGACTGGCGCGACTGGCGCAACTGGCCCATCAGGAACAACTGGTCTCGATGGTGCAGTTGGTGCAACTGGCCCAGCTGGAACAAATGGTCTCGATGGTGCAGTAGGCGCAACTGGTCCAGCAGGAACAAATGGTCTCGATGGTGCAGTAGGCGCAACTGGTCCAGCAGGAACAAATGGTCTCGATGGTGCAGTAGGCGCAACTGGCGCAGCAGGAACAAATGGTCTCGATGGTGCAG
>SXGT01572117.1_pt1 | contig 17083 bp, 13 predicted proteins | sample 3176221 | NCBI WGS metagenome assembly SXGT01 (sample SAMN11356862, study PRJNA531348) | freshwater metagenome | isolation source: freshwater sample F1-120 | place: China: Fuxian Lake, Yuxi | collected 2017-12-25 | reverse complement strand
ATCGCCGGGCAGGGCAAGGCCGATCCTCGTGCCGCGATCACCTCGGCGGCGATGATGCTCGACTTCCTCGGCGAGACCGAGGCCGCCCGGCGTGTCCACGCCGCGGTCGCCGGTTCCGACGACCTCACCGGCTCGACCTCCGAGATCGGCACCGCGATCGCAGAAAGGCTCTGACATGCCCATCACCCCGACGCCGAAGATCTGGATGAACGGCGAGCTCGTCGACTGGGACGCCGCGCAGGTGCACGTGCTGACCCACACGTTGCACTACGGCATGGGCGTGTTCGAGGGCATCCGGGCCTACGAGACCCACCGCGGTCCTGGCGTGTTCCGCCTCACCGAGCACATCGAACGGCTCGCGCGCAGCGCCGCGATCCTCATGATGGAGCTGCCGTACAGCGTCGACGAACTCGTGACCGCGACCAAAGACGTCGTCCGTTCGACCGGGTTGCCGGGGTGCTACATCCGGCCGATCGCGTACTACGGCTACGGCGAGATGGGGCTCAACACGCTTCCCTGCACGGTCGACGTCGCGATCGCGTGCTGGCCGTGGGGCGCGTACCTCGGCGACGACGCGGTCACCAAGGGCGTGCGCATGAAGATCAGCAGCTGGACGCGCCACGACCACAACACGATGCCGCCCGCCGCCAAGACGACCGGCAACTACGTCAACAGCTCGCTCGCCAAGGTCGAGGCGCTCAAGGCCGGCTACGACGAGGCGATCATGCTCAACCCGCAAGGCCTCGTCAGCGAATGCACCGGCGAGAACATCTTCGTCAGTCGACACGGGCGGCTCATCACGCCGCCGCTGTACGCGGGCGCGCTCGAGGGCATCACGCAGAGTTCGGTCACGACGATCGCCCACGACCTCGGGTTCGAGGTCAGCATCGGCGAGCTCACGCGCTCCGACCTCTACGTCGCCGACGAGATGTTCGTCTGCGGCACCGCCGCCGAGGTCAGCGCGGTCAACTCGGTCGACGATCGGGTGATCCCGTGCCCGGGGCCGATGACCCGTCTCATCGCGGATGAGTACGCCAAGGCGGTGCGCGGCCAGACCGACAAGTACAAGGATTGGGTCGAACATGTCGACTGACGGCACCGCGGTCGATCCCGGCGCACGCCGGACCCCCACCGCGGTCGAGATCTACGACACGACGCTGCGCGACGGTGCCCAACTCGAGGGCATTTCGCTCACGGCCGACGACAAGTTGCGCATCGCCGAACAACTCGACTGGCTCGGCGTGCACTACATCGAGGCGGGCTGGCCGGGAGCGAACCCCAAGGACGACGAGGTCTTCGCTCGGATGCACGGCGAGTTGCACCTCACGACGGCCGTGCTCGTCGCGTTCGGTTCCACCCGTCGCGTCAAGGGCAAGGTCGACAGTGACGAGACGCTGCGCAAGTTGCTCGCCGCGCAGACCGGGGTCGTCTGCATCGTCGGCAAGTGCTGGGACTATCACGTCACCGAGGCGCTCGACACCACGCTCGACGAAGGCGTCGCGATGGTTGCCGACTCGGTCGAGTTCCTCCGTTCGGCGGGCCGCGAGGTGTTCTTCGACGCGGAGCACTTCTTCGACGGGTACAAGCGCAACCCGGAGTTCTCGCTCCGCGTGCTCGAGGCCGCCGCCACCAAGGGCGCGACCCGACTCGTGTTGTGCGACACGAACGGCGGGTCGCTCCCGCACGAGGTCGAGCGGATCGTCGGCGAGGTCCACGACTACTTCGGGGGCGACGTCGGAGTCGCGGTGCACCTCCACGACGATGCGGGCACGGGCGTCGCGAACGCGCTCGCGGGCGTGCGCGGTGGCGCGATCCAGGTGCAGGGCACGATCAACGGCTACGGCGAACGTACGGGCAATTGCAACCTGACGACGATCATCCCGAACCTGACGCTGAAGATGGGGGTCGAGACCATCCCGCGCGAGCGCCTCGAACGGCTCACGCCGGTCGCGCACATGGTGGCCGAACTCGTCAACATGCCGGTGAACCCGCAGGCGGCCTACGTCGGCGGGTCGGCGTTCGCCCACAAGGCCGGCCTGCACGTGAGCGCGATCGCGCGGCGCCCCGATGCCTACGAGCACGTGGTCCCCGATTCGGTGGGCAACGGCACTCGGTTCGTCGTCAGCGAACTCGCGGGCAAGAGCACGCTCGTGCTCAAGGCCAAAGAGCTCGGCCTGCAACTCGACGGACCCCAACTCACCGAGGTCGTCGACACGCTGAAGCGTCTCGAGCACGCGGGCTACCACTTCGAGGTCGCCGACGGCAGCCTCGAACTGTTGATGCGCAAGGCGACCGGCTGGCAGCCGGACTGGTTCACGATCGAGACCTGGAAGGTCGAGACGCTCGAGGGCCGGGCTCGCTGGGAGAACGCGACCCCCGAAGCGCCCGCGGCGGTCGAGGTGTACACCGAGGCGACGCTCAAGGTGCACATCGGCGGCGTACGTCGCATCACCACCGCGGAGGGCAACGGACCGGTCAACGCGCTCGATGCCGCGCTCCGGGCGGCGCTCGACGGCGCGTTCCCCGCACTGGAGCAGCTCCATCTGACCGACTACAAGGTGCGCATCCTCGACTCCGATCGCGGGACCGGCGCGATCACGCGCGTGCTGATCGACAGCACCGACGGTCATCGCACGTGGACGACGATCGGTGTCAACGAGAACATCATCGAGGCGAGCTGGCAGGCCCTGCTCGACTCCATCCACTACGCGCTCTTGCAGGCGGAGTTGCGTCAGCGCGCGGGCTGAGACCCCTGGGCGGCGCGCTGCGCCACGAGGTAGCGGTTGGCGTCCGCGATGGGCATCGGCCGTGCCCAGATGAAGCCCTGGCCGAGGTCGCAGCCGAGCTGGGTGAGCGAGGCGCGTTGGTCCTCGCGCTCGACGCCCTCGGCGACGACGCCGAGGCGCAGCGCGTGCGCCAGCGCGATGATCGACTCGACGATCAACGAGGCCCCCGCGTCGTCGATGCCGCGCACGAACGACTGGTCGATCTTGAGGAACTGGATCGGAAGTTCGCGCAGGTAGGTGAGCGACGAGTATCCGGTCCCGAAGTCGTCGAGCGCGAGCGAGACCCCGAGCGCACGGAGCTCGTGGAGCAGTTCGAGCGCTCGGGGGACGTCGTCCATCAGCAGGCTCTCGGTGATCTCGAGCGTCAGCAACTCGGGCCGGAGGTGTCGGCGGCGCAGGGCGTTCGCGACCGTGGTGATGAGTTCGGGGCCGAGTTGGCGGGCCGAGACGTTGACGGTCACGCCGACCTCGGGCGCGATGTCCTGCCATGCAGCACAGTCTCGGCAAGCCTGATCGAGCACGAACGCACCGAGCGCCACGACGAGGCCGGTCTCCTCGGCGAGCGGGACGAACTCGGAGGGCGATACGAACCCGAGGCCCTCGCGCTCCCAGCGCACGAGCGCCTCGAGCTTCAGCGTCGCTCCGGAACGGAGGTCGGTGAGCGGCTGGTAGAAGTTCACGAACTCGTCGCGTTCGATCGCGCGTCGCAACGCCGCGTCGTACTCGAGGCGCGCGTTGGCCCAGGTCTGCATCGCCTCGTCGAACAGTTCGAAGCGATTGCGACCGTTGTCCTTCGCCCGATACATCGCCGTATCGGCGTTGCGGATCAGGTCCGTCGGGGTCTCCGCACCGCCGCTCCACAGGGCGATGCCGATCGAAGTCGTGACGTAGATCTCACGCCCGTCGACCTCGAACGGCGTGTCGAGCGACTCCGCGATCCGACCTGCGAGATCGGCGACCTGCCCGATCGTGGTGAGATGCTCGGCGCAGACCACGAATTCGTCGCCGCCGAGGCGGGCGAGGAGGTCGGTGCCTCGCACTGCGTCCTGGATGCGAGCAGCGACCGCGACGATGAGGCGATCGCCGACTTCGTGACCGAGGCTGTCGTTCACGACCTTGAACCGATCGAGATCGCAGAACAGCACCGCGACGAGTCCGTTCGTGCGTCGCGCCCGTGCGATCGCTGCGTCGAGCCGGTCGTGCAGGTAGCGACGGTTCGCGAGCCCGGTGAGGGCGTCGCGCCGAGCGAAGTGCTCGAGCTGTGCCTCGTACGCGTGGCGACTCGAGACGTCGCGGACGATCCAGGTGACGAGCCGGCGTCCGGCCACGACCAGTGAGCTGACCGAGACCTCGATCGGAAAGGTCGTCCCGTCGGTGCGGCGACCGGTGGTGATGCCCTCGTGGATCGACGAAGGTTCCTCCAGCCAGCGGGCGTCGACGTGGGCGATCGGGACACCGTCGAGGAGGCTGGTCACGGGCTCGCCGCGCGCGGCGTCGGGGTCGACGGCGAACATCTGTTGTGCGGCGCGGTTCGTCGCTTCGATGTGGCCGTGCTCGTCGAGCGAGATGATCGCCTCGGCCGCGTTCTCGAGGATGCCGCGCGTGCGCGCCTCGGAGTCGCGGAGGTCGGCCTCGGCGAGCTTCAGTTCGGACACGTCGGTGAACACGACGACGACGTGTCCTTCGCCCGGGTTGGTCCCCTGGCAGAGCCGAGCCGACGCGAGCACCCAGATCGGCGGCCCGTCGAAGCGCGCGATCCGGAGCTCGGTCCGCTCGACGCGGCCGGTCGTCGCGAGTTCCGCGCGCAACGCCTCGTGGTTCGTGCCGCGCTCGTGCGCGGTGCGCGCGACGATGTCGGTCCAGCGCCGACCACGCAGCCTCCCCTCGGCGACGCCGACCAGACGGTGGGCGCGGTCGTTGGCCTCGGCGATCGTCTCGTCGAAGTCGACGATCAGCACCGCGTCGTTCGTGGTCTCCACGATGGAACGCAGCCGGGCTTCGCTGCGTTCGACGGCCTCGCTCGCCGTGCGCTCGTTCGTGATGTCGATCGCGGAGCCGAGGAACCCGCGGAACGTTCCGGCGTCGACGATCGGCGCGCTGACCGAGTGGATCCAGCGGGTGGCGCCCGACGGCGTCAAGATCCGGAATCGCTCGTCGAATCGACCTCCCGACGTGAAGGCCTCCTGCCAGGCCTCCCACACCCGATCGCGGTCGTCGACGTGGATCAGGTCGGCCCAGCCGTCGCCCTCGTTGTCGTCGTGACTCGTTCCGCTGATCTCGCACCAGGCGGCGTTCGAGTACACGTTCGCACCGGTCTCGTCGGTCATGAATACGCCGATCGGCGCGCGGTCGGCCAGCGTGCGGAAGCGTTCCTCCGACGCGACGAGCTCGTCGAGCACCTGTTGGATCGCGGTCACGTCGCGGCCGACGATGACGAACCCGCCGCCCGGAATCGCGCTCACGCGCGATTCGAACAGGCGTGGTTCACCCTCGATCTCCATCGTGCAGTTGAAGGCGACGGGCGGTGCGCCATCACGGACGGCATCGATCGCGCACAACAGGTCGTGCCACATGTGTGGTGGCGTGATCCGTTCGACCGGCCGGCCGATGATCGCGGCACGGACGGCCGCGTCGTGTTCCGGATAGTGGATCTCGGTGACGACGAGCGCGTCGTCGACGACCGCCCAACGATCGGGATGGGCGGCGAACGCGGCATGAAGGGTCGACCCGAGGCGGTGCGCGGCGCCGACCGCGTGAGCGTGTTGGCGGGTGAGCCGCCGCGTCGCGACGACGAGCAACGACACCATCGCGATCGCGAACCCGATCGTGATCAGCAGGTCGAGTTCGGTCGGCATGGCGGTCCTGTCGATTGCTCCCTCGCCCCGAGAGCGCAGCGTCGACGAGCTGGACACTTCACCCAGCTTCGAGGTCTCTTTCGGCGGCCGCACGCGCCACCTGAGGCACGACTCGGGGCTTCGAGGCCGGCAGCGGCGGGCGAGGGAGCCTTGGCTAGGGTTCGCGTCGTGCCGACCGACCCTTTCGTCGCCAACCACCTCGACGACGCCCCGCGCCATCGTCAGAACCTCCCGGCCGGCGTCGCCTACCCGCCGGCCCGCCGGGCCGAGCCGGGCCGCCGTCCCGGCGAGGTCGGCGTGGACAGAGCACCGGGAGCGCTGCTCGGGACGCCCGGTCCGAACGTCGGCTATGCGCGGACGCTCGCCGAGCGCGCCAAGGGTTCGCTGCGCCTCGCTGCGGGCGAACGGGTCCACGACGTCGTGGCCGTGATCGCGGAGATCGCCATGAAGCGCGCCGGCGAGTTCGGCCGGGCGCCGGTGAAGGCCGACCTCGACATCGCGATCGCGCTGCTCGGCTACGACGGTTCGGCCGACCCCGATTGGGCCGTTCGCCGCAGCCGGTTGGTGCACGACGCCGATCACCATTACCAGCATCGGCGCGCGCTCGTCGACGCGGTCCCCGCCGAGTTGTTGCGGCGCCCACCCGCCGAGATCGCGCCACGGATCGCGGGCTGGCGCGACAGCACCGCTCAGGCGTCGGTCACCCACTGACCGAAGGGTCCGGGCACCGCCCCGCCCGAGCGTGAGTCGCTCGCCGCGTGTTGCCGTCTCACCAGCGCGCGATCACCGTGTCGGCGAAGCGGGCGAGCGAGTCGATCCGCACCGAGAGATCCTCGGGGTCACCGCCGTAGAAGTACCACGGCACTGCCTGGATCTCGGTGACGCCGAGATCGGCGAGGCGGCGATAGCCGTCGAGGTCGAAGGCATCGATCGCCAAGACGTTGAGCGAGAACGGCATGTCGGACCGGCCGTACTCGGCTCGGTAGCGGTCGAGATCGGCGATCGCCTGGGTGATCTCGGCCGTGGAGTTCTGGACCGAGATCCAACCGTCGGCGGCGCGTGCCGCGCGTCGCAGGCCCGGTTCCGAGAGGCCACCGACGATGATCGGGACCGCGCGCTCGGGTGCCGGTGAGATCATCAAGCGGTCGAAGTCGTAGTGGGCGCCGTGGTACTCGACGAAACGCGGACCGCCGCCACCGCACACGAGGCGGAGGATGTCGATCATCTCGTCGCAGCGGCGGCCGCGGGTGCGCATCTCGGTGTGGGTCCAGGCGAACTCCTCGGGGATCCACGACAGGCCGACCCCGAGGCTCACCCGCTCGCCCGACAACACCGCGATGCTCGCGAGCTGCTTGGCGACGAGCAGCGGATCGCGGATCGGTAGTTTCACCACGTTGGTCGTGAACTCGATGCGTTCGGTGACCGCCGCCATCGCCGGCATCGCCACGAACGGGTCGACGAAGGGGGTTTCGGGCGGCCAGAAGCGCCCACCGTCGGCGGAGTAGGGGTAGTCGGCCGACACGCGCTCGGGGAAGAAGACCGAGTCGGGGACGGCGATGGAGTCGAAACCGTTCGCCTCGGCGGCCCGCGCCATCGGCAGGAGGTGGTCGGCGGCGAACATCGGGAACGGGACACACCAGCGCATGGAAGCAAGACTAGAACGTGTTCTAGTCTCGGCCCATGGGTCTCGAATTCGGGTTGTTCAATTCCGGCTGTGTGCTGCATCAGTGGGCGCAGGGCAAGGCGGCGCCGGAGCACCAGCGCCTCATGGAGGAGGTCGCGCTCGTCCAGGCCGGCGACCGCAGCGGCTTCAAGTACAGCTGGGTGACCGAGCACCACTTCCTCACCGAGTACTCGCACCTGTCGGCGAGCGAGGTCTTCCTCGGCTATCTCGCACACGCGACCGAACGCATCCACATCGGCTCGGGCATCTTCAACATCACGCCGCCCGTGAACCACCCCGCGCGGATCGCCGAACGCGTCACGATGCTCGACCACCTCTCGGAGGGCCGCTTCGAGTTCGGCATGGGTCGCGGCTCGTCGACCACTGAACAGGGCGGCTTCGGGATCGACGATCCCGACCTCACCCGGGAGATGTTCGACGAGGTCGTCGGTGAGTTCCGCGCGATGTGGCGCGCCGACGCCTACGGCGGCCACGCCGGCACGCACTTCGCGATGCCGGAGCGCAACGTGTTGCCGAAGCCGTATTCGTCACCGCACCCGCCGATGTGGGTCGCCGCCGGCTCGCCGAGCACGTTCGAGAAGGCCGCGCGCATGGGCCTCGGCGTGTTGTGCTTCACGCTCGGGAGCATCGAGCAGCTCAAGCCGCTCATCGAGCTCTACAAGAACACGATTCGCGACGCCGATCCGGTCGGCGACTACGTGAACGACAACGTGATGGTCACGAGCCAGATGCTGTGCCTCGAAGACGGACAGCGCGTGCGCGATCTCGCGCCGACGCTCGCGGGCTCGTACCAGACGAGCCTGGTGTTCCGGTACCTCGACACGTTCCCGCGACCGCCCGGTGTCCCCGTGTGGCCCGAGGTGATCCCCGAGCGGTCGCGCGGCGACTTCGAGGCGTCGATCCTCGCCGGCGACACGTGTTACGGCGACCCCGAGGAGGTCACCCGCGCCGTGCAGAAGTTCGCCGACGCCGGCGTCGACCAACTCGTGTTCGGGATGCTCAGTTCGGCGATGAGCGGGGAGATCGCGATCGAGGCGGCCGAGACGTTCGGCAAGCACGTGATCCCGCAATTCGACACCGACCCGGTGCACCGCACGACGAGGCTGCGCGAGGCCGCGGCCGCGGGCTGACTCGGTCGTTCTGTCGTTCGTTCTGTCGGTCGGGGTGGGTTGTCTCACCCCTCCGGTACGATGCGAACATATGTTCGTGTCTGCCAAAGCCCTGTGCACCGAGGTCGGCGCCTTCGCCCGGCGCTTCGACGCGTGGTCGCTCTCGGGCGACGATGCCGTGAGCGTGCTGCGTGAGTTGGGGCAGGTCCGTCGGCTGGTCGACGGGCTGATCGCGGTCACGACCGCACGGGTGGAGGCGACGGCCGCGTATCGCGGGCGCGGCGAGCGGTCCGCGACCGAGTCGTGCGCGAAGGCGCTCGGGTCCTCCGCGGGCGAGGCCAAGGCGATGCTCGCCGCCGGCAAGGCGATCGCGCAGAGCCCCGCGATCGAGGCCGCAGCCCGTGAGGGCGCGATCACAACGACGCAGGCCGCGCTCATCGCCGCGACGACCGAGTTCGCTCCCGATGCCGAAGCCGATCTGGTCGAGGCCGCGAAGTCCGGTCTGGCGGCGTTGCGCGAGAAGTGCATCGAGGCGCGGGCCAACGCCGAGACCGAAGCGGGACGACGCGCACGTCAGCGCAAGGCCCGGCGCCTGTCGACGTGGACCGACGCCGACGGCATGTTCGCGGGCATGTTCGTGCTCGAGCCCGAGATCGGCGGCCAGATCAAGACGATCCTCGACGACGCGGTGCAGCGGAGCTTTCGCGCCCATCGCGCCACGGGCGAGCATGAGCCCCACGAAGCCTACGCAGCCGATGCCCTCGCGGTCGCGTTCCTCGGTGACGCCGAGGCAGAGGTCGCGGCGGTCGGAGCGGCCGAGGGCGATGTCGATGCTGCTGGTGGTGCAGGTGCTGCTGGTGGTGGTGGCCGCGGTGCCCGCGGCCGTGGCGCGGCGGCGCCGCGTGGCCGGGGAACGCACATCACGACCCACGTGGTGATCAGTCTCGAGGCGTTGCTGCGGGGCGACGCGTGGCCGGGGGAACGATGCGAGATCCCCGGAGTCGGGCCGGTCAATGCCGAGTGGGTCCGCGCGCAGATCGGCGACGCGTTCCTCACTGCGGTGGTGGCCGACGGCACCGACATCCGCACGGTCGCGCACTTCGGGCGGCACATCAACGCGAAGTTGCGTACCGCGCTGATGGTGCAGGGCCGGGTCTGCGACATCGAGGGTTGTGGCGCTCGTGGCTACCTCGAGATCGATCACCGCCACGACTACGCGAAACGCGGGCCGACCGCGCTGCACAACCTGGGCTGGCTCTGCGCCCACCACCACCGGCTGAAATCGCGCGGCTGGATCCTCGGCCCACCGGGGCGCGTTGCCGGCAGGCGCTCGCTGACACCTCCCGAGCGAGATACCCGTGCGGCGTGACGCGCCGCTCTGGGGGCGACTCAGGTGCCGGCGTGTCAGGTGCGGGGTGAGTCCGGTGCGGGCGACGGCGGTGCGGGGTGAGTCCGGTGCGGGCGACGAGGTGCGGGGCGACTCAGGTGCCGGGCGACCAGAACCGTTGCCAGGATTCGAGGCGATACGGCAGTGTCCCGCGACCCGTGGTCGACTCGGGCCAGTTCGCGTCGGGCTGGTCGAGGGGGCGCTCGGCGATCGGAACCCCCCAGAACAACTCGTGCTTGCGGCCGGCGAAGCGCCACACGCCGTCGTCGCCGCGGGCGTAGCGATCCGAATACACGATCGCCTGCTCCACGATGCGGCCCGACCGCGGCGGGTCCTCGACGCGGCCGAGGCAGTACACGATGCCGTGCGCCACGTCGGGACCGTCGAGTTCGATCACATGGTTGCCGACGAGCAACACGGTGACGCCGACCGCGCGCAGCGAATCGTCCCAGAACTCGCGGGTGACGGCGCCGGGCACGAACAGCGACACGAGCGTGTCGAGGTCGCGCGAGTCGAGCGCCCAGGCGTATCGCGCGACGAGCTGTCGGATCTCGTCGCGCGCGATGGTCTCGGAGATCGCCATCGCCCGGCTTCAGCGACCCAGGATCGAGTCGAGTTCGGCGACGGCGGCCTCGCGATCGTCGGTGACCACGACCCCGGCCATGCCGAGTTCGCGCGCCGCTGCGACGTTCGGCCCGAAGTCGTCGAGGAACACCGTGCGTTCGGCGACGGCACCGAGGCGGTCGAGCGCGAGGCGGTAGATGCGCGGGTCGGGCTTGCGCACACCCTCGAACGACGAGTCAACGATGTCGTCGAACAGTTCGGCGACCGGGATCATCTTCTCCCAGTGCGGCCGGAACTCCCTGAGGTTGTTCGTGACGATCGCGGTGCGATAGCCCTCGGCCCGCAGTTCGCGCAGGTGCGTGACCATCACGATCGCGTGGTCGACATCGTCGTCGGTGCCCGTCCCGAACAGCGAGAACGGGTCGAGGTCGACGCCATGATCGGCCGCGTGCGCCATGAGCGCCTCGCGGGCGTCGACGAAGGTGATCTCGCCGCGTTCGAGCCGATGCCAGGGGTGATCGGTGTCGGCGTGATACGGCCCGAAAACGATCTCTTTGAGTTGTTCGGCAGCGAGACCGAAGCGTGCCGCGGCGGCGCCGATGGTCGCGAACGGCGACCCGGTGAACACGCCGCCGAAGTCGTAGAGGAGGGCATCGAACGATCTGGACATGGTGCGGGGATCGTAGGGCAGACTCTCGCCCGCATGACCGAGAGCCGTCTCGCCGCCATCGACCTCACCGATCTCGACAACTTCGCCGACGGGTTCCCGCACGACCTGTTCGCGATCCATCGCGCCGAGGCGCCGGTCCACTGGCACGAACCGACCGAGCACACACCCGACGGCGAGGGCTTCTGGTCGATCGCCACCCACGCCGAGACACTCGCGGTGATGCGCGACGCGGTGGCCTTCTCGTCGGAGACGGGCGGTGACCGCCCCTACGGCGGCACGATCCTGCCCGACTCGCCCGCCGCGGGATCGCTGCTCAACATGATGGACGACCCGCGCCACCAGCGGATCCGTACCCTCGTGTCGCACGGTCTCACGCCGCGGCGGATCGCCCGGCTCGAAGACGACCTCCGCGTCCGGACCCGGCGCCTGCTCGCTGCTGTCGACGACGCGGGGGAGTGCGACTACCTCGTCGACGTCGCCGCGGAGTTGCCGATGCAAGCGATCTGCATCCTGCTCGGCATCCCCGAGGTCGACCGCCACTTCTTGTTCGAGTGCGTCGAGCAGGTGTTCGACTTCGGCAACCGCCGCGCGGCGGGTGGCTACGACGAGTCGATGACGGCGTCGGGCGCCCGCATGTTCGAGTACGGCGCGAACCTGATCGCGGAGAAGCGAGAGCGAGCCGGCGACGACATGCTCTCGGTCGTGGTGCACGCCACGCTGGCCGACCAGGACCCGCCGGCGCTCACCGACGCCGAACTGCTCAGCTTCTTCACCCTGCTGTTCGCCGCCGGATCCGACACGACCCGCAACGCCGCGGCCGGAGGTCTGGTCGAACTCGCGCGCGATCCGGACTCGTGGGCCCGGTTGCGCGCCCACCCCGAGTTGGTGCCGACCGCCGCCGAGGAATCGGTGCGCTGGGTCAGCCCGGCCGCGTACAACCGGCGGACCGCGACGCGCGATCTCGAGTTTGCCGGGCAGCGGATCGCGGCGGGCGACAAGGTCGTGTTCTGGGAGGCGTCGGCGAACCGCGACGAGCGGGTCTTCGACCGTCCGATGACGTTCGACATCGCTCGCGACCCGAACCCCCACGTCGGGTTCGGTCACGGCGTCCATCACTGTCTCGGTGCGAACCTCGCCCGGCTCGAGTTGCGGGTACTGCTCGACGAGACGCTCGCGGCCTGGGCGACCGTCGAACTCACGGGCGCGCCCGAGTGGGCACGGAGCAACAAGCACACCGGACTGCGCCACGTACCGGTCCGCTTCACGAGGAGCACCCAATGACACAGTTGCTCGTCGGGCCCACGATCTCGGCGGATTCGCACGTGACCGAGCCGCCCGGCACGTACCTCGACCGCATCGACCCCGAGTACGCGGACCGCGCGCCGCGAATCCGCCAGATTCCCGGGCTCGGTGTCTCGATGGTCGTCGATCCCGACACGCCGACCCAGCTCATGGTGCCCTACGCGATGGTCGCGGCCGCGGGGCGCCCGGCCGACGAGATCGGCCTCGACACGAATCGCGAGTGGGACTGGCTCCACCCCGGCGGTTACGACGCCGACGCGCGCCTCGGCGAGCAGGACCGCGACGGCGTGCTGAGCGAGGTCATCTACCCGAGTACCGGGATGATCCTGTGCAACCACCAGGACCGCGCGTACATGCGGGCCTGCATGGACGCCTACAACCGATGGCTGACCGAGTGGTGCGCGACCGACCCCAACCGCTTGGTCGGCATCGGCCAGACCGCGATGCGCACGCCGGAAGAGGGCATCGCCGACCTGCACACGATCCGCCGGCTCGGGCTCCGCGGGGTGATGCTCCCCGGGACGCCGGTCGTCGACGACTACGACGCACCGGCGTACGACGACTTCTGGCGGACGTGCGTCGAACTCGACCTCCCCGTGTCGTTCCACATCCTCACCGGCGGCGACGGTCTCTTCGCGAAGCCCCGCGGGCCGCGGATCAACACGTTCCTGTCGATCATCCGCGGGAACCAGGACATCATCGGGATGCTCGTGTTCGGGGCGGTGTTCGAACGGCATCCCGAGCTGAAGGTCGTGTGCGTCGAAGCCGACGCGGGTTGGGCCGCCCACTTCATGTATCGCTCCGACCACGCGTACGACCGCCACCGCAACTGGCTCCCCTCGGGGGCGATCACGAGGCGCCCGAGCGAGTACTTCCACGACAACGTGTACCTCACGTTCCAAGACGACTGGGTCGCGTTCCGCAATCTCGATCTCGTGAACCCCGAGCGGCTCATGTGGGCGAACGATCACCCGCACTCCGACAGCACCTGGCCGAACAGCCAGACCCTGCTCGCCGAGCACACCCGCGACCTCACCGAGTACCAGCGTGACCGGATCCTGCGCCGCAACTGCGCCGAGCTCTACGGCATCACGCTGCCGTGACCGCGCGATCGGAACAAGCGCGATCGGAACACGCCCGACCTTCCGCCGTGCGGATCAACGACTTCGCGAACCCGGTGTTCTCGCGCGAGATCGCCGAGGTCCGCGCGTCGGTCGTGCCGATCGCCGAGGCGATGGAACTGCGGCCCGACGTACTCATCGATGCGGCACGCGCCGAACTCGGCCTCGACGACTTCGGGCCATGCAACTCGTGGCGCGAACGGCTCGACGTGCTCTGCGCCGCGCTGCGCGACGAGGCGAACCTCGCCCCGTTCGGCAAGCTCTCCAACGTCGCGCTGCTGACCGGGCTGTTGAAGAACCGGCTGTTGCTCGCCGACCTGCTCGCCCGGCACCCCGAGATCCACGACCTCGAGATCGCGGCGCCGATCATCGTGTGCGGATTGCCGCGCACCGGAACCACGCACCTCCACAACCTCATGTCGGCCGATTCGTCGCTGCGATCGTTGCCCTATTGGGAGAGCCTCGAACCGTTCGCCGCGCCGGGCGAGGCCGCGACCTGCGTCGAGGGCGGTCCCGACGAAGATCCCCGGATCACGCGGGCCAAGGTCGGCTGCGACTTCCTCGGTGCGACGATGCCGCTGTTCGAGCGGATGCACGAGATGACGTGGGACCACGTGCACGAGGAGATCCAACTCCTCGCGATCGACCTGTCGACGATGCTGTTCGAGACGATCGCGACCGTGCCGTCGTGGCGCGACTACTACCTCGCCCACGACCAACGCCCGCACTACGAGTACCTGAAGACGGTGCTCAAGGCGCTCACGTTCCTCCGGCCGGGCCCGGGCGGCCCGACCGCGACCCGTTGGGTGCTGAAATCGCCGCAGCACCTCGAACAGTTCCCCGCGTTGCGTGCGACCTTCCCCGACGCGACCTTCGTGGTCACACACCGCGATCCGGTGTCGGTCACCGTCTCGATGGCCACGATGCTGGCCTACACGGCACGCATGAACGTGGCGCACCCCGATCCACTGGCGACCGGGGCCGAATGGTCGGCGCGGCTCGAGACGATGTTGCGCACCTGCGCCGACCAACACGACGTGCTGCCTCCGGACCAGACCATCGACGTGCGGTTCGACGAGTTCATGGCCGACGACATCGCGATGGTGCGACGCATCTACGAACTCGCCCGACAGCCGTTCACCGAGACGACGCTCGCGGAGATGAAGGGGTTCATGGACGAACACCCACGCGGCAAGCACGGCACGATCGTCTACGACCTCGCCGACTTCGGACTCGACCCTGCGGAGCGATACGAAGCGCTCGGCTTCTACCTCGACCGGTTCGCCCTCACCCGCGAACGCTGATCGGCCCGGCGACGTACTGCCAACACGAGCAGTCGTACTCGAGTTGTTGCACGTAGACGAGGTCGCGGCCCGTGGCGAGGGCCGTCGACGACAGCGTGGCGAAGCGGCCGTCGGGGAGTGGGAGCGCGATCTCGGCCGACGTTTCGGCCTGCAATGCGTCGAGGTCGCCCCGGGTCGCGAGCAGAACGGCGAGGCACAGCTCCTCGATCGAGCGGTAGCGCGCGATCCCGTACTCGTAGTCCTCGCCCTCGGCCGCGGTGATCGCCGCGCAGGCCTCCCCGAGCGCGGGTGGTGCGGTCGGGATGATCGTGGCCGCCGCGTTGCCGGGCGACGCGGTGACCGCCAGCATGCCGTCGTACGCGTCGCCCGCCGCGAGCTGGAGCTCGTCGACCGTCGAATCGTCGGTGCCGTCGTGGAGCGGGTTCGCGATCCATTGTGCGCCGAGGCCCGCGAGCTCGAGGCCGGCCGGGCCGGCGCAGGCGCGATCGAGCAGGGTCACGACCGCGGTCACCTCGGCGTCGCGGAACGCGTCGTACGCCTCGCGCAGACCTTCACAGCCGAGTTGGTCGTCGTAGGTGACCGTGGCCTCGGTCACGTGAGCGTCGATGTCGCCGAGTGCCCCGGTGAGTGCGTCGACGACCTCATCGGCGATCGCCTGCTCGCCGGGCGCGCCGGAACGCAGGATCCCGACCCCCGACCCGGGCTCCAACCGACCTTCGTCGGCCAGCGTGCGGATCGTGCGCGACGAGAGCGTGTCGATCTCGTCGCCGATCGCGACCCAGCGACCCGCAGCGGCCGAGAGTTGCGCGCGTGACGCCGATCCGAGCTGGATCAGCTTCGCCTCGGCGGCGGCGCATTCGAGGTAGGTCGCGTCGATCCCGCGGGCGATGACGACGTCGTTGTGTTCGTCGTGCACGACATCGTCGCAGAGCCCCGCGAGGCTCACGGGGTCGGTGAGGTCGTAGTCGTCGTGAACGTGCAGCTCGATCTCGCGCCCATCGCAACCGTTCAGGTGATCGACGAGTGCCCGGACCTGCGCGGATTCGTCACCGGTGGGTGCGATCCCGAGCTTGGCGCGCGATTCGGGGTCGGCCACGACCAGCGCGAGCGCGAGCGGCGCGCCCGCGCCGGGTTCGGTGCCGGGCTCGGGGTCGCGGCAGGCCAGGAGATCGGGGACCAGCGCGGCAGCGGCGTCGCTCTGCTCGCGGGCGAGGTCGGGGTTCGTCCCCGGCGGGCGCGTGTCGCTCGGACCGCCGGTACGACCCGGCGGCTCGGAGGAGCCCGCGCACGCACCGAGCGCGAGCGCCGCGGCGAGGAGACCCGCGACGAGGCCGCCCGACACGCGGTCGGGCGCGGTGTGTGGGGTGCCGGGGCGACGCATCGCCGGGCAGCGTAACGATCGGTCGCGCGTGGCTCGCGGCACCGACGGAGCCTTCATCGTCGTGCCATGTGGGCGCCGGCGCGGCGACCGAAGAAGCTGCCGTCGCCGAGGCTGATCCCGCTCGCGTACCCGCGTGCCGCGAGGCTCACCGAGGTGCGGCCGGCGGCGGCGAGCCCCGGCACGGGGACGCCCGACCCGTCGAGCACACGGCCTTCGGTGTCGACGGCGAGGCCACCCAGGGTGAACGTCGCGTAGATCGCGTCGTGGTCGACGCGCAGGTCGATGGCGCCGAGCCCCGGGCCGAGCGGCTGCACGAACGGACGGCGTTTGTGGAATTGCGGGTCGTCGCCGCGTGCCGCGTGCTCGTTGTACGCGGCGACGGTCGCGGCGAACCGGTCGCGGGGGAGTCCGAGGTCGTCGGCGAGTTCCGCGGCGGTCTCGGCCGCCCACTGCACGCGCAACCCGAGCAGGTTCCGTTCGGCGACGACCTCGTCGACGACGAGGAACACCTGGCCGTGCTGTTCGACGAGGGCCTGCAGTCCGATGCGGCCGGTGTAGGTGTCCTCGTTGACGAAGCGTTCGCCGGCTGCGTTCACGAGGATGCCGCGGCACAGTCGATGCGGCGGGCCGAGCGGCAAGGCGCACTCGAACGAGTCGAGCCGGGCCGTCGCGCCGCCCGCGCCCGTCCCGAGGAGGATCCCGCGCCCGTCGTCGGACGGCGTGCCGACCCGCCAGGCCTCGTTCGGGACGTGAGCAGTCGGGCAGTGTTCGGCGACCATCGCGTCGTTGTTGATGAAGCCGCCCGCGGCGAGCACCACGCCGTGGCGCGCGCGGATCGCTCGGGCGGCGCCGTCGATGGTGGCGAGCACGCCAACGACCTCGCCGTCGTCGACGACGAGCCGGTCGACCCGCGCCTCGGT
>SXGT01369808.1_pt1 | contig 17083 bp, 17 predicted proteins | sample 3176221 | NCBI WGS metagenome assembly SXGT01 (sample SAMN11356862, study PRJNA531348) | freshwater metagenome | isolation source: freshwater sample F1-120 | place: China: Fuxian Lake, Yuxi | collected 2017-12-25 | reverse complement strand
TGCCGGACGCCTTCCTGCGTGCCGGCCGGAATGTACCATTCCATCTCCATCGACTTGCCCGGTGCGACGACGGAGTCCGGATTCGTGGTCGTTGCGGCCTTGCCGGTGGCGCTGATGACCATGCCGGCGGACTGGATGTGCAAGCTGCCCGATTCATCCGCCATCTGGTTGCGCAGGGTGATCTTGACGCAGTCGCCCTGATTCGCCCGGAGGACGAGCGGTTGAATCGCGTCGCCCTGGAGGCCGGTGGTCACCGATCCCGGATCGAAGCCTTCTTTTTCACGCGCCGCCTTGTTCTTGGCCTCTTCCGCCCGAACCTTGTCGATGTCCTGGGCCAGCACGTACATGTAGCCGGGATAGTAGTCCAGCCACCGGTTGAGGGAGATCTCGACGTTGATCATCGAGACGTCGTAGGTCTTCACGGGCGCGCCGGCCGGACACTTGCCGCCGGTCATCGAAACCGGTTCAACCTTGTTGTCGGACATCAGCAGGAAGCTGGATCCGTCCTGCCCCATGTACTGGTGCATCGACGACATGCCGTTGAATAAACCGGACGTCTGATGCGCCTGGGCATCCTGCGCCATCTGCTCATCCATTCTGCGCATGAGCCGATTGTGTTGCATCTCGACCACTTCAGATCGTCCGGCGCGCCCCTCAAGGGCGTCCTCCACCTTCGTCTGCGCCTTCAGGGCTTCCTGCCAGTTCGAACCGGCCACCGGGCCGGATACCGGCGTCGCATGACCCTGGTGGGACTCATGCGACGGGCCAGCAGCGAACAGGGATGGCGATGCTATGAGGCTGCTCGCCAGCAGCGCTGCTTGCAGACTCGCCACCACTCGCGCGGAGCGGCGTCTGCGTTGGGACTTCAAGAACCTCATCACTCGGCCTCCTTTCTGACAACAAAAGCAGCCGTATACTCTACGGCCGCCCGAACAGAGATTGCGTATGACCCATCTCACTCACTCAGCTTGCTGAAACTCCGGCCCGCACCAACCAAGCATCCGAATAATAAGAGCTGGCGGAGAGTCCTTCCTTACGGCAGGTCAGGGTCATTCGGAGGCCGGTCCTAGTTACCCTTGCCCTCCGCCAGCGGGCCTTTTTATCCGCAACAGACGTGCCATCTTCTTACGATTCGCAAAAAATCAAAAAAGCACGGACTTATCAATGGCTTCGAAGAGAGAGCCCCATCATGCATTGCCGCAGCGACGAGAAGAAATTCCACGGATCTGGACAGTCACATCGGGTCCGATGTACTTTTTCATAAAACTCAAGAGGTTGCATTGTCCAAAACATTAAGCAGTCAAGCCGGAGACGGAGACAGATTGGGGCAGGCTTGACCAGCCGTAAAAGGCTTAAGAGAAGACTTAATCGATCTGGTAGGCGCGGAGCTTATTGTAGAGATTGGCCCGGCTGACCTTGAGCAGGCGGGCGGCATACGACCGGTTGCCGGAGGCTTGGCGCAGAGCTTCCTCGATGCGGGTTCGCTCGGCCTGTTGCGCTGCCGTGCGGGCCACCGTACGAAGATCGGTTTCCGCCGGGGTGGTGCGTGAGGGGTTGGATCCGAACAAGTGCGCTTGCGTCACTTGCGGCCCCGACGTCGTGACGACCGCCCGCTCGATCAGATGCTCCAGCTCCCGGATGTTCCCCGGCCAGGGTGCATTCATGAGGGCCCGCATGGCATCGGTCGTCACGTCTCGGAGCGGCTTGCGGTGGCGCAGGCATGACGCTTCGACAAAATGTCGGACGAGCAGCGGAATGTCCTCCCGCCGGTCGCGTAGCGGCGGCAGGGCCAGGGGCAACACGGCGAGGCGATAATAGAGATCTTCGCGGAACGTCTTAGCCTTGATCAGGCCCTGCAAGTCCTTGTTCGTGGCCGAGATCACCCGGACGTCCACCTTGGTCGAACGCCCGCTGCCCACCGGCTTCACCTCGCCTTCTTGCAACACGCGCAAGAGTTTGGCCTGAAAATGGGCGCTGGTGTCGGCGATTTCGTCCAGGAAGATGGTCCCGCCGTCCGCTTCCTGGAAGAGGCCCTTCTTGGAGGCGTGCGCGCCGGTGAAGGCGCCTTTTAGGTGTCCAAACAGTTCACTTTCGAGCAGCGTCTCCGTGAGCGTCCCGCAGTCCACGACCACGAACGGCTTTTCCCGTCGGGCACTGAGTTGGTGGATGGTCCGGGCCACCAGCTCCTTGCCGGTCCCGCTTTCTCCTTGCAGGAGCACGGTGGCTTGGCTGTCGGCGATCAACCGGATCATCTCGAACAGGTCCCGCATGGCCGGACTGTGTCCGATCATGCCCCCGAGATGGTCGCTGTCCTTCGGGAGGCCGGCCTCCGCGGTGGACCGCCCTGCGGTCCCGCGCGGTTTGAGAATTTGCACGACGCACGCCAGCTCCCCGTCCGCCGAGTGCAAAGGAAACGTTTCCACGACGCCGCAGGTCGTCGCATCCGGCGGCACCTGCTCGATGACCTGCTTGAAGTCGAGGCCGTCGAAGACTTGCTGAGCCGGGCAAGTCGGACAAGGATCGGACTGGCCGGCGAAGGCCGTATGACATTTCACGGCGGGGGTCTCAATCTCCCGGCAGTCCGGACTGTCGTGGGCCGGCTTGTTGGCGTAGACGAGGTTGAACTGCCGGTCGATGACGGCGATCGGTTCGTTCAGTCGCTCGCCGAACGCCCGCACCGATTTGAGGTGGGCAGCCAGGACCGGGTCATCCGGCGTGAAAGGGGGGATGGTGCTGTCTCGTCGAGATCCGGCCATCTCGTTCTCCAGGGCACAGAGCGTATGGCGTATGGCCTATGGCATAAGGTCGAGTGCGAATGGCCAGTGGCTCCGGCCATGAGCTATACGCCAGCCGCTCTCGGGTTTCTCAGCCGTGTGCTCCCGTCTTGTGGTCCAGGGCGTCCTTAACCGCGGCTTTCAGCTCGCTCATGCGGACGGGCTTGCTCAAATAAGCTGTCACGCCTGCCTCAAGCGCCTCCGCTCTGACTTTGGGACCTCCGAACGCGGTCATCAGGATAATGGGACACTGAGGGGCCACCGTCCGCAACCTGATGACATAGTCGAGCCCCCCCGCCGGCATGCGAAGATCCGTCAGGATGAGATCGGGCGGCTGCTCGGCGATGCGCTGCAACGCCTCGTCTCCGTCCCCGGCTTCCACAATCCGGAGGCCCAAATCCCAAAACTCATCACAGATGAGACTTCGCATGGCCGTATCGTCTTCCACTACCAGCAGCACAACAGACTCCTGTATTGCCACGTACGACTCCTCTTGGACCTCTAAAAGCGGCCCGCTGCAAGCCTCCCTTAATCGCAATAGGTATGCCTGTCTGAAGCAGCGGGCTATTCTGACCAGTGTGAACGAGAAGAACCAGGATGGACGCGGGTTTCCCCATTTGGCATGGGCGGAGGCTCGCAAGGTTGGACCATAGGATGTGGGGTGAAAGGGGACAAGTACGGCGCAAGCGACTCACCGCTCAGTCCCAGAATTCTACAATCGGGCAGGATAAAAGGGAGAAGAACCGAAATGAACGGGCTATTGAAAGAGGGGGAGCCGAGATTATTGGGATAAAGAAATGGGCAGTATGAGGGTGAAGGTCGTGCCCCGGCCTTTCTGGCTTTCCACGGTGACGGTCCCGCCATGTTCCTGCATGATCCCATGGACAACCGTGAGGCCAAGGCCGGTTCCCTTGCCGACCTCCTTGGTCGTAAAAAATGGGGTAAAAATCTTCGTCAGGTGTTCCTCGGGGATCCCGTGGCCCGTATCGGCCACCGTGATGGTCACGTGGCTGCCGGTCGGCTCCGCCGCGATGCGGAGCCGGCCCCCGTCCGGCATCGCATGCACGGCGTTGATGAACAGGTTCAGGAACACTTGGCTCATTTGATCCGAGTCGGCATGGACCTGCGGGAGATCGGGGGGAATCGTCCTGTCCACTTTCACGTGGTGCTGCGCCAGCCGCTCGCCTAAGATTTCCAGGCACGTGGCCACGGTGGTCCCCACATCCATCGGTCCCCGCTCGCTCGGCCGCCGCCGGGCGAAGGTCAGCAATTGGTTCATGAGCTTCGTGATCCGCTCCACCTGCGCGACGATGGTTTCCAGCCCGTTCCTGGTCTGTTCCTCCTGGGTCTTCCGCATCAGGAATTCGGCCCGTCCCAGGATCACGTTCATGGGCGTGCCGATCTCGTGAGCCATGCCGGAGGCCAGGGTGCCCAGCTCGGCCAGCCGCTCGGTCCGGCGAAGCTGTTCCTCCAGGTCCCTGCGATGCGTGACATCGAGGCCGACCCCGCCGACATAGCGTTGTCCCGTTGCGTCCCGGACGGGAAACTTCAACACCAGCCATTGATGGAACTCTCCCGCCCGATCGGGCAGGATCTCGATCTGCTCGTTGGCTGCGTCCGCGACGAGCGTCTGCGCGTCACGGTTGTGCAGTTGATGGGCGATGCCGGGCGGCCAGACCTCGAAGACCGACTTGCCGAGCACCTCGGCGGCGGGCTTGTCCAAATGCACTTCGAACTGGCGGTTGACGTACACGTAGCGCCCCTGGGAGTCTTTCAAAAAAGCCACGGCCGGACTGTTGTCCATGAAGGCCTTGAACCGATCTTCACTTTCTTGGAGTGCGGTCTCGGCCCGCTTGCGCTCGGCAATGTCGCGCAAAATGACGGTGAAAAACTTTCCCGTGGAGGTCTCAAACTGGGAGATGGAGGCCTCGGCGGGAAACTCTTCTCCGTCCGTCCGAAGACCCGTGACCGAGCCCAGGGCGCCCATGCGGCGGTTGGTGACCCGGGTGCGGCCGAAGGTCTCAATATGGCCTTGGTGCGCGTGACGAAACCGTTCCGGGATGAGACGGTCGATGGGCTGACCGAGGGCGTCCTTGGCCGTGCAGCGGAACATGCGCAGGGCGGCCGGGTTGATGAGGACGATGCGCTGCTCGGCGTCGACAATGATGATCGCGTCCATCGCCGACTCGACGATGTGGCGGAGGTGGGCCTCGCCGATCAGTTCATTGTCGACCATGGATCCGTCGGGTCCTCATGGCTTGGTCTGCGCGTCGATTTCCGCAAGTTTCCGATAGAGGGTCTTCCGGTCGATGCCCAGGGTCTGGGCCGCCTGGTACTTGTTCCCGCCGGTTTTTTCCAGGATGCGGAGGATGTATTCTTTTTCCACGTCGGCCAAGGGCAGGATGCGCTCGACCGCTTCGTCGATGACCGTTCGGTCTCCCCGCGCGCCTTGGATAGCCGACGGCAGATCGCCTGGGACGATCTTCTCGCTCCGCGCCAGCGTGACGGCACGCTCGATGACGTTTTCCAGTTCCCGCACGTTACCCGGCCAGGGATAGTCCATGAGGAGCGCTAGGGCGGTTTCGTTCATGCCGCGCAGGTTCTTGTAGTTGGCTTCCGCGCATTTTTTGAGGAACGCCTCCACCAGCATGGGGATGTCCTCCCGACGCTCCCGCAAGGGCGGCAGGTGGATCTCGATGACGTTCAGGCGGTAGTAGAGGTCCTCGCGGAACCGTTTGGCCTTGACCTCTTCGGCCAGATCCAAATTGGTCGCGGCGATGATCCGCACGTCCACCGGGAGGGCGCGCGTGGACCCGACCCGACGGATCTCCCGCTCCTGAATGGCCCGCAGGATCTTGGCCTGGAGCATGAGCGGCAACTCGCTGATCTCGTCCAGGAACAGGGTGCCTTTCTGCGCTTCTTCGAATAGGCCGCGCTTGTCCGCCTTGGCGTCGGTAAAGGCGCCCCTCATGTGGCCAAAGAGCTCGCTCTCGAGCAGCATGTCCGGGATGGCCGCGCAGTTCACCGGCACGAAGGGGGCGTCGCGCCGTGCGCTGTTGTAGTGGATGGCTTTGGCGACCAGTTCCTTGCCGGTCCCGCTCTCGCCGGTGATCAGAATGTTGGTGGGGCTGTCGGCGACCCGACGGATCAGCTCGAAGACGTGCTGCATCGGCTTGCTCTTGCCGAGGATCTGGTGAAAACTGTATTCCTTGTGGACCTCGCGCCGCAGGCGGGTGACCTCCTGGCGGAGCGCGGCCTCGCGCAGGGCTTTCTCCGTGATCAAAACCAACTCGTCCGTCTTCACCGGCTTCGTCAAGTAGTCGTAAGCGCCCTGCTTCATGGCCTCGATCGCGCTTTCCACCGAGCCGAAGGCGGTCATCACAAGGACGTTGATGTCGGGGTACATCCGCTTGACCTCCGCCAGCAGTTCGAGCCCCGGCATCTCTTTCATGCGGACGTCCGTCAGCACCACCGAGTGCTCTTCCTCCGCCAACTTCTTGAGCGCCTCGCGGCCATTGGACGCAACCTGGACTCGGTGGCCCCGCTCCTCCAGCACGTCTTTGAGCAGGGCGCGCATGTCCGGTTCGTCGTCCACGATCAGGATCGCGCTCGAGTTGTCCATGGGATGTCTGCTCCGATGTCGTGACCGCCGCCGAACGTCCGTAAGGTAGTCTCTTTCCCTGGGCCGGTCAAGAATGCCGGGGCGCTTCCATCGGGAGCGCCCCGCGGCCCGCTCCCGATTGTCCGGGTCTTGGGGCTGTGCTATGCTGACGTCCCGACTTGTTTTGTTCTGCGCGAGCTTATTCAACGGGAGAGGTCGTCGTGTCCACACCCGCCTTGCTCTGGAATGTCGATCATCTGGACTATGCCCCGGCCTGGGCCCTTCAACGTCGGTTGGTCGAGGAACGGGTTGCCGACCGCCGCCCCGACACCCTGCTGCTGCTCGAGCATGAGCCGGTGTTTACGGTCGGGCGACGCGGGAAAGCAGAACATTGGGCCGGGCTTGAAGCCGAAGGCCACACCGTCCATCACGTGGAGCGCGGCGGCTCGGTGACCTACCACGGTCCGGGGCAACTCATCGGCTATCCGATCGTGCGGTTGACCGACCATTGCTCGGGCCCCAAGGCCTATGTGCGCCTCCTCGAAGAGGTGGTGATCCGGACCCTGGCCGACTGGGGGATTGCCGGGGAGCGGGTGGAGCGGCTGCCGGGCGTCTGGGTCGGCGACTCCGCGTTTGAAAAGGTTGCCGCCATGGGGGTCCGTATCAACCGGGGCGTCACCTTGCACGGGTTCGCCTTGAACGTCGATCCGGACCTGACACCCTTCGGCCGCATCACCCCCTGCGGCATCGCCGGCTGCCGGGTGACCTCCATGGCCGCGCAGCTGGGTCGGCCGGTGGACATGCGACTGGTGCGGCAGCAGGTGGCGGGACACTTCAGGCAGCTGTTCGATCTCGACTGGACCGAGCAGGAGCCGGCCGAGGCCTTGCTGCCGGCCGGCGTGGGGGGCGGGGGGGGATGGTTGTGAGAGAACTGGACAATCATACGTTCCGTTTGGCCGTGGCGCAGTTCGATCAGGCGGCCGAGCGGATGAACCTGGATCCAAATCTTCGCGAGCGGCTGAAGCTGCCGGAGCGATCGCTGTTGGTCAACGTCCCCGTGCGGATGGATGATGGGGCGGTCAAGATGTTTGCCGGTTACCGCGTGCAGCACGATTCGTCCCGCGGCCCTTCCAAGGGGGGGATTCGCTATCACCCGGATGCGAACCTGGGAGAAGTGGCGGCGCTGGCCATGTGGATGACCTGGAAATGCGCGCTGGCGGGCCTGCCCTATGGCGGGGCGAAAGGCGGCGTGCAGGTCAATCCCAAACAGCTCTCCCGTGCGGAACTGCAGCGGCTGACCCGGCGCTATGCCGCCGCGATTTTTCCGCTCATCGGGCCGGACAAAGACGTGCCGGCGCCGGACGTGGGGACGGACCCGCAAGTCATGGCCTGGATGATGGACACGTACAGCATGCAAGTCGGCTATGCGGTGCCGGGGGTCGTCACGGGCAAGCCCCTGTCCATCGGCGGGAGCTTGGGGCGCGAGGAAGCGACGGGCCGGGGCGTGGTGGATGTGACGTTGGAAGCCATGCGGCATCTGAAGCTGGATATTCAAACGGCCACGGTGGCGGTGCAGGGATTCGGGAACGTGGGGGCCAACACCGCCCGCATTATGGCGGAGACCGGGGCCAGGGTGGTGGCGGTCAGCGACGTGAGCGGCGGCCTCTACAATGCCAAGGGGTTGGCCATTCCTGAATTGCTGGCCTGGTATCGCGCGAACGGCCAGACGTTCAGCTCCTGCACCATGGGCGACCGCATCACCAACGAGGAACTGCTCGCATTGGACTGCACGGTGCTGGTGCCGGCCGCCCTCTCCGAGCAGATCACCGAGGCCAACGCCGCGAAGATCTCCTGCCGGATTCTGGCCGAAGGGGCCAACGGTCCGACCACGTTGGAAGCGGATCGGATTCTGACCGACAAGGGGGTCTTCATCATCCCGGACATTCTGGCCAATTCGGGCGGCGTCATCGTGTCTTATTTCGAATGGGTCCAGGACATGCAGCGCTTCTTCTGGAACTCCCTGGATATCCGAGACCGGCTGCACGAGATCATCACGGCGGCCTTCCACCGGACGTTGCAGTTCTCCCGGCAGCGCGGGGTGACGATGCGGATGGCTGCGCTGATGAGCGGCATCGACAAGGTGGCGCAGGCGCATCTGTCGCGCGGACTCTACCCGTAAAATGGTGATGCGTGATTTGGTGATGCGTCATGAGTTACGAGGAGGGACGTGTGAGAAAGGAATCTGCTCCGGAACGACTCATCACCCTTCACCCATGACCAGTCCACTATGAAGTACGTCCTTGCCGCCATCGCTGGGATCTGGATGGCCGACGGGCTGGCCCTGTTGGTGGCGCCCCGCTTCGTGATCGCGCGGGTCCGGGAGGCGCTGGCGTTGTCCCCGGCGCTGCTACGCTGGGAAGGGGTGGCCGTCTGCCTGGGCCTCCTGCTGCTCTGGGGCGCCGCCGGCCTCCACTATGAGCCGCTCTGGATGGTGACGGGTCTGGCGATGGTTCTCAAAGGGATTTTCCTGGCGTTCGGACCGGAGCAACTCAGAACGAACGTGTTGCAATGGTGTCTGCAACGGGAAGATGTGGATTACCGGTTTTGGGGCTTGGCCTTGTGTACGCTGGCGCTGCTCCTGCTGCAGGCCTTGGGCTGGCTGGGGAGAGAATGAGATGATTCAGACGCTGCTTGTTGGCGGACTCATCAGTGTGGTGTGGGTCGGGATCGGCGTGGCCATGATCGCGCTCCCCGCTTGGTGGCAGGAACGGCTGCGGCGGACCTTGGCCGATCCTTTGGGCTGCCTGCTCATGGCGCAAGGCATGATTCTGGGCGGGTTGCTGCTGTTCCTGGGCACGGCTGCTCTACGCGGGGCGTGGCTGTGGACGGTCCTCGGCGCGCTCACGGCCGTTAAGGGATTGGTGCTTCTGAGCATCGCGGCGCCCTTGCGCGACCGATGGGTGGAGTGCTGGGGGCGGAGTCCGGCTTGGTTGCACCGGCTGGCCGGGGTTCTTCTGCTGGCCTTGGGCACGTTGCTGGCGGTGGAGATCGTGCAAGGCGCGTTGTGAACGATCTGCTCGAACTCTGGCAGAGGCATAAAGGCGCGGGCTGGCCGACCTTCTCCGATCCGAACCAAGGAGCATTGATGACGCTGGATACCGTGATCAGCGGCTGCGTCACCTACTACTTGGACTCGGCCGAGGGGCTGGACCCCCAGCGTGTTGTCCTGGTGGAGGATTGTCTGGCCGACCTGAACGGACTCTTGCCCGATCTCACCGATGAGGCAGCCGACTACTTCGAACGAGTGCGCGCCTTGGCCTATTTGCTCCTGGCCGTTTCCTCCCGTCGCTGAACGGCGGGCCTCCGGCTCCGCTCTCCGGTTGCAACAGGGCCCGGTCCGCTCGCGCCTCTTTTTCAACAACGCATGATGGCGATTCTGGCGTCGCCCGCCCTTCGTCAGCCAACGCCTCCTCGCACACTTGCACAGGGTTTCCGGATATGGCATCATGCCGACCTTCGGAGTTGGCTTATGGCGAACCTCATGGAATACGTCGGCTGCCTCCATATCTTTCTGGGTCCCTACCGGGGCAACCCCATTGCGCTCTATTTGAACCGGGGTGAAAGCTCCTGCCAGATCGGACCCAAGGCCTATCCCTGGAATGACGTGGTGGGCAAGGGGGAGACACCGAACAAGGCTGCCGCCGACTTCGAAGACAAGTGGAAAACCAAGGGGCTTGCGACGGACATGTACTCAGGCCCTTCCTGGGAGGGTGGGATCAAGCCGGAACGGCCGGCCCCGCCGAAGCCCGCCGCGCCCCCTCCCAAGTCTGCCGCTGCTGCGCCGGCTGCTGGAGCAGGGGCTCCCGTCGCCTCCCCCGCTCCCCCCAATCCGGTCGCGGCACCTACCGCGGCACAGCCCACGGTCCCTTCCGAGCCGACGTCCCCCGCTTCAGACCCCAGCTGACGTTTACTCGCTGACTTTCTCCGCCAGCCGGCTGTGGCGCTTCCCATACAGGAAGTAGACCACCGTGCCGATCACGCTCCAGACCCCGAACCGGATCCAGGTCACCGTCGGCAGGAACGCCATCAGGCCCAGACATGCCGCCATGCCCAGTAGCGGAATCCAGGGCATGAACCGGATGCGGAAGGGCCGATGCTGGTCCGGCTTGGTCCGTCGCAGCACGAGCACCGCCGCGCAGACCAGGGCAAACGCAAAGAGGGTGCCGATGTTGGTCATATCCGCCGCCTCGCCGATCTGGACGAAGGCGGCCATGGCGGCCACGCCGACGCCGGTCAACAGGGTCGCATGGTGGGGGGTGCCGAACCGGGGGTGGACGGCGGAGAGCCAGGGCCCCAGCAGTTGGTCGCGCGACATGGCGAAAAAGACGCGGATCTGCCCGATCATCATCACGAACAGGACGCTCGTAATCCCTGCCAGGGCGCCGGTGGCGACCAGGGCCGCGCCCCAGCGAAAGCCGGCCACGCGCAGGGCTTCCGCGACCGGCGCATGGATGTCGATCTGTTGGTAGGGGAGCATGCCGGTCAGGACGGCCGACACCAGCACATACAGGACGGTGCAGAGGCCGAGCGACGTGATGATCCCGATGGGCAAGTCTTTCTGCGGGTTGTTTGCTTCCTCTGCCGTGGTGGAGACCGCGTCGAAGCCGATGAAGGCGAAGAAGACAATGGCCGCCGCAGAGCCGACCCCCTGAAATCCGTTCGGCATGAACGGGACCCAATTGGACGGGTCTACGGAGGACAAGCCGACGGCAAGGAAGAAGAGGATCACGGCCAGTTTGATGATGACGATGAGGCCGGTGGTCCTGGCGCTTTCTTTCGTCCCCCGCACGAGCAAGGCAGTGACACAGAGCACGATGATCGCCGCCGGCAGATTGATCAGCCCCCCGTCCACGCCGGGCGGATGGGTCGCCCAGGCCGGCAGGTGGAGGCCGAGGGTTTTCAGGACGTTGTTGAAATAGCCGGACCAGCCGATGGCGACCACGACGCAGGCGACGCCATATTCCAGAATGAGATTCCACCCCGTGATCCAGGCCAGGAATTCGCCCAGTGTCGCATAGGAATAAGTATAGGCGCTGCCGGCGACCGGCATCATGGCGGCGAACTCGGCATAGCAGAGGGCGGCGAGCGCGCAGGCCACGCCGGAGAGGATGAAGGAGAGGATGATGCCCGGCCCGGCGCCGGGGCGGTTGGTGTCTCCGACCACGGCCGTGCCGACCAACACGAAAATCCCCGTGCCGATGATGCCCCCGATGCCGAGCGCCGTCAGATCCCAGACCGAGAGGGATTTCTTGAGCCGGTGCTTCGGATGGTTGCTGTCGGCGAGGATCTGCTCGATGGATTTGGTCCGGAAGAGAGAATTAGCCACGGCGGGCGACTTGGAGAAACGCTTCGAACAGGCGGCGTTGCACCGCATAGCGGTCGAAGAGATATTCCGGATGCCACTGGACCCCGAGGAAGAAGGGGTGGCGGCGGCGATCGGCCGCTTCGATGGCTTCGATCACTCCGTCCGGCGCCACGGCGGTTGCCACCAACGTCGGGGCGACGGTCTTGACCGACTGGATGTGCGAACTGTTCACGCGGAGACGCGTCGCGTTCGTGATGCGTCGCAGCAAACTGTCGGGCGCGACGCGCACCGCATGGGCATATTCGGTGGCCGGGCTCTTGGCTCGGTGCGGCCAAGCCTTCGGAAGCTGCGCATCGATGTCCTGTACGAGGCTGCCTCCCAAGGCGACGTTGATCGCCTGCATCCCTCCGCAGATCCCGAACACAGGGAGCGAAGACTTCATGGCTCGACCGACCATGGCTTGTTCGAAGGCATACCGCTGGCGGCTCATGACGCGAAACTTGTAGCGCTGGCGCTCGCTATACAGAGAGGGCGGCAGGTGCTGGCCGCTGCCCGTCAGAAGCAGTCCGTCCATCCCCTCGAACAGTCGGCGCTGCAAGGCCGGATTGTCCGTCAGAGGAAGAATCACCGGCACCCCGCCCAGTTCCTCGATGGCGCGGACGTAGCGGGCGCGCAGGAAATACGTCGGCTCGCGGCCGCCCATGTCCTTCCGGTCGCCGGCATTGAAGTCCGGCGTAACGCCGATCAACGGTTTCATAGCAGGGTGTCGGTCGCCGCTACTTCGTCGGCGCGGCCGGCATCGCGGCGCCGCCGCTCTCCGAAGCCACACCAAGGAACCGCACGGGCCTGTCTCCCTGCAGGTGCTCAGGAGTGATCACGTAGGTTCCATAGACGCTGGTGTGCCAGACCGACTTGGCCGCATCCAGATTCCCGCCGGAGAAGACGTAGGTCAGGCCGCCGGTGACCCCGCCGAGGATCGCGAAGCAGACTTTCGCTGCTCCATAAGGGAGCGTGACTAGCCAACTGGCCGCCTGCAATCCGGCGCCCTGGGCCGATCCGGATGCCGCATCCTCCGTCCCTTGAGCGTGGCCTATTGGAATGACGGCCAGGTGCACGAGCGCCAATACCAGCAGCACCACCAGCCCTTTCATCATGGTTTGCACAGGAGTGCCTCCTTCCCTGACATCCGGCCGGATCCCATCGCATGGGGTGTTCTGCCCGACCGGCCATAGCCGTTGTATTTGTATATAGCAGATTCCAGAGATTATACAAACCCCTCTGGCATAGTCGCAAATCTGAAAGTTGGAAAGTCCGGATACCGACTTGTAGACTTGAGGGACTTTCGGATTTTGAGCCGGCGCCGCTTCCATCATTCTGCTGGGGAAGCCAGATCCAGCTCGGCGAGAATCTGTGTTTTCAGACGGTTTGCCTGCTGTGCTATGGCCTGGTCGAGCTCTCTCGCGAAGGCTTCGGCCGAAACGCGGCCGTTCTCCTGTTGAATCCCTGCGTCGATCGCTAGGTCCAGCTTGAGGGCGCAGAGGCCTTGGATCAGTAGATCCTGTGCTCGGCTCTCGTAGGTTGGCCGCTCCTCGACGGCAATGGAGGCCAGGGTCTTGTGCAGCCAGGGCTCGAAGGCAAGGGCCTCCCTGGCGTGGGCCGCCTGCGCCTCGTTCACTTCGACCGCCACCTGCACCCCGCCCTTCCAGCTCCGTTTCTTGACGTTGAAGACGCAGGCCAGGCGCGACGGATGGGCCTCAACCGGCTCCGGTCCGTAGAAAAGCGTGATGCGGTAGGGCGGTGGTTCGGGAATAGGCTGTGATGGCATGCCGGATGATTCCTTGGTTCCTTATGACACAGGCGAGCAATCCATACAAGACTGTGCCACAGCCAGATGGAACTGTTCACGCTCTCGTGGAACAAGCCCTTCTAGCCCGGGTCTGGGTGTAGCCCGGGACGGGGTAGGCAATGCCCTGCGATTCAGGGTATGATATCCGCTGCTATGGCCGATACCCCAAACTCTCATCATCAGCGCGTGGCGGAGATTCAGCAGGCCCTGCGGGAGATGCCCGGCCTCGACGGCTGGCTCTTCTACGATTTTCGCGGCAGCGATCCTCTGGCGTATCGGGTGCTGCTCCTGGACCCGACCAAGCACGTGACCCGTCGCTGGTTCTATTGGGTGCCGGCGCAAGGCCAGCCGGTCAAGCTGACCCACAAGATCGAGCCCCATGTCCTGGATGAACTGCCCGGCGAGTCGGTGCAGTACATGTCCTGGCAGTCCCTCGGCGCCTGCCTGTCGCGCATCCTGGCCAAGGCCAAGCAAGCGGCCATGCAATATTCCCCGATGAACTTCATTCCCTATGTGTCGCGGGTGGATGCGGGCACGATCGAGCAGATTCGCGGGCATGGGGTGGAGGTCGTGACCTCGGCCGATCTCGTCCAGCGCTTCGAAGCGGTCTGGACAGAAGGCCAATTGACGTCCCACCGGGACGCGGCGGCCAAGCTCCGCCGGATCGTGGACGAAGCCTTCCGACATGTGGGCGAATCGGTCGCAGGACGCAAGGACCTGACCGAATACGGTCTGCAGCAGTTCATCCTGTCCCGTTTCAAGGAGCATGGTTTGGTTACGTCCAGCGCCTCCATCGTCGCGGTGAACGAGCATAGCGCGGACCCCCACTATGGACCGGCTTCGACCGGCTCCGCCGTCATCGCGGAGCATCAACTGGTCTTGATCGACCTCTGGGCCAAGCGGCCAGAACCAGGTTCGGTCTATGCGGACATCACTTGGACCGGCTATGTCGGCCGTGCGGTGCCGATCAAGCAGAACGAGGTGTTTCAGGCGGTGCGCGAGGCCCGCGATGCGGCGCTTGAGTTCGTCAAGACCCGCGTGGCCTCCGGCGATTTTCCCCGCGGATGGGAAGTGGACGAGGTCAGCCGCAACGTCATCCGCAACGCCGGCTACGGAGACAAGTTCCTGCACCGCACCGGCCATTCGATCGGCGAAGAGGTCCACGGCAACGGCGCCAACATCGACAACCTGGAAACCCAGGACAAGCGGCGCCTCCTCCCCCGCACCTGCTTTTCGCTTGAGCCGGGCATCTACCTGCCAGGCCAGTTCGGCATCCGCAGCGAACTGGACGTCGATCTCGCGGACCGCGAGGCGATCGTGTACGGCCTTCCCCTCCAGACGGACATCGTGCCGATCCTGCAATAAGCCGCTCTCAGCAATCAGCTCTCAGCTTGAACATTCCTGGCGGATGGCTGAATGCTGACAGCCAACCGCTGCCTTCCCTTGACACCATCCTGGCCCACCGGATACAGTCTGCAACAGGCGCGCATCGCGCACAAACAAAGGATCGTACGCATGTTCGGCACCCTGGGGATTTCGGAACTCGTTATCATCCTCGTCATCATCCTGATCATCTTCGGCGCCGGCCGGTTGCCGCAGATCGGCGAAGGGATAGGCAAGGCGTTGAAAGGATTTAAGAAAGAAGTCCACGAAGCGCCGCCCCCACTCGATCCGAACGTGCCCAATGCGCCGGCTATCCCTCAGGCGGCGGCTCAACCCTCCGCTCAAGTGGAAGAGGCGCAAGTGGTGCAAGCCCAGGCGATGCCCGGCCAGACAGCCGCGCCGGCTGCCTCCCAACCGACGGCTCCGTACCGGCCAGGCCCTGAATTGACGCCCGGCACCACTGCGTCCCTCATGGCCTCCGCGGCTCCGCAAGCCTATCAGCCGCCCAAACCGAAAGGCGCCCAGGCTGCGATACAGGCTGGCGCGCCGGCTGCTGCCGCCCCTCCTGCCGGGCAAACGATGGAAGAGCGGCAGGCCGGGATGCCGCAGGCCCGCGCGGCCTATCCGCCCGTGCCGGCCGCCTCCACCCAGGGCAAGGCGCCGGTGAAGCGTCCTTCCGCAGTCGTGAACAAGGAGGCCGTGGCCCGGGTGCAAGCCCAGCAAGCTGCGCTCAAGGCCAAGGCCGCGCAAGGCTCGGTTCCCGCCCCTCAGGACATGCAGGGCCTCGGTGAGAGTCTGGGCGATGCCTTGCGGACGTTCCGGCAGGCGGCGGCGGACGTGCGCAATACCATTGATCCGGAGATGCGGACGATCCGCGCCGAGATGGACGCGGCCCAGAAAGAAATGGAGCAATCCATCGCGGCGGCCAAGGAATTGCCGGCCGTCCAGGAAGACCCGCCCAAACCGGCCTGACGACTTCAAGAGCGTATGGCATATGGCTGACGGCCGGATTCGCTCAATCACAGCCTTCCGTTCCGCTGTCAGCTCTCATCCATTCGTGCTTCTCCTTCTGCTCACGGCGCTCGGCGGCTGCGTCCAGTCGCCCGAGCCCAACCATCCTGACCAGGTCGTTACGCGCCTGGTCTCGCTGCTCAAAGATCCCGATCCGGTCGTGCGGCGGACCGCGGCCCTGTCCTTGGGCAAGATTGCCGATCCGGGCGTCGCCGTCGCCTTGCGCGAGGGGTTGTTCGATCCCGATGAAACAGTCCGCCGGTACAGCGCCTGGGCGCTGGGCAACCTGGGCGAGGCGGCGATCGATCCGGCCGGCCTCGTGCTGGTGCAGCAATTAAACGACCCGGCCCCCGCGGTCAAGACGGCGGTGGCGCAGGCGATCGGCAAGATCGGCGCGACGCAGGGAATGGTGGAACTGTTGGGCGAGGCGCTGAATGAAGCGGACCCGGCGACCCGGCGCGCCGTGGTACAGGCCCTGGGGTGGCTGGAATCCCCCTCCGCCTACCAGATGTTGCTGGACGCGTTGACCGACGAGGATGCCGGCGTGCGGCAGGGTTCGGTGGCGGCCTTGGGTGAGTTGGGGGACGCGCATGCGCTGCCGGCGATCCGCCAACGGCTGTTGAAGGATCCGGATGTCGGCGTGCGGAGTGAAGCGGCGTTCCGCCTCGGCAAGCTGGGAGACGATTCGTTGCTGCCGACGCTGCAGTTCATTTCGGCGAAGGATGAAGACGCGAATGTCCGCCGGTGGGCCGCCTGGGCGGTGACGTCCTTGACGGAAGGTTCGAGCAACACCAAAACCTGAGGGATGTCCTCCTTCCCCTGTTCCTCCCCTCTTTCCCCTCGCTCGGATGACTTGGCGCAGCGGAATCCGTAGGAGCTGATCCTGGCGGTTGGTACGTGAGAGTCAAACGGCACGGGGCGCCTCGGCATCGCCGAGGCGCCCCGTGTGTGGTGTCTGGCGCGCACACGCGCCGGCGTTATGCGCTCTTCATTTCCTTGTCTTGCTCGAAGATCCGAATCGGCGGGCACTTGCCGGAGATCACTTCCTCGGTGACGACGATTTCCTTGATCTGCTTTTGCGACGGCACGTCGTACATGACTTC
>SXGT01078371.1_pt1 | contig 17083 bp, 14 predicted proteins | sample 3176221 | NCBI WGS metagenome assembly SXGT01 (sample SAMN11356862, study PRJNA531348) | freshwater metagenome | isolation source: freshwater sample F1-120 | place: China: Fuxian Lake, Yuxi | collected 2017-12-25 | reverse complement strand
CTGCCAGGGTATGCCGCGACGGCGGGACCATCATTGCCGCCGCCGAGTGTTGGGATGGCATCCCCGACCATGGCCAGTACCGCCAACTGCTTGAGCAAGGCGCGACACCTGACGCCATTCTCGACCGCATCACCGCACCCGACTTCCAGATGCCCGACCAGTGGCAGGCCCAGATCCAGGCCCTGATCCAGCGCCGGTGCGATGTTCACCTGCACTCATCGCTTCCCGCCGAGATTGTCAGGCGCACCCATCTGACCCCGTGCCCGGATATCGAGACGACCGTACGTGGCCTGCTTGATCGTGCCGGGCCCGACGCAACCCTGTGCGTCCTCCCCCAAGGTCCCCAGACGATCCCGTATCTGGCGTAGGGCCGGGATGCCTATTTCCCACTGGTGCGGGGCGGAAGCAGGGGATTGGAGCATCTCCCCTCTGCCGTCGCAACAGCGTTGGGGGTAAGGGCCTTCCCTCACCACGAACCAGCGTGCCTCACGTCGTCCCACGGCCTCGCCTGCCTCCCCTCGGGCCGCTACCACGTTGGCGATCCCACGAAGCGAACATCCGGGCCGTACACTTCCCGTAACGTGGGTAAGGCAGTCATCAGCGGGAACATCACCCTCAAGTCGTCTGGCGAGGTCGATGCCATGCGCGCCGCCGGACGCCTGTGCGGTCAGGCCCTGGACGCAGTCAGCAAGGCAATCCGGTCGGGTATCTCCACCTTCGAACTGGATGCGATTGCCGAAGCGGTGATCCGCGACGCCGGTGGTCTCCCCACGTTCAAGGGGTACTTCGGTTTTCCAGCCACCCTCTGCACATCTCTCAACGAGGAAATCGTGCATGGCATTCCCAGCAAGAAGCGCGTCCTGCGTCTCGGTGACGTCATCAAGATCGACTGTGGCGCAACCCTGGATGGATGGATCGGCGACGCCGCCTTCACCGCACAGGTTGGGGGAGCGACCGGCAAGCCGAAGAAACTGATGGACGCCACCGCCGCGGCCCTCGAGGCCGCCATCAAGGCCATGCAACCCGGCGGGTTCCTGGGGGACGTCTGCCACGCGGTCGAGGTCATCGGCAAGGGACAGAAATACGGCATCGTCACCCGCTACTGCGGACACGGCGTGGGGCGCCGTCTGCACGAGGAACCTAGCGTTCCCAATGTCGGCGTTCCCGGAACTGGCGTGCCCCTGGTGACCGGCTTGGTCATCGCCATCGAACCGATGTTCACGCTTGGCCGGGCAGATACGGTGGAACTCAAGGACGGGTGGACCGTCAAGACGCGCGACGGGTCTCTCGCGGCCCACTTCGAACACACCGTTGCGATGACCGATGATGGGCCATCGATCCTGACCCTTCCCTGATACACCCAATCTCCGGTGGGACATTCCCAGACCCACCCCCACAGGAGCGAAAGGGCCTCGCATGTCCGGCGCACCGGAACTCCAGACAATTGACATGGGTGTCTCAATGGAGACCGAGGAAGGTCTGGAGATCATCGATGTCCTCAATGAGGTCAGCGAGGTGCGCGCGATGGCGGGGCATCTCGTCACGTTTGTCGGTGCACTTGTCGGCACCTCCGGACCAATCGGCCACCTCACCACCATCGAGGCCTACCGGTGCAGCGGCGGAGTACTCCTCCATGCGGTCACTGCATCGGGTCCACACTGGGCCGTCGGTGGCACAACCGGGGCCGCAGCGGTCTCGATGATCCAGGATGCCTCGCTGCATCAACCCGTCACCGCCTGGCTTGCCCGCGTCGGTCTCGACTGACCCGCAAGCGGCCAACCCATCCCTCATCGCCTTGCGTGGACGCTGTCGGCGTCTGAGCAAACCGCTTCCTGTTCAGGCGGAATGTCGCCTTGCGAACCAATCTCCAAACGCCGTGCCTGACTGGCCCGATTTCCTGTCGCCGAGTGTTGCCGGAGGTTCACTATCCGGTTACACTCTCACTAGGCGGGACAGTGTTGCGTCTTTCGCAACACTGTGGCGGTAATCGCGGAGTTCGCGACCGCCAAAAGGGTGGTATGAGCGCGGTGCCTACCCCACGCAGTGGGGGCATCCAATCGGTCGAGCGAGCGGTAGCCGTTCTCAAGCTCTTTGGCGAAGCCGAGCCGGAGTTGGGCGTCACCGAACTTGCGCGACGCCTCCAACTGCACAAGAGCACGATTTCCCGCCTCATGGCCACGCTCGAGGCCGGTGGGTTCGTTCAGCAGGATCCCCGGTCAGGCCGTTACCGACTGGGCTTGCAACTCGCAACCCTTGCCGGACGCGCCCTGAACCAGTACGAACTCCGCGATGTTGCCCGGGGTGCCTTGGTCACGCTTGCCCAGGCCACTGGCGAGACGTGCAACCTTGCCGTCCGTGACGGAGACGCCGCCGTCAACATCGATCAGGTCCTTTCGCCCAACCCTGTCAAGCACCTCGGGTGGATCGGTCGCCGCCTGCCCCTTCATTGTTCAGCAGCCGGCAAGCCACTGCTCGCCTTCGCCCTCCACACCGATATCGAACGGGTGCTCAGCGTGCCTCTGGCATCGTATACCCCGCGCACCGTCACGGATCCGTCCGCCATGTGGCGGGAGATCCAGCGCATCCGTGTGGATGGCGTTGCCCTGGCCGTCGAGGAGTTCGAACCCGAACTGACGGCAGCCGGGGCACCCGTTCGCGACTACCGTGGCGAGGTCATCGCCACAGTGTCAGCATCCGGGCCTTCATTTCGCCTCAACTCCGACCGTTTGCTCGAGGTCGCGGCCCATGTACGTGCCACGGCCGACCGCCTTTCGGCAGGTTTGGGGTATCGCGCACCGACAATCCCCGTGATATCGGTGGCACCGTTCGGAGTTCCGGGACACGCCAGTCCGGTCCTTCGTTCTGGAGAGTTGGAGACGACTGGCGCCAACAAGGCACCGGAACGGGCCGGAAATCCCGGCAACGATCACCAGACCCTCCCCGGAAGACGTGCGCCACGAGATGCGCGCGCCATCCGGGCAAACGTGCCACCGGCCGGTCGCATCGCCCGGTTCGAGGGAGATCTTGGAGAGGAACGCAGCAGATGGTAGTTGCTGACCGCACGGTCACTGCACAGACACCGCACGACGGCGAAGTCCCGCCCAGCGAAGTGCGCACTTCGTTGGTCATCCGCGTCGCCGGCGAGGCCGGTGAAGGCATCAAGAAGCCCGGTGAACTGCTCATCCAGGCCGCCGCGCGCGCCGGCTTCGAGGTTCTCACTGACTTCGCTCCCCCTTCGGAAATCAAGGGCGGTGTCAGCTTCTTCCAGATCCGCCTGAGTGCCAGGAAACTGTTCACCCGAGGCGATTCCCCGGATGTTCTCCTCTGCTTCAACCAGGAAGCCTTCGAGGTCAACATCCAGGAACTCGTTCCCAACGGTCTCCTCATCTATGATCCTGAAAGCGTCACCCCGCGCAACACCGAGAAGTACCGGCTCCTCTCCTTCCCCCTTGAGCAGATTGCCTCCAAAGAACTCAAGATGCCGATCGTGAAGAACGTCGTGGCCCTCGGTGGCATGGCGGCCCTCTTCTCACTCGACACCACGATCCTATACGGCCTCATCCGTGAACTTTGGGAACGCAAGGGCGATGCCGTCGTCCAGACCAACTTCAAGGCCCTCGAAGCTGGTCTCAAGTACGTGCAGGAACACGTCAGTTCCGCCGATCTGGAGCGGTTCCACATCATCCCGAACCCACTCCAGCACAACCGCATCGTTGTCGCCGGCAACACTGCCACCGCCCTTGGCGCACTCGCCGGTGGCTGCAACTTCTTTGCCGGCTACCCCATCACCCCGGCATCGGACGTGATGGAGTTCCTTGCGCCGACCCTGCCACAGATCGGTGGCACCCTGATCCAAGCGGAAGACGAGATCGGCGCGATTGGCATGATCATCGGCGCGAGCTTCGCCGGCAAGAAGACCATGACCACCACCTCAGGACCCGGTCTCTCGCTCATGGTCGAGGCCCTCGGCCTCGCCACCATGTCCGAAACTGCGTGCGTCATTGTCAACGCACAGCGCGCAGGCCCATCAACCGGCATGCCAACCCGGCACGAACAGGGTGACCTCTACCTGTGCGCCTTCGGCGGCCACGGCGAAGTGCCACGGGTCGTCCTTGCGGCCACGTCTGTTGAGGATTGCTTCTACCTGGCAGTTGCGTCATTCAACTTCGCCGAGAAGTTCCAGACCCCAGTCATCCTCATGACGGACACCGTCGTCTGTGTTCGCAGCGAGAGCATCGACCAACCCGAACTCGACAAGATCAGTATCGACAACCGCCTGACTTGGCACCCGCCGGTCGATGGCGCCACCCCGTACGACGACACGCCGAAGGGGTACCGTCGCTACGCCCACACCCCAACCGGCGTCTCACCGGTCGCAATCCCGGGCACGCCCGGAGGCCAGTACGTCGGCATGGGTCTCGAACATAACGAGAAGGGTCGCCATCGTCCCGATCCCCGGACCCACACCCAGATGACCGAGAAGCGGTTCCGCAAGATGGAACACGCCGAACTCGAGGCCCCGGAACCCGTCCTGCACGGGAACCAGGATGCCGAGATTGCCATCGTCACCTGGGGTTCAACCGCCGGCGTCGCGATCGAGGCCATCGACATCCTCGCCGAGGAAGGCATCGACGTCTGCCTCGTCGCCCCGCGGATGGTCATGCCCCTGCCCAGGCACCAACTCGAAGCTGCCATGGGCAAGAAGCATGTGATCATTCCCGAGGTCAACTACCGAGGGCAGTTCGCGGACATCGTGCAGGGTGTATTCCCGACCCCTGTCACCCGCGTGAATGTCTACGGCGGACGCCCGATGCTCGTCTGCCATCTGGTCGACGCCATCCGTGACGTCGCCACCGGCAAGCAAGGGCCGGGTAGGGTTGTCCTCAATCCGATCATCGGCAATCTCGACGAACTGGTCACGCCCGATGACCTCATCGCACCCGTTGAACACAACTGACCGCAACCACCAGGAGAACTTCCACAATGACCGTTGACACTCCCGTGCGTGAGCACCAGTTAGACGACTACAAGAGTGATGAGAAGCCTACGTGGTGCCCGGGTTGCGGCGACTTCGGCGTCCTGAACGCCGTCTACCGCGCCCTGCGCACCAAGAACTTCGAACCCCACGAAGTCGTGGCCGTCTCCGGCATCGGCTGTTCATCACGCATCCCCTACTTCATCTCGACGTATGGGTTCCACAGCGTGCACGGTCGCGCAACTCCAGTTGCCACCGGCGTCCGAGTTGCCCGCCCCGACCTCAAGACCCTCGTCTTCTCCGGTGACGGTGATGCCTTCGCCATCGGCGCGGGGCACCTTGTCCATGCGATGCGTCGCAATCTGGACCTCACCTACGTCGTCATGGACAACGCCGTCTACGGGTTGACCAAGGGGCAGACATCGCCAACCAGTGGCGCCGGCTTCCATACCGCCACGACGCCGGCGGGCAACCCCGAACAGGCGCTCAACCCGATGACCCTCGCCATCACCTGCGGCGCGACCTTCGTTGCTCGAGGGTTCTCCGCCGAACCGGCAAAACTCGCCGACCTGATCCTCGCGGGCATCAATCACAAGGGATTCAGCTTCATCGACGTCTACAGCCCATGCCCGACCTTCAACAAGGTCAACACCTTCAAGACCTACAAGGATGAGGTTGCCTGGCTCCCTGACACGCACAGCAGCAGTGATGTGGCCAGTGCGCTTGCCTATGCCACCTCAGACGACCACAAGTACCTCGGCATCTTCCTCGAACGCGAGGCACCGACCTTCGAGGACTTGGTCGCGGCCAATCACTCCGGTACCGAGGCCGATCGTCCGGCCCTCCTCACCAAGATGTTCAAGCGCTACAGCTGACCCTCGGTCCCGCACTTACCCCTCCCTCTCCCGTCGCAGCTGGAGCCACGTGCTGACAGGGAGGGGTAGTGGGTGGGGGCCAGTCACCACCTCCGCTCGACCGTGTTTCTGTTGGCGTGGGTTCGGCTCTGGTTCACGGGCATCGCTCGCACGGTCCTTGTCAGTCCCGAAGAGCGCCATCAACGCCGCATCATTCCCATGAATGCGCCGGCTTGGGTGAACCATGACGAGGGATGCGTGACTGGGTCTGGGGTTCTGACCAAAGCGGTACAGGCGGTCAGGGATGCCCGCGGACCAAAGAGCCAGGCGCTCGTGGCCTCTCCACGATGATCCGGATGGTTTCGGGTCAAGGCCGAAGCCCGTCGCAACGAGGGCCATGCGCTGGGGGGTGCGGGGGGCCGGACCCCTCAGGAAACGGAGGTGCGACCGTTCAACTAGGTGCCGCGCCAGTTCCCGTGACCGTTTCACGGACGTCACCATGGTCAAGCCGGTAGCACCGACCCCGCATCCCACCGGCAATGCCGTCCCAGGGCAAGACCCGACCGTACCGGCCGAAAAGGTTCAGGATTGGCGCGTCGCATCCGGTTGGCATGTTGCCGGGACCTCGCGCATGGGATCCACCCGGCAGGTCAACGAGGACCAGTTGCTTGTCGTGCCCCCGCGTGGCACCCGCCCTTGGCTTATGGCGGTCGCCGACGGCGTCGGTGGTGAGGCCGCCGGCGAGGTTGCATCGGCCGCTGCGATGCACGCTCTTCAGGCGACGTGGATATCGACGTACGCCGAACCACTTGGCACGGCCCCACCAGATCATGCGGTCAGGGACGCACTGCTCACCGCATGTACCGCCGCCGACGAAGCAGTGGCGATCATCCAGCGCGATCCTGCGACCCGTGGCGCCGCGACCACCCTCACGGCCCTCGCGATCAGCCATGGCATCGCCACCTTTGTGCATGCCGGGGACAGTGCGATCTGGACCGTCGACACGAATGCCGGCGACGGATCCGGCAAGGTTGTGCAACTCACCACACCGCACACGTGGGTCGCATCCGAGATCGCGACCCGAAAAAACCTCGGCGCCCCGCTTCCGACCCAGTCGGAGATTGACAAGCATCCCTTCCGAAACGCCATCACCCGGTACCTGGGCATGCCACAGGGTTGCGAGTTCGAAGTCAGCGATCTTGCAGTTCCACCTGGAACGTCGATAATCCTTGGCACTGACGGCCTGTCGAATGTCATCCCGCTTCCAGAAATCGCCGCCACATTTGCCTCGCATGAGACCCCGCTCGCCATCGCAACCGCCCTGATCGGCGTGGTTGGCGCCCGCAAGGGCGGTGATGACGCCACATTGATTGTGCTTGTCCCGACACCAGAGGCACTGGGAGATCAGGATGATCCATTCGGGTTGAGATCACCGGAACGCCTCCAGAACAGGCGGACGCGCATGGGTCGCCGGGTCGCCAACGGTGTGGCCATCGCGACCCTGGCAGTCGGACTGGGTGCCGGGGGTGCCGGTGTCTGGCCCGCGATCACCCGCTACCTGACAAACCTGCGTGGACCGGAAGGTGCCGACCCCACCGATGCAGCCCGCAATTACATTGCCCAATGGATGACCGGGGACTACGAGACCCTCTGGTTGCGCCTCGCCGGGTCCGCTCGGAAGCAAGTCATTCGTGACGAGTTCGTCCGACGCCATCGTGACTTCATGGCCGAACTCGGCGCCATCGCCATCACCGGCGCCCCTGTCCCGACCCAGAAAGCCACCGTATCCGGCATGAACGCCTCGGTGGCGGCCGAGATCACGTACTCGACAACCCGCTTCGGTGACCTGCGCCAGCGCGTGAACCTGCCGTTTGCCTGGGAAGACCAGGCGTGGCGACTTCAGTGGATCCCGTCGGTCCTCATGCCCGACCTCACCTCCGGGCGTCGAATCCAGGTGCAGTCAGACCCTCCGGTTCGCGGAAGCATCGTCGATCGCAACGGTCGCCCGATGGCAAGCCTTCCGTCACCGGCATCCGCACCCACGGCAGCCACCCCAACCGTCGCGTCACGAACCACACCCCTCGCAACCGCGACGACGGCCGAGACACCCACGTCCCAGGTTCGCACTCGTATCTATCCTGCAGGCGAGACTGCCGGCCCACTGATCGGATACACCGCCCAGGCAACGACCGAGGAACTGCTGACCCTTGCACCCAAAGGTTTCATCCCCGGTGACCGGATTGGCCGGTCTGGACTGGAACGCCTCGCCGAAACCCACCTCTCCGGGGCACGGGGCAGTCGCCTCAATGTCCTCGAACCGAATGGCCAGATTGCGACCACCCTCGCCACCACGCCACCACGGCACGGCGGAGTGGTCACCACCACCATCGACCTGAACCTCCAGACCGTCGCCGAGGATGCCTTGGGTGCCCGGTCCGGCAGCGTCGTGGTCGTTGATCTGCCATCGGGTGCCATCCGTGCCCTCGCGACCTGGCCACGATACGATCCCTCCGCCTTCGAAACCGGCGAAGGAGTGGCAGCCCTCCTGACAGACACCCGCTTGCCCCTCCTGAACCGCCCGGTGCAGGGCCTCTACCCCGCCGGTTCCATCTTCAAGGTCGTCACCATGGCCGCCGCGCTTGAGCATGGTGTCGCGACGCCCGGTTCCGAGTTCACCTGCACCGGCACGTGGACCGGTCTGCCCGGCGTCTCGCAACGCTGCTGGCTCGCAACCGGCCACGGCACAATCACGCTCGCAAACGGTCTCACGCAATCGTGCAACAGCGTCTTCTACGAACTCGGCAAGCGTCTCCAGGAGATTGGCGCGTCGCCGTTGCCAGACGTTGCACGCGCCGTCGGTCTCGGCGGCACAAGCCGTCTGATGAGTGACGATGAGCCAAGCGGCCTTGTCCCGGATCCTGCGTGGAAGCGGGCGTCGCTGTCGCAACCATGGACGCCGGGCGACACCGTAAACCTCGCCATTGGTCAAGGGCAGCTCCTTGTCACCCCGCTGCAGATGGCGTTGGTCTACGCAATGATCGCGACCGGCAAGCCGGTCATGCCCACCATCCTGGCCGCAACCAGCCTTCCCGGAGGCAATGTCGAACAGGCATTGCCATCGCCCACACCGGGCGCATCGCGGAAGGCATGGGGGGCATCAATCCTCGCCCCGATGCGATCGGCCCTGCGCGACGTGGTCGGTGCCCGTGAAGGAACCGCCTCCGCAATCTTCGCCGGTTCACCACTCGCCCGCATCGTCTCGGGCAAGACCGGCACCGCCGAGACCCAACCAGGCAAGCCAACTCACGCCTGGTTCGCCGGATACGGACCTCCCGATAGCGTGGCGATCGTGACAATGGTCGAGTACGGCGGAGAGGGTTCACGGGTAGCTACCCCGATTGCTCGCAAGGTTCTCGAAGCGGTCCTCGGGTGACCAAGCTACTTGAACCCCAACCTGTCACCACTCATCGAGCTATGCTTCACGTGGCCCAAGCTCGCCCCGCCTGACCCATCTGCGCTTGGTTTGCCCCTAACAACGTTGAACCGTATCGTCTGCCGGCACGGCCGGTTCGCCGTGGGAGGTTTTGCGTGGCGATGCGATGGTGGCAATGGCATGCCGTGCCGGTGATCCTGTCCTTGGCAACGCTGTCGTGCAGTGCCCCCTCAACCCCGGCGTCACCGGCCGGGACACCGGTTCCCACCACCCCACCGGTGCAATCGACCGTTCCCGCCCGCCCCACAAGCGCGGTCGCTGTTGCCGTCGCTGACTCCACCCAGAAACCCGCGACTGGCGCGCCAGTTCGCCCGACGGCAGCCGACACAACGTTCAAGGGCGGTCCGTTGCCTACCGCGCGCGCCGGCGCCTTCGGTGAACCAACCGCCGTCCCGGTACCGACCCGTGTCGCCGGGACCACAAGGATCCCCCTCAAGGAGGTGGTCGTCGGCATGTGGTGTACGAATGCGGAACAGTCCATCAGCGGGTCGACGATGCAGTGCCTCGCCCTGACCACCGAAGGGATCTTCAGTCTCGGCGTAGTCATCGACGGCAATGTCTACAGCCAATCGGTCGTCAGTGGCACGTTCACTGCATCGGATACCGAAGTTACCCTGCGGACAACCCAGCGCCCCACGGAATCGATGCGCTACGACGGATCCGGGGAAGAACCCGCACTGTTCGACCGGTCCGGGCGGTTCGCCTTCCACCCGTACGGACGCCTGCCGGTCAAGGATCCCTAGGTCACGGGCAAGGCCAAGTGGCAGGGTTCAAATCGGCACCTGTCCGAAAAACAGGAAGAGACGCCCCACGAGTTCACCAGCCAGGATTGCGCCAAGCGCGATGTAAAGGAGACCGGTCGCCGACATCATGGACCGCACCCGTGCGGTCAGGTGCACCGGGACACTGAGTGCGAGCGGGAAGACCAACCCGACACCCACTCGCACCCAGAAGAACCATGACTCCATGACCGCCGGCGCGATCATCGTGGCAAGCAGCACGGCATAGGCACCCTGCCCAACCACCACCGCGGCCATCGCCTGGTTGAGACGCACCAGAGGACGAGGCGCCAATCGAGGCGTATTCAGGTACCAGTGACCAAGCATCATCCCGTTCCACGATGTGCCGAGCGCAAGCGCACCACCCACAATGCTCACTGCGGTGTAGGCCGTCGACACCGTGGCAGGCGCATACGCCATCGATGTCACGGCAAGCGAGAGCAGTCCCACGGCGCCACCCACCGCACCTATCCGGGTCGCTACCAGACGCTGACGGACATACAACGCCAATACGAGGCACACCATGAGCACGGTGAATGCAATCCATGCAGACACTTCGAGGTCAATCCACGGACCATCGGGTGCCACCGAAACCATCTGCGACGCCGGGAGGATCACCCGCAGCCAAGCGCCCGCACCACCGAAGAGGATGAAGAACAACCCATTCAGTTGCAGGTAACCGGGACTGACATCTGGTTCCAGCCAATCCAGAAATGCCTGGACGATTGCGCCCCCCGCGGCGATCTGGACGAGGAAGATGAAGAGACCAAGAGGAACGCCCTGCACCTTGCCAGCGTACCACGAAATGATGCCCCTCTCCCGCTATCCGCATGGAGAGGCTTGTGCATTGCGTACAAACCGCCACACCCGCTTTCGTGTGGTGTGTACGGTCACGAACTGCCATTCAGGTCGGTAGCATCCTACGCAAGCCGGATTTCTGGTCACCCGTGGTGATCTGCCGGTGCCGGTCTCTGCGAACACAACCCGCCTGGCCGACCTGAGAGAGGAGAAACGACCCAATGTCCGTCGTTGAGGAAGTCGCATCGCCATTGCCCGCGGCGCGCACCTGTCCCGACCCAACACCACAGGGGGTGGTGAACTGGGCACGCTCCAACGGCCTAGTCATGGTAGACCTCAAGTTCATCGACCTGCCCGGTCAATGGCAACACTTCACCGTGCCGATCAACGAACTCACGGCCGGGGTCTTCAAGAACGGACTCGGTTTCGATGGCTCGTCGATCCGAGGTTGGCAGAAGATCAACGAGTCGGACATGCTCGTAATCCCCGACCCGACCACCGCGGTCATTGACCCGGTCTACAAGGTCCCCACGCTCAGTCTTGTCTGCGACATCGTCGACCCAGTGACCAAGCAGTCGTACAGCCGTGACCCGCGCTATGTCGGGCGCAAGGCCGAGGCATTCCTGCGCTCGTCCGGTCTCGCTGACACCGCCTATTTCGGGCCGGAATGCGAGTTCTATCTCTTCAACGACGTGCGCTTCCATCAGGACATGCGCAGCGGCTACTACGTCCTCGACTCCGAGGAAGGGATCTGGAACAGCGGACAGGGTGGAGTGACCCCCGCAACCAGTCCGGCCGGACGCAACCTCGCCTATCGCCCGCGCAGCAAGGAAGGCTACTTCCCGGTTGCACCAACCGATCGCCTGCAGGATATCCGCTCACACATGGTCCTGAAGATGATCGAGTGCGGCATCACCATCGAGGCGCAGCATCACGAAGTCGCCACTGGTGGCCAGTGTGAAATCGACATGCGGTTCGACACCCTCGTCAAGATGGCTGACAACGTCATGATGTACAAGTACATCATCAAGAACGTTGCCTTCGAGAGCGGGTACGCCGCGACCTTCATGCCCAAGCCCCTCTACGGAGACAACGGGTCAGGCATGCACACCCACCAGTCGCTCTGGACCGACGGCAAACCACTCTTCTATGACGCGAACGCAGAGTACGCGCAGATGAGCGACATGATGCGGTGGTACATCGGCGGATTGCTCAAGCATTGCCCGTCGCTCCTCGCCTTCGCGGCCCCGTCGACCAACAGCTATCGTCGCCTGGTTCCGGGTTACGAGGCACCCATAAATCTCGTCTATTCCGCCCGAAACCGGTCGGCTTGCATCCGTATCCCGATGCTTTCAGACAGCCCGGCCGCGCGTCGCCTCGAGTTCCGCATTCCGGATCCGACGTGCAACCCGTACCTGTCCTTCGCCGCCTGCCTCATGGCCGGCATCGACGGCATCATGAACAAGATCGAGCCGCCTCCGCCGGTCGACAAGGACATCTACGACCTTGAACCCGAGGAAGCTGCAATGATCCAGTCCGCACCAGGCAGTCTGGGCGAAGTTCTGGACGCACTCGAACATGACCATGACTACCTCCTCCGTGGAGGGGTCTTCACCAAGGACCTGATCGACCACTGGATCGAGTACAAGCGCACCCGTGAACTCGAACAAGTTGCCCTGCGTCCGCACCCGTACGAGTTCCACCTCTACTTCGACTGTTAGTCAGCATCCCGAGTTGATCGGGCACCGATCTGGACTTCCCCGGCCTTTCACATGGCCGGGGAAGTCTGCACATCCTCGCGTGACTGGCCGGATTGTCAAAAACGGCATGATCACGCCCGCTCGCACCGTCACCGCCAACGCCCGTGGCCGGAGTGAAGCATGGCAACCGTCTCGCTTACCCACTCGGGTGGCCTCGAAGCGCTTCTCGCCAGTCTCGGACCGGCGGATACCCTGATGGATTTTGCGCAGCGTCACCTTTCACCGATTGACACGTACGACCGCCAACGTGGCACAGCCCTCATGGCCACCCTTGAGGCATTCCTCGACGCGGGCGCAAGTCTCGAGGCAACGGCATTGCGCCTCGGCACCCACCGGAACACCGTGCGCTACCGCCTGCGATGCATCGCTGGTCTGATTGATCGCGACATCCACGACCCGCGTGTGGCCCTGGAACTGCATCTGGCCCTGCGCATTCGTCAGTCACGGCCCCCGGCATCCCTTGACGCCGTTCCCTAGGCGCGTCCGCGCGTCCGCACCCGAGGGTCGGGTAGCATACGTTCACCGATGCGTTTACAGGAAATACTGTCGGCAGTGCCCGGCCTCGAGAAACGCTTCGTCCATTACCTCGAGTCGCAGGGCTATATCAAGCCGGTCAAAATCCAGAAAGTCAGGATCGCCCGTCGCGATTACTCCACGACCGACCTCGAACGCGTACGCGCCATCTGGCTTTACTACCAGCGTGGCATCTCGATCGCCAGAGCCTACGAACTCGTTGCACTTGACCGGGGGACGGGTGCCTACGTCTTCCTGCCGGTCCCCATCCGTGGGTGGCAAGCCGCTCTCGATCACCTCCACCGAAGTGACCAAGTGCAGGAAGCGGGTGTGATCTACGGTGAGAGCGCCGATGTCATCGTCAGGATGCGAACCGCGCATGACTCGGATGTCCACGCCGTCCTTGACCGACTGTTCGAGGAACGCCTGATCGCCGGACTACCGCGCGTCTACCGGTACGGACAGACCACGGCCGGGTTCGGTGGGCCCGAACCACTTCGCATCGCGGGAGAACGCATGAAAGCCTGGATCCTGATCAAGGTGCCCGCCAAGCAGATCGGCACCCTTGTCGATCAACTCCGGACCTTCCCGGGGATCGTTGAGGCGTCAGGCATCTACGGTGAGACTGACGTCATTGCCAAGGTGGATGTCCCGAACCCCGACGCTCTGGACGACCTGGTGACGAACCACATCCAGAACATCTCGGTTGTGGAATCGACCCGAACCTTCATCGGGATCGGACGAATGTACTGGGAACGCGACGAAACCACCCCCACCACCTGACGCCACTCGGATACCGGGGAGGGCTAGTCGTCCTCGTCGGGTTCCACGTCGGTCATGAAGTCGAGTACCGCGTCACGCAGGGTCGCCTCGTCGACAAACCCGTCATTAGTCACCTGATAGAGGCGCACCAACGCAACGAGACCCGAAAGTGACAGGTGGTCACGTTCTTCATCGCTCTCCGCAGTCAGCGCCGTCGCGATCTCGTTCGCAACATAGGCAAGTGGGTCGGATGCGAAGTCGATATCGACCTCATCTTCGAGGGTCCCATCCACGCCGAGGAGGCGGCACGCTTCATCGCTCAGTGCGAGCCGTACGATCGTCGCAACCGAGCGTTCCACCTGCTCGTCACCCATCGATTCGTCGTCATCGATGTCAATCCGCGATGTGTACTTTCCCGTCATGCCCATACTCTTCCGGCAACGTCATCGCCCGGATGAACTTGCCTTCCCCATTGTGCCAGTACCGAACGTCCTAGCGGACTATCCACCCAGGAGACCCCACCGGCGGATCGCACGGGCAATCCGGACCGGAAGGAACCGGTGCAGGCGGGCAAGCTCGCCCTCAAGCGCCGCGATGCGTGCATCCTTCACCTGCACCACGTCGGCAAGGCGCTCGTCCCGTTCGGCGACCGATCGTCCAAGCGACTCCGCACGTAATTGCCACGATCGCAGCGTACTTGCCTGGGTGATCGCCCATGCCGGCAACCACTCCTCCATCACACTCCGCAGGCCTTCCCCAGGGAGGTCACCCGGCCTCGCCGGTGCCCCCAATCCCTCCTCGATGCCTACCACGTAGGCGTACCGCAGGAGGGACACGTAGAACTGTTCCCGCAAACCGACGTCGGCGATCGCATCAAGACCCATCGCCTCGAAGAGCTCCGGGTGCCTCGCGACAACTTCCACCGCGGCGCGTCCGGCCCGCCGTTGCCGCTCGAGAAACGATCGCAATTCAAGCGGGTGGTCACGCAACACAACGGAATCGGCACGGTAGACAATCCGGCCGCCCCGCTTCGTCAACCGATACGCAAACTCGGTGTCCTCACCCGCGGCGAACGCCGGCAGCGTGGTGTCAAAGCCGCCAAGATCATCAAATGCCTGCCTGCCGATCGAGGCACACGCCGTGTAGAACCGACTGAACGGAACGTGCTCGGGATCGGTGATCGAGTCGTAGTCGAACTGAGCCCCGCGCATCGCCACTTCCATGAGCGGGCTGACACGCGTGGCCGGATCCCAGACAGCCTGTCCCATCACCGCAAGCACTTCGTCTGCTGGCGAGGTACGGTGGACCCCCAGATGGATCTCGAGGCATCCGGGTGTCAGAACGCAGTCATCATCAAGGAAGACCAGCACGTCTGCCCCGGATGCCGATGCCCCCGCGTTCCGTGCGGCCGCCGGTCCCCGATTGGACTGCCTGAGGATGCGGACTGTCCGGCCCGTCGGATCGGCCCCGCGCGCCACGGCCTCAACGCCCGCCGCATCCGAGGACCCATCATCGACGACAATCACCTCGATCACGAGCGCACCGTGGGCCTGCAACACCCCATGCAGTGCACGGGCAAGCCGATCAGGCCGATTGAACGTCGGGATCACGATCGAGATGTCTGCGAGACCAGTCATGGTGGTCACACCCATCCCGCCACCGTCCCGGGTTCATCGCCCTGGTCATCGCCTTCGGCACCGGCGCGGATATCCCCAGTCCGACCCATCCAGCTACCCCGAACCCCTCGCGCCTGGTCGGCTAACGCACGCAGTTCCAGCCACCGTGCGATTGCACCTGGTCCCGGTCCTGCGCCCTCCCAAGTGAACCGCCAGTCATGAAGGAGCGCCCGCGCGCGCGCCACGACCACGGTCGGCGGGGCTTCATCCAGAGCCATGCCGAATGTTGGCCACACCCGGTTGAGATCTTCCGACGACGCGGGCCCACCAGGATCAAAGGCCCGACGCGCCACTAGCAGGGCCTCCACCGCCAGTCGTCGCCCCTTCTCGGCGTCACCCATGTCCAAGGCCCGTTCGGCACCAGCCAGCAAGCCAAAAGCCTCGAACTCCGGAATTGACGCCGCAGACCATGTCGGCAACACCCGCACCACGGAGACATCACCCCAGACGCACACGGCGTCGTGATGAAACAACACTGTCCGGGTGTTCGTGGGCAACCACCCAAGAGCATCACTGGGAACCACGTCCAAACGGCATCGCATGCCAACGGCAACGTTGAGGCGTACCGACCAATCACGCCGGACTTCAGGAGGGTGTTCCTCGCGGGTGACCGCAACGAACAATGCTTCCCCCTTCGGCGTGCCCTCACGTCCCGAAGCGACGATTGCGATCAGGTCGGGCACGAGTGACGGCAGGACCTCCCGGGCGGTCTTCCATGTCTCCGGCCACCAATCCAGCACCACCGGGCCGGACATTGGCACCTCCAAGCCAGGCAAGCCAGGCAATCCCGTCTCCCAACCCTCATCCGCAGCAACCAGCGCCCGTCCGCCCTCCAGATGTGTCCACCATGCCCGAGACAGGCTATCCAGCCAGACGCCAAGGTCGGTCGAAGCCCGTGCAACCGCGATCGCATGGTCACCCTGGTGCACGTCCGTACCTAAGTCGCCCGCCCCGCCGGTACCCGTCCACCAGTCAATCGCCACCATGTCACGGTGCAGGTTCGCCCGCACTGACGCCCCCATCGGACGGCAATCCTCGCATGCACGCCGAACGGCATCTGCCCATGCGCGCGCGGCGCGGGACCACCGGACGGTTGCGCCGGTTTCCCCCGCAGCACTTGCACGGACCGCGCCGTAGGCAAAATCCGCCGCTACGAAGGCAACTGCCCCAAGCAGGCTGATGTACGCCCTATCGGCCTGACCGGATCCCATGTCCGTGACCATCGCCCGGCGGAACCGACCGAACACATCCGCCCGCCTTGCCACCAGACCCTCGCCACTCGCGAACGACCCGGCACGTTCCGCCCGTGGACGCAACCATCCCCACCATGTCCGGAGAACCGTTCGCGAAGTGTCCTGTCGAAAATGCCGTGCCCGCGCATGCGGCTCGTACCGGCAGGTGTAGCCGATACTGGCGAGGCACCGACCAACAACCTCGGTGACTAGTCCGTCAAGATCATCCCGGTAGCCTCCG
>SXGT01427984.1_pt1 | contig 17086 bp, 16 predicted proteins | sample 3176221 | NCBI WGS metagenome assembly SXGT01 (sample SAMN11356862, study PRJNA531348) | freshwater metagenome | isolation source: freshwater sample F1-120 | place: China: Fuxian Lake, Yuxi | collected 2017-12-25 | reverse complement strand
GTTGTTCTGGCTGTCGCTGATCCCATTCGTCACCAGCTGGATGGGGCAGACTCACTTTGCTGGCTTGCCGGTGCTCATGTATGGCGTCGTCCTGCTGATGGCTGCCATCGCCTATTACATCCTGACGCGCGTGCTGGTCGCACTCCATGGCAGCGATTCATCCCTGGCGATGGCGATGGGCCGCGACGTCAAAGGCAAGGCGTCGGTACTATTCTATGTGACAGGCATTATGCTGGGCCTGTGGGATCCCCGTAGCGCATGCGTTCTCTACGTGATCGTTGCGGTAATGTGGCTGGCGCCGGATCGGCGCATCGAAGCGGCACTCAAGGGATCATCCGAAACGAAGTGAGCAGAGCGTTGACTTTCTTCGTGCCACACCCCACAATCGGGTGGCCCTGAAAACTCGATGAAACCAAGCGGAGTGAATCCCATGCGTCTCCTCGTCATGCTGCTGGTTGCGATTATCGGCGTGTCAGAACTCCGGTCCCAAGAAAAAATCCAAATCCTCTCCCCTGACCAGGAGCCGCGCAAGATGCTCCACAAGTTCCTGCTCGCGGAGGCGCAGAAACACTTCGACGCACGCCGAGAAACGGTCGCGGCGCTGAAGACGCCAGAGGAAATCCAAAAACGGCAAGCCGAACTCAAGGCAAAGTTCCTGGCAGCAATCGGCGCGTTCCCCAAGAAGACGCCGCTCAACGCTCAGGTCGCCGGCACGCTGAAAGGGGACGGCTTTCGCGTCGAGAAGGTCATCTTCGAAAGCCGACCCAATCATCACGTTACCGCGAATTTCTACATCCCGGACGGCAAGGGCCCGTTCCCTGGCGTCCTCGTTCCGTGCGGCCATAGCACCAACGGTAAAGCGGCGGAGGCGTATCAGCGTGTCTGCATCCTGATGGCCAGGAACGGACTCGCCGTGCTCTGCTATGACCCCATTGGCCAGGGGGAACGCATTCAACTGCTGGCTGAGAACAAGAAGCCCGCCATCCCCGGCAGCACCAGCGAGCATACCATGGTCGGCGTCGGCGCGATGCTCGTCGGGCAAGCCACGGCAGGCTATCGCATCTGGGACGGCATACGAAGTATTGACTATCTCGTTTCACGCTCGGAAGTCGATCCCAAGAAAATCGGCTGCACGGGCAACTCCGGGGGCGGAACCTTGACCGCCTACCTGATGGTCCTCGACGAACGCATAGTTTGTGCCGCCCCGTCCTGCTACATCACCTCGCTCGAACGCCTCTTCGCCACTATCGGGCCGCAGGATGCCGAGCAGAACATTCCGGGCCAGGTCGCCTTCGGCATGGAACACTCCGACTATTTGACCATGCGGGCTCCACGTCCTACCCTGGTGGGCGTTGCTTCGCAAGATTTCTTCGACAGGCAGGGCGCTCATACAAGCTTCCGAGAAGCCAAGGAGATCTTTGGCAAACTGGGCCATGCCGAACGCGTGTCGCTCTTCGAGTTCGATGACAAGCACGGCTTCTCGAAGCCGCGCCGCGAGGCTGCCATGCAATGGATGCGCCGCTGGCTTCTGAGCAAGGACGACATGCTGGGCGAAGGGAAATTCCCCGTTTTCACCGATGAAGAGCTGCAATGCACCCGCTCTGGACAGGTGCTCGCCGATTTCAAAGGGGTGTCGGCGTTTGGCGTGAGTGCCCTGGAGGGCAAGAAGTATGAGGCCGAGCGTGCAAAGTTTCCGCAGCTCAGCGAGAAAAATCGACAAGCAGAAATCCGCAGGCTCCTCGGCTTGCCGACCGAAATCCCGAAGGCGAAGTTGATCAGCCAGAAGATTCATTATCTCGAAGACCGCCTGAGCACTCACAAGGTGGTTTATGAAACGGAAAAGGGGATCCTGCTCCCCGGCCTGCGCTTCAAGCACATTGCCCCGAAAGGGCCTGCCATTCTTTACGTTCCCGAGGCAGGCTTCCCCGCGAACGGCAAGCTTCCGGGCTGGCTGGTCAGGAAATACGATCGAGACCATCAGGAGATCTGGATATTCGACCTGCGAGGCCTCGGTGAAACCGCGCCCGGCATCGCCAAGAAGCCCAGCTTTTTTGGCGTCGACCAGAAAGAAACCTGGCTGTCGCTGCACCTGAACCGCCCTCTGCTCGGCCAGCGCGTGCTCGACATTTTGTCCTTGATAAAAATGACGGGCAGCGACCATGTGCACCTGATCGGCGACGGCGTCACCGGTCCGATCGTGTTACACGCAGCGGCATTGGACAACCGAATTCGCGAAATCATGCTGGATGGCGAGGTCCGTCCCTGGATGACCGTCGTACAGCGGCCAATCACGTACAACCAACTCTCCAACGTCGTTCCCGGCGTTCTCAAGACCTACGATCTTCCGGAATTGCAAAAGACGCTTGCGCCACGCAAGGTCATTACCCACGAGATTCTGAACTGATCGAAAGGGGCGAGCCGAGCGGCGTAAGCCGCCGGGTGAGGGCCAGGTCACCGGCTTGCCCATCCGCGGCTTACGCCGCTCGGCTCGCCGTGTAGAATGAAACCATGTCCCTTTCGGCTTCGCAAAAATGGCGTGCCTTGCTGATGCATCGCTGCCCGCAATGCGGCGAGGGCAAGATCTACGCCCGCGGCATGAAAATGAGCACACGCTGCCCCGTGTGCGGCTTGCTCTTCGACCGCGAACCGGGGTATTTCCTCGGCGCCATGTACGTCAGCTACGGGACCGCCAGCATTTCCTTGATGCTCGGACTTCTCATCGCTCACTGGCTATTCCCCGATATCGACCTCGGCTGGCTCGTGCTGCTATGTGCGGCCCTCTTCCTGCCATTCGTGCCGATGGTGACGCGCTATTCGCGGGTGGTCTGGATTTTCTTTGACCGCTGGGCGTGGCCGTCGCCGCCGGGGGAATCGGACTGATCGAGGATCATTTCGAACGCCAAAAAGACATTGCGATGTGCATGATGCCCCAGTACGGGAACCATGTCTTCGAGACGAGATCGCACACGAGCCCCGTTCGCTGCCAGAGGTGTGTTCTCAAGGCAAAAAACAACAGCGTGAGAGCCGTCACTGCCAGATGCAGGGTCAGGAATCCTGTCGGCGAGTTGCGCAGCCACGACCACAGGCCCGCGGCGTCGGCATGGCGTTCGCCCAGTTTGCGATGCGTGCAAACGAGCCAGGTCATGCCGTGAATGAGTATCACCAGGTTCGCGCCGATCGAGCCGAATAGCGACCCGATAAACAAGATGGCGATGAGCCCTGCGTACACCAGGAGTAAGGGTTGATGGAGCCGAATCGATTCGCGTACAGAACCGTAGCCGGACCGTGCGTGCCTGACGGTATTGACGGCAGCGAAGGCGGACGCCGCGCCCAGAAGTAGCAAGCTGCCGTAGAGCCAGGGCGCGGGGATATGCTGCAACATGGCCGACCGATCGAGCAGGTGTCCGCGCAGCACCTGCGAGCTTGCCAGCATCGTAATGAACATTAGGGAGATGCTGACGCACAGCGAGCGGAGAAAACCATCCGCCTCGGGTGTTGGGCAAGGCGCCTCGCCGGAGGAGCGAAAGAGATAGGCTTCGTCAAACGCTTCGTGGATGAAGAAGAAACTGTAGAACGCCAGCAGGAGGAGCGGATTCCTGTCCGCTCCGCCCCAGGCGAAAAGCCAGCAAAAAGCGACGCCGAAGAGTGTCCAGAACGTCAACCTGCCAAGTGCGGCCCGATTGCGCAGGCGCGGCGACGTGAAGAGAAAGAGCCAGCCGATGGAAAAGTGAGCCAGGCCAATGGCCCGCGTCATCGTGTCGGACGGGTTTTCAACAAAGCGCCGTTCGCTCTGCAAGAGGAGCGTCTCGACGGCGTAGAGCGCGCAGCCAACGCCGATTGCCAGGGCGACGCAGCCGCACGCCAGTTGAAACTGCCGCCAGGTCGTACTCGTGCCCAGATTGCTGCGTTCGATCGCGATCGACATTCCGTTGTCTCGCTTCCCACCGGACGGGCCTGAAATCCTGGCCCAGAGCGGAAACATACCAGGAACCGTCCCGGCCTGGGAATAGGTGTTTTTCGCCAGGTGCGCCTGTCGAATTCAACGCAGGGAATACTTCGAACGCTCCGCTCTCTAGCCACAGAGAGCACAGAGAATATGCAAAAAAGAGGTAGGATTGTCGGAATTAGTTTCTGGCGTCAACATTTTCTTGACTCGATGATTTGCTCCGTGCTCTCTGTGCCCTCTGTGGCAAGAATCCGCTTCAGCGTTGAAGTCTTCTAAACTTAATGCCAATGGGATGAGGTATGCCGAATCCAAGAGCTATGCCTTGAGGAGCGCTATCGCCGCCGCCGCCTCGCCGCGCCGGATTGCATCGCGTAGAACTCGCTCACGTCGCGCTGCACCAGGGCAATGATGGTCAGCGCCGCCGCCGCCAGGTTGAGCAGGCAGGAGATGCTGTTCATCACGACGGTCGGCAGCACGAGGCCGATGGGGACCGGCATCGCTCCTTCCATCAGCACATAAAGGTTTAATCCCAGGCCGCCGCCGAGGATGAGAAGCAGAAGCCCATTCATTACGATGCCGGTGATGATGATGCCGCGGGAACCGAGCTTCACCAGGCAGACGCCAGCCCAGAACGTGAAGCCGATCATGGGCAGAAAGATGAGCGCCAGGCAGAAGACGCCCACAATCTGGCCGATGCGAAAAGCGGCTGGATTCTGCGCTGCGACGGGTGGAGCACCTACCTGCCCCTGGGCCACTTGCGACAGCACTGCATTGACGGCGACATTGAGCAGCACGAACAGCGCCGCGGCCATCATGGCGATGCCGGCGATGCGCGTCTTGCCGCGGGCGCTGGCGTACAAGTCGTCGTCGCGCTCAATGCGTCGGCGCGGCTCATCGTCGTCGCGGTCGTCTTCGTCATCCGAGTAGCGGCGACGTCTCGGCGGTGCGTCGTCCTCGTCATCATGGTCCGCAGCACGGCTTTTCCCAATGGGATACCCTTGCCCAGCGTCGTCGTCAGCTGAGGAAGCCGGAATCGGGGGCGGATTGGTCACGCTCGTTGGCGCCGACCCGGGGAGCCCCGGTTGAACCGCGTCCTGCAATTCCTCCGGATTCGCAACGAACACCACCTTGCAAGACGGGCAGCGCACCTGCTTGCCTTCCACCTCTTCAGGAAGCTTCAGCTTGGTTCGGCAATGAGGGCATGAAATGATCATGGGGGCTCGCTATTTCTTTCGCGGTACAAGAATGTGGGACGACAGCCCGTGGAGCAATTCGGCCGCCTCACCGATGGTTTCGCTCAGCGTGGGGTGCGGATGGATGCACATGGCCAGGTCCTTGGCGGTCGCGCCCATTTCAATGGCGACGACAGCTTCCGCGATCAACTCGCCGGCCCCCGCTCCCACCAGGCCGACGCCGAGTACCTGGTCGGTGGCGGGATCGACGATGACCTTGGTCAGCCCATCGTTTCGTCCCACGGTGGCAGCACGGCCCGAGAAGCCCCAACGAAAGACGCCGACCTTGATCTCGCGGCCCTGCTTCTTGGCCTCCGTCTCGGTCAGCCCGCACCAGGCGATCTCCGGATCGGTGAAGACGACCGCAGGGATGGCCCGCGGATCCCAGACTGCTTCCTCCTCCCCTGTCATCACCTCGACCGCCAGCTTGCCTTCATGAGAAGCCTTGTGTGCGAGCATCGGCTCGCCGGCGGCATCGCCGATCGCGAAGAGGTGCGGCAGCGTCGTGCGCCGCTGCGTGTCGGTCTTGATAAAGCCGCGTTCGGTTTCAATGCCGAGCCTGTCCAGTCCGAGGTTGGCCGTGTTGGGCCGTCGGCCGATGGCGACGAGTACCTTCTCATAGGTTGCTTCCTTGACGTCGGCTTCGCCTTCGAACTGCACCGTGATGGCGTCGTTGACCTCTTGGAGACCGATGACCTTGGTGTTGAGATAGATGTTATCGAAGCGTGCGCGCAACCGCGCGTGCAGTGGCCGGACCAGGTCGGCATCGACGCCGGGCAACAGGCTCGCCGTCATCTCGACGACGGTGACCTTGCTGCCGAGCGCCGCATAAACGCTCCCCATCTCCAAACCGATGTAGCCGCCACCGATGACGAGCAGGGTTTTCGGCACACTTTCGAGAGCCAAGGCGGCGGTCGAGTCCATGACGCGCTTGCTTCCGATGTCGAACATCGGCAGCATCGTCGGGATCGAGCCGGCTGCGATGATGCATTTCTGGAAGGTGACGGTTGGGCCGCCGTCGACCTGTATCGTGTGTTCATCGATGAAGCGGCCGTGACCGACAATGTGCGTGATGCCGCGATCCTTGCAGCCTTTTGCCAGGCTGCTGGTCATCGTGGCGACGATCTTGTCCCCTTTGGCGCGCAGCTTGGCGAGATCGATCTGCGGCAAGGCGAATTGCAGCCCAAACTCGGCGGCATCGTGTGCGGCGTGGATCAAGTGGGCGACGTGCAGCAGGGTCTTCGACGGGATACAGCCGACATGCAGGCAGGTGCCGCCCGGCTTGGCAGTCGCGTCGACAAGCGTGGTCTGAACGCCGCGATCGGCCGCCAGAAACGCGGCCGCATAACCGCCGGGGCCGCCGCCGACGACAAGAAGATCCGTGGAAACAGAGTCTGACATGAAGAGCATCCCTGGCGAGAATCACTCGGCCGTTTTGAAAGAACCGTCCGCTTGATTTTTTTGTTCGATGCGCGGGCTGGCGGCATCCACCTCGCGACCTTGATCCCCAGGCTCCCACCGGGGCTGCGCGCGTAGGATCTCCACAATCTCGGTGGAATGGCCAGCCAGAAACGACCGGATGAGCGGGATGATCGAAATAATAACATACACCGGCCACGTGATATGCATCGTGAACAGGTTGATGCCGACAAAGTGGAGGATCTTGACCCGCACACACGACGGGCAGGCGATGACTCTTTGCGTCCACCACACAAAGAACACAATCAGCACGAGGATGATGGGGAAGTCGATGACCTTGATGGCCGTCGAAGGATGCCCGCAGCGCGGACAGGGGACGGGGCATTCCTCCGGGCCTTGGTTCGCGGCGATCGAGATGTCCAGATCGTCATTCATGTTGCACCAGGGACATCGTGACAGCAATTGCCGTAGACTACTGTAGAGGATCGAGTCCGTTCGTCAGTATGTGCCCCGAACCCGTAGCCAAATTCGCGGGTCCCTCTAGGACAGTATTTACCCGTTGCGAGGCCCCGTCGCTTGCGCTCCGGGCTGGTGCGCCAAGGAAATCAATCGATGCCGCAAAAGTTCTTCGTCACCACCGCGATCGACTACCCGAATAGCCGGCCGCACATCGGCACGGCGTTCGAGAAGATCGGCGCCGATGTGCAAGCACGCTATCGCCGCATGGAGGGCTACGATGTTCACTTCCTGATGGGCAATGACGAGAACACCGTCAAGGTCTCACGCCGCGCCGCGGAACTCAAGCGTGAGCCGAAGGAATACTGCGACGATATGGCCAACCAGTTCAAGGACGTTTGGAGTGCCCTCGACATCAGCTTCGACGACTTCATTCAGACGAGTGAGCCGCGTCATCACCTCGGCTGCCAGAAGTTCATTCAGAAGGTGTATGACAACGGGCATATCTACAAGGGGCATTACGAGGGCTGGTACTGCGACGGCTGCGAGGGCTTCAAAACCAAGAAAGAAGTCGACGAGGCCGGCGGGGTGTGTCCCGACCATCGAACGCCCGTGATCTTGCGCCAGGAGCCGTGCTACTTCTTTGCACTTTCCAAATTCCAGGACAAGCTGCTCGATTTCTACGCGAAGAATCCACAGTTCATACAGCCCGAGTCACGGCGCAACGAAGTGGTGACGCTGGTGCAGACCGAGCTGCGCGACGTCAACATTACGCGCGCCGGCGAGTCGTGGGGCATCAAGGTGCCGTTCGATCCGGAGTACACGATTTACGTCTGGTTCGACGCTCTTCTGAACTACGTCACCGCCACCGGCTACGGCGTCGACGAGGCACGCTTCCAGAAATGGTGGCCCGCCGACTTGCAGTTTATTGGCAAGGACATCACGCGTTTTCATTGCGCCCTTTGGCCCGCGATGTGCTTTGCCGCCGGTATCGAGCCGCCGCGTTCGGTCTTCGGCCACGGCTTTGTCTACATCAAAAAGGACGACGCCAGCGCCGCCGAGAAGATCAGCAAATCGCTGGGCAACGTCATTGAGCCGATGGACATCATCACGAAGTTTTCAAGCGATGGCTTTCGCTATTACTTCATGCGTGAATGCCCGTTTCCAGGCGACGGCGAGTTTAGCTGGAGCCGCTTCGCCACGGTCTACAACAGCGACCTGGGCAAGAACCTCGGCAACCTCTTGAGCCGGGTGACGACCCTTATCGTGAAGAACTTCGATTGTGTCCTAACTGGCACCGCGGGCACGACGCCGGCGCCGATTGTCGCTGACCTCACCGAAGTCGTGCGTCAAATTCAAGAACACATGGAAGCGTGCCAGTACAACTTCGCCCTTGAGAAAATCTGGCGGCAGATCCTCGATCCCGCCAATCAGTACGCCGAGAAGAACGAGCCGTGGAAGCTGGTCAAGAGCGACAAGGAGGCCGCCAAGCCGGTCCTGTTCAACCTGAGCGAGATTCTGCGGGTCGCGGCGATTCTGCTCAAGCCCGTGCTCGTGCGCTCGGCGGCGACGATTTACGGCACCTTCAATTTCACGCAACCGTGGGCACAAGTGAGATACGCGGACGTGACAGCACGCCCGGCGCAGAACGACGACTTGCGTGTCATCGCCGAGCTGGACAAGGGGAAAGTGAAGCCGCTGTTTCCGGTGATCCAGTGAAGCCGAGCGGTGTTATTGCATCATCTGAAAAGTCTTGTAGCCGCCGCCCAGGTTCATCACGTCGAATCCGGCTTGTTTCAGGATGCGCGTCGCCAGGTAGCCGCGCATGCCGACGGCACAATATACCTGGACCTTTCGATCGCGCGGCAACTCCATCACCCGGCCACGTAATTCGTCGATGGGGATATTGATCGCCCCGGGTACGAAGCCGCCGGCATACTCTCTGGGGGTTCGCACATCGAGCAGCGTCGCCTGCGGGTCGAGGTTGGTGAAGTGGCCATAGGGATGATCGTCGCGCAGTTGATTGGCGGCGACGAAGCCGGCCATGTTGATGGGGTCCTTGGCCGAGCCGTACTGAGGCGAATAGGCGAGTTCCATTTCTTCGAGATCGTAAACGGTCATGCCGGCCTGGATCGCGACAGCCAGGACGTCGATGCGTTTATCGACCCCTTCGCCGCCGACCGCCTGCGCCCCCAGGATCTTGCCGGTTTCCGGCGCGTAAAGCAGCTTGAGCGTCATCGCTTGGGCGCCGGGGTAATAGCTTGCGTGCTGCATCGGATGGACATACGCCTTGTGGTACGGCTTCCTGGATCGTAGGAGTGACTTTTCGGACGCGCCTGTCATGGCGGCGATGACATCGAACACGCGCACGATGGCGGTCCCCTGGGTGCCGCGATACCGTGCTTGCCGACCCAAGGCATGGTCTGCGGCAATGCGTCCCTGTCGATTGGCCGGCCCGGCGAGCGGAACCTGCGCCGGGTCGCCCGTCACGAAGTCCCTGATCTCGACCGCGTCGCCCACCGCATAGACATCAAGGTCGCTCGTCTGCATTTGCTCGTTGACCTGAATGCCGCCGCGGGGCCCAACCGCCAACCCGGCATCGACGGCGAGCTTGTTCTCGGGTCGCACGCCGACACCGAGAATAATCAGCTGAGCGCCAAGCGTTGACCCGGATTTGAGCTTTACATTGAGCCCATCAGGCGCGGCAGAAAATGCTTCGGCTGCATCGCCGAGCAGGAGCGTCGCGCCGCGCCGCCGTAGTTCGTCGACGATGGGCTTGGTCATTTCCTTGTCGAACGGCGGCATAACCTGATCTTGAAGTTCGACGACGGTGGTGGCCACGCCGCGGCGAACGAAGTTCTCGACGAGCTCCAGACCGATGAAACCGGCGCCGATCACGACGGCCTGTTTCACGCCGGCGTCAACGACGCTCTTGATGCGGTCCATGTCCTGCAAGTTTCGCAGGGTGAATACGCCCGAAAGCTCAATGCCCGAAATCGGCGGCTTCAGCGGAGCAGCGCCCGGCGCGAGGATCAGCTTGTCGTAGCTTTCCTCGTAAATGCGATCCGTGGCCAGGTCGCGCACGGTGACTTTCTTCGCCACGCGATCGAGATGCTCCACGTTGGTGCGCGGCCGTACGTCGAGTTTGAATCGATCACGCAGAAGTTGGGGCGTGACGACGAGCATCTTGGCGCGATCGGTGATCTCGCCGCCGATGAAGTAGGGCATGCCACAGTTGGCGAAGGAAACTTCGGGGCCGCGTTCGAAAACGACGATGTGAGCGTTTTCGTCGATCCGCCGCGCTCGCGTTGCCGCCGACATTCCGCCCGCTACACCGCCGATGATGAGGAGTTTCATGGTGCAGGTCCCTTCCTATTTCGTGCAACAGGTGGTTGAAGCTTGGTTCCACGGCATGCGGGCGAGGAGCATGCCCATGCCGCAGGTGTCAGTGATGCCAGCAAAGACCAGGCCGGCGCCGACGAACGCAGACAGGCCGATGAACCAGGGATCCACGAACGCACCGAGGGCCGCGCCGATGACAACGAGCGTCCCGGCCGCAATGCGAACCTGGCGATCGAGGGAAATCGCCTTCTTGCCGCGCACGACCGGCAGGCCTGCTTGCTCCCATGCCGTCATGCCGCCATCGATACAAATGACGTCAATGCCTGCCTCCTGGAATTTCTTGGCCGCCATCTGGGCACGCGTGCCGCTCTTGCAAACGAGGTAGATGGGTTCCTGCGCCAACGCGCTGCGCGTGGCTTGGATTGCCTTGGGATCAAGGCGGTCGAGCGGCACCAGTTTGGCGAGCGTGCAGTGGATTTCCTGGAACTCCGCGGGGGTACGCACATCGATCAAATCGACCGGCTTGCCGGCCTGGTGTTGCTCATAAAGCTGCTTGGCGGAAATCGTGACACTCATGGGTTGACTCCTTTTTCGTAATCCCTCGACTTCGTCTGGTTTGCATGTTACAATATCACTGTGGTCGAAGTTAACTATATAACCAATCGGTAAATTAGTCAAGGGATCATGAATACCTTTCCGCCAGAAATCCTCGAATTGATGGCCGGCAAGTTTGCGATGCTGGCGGACGCGACGCGGCTGGCGATCCTGCGTGCGCTCATGGAAGGTGAAAAGAGCGTTGGCGCGGTCGTGCTGGCGACGGGCCGAGGGCAGGCCAACGTGTCCAAGCACCTCAAGTTGCTTGCCGATGCCGGGTTGATCGGCCGCCGCAAGGAAGGGTTGCAGGTCTTTTATCGGATCGTCGATCCCATGATCGAAAAACTCTGCGACCTGGTTTGCAAGACACTGATGGCCGAACTGAAGGAGGACGCCGATCGGCAGCGCGGATTGTTCGATGAGCTGAAGAAGCGCATCGGACGCTGATCGACGAGCCCTGGTTGCAAACGAGTCAAGGCGCCTGTTCAATGATGGTCGTCGCGCGGCGGCGATTGCGCCGGAAAGGCACCCAAGGCCACACGCCGCTACCGCCGCCGAGGAGGCGGTAGGTGACGAGCAGCAAGGTGGTCCCGCCGAGCGCGACGACAAAGCCGAGCAGGCTGATCGGCGTCACCCGGACCCCTTCCACAAAGAACGCGAGCAATGCCGCCCCGACCAGGCTGCCGAGGATACCAAGGATCACGGTCGCCAGCGCGCCGCCGCCATCCTTGCCCGGCAGTACCGCCTTGGCGATCAGGCCAACGAGCGTGCCGAAGCCGACCCACTCCAGGCCTGTATGCGTCCACTGTGTGAGGAGTTCAAAGTCCATGGGATTCTCGCTTGTGGGGGCGTTGGCTTGAATACCTCGTCCATCGGCAGCGTTTGCCTGGCACGTCCATGAAAACTGGGGGTTCCGCATACCAATCAAAACGGGAATATCCCTTTTAATCGGCACTCTTTGCCCATTTCCGCCTGCTTCACGCGATATTTCCCTTGGCAACGGACTCGAAATCGGACACAATTTGTATTAGCCGTTTTTCCTCACTTTTCCCGGACCCTCCGGAGGGCAGGGGAGTAAGGGACGGCCCAGGTCGAGGGGCAGTCATGGCCAGGTCGAAGTCCAAACCCAAAACGAAGACCAAGCAGCTCGACAACGACGACGACGAACTGCAAGTCAAATCCAAGGCCAAAGCGGACGACGACCTCCCCGAGACGGAGATCGATGACGCGGAGCCCGCGGAAGTTGACGACGCCGACGCTGTTGACGTGGATGTCGATGACCCCGATGCCGAACCGCTGCACATGAAGGCCGATGCGGACGATGAGGATGCAGGCGATATCGACGTGGACATCGATGCCGGCGACGCCGATGATGGGGACGCGGACCCGAGTGACGACGACCAAGACAGCATCGACGAAGGCCCTACCGCCCCGCCCGCAAAGATCACCAAGACGGCCATTTGCCTGATCCTTTTGAATTGGATTGCCGCCCCGGCGTTCCTGTACGTGGCGTTCATGGATCACAGTATGCGGGTCCAGTATGGACATCGCACGTTGCTCAACTACCTGCAAATCTGGGGCTTGCCGCTCGAGGACGAGGACAAGTCTACGTCGCTCTCGATGGACACCAGGCCGCGCTTGAAGTTGTCGGCAGAACAACTGGACGACGCCTTCAGCAAGCGCATGAAGAAATCGATCAAGAATTTTCAACCGGTGGACGAATCGGTCCCTCTGCGGGTCCGGCCACGCGATATGACCGAGGCGCTGCTCACCGACGTCTTCGAGTATCAAGGCGTATCGGACCCGGTGAAGACTCTGGACGCGGAGATCCGCAGGCTCAAGGATTCGCTGCCGGGCGACATCCAGAAGGCAGCCGCGGAGGTGCTCGCAGCTCAAAATACGGACGACGAAAAGCGTGCCGTGGTGTTCAAGACACTGCTGGCGATTGCCTGGGACGTGTGGCAAGTCAAGGAACTTGAAAAGACGCTCACCAGGACCAACGGCGCCGCCCTTGACACTCTGGTGCTCGAAAGCGTTCAGCGCCGGATGTACTACGACATTCTCGCGCCGCTCAACGCCTATCGCCCCGGCGATATCTCCGACGCCAAGAAGTACAAGATCGAGAAAATGTCCGATCAAACCTACTCGCTGGAGGACGTGAAGGGCTTCCTCATCGAACGTCTCGACGCGGCTCTGGCTGACGAATACAAGGCCGATACGCATATCGGTCCCGAGTTCATCAACGAAAAGCAAACCGTTCTGGACTCGCAAAACAAGAAGGACCAGCTGAGCTCGCTGACGCGCGGCAGTGTCGAGAAGCGGCAAAAGATCGGCTTTATCCTCTTCACGCTGGCTCACGTCTCGGTGCCGACGCTGGATACAAAGCTCTACCCCAAGGGAATCGAACGTGCCCAGGTGGTGTGCGGGATTTACGAGTTCACCAGTTCCTCGATCCGCTATGTCCAGGCGCTGCAAATTCTTGAAGAGCGCATCGTGGAGGCCATCAAAGCCGACCGCGGCGGATACGCTTTGGCAGGCGACAAAGGGAGCACCGACGGGTTCGCCCGAGAATTTGAACTTGAGATCGACCGCCTCGTCAAACTTGCCGAGAACATCGATACGGCCCAAAAGCGTCTGAACGACTTGCGCGCTCAGAAAGGCGAGTTCCAGAAGATCTTCGAACAGCGCACGCAACAGCACAAGGACGCCCTCACCAAGCTGCAAACGGCCCGGGGCGAGACCGAGGATTACGCCAAGAAGCTCCGCGTGCTTCAGGAGCAACTGCACACAGCTCTGCTGGAGCTGTCCGACGCCGGCGAACGGAACTTCGAACTGGAAGCACGGATTCGGACCATCGAATTGCAATACATCAATGCTGCCAAGTCCAAGGGAGGCAAGCGATAGCCATGATGAATTCACTTGCCAAATCACTGGTTTTCCTGCACACCGTTCTGAGCGTCGTTGGCATGGGCTGGGCGATGTACCTTGTCATTCAGGGGCGAGACCTGGGCTGGCTGGATCCATACAAGGAAGTGCTTGAGTACAACGCCGACGGCACGGCGAAGTCGTCGGTCCGTCATGCCTCCGAATACGACAAGAGTTTCGCCGCGGTCCAGGATGCGGCTCGGGTGCGCGACCGGACCTATGTGGCGGTCAAGCCAACCATCGACTCGATCCGCACGGCAGAGCCTTACCTCGCAACGAACACGCTGTTCTATGCCGCTGAATTGCGCCGTCTGAGGGAAGCGACGGAGAAAATCATCGTCAACCGCAATCAGGGCGCCGGCGCCGTTCTCGACGTGCCGGTGCTTGGCAAGCCGGTTCCGGAAGCCATGCCCGTCGACAACGTCAATGAGTCCCACGCCACCTACGTGGCGAACCTGAAAAAAATCATTGGCGAAAAGCACCACGTAACGAAAAAGAAGACCGACGGTGAAATCGACGGCGTCGAACAGGAAATCCGCAAGGTCGTCAACGACACCAAGGAGCTGACGTTTCAGTTGACCGGGACAGACGAGAACAACAAGTATGTGCAACCAGGGCTCTACCAGCTGACCGACCTGGAGTTTCGTACGCAGAGCCAGCTCAAACTTGAGATCGACGAGATCAAACCGCACTGGTCGAAAGCGATTGAGCAGTCGCGCCTGTACCGATTTCGCTACAACGATTTGACGGCGACACTCAAGAAGCTGCAAGCGCCGATGCAGAAAAAAGGCGTGTAGGTTCGTACGTAACCGTCGCGTTGCGCTTGCGGGTTCGCGTTTGCAAGGCGCCACGCGAACGCTCAGATGCAAGCGCCAGACCAAATGTCGCAAAGGATTTGCCGCCATGTCCCTGGTTCCGCACCGATTTCTCCTCCGTCTGGCCTATCCCTGCTTGCATGCCAAGGCCATGCCGCTCAAGAAGGAGGATCGCCTCCTGGATTTGTCCGCTGATTATCGCGTTGATAACTTCGCCGCAATCGACGGTTTGACGAACTTCGCGGAGGTCAGCCTGGCGTGGAATGAATTCGGGATCGGCTTGCAGGTCGAGGTGCGAGGCAAGCAGCAACTCGTGATGGGCAATTCAGAGAGGCCGCGTGGCTCCGACGGCGTGACACTGTGGCTGGATACCCGCGACGCCCGGACCAATCATCGCGCGAGCCGATACTGCCATCAATTTCACCTGCTTGCCGCCGGCGCGGGGCCGGAGCGTGACGAGCCGGCCGTGGTGCAAACGAAGATCAATCGCGCCCTTGAGGATGCACCGCCGGCTTCGCCAAACGCCGTCTTGTTGAAGGTTCATTCCAGGAAGAGCGGCTATCTTCTCGAAGCTTTCATTCCGGCCGCGGCGCTCAACGGCTATGACCCGGACGAGCACCGCCGGCTTGGCTTCTTTTACGCTGTGCGCGACGACGAACTCGGCGAGCAGCTCTTGAGCGTGTCGCCGGAGTTTCCGTTCTGGGAGGATCCGAGTTTGTGGAGCGTGCTGGAATTGGAGCGATGAGGACGGTTTCAATACTAGGTTCCTTGAGCGGCAGAATTCATAGAGCATGAGTCAAGATTCGTGGCCACAAGCTGCCAGCTTGTGAGCCGTGGGTCGAAGCTGGCAAGCTGGCAGCTTGCCGCTACGGGGACATGCGTCGTCGGTCTGAGGTGTGTCCTCGCTAAGCCCGAAGCGTGAGCGAGAATGGTCCTCGCTTACGCTTCGGGCTAGTGTGAAAAGAGGGGCATTACGATCGCAAAGCGGCAACATCACGAGGACGGAAGAGAGTTTACTTGGCCGCGCCTTCGTCCGCTTCTTTGGTTGCCTGGCGAAGCGGGCCGCGGAAGGTGATGCGCCCCTTGTTGAGGTCGTAGGGTGAAATTGCAATCGTGACCGTGTCGCCGGGCAGAATGCGGATAAAGTGCTTGCGCATCTTCCCCGCGATATGAGCAATGATCTCGTGACCATTCTCGAGCTTGACGCGAAACTGCGTGTTGGCCAGCGCCTGCACGACTTTGCCTTGAGCAAGAAAAGCTTCTTCTTTTGCCATAGCGAGACAATTCTCCACAAGAGTGAAAAATCACAAAACGGCCACTATTAGGCTAACTGATATGCAGCAGTTTGGCCAGTGGTTCGTGCGGAAATATCGGGATTTCGGCGTTTCCCATGGGTTGGGAGGCAGAATCGCAAGCCACATCAAGGCTGCGCCGATATAAACGACCGCGGGACGGACCTCTGCCGATGGGGCGATTTGGGCGTAACTTTTTGAATCCGAAGGAACTTACTCCCATGCATTTCAATTGTCCGGAATGTGGTGAGCGCGTGCGGGCTGTCGATGCCAGCGAAGGGGACACCATCGAGTGTCCGCATTGCGAGGCGCAATTGGAAGTCCCCCGAGAAACGCGGACCATGAAGAAAGTCGGCACCCCAGGCCCGATCGCGGTGCAACCGATCGTGGTGCTCCCCACCGCGGAGGATTCGGAGCTGGTTGAGGAGCGAAAAAAGGACCTGCAGGAGACGCGGCGCTATCGCAAGGAGGATCGTGCCGGCAATCCGATTGGCATCGCTGGCTTCGCGCTCAGTCTGACGACACTTCTGTTTCTGTTTGGCGCGGCCGTCATGTACAGGCAATTGCCCGTTTACCTCTGGTTTGTGGCGATCCTGAGCGTGCCAACCTCCCTCCTTGGCCTGGTGTTCAGTATCATCGGCAGTTTGCTGGTGGGCAGGCCGAAGTTGTTCTCGCTCATTGGCGTGGGCATAGGCGCTTTGTTGATTGTCGTCGCGCTACCGATCTCGTTTCTGCTGCTGAAAAGCAACTGGAACCAGTAAGCCCGATGGCTCGGCATGCGAGGAAGCTCTGAATCCCTTTGCCTTGGCCGATCAATTGCTTCATTATGGCGGCTGAATGACATGATTGATTCGCAGACAGACCGAAAGCCAGATCGGCCAGGTAACGGCATCGGTGCCTTGGGCTTTGCTCTGGGTTTGACGAATTTTAGGCTCATCCGACTAAAGCGTACTTTGTTCTATGGATCGCATAGATCCTCAGTTTGAAGAACTCGTGATCGCGGAAACCGTAGGCCTGGCGTTTCATGAGCTGGATCTTGGTGTTGGTGCCCTCCAAGCGTCCGGT
>SXGT01744780.1_pt1 | contig 17087 bp, 13 predicted proteins | sample 3176221 | NCBI WGS metagenome assembly SXGT01 (sample SAMN11356862, study PRJNA531348) | freshwater metagenome | isolation source: freshwater sample F1-120 | place: China: Fuxian Lake, Yuxi | collected 2017-12-25 | reverse complement strand
GATCGCGACCCGTTGCTCCTGGCCGCCGGAGAGTTCACGCGGCTTGTGGTGCATGCGGTCTTTGAGACCGACCAGTTCGAGCGCGCGTTCGGCCTGTTCGCGGCGCTGGGACTTGCTGATCGGTGCCAGCAGCAGCGGCAACTCCACGTTCTCGCGGGCGGTCAACACCGGCAGCAGGTTGAAGCCCTGGAACACGAAGCCGACGTTGGCGGCGCGCCACTGCGCCAAGGCACCGCTGGCGAGCGCTGTCAGGTCGGTGTCGCCGACGCTCACTTCACCGGAATCGGCGTGGTCGAGCCCGCCGACGAGGTTGAGCAACGTCGTCTTGCCCGAACCCGACGGGCCCATCAACGCATAGAACGTGCCGCCCTCCATCTGCAGGTCGAGCTCGTCGAGCACGCGCACGGCCTCGCCGCCGCGGTGGTAGGTCTTGGTGACGGAACGGAGCGTGATGGCTTCGACCATGGATGTGTCTTGGCTCGCGGGTGCGAGCGTCAGTTGTCTTGCAAGCGGACGCGGTCGCCATCGCGCAGCGACGGCGGCGGATCCAGCACCAGGCGTTGGTCCTTCTGCAGGCCGGCGTCGATCGCGACGCGGCCGCCTTTGCGTTCGCCGGCGGTCACCACCTGGAAGCGCACGGTGTCGCGCGGCACCACGAAGACGCCGGTCTTGCCGTCGACTTCGACCAGGACCTGCTCGGGCACCAGGATGCGCGGCGTGCCGGAGCCTGCGGTGGGGGCGGGCTCGGCGGCGTCACGGAACACGATGCGCACGCCCATCTCGGGGCGCAGCCGTTCGTCGCGCTTCGCCAGGCGGACGCGCACTTCGACGGTCGCCTTCTGGCGATCGGCGGTCGGCCAGATGCGATCGACGATGCCTTCGTAGCGGTCGTCGGGGAATGCATCGAGGAACACGTCTGCCGGGGCTCCCTGGCGCACCGACGACAGCGTCGTCTCCGGCACGTTGGCTTGCACTTCGAGCGAGTCGAAGTCGACCATCGTGCACACCGCGCCGCGCGACGCACTGCCGCCCTGCACGTTGGGTGACACCACTTCGCCGACTTCGGCGTCCTTCAGCACGACGATGCCATCGAACGGCGCGCGCACGTCGGTCTTGTCGAGCGTCGCCTGGGCGAGATCGCGCGCGGCGATGGCGGCGAGCACCTGGGCGCGCGCCACGGCGACGTCGGCATCGGCAGTGGCCTTGCGCGAACGGGCGGTGTCCACCGCGGCGGCGGCCGAGCCTTCGGCGGCGGCGAGCGCGCGCAGCCTGGCCAGCTGTGCGTCGCGTTCACTGACGGCACGTTCCACGTCGCGCGGCGAACCGATGCCGGTGCGCACCAGTTCTTCGGCGCGCGTGCATTCGGCGTCCGCCCACTTCTTCCCCGCTTCGCCTTCCTGGCGTTGGGCGGCAGCGGTCGCTTGCAGCGAGACCGCCTGGGCAGTGTCGGTGGCGGCGGCGGCCGCGGCACTCTGCGCCCGCAGCACGGCACTGTCGGCGGTGCCGACGTCGGCCACGGCGCGTTGCAGCGCGGCGCGGTACTCGTCGGCGAACAAGCGGGCGACGACGTCGCCCTTCTTCACCACCGAACCTTCGCGCACGTTCAGTTCGACGATGCGGCCCGGCACGTCGCTCGACAGCGCGGCGCGGCGCGAAGCGACCACGTAGCCGTTGGCGGCAGTGCCGCGCACGGCCGCGGCGGCCGACGGGGCCGCTTCGCTGACCACGAACGTGCGCACCACGGGCAGCCGCACCCGGTCGGCGAACTCCAGCAGCGACGGTGCGAACAACCAGCCGGCAGCACCGAGCACCGCCAGCGCCGCGATGCGGACGGGCCAGGGATTGCGTCCACGCGGCTTCGCCGGCGTCTTCGCAGTGCGATCGATCTTCAGGCTCTGCAGGTCCAAGGGCAGCGACGGGGTTGGGGGCGCGGGAGGATAGCGCGCACGCTCTCGAAAAGCCGCCCCGGGTGCGTATGGTGGGGCGCATGGTGGCACCGGTCGTGCGCCGCATCCTGGTTCCCGTCGAACTCGCCGAGAGTCGCGAGCCCGACCTTGCCTATGCGATCGGCCTCGCCGCGCAGCTGCGCGCCGAACTGCTGCTGTTGGCGGTGGTGGACACGCCGGCGACGGTCAGCCTGATCGGCCGCCACCGGGCGATGGCCGGCAGCGGGCGCGATTTCGACCAGGCGCTGCAGGAAGAAGTGCAGCAGATGGTGCAGCGTCTCGTCGACCAGGCTGCCGCCGCGGGCGTGCATGCGCTCGGCCACCTGACGTTCAGTGAAGACGTCGAAGAACAGATCCTGAAGGAGGCCCTCGTGCAACGCGTCGATCTCATCCTGGTCCGGTCGCGTGGCCGCAGCGGCATCATGAAGGCACTGCTGGGCAGCACTGCCGGCGAGATCCTGAAGGCCGCGCCGTGCCCGGTGTTGGTGGCGCGCACGTGAAGAACTCCGGCCGCGCGTCGCGTTCTTCCCCCTCCGCGGCTGCCCCGTCGTCGGGCAAAGCGCCTGCTGCGGGCAAGGCGAAGGCCAAGGGTGGTGGCGGGGCCGGGGCCGACACCAACGGCCACGCGCTCGCGGTTCCCGCCACCAGCCTGCGTTGGAACTGTCCGCCGATCAAACCCTCCGGCAAGCCGCCGACGGCAGCGTTCCTGCTCGGCCAGGATCGGCCGATGCAGGCGATGCGCACCGGCCTGTCGATCCACGCCCAGGGTTACAACCTGTTCGTGTCGGGACTGATGGGCTCGGGCCGCACGGCCGTGGTCGAGCTGCTGCTGCGCGACATCCAGCCGGTGTGCCGGCGCACGCCCGATCGCGTGTTCGTGCACAACTTCCAGGAGCCGAACCGGCCGCTGCTGGTGTCGCTGCCGGCCGGCAAGGCCGCCGCGTTCCGCGACGACCTGCTCGAACTCGGCCGCGCGCTGCACGGCCACCTCGTCGCCGCGCTGCGCTCGCGTCCGCACCGCATGTCGCGGCGTGTCGTCAAGCGCGCCTCGGGTTCGCGCGAGCGCCGGATCATGGACGCGCTGCAGCGGCAGGCGCAGAAGCAGGGCTGTGCGCTGGTTCGCTTCCAGGCGCAGAGCGGTGCCTCGACCGCGGACATCTATCCGGTGGTGGAAGGCGAGCCGATCACGCTCGATGCGTTGTCGGCGCTCGCGATCGAAGGCAAGCTCGCCGAAGAGGACCGCACGCGTTTGCTGAAGCAGCGCGAGCAACTGCTCGAGCGACTCGACGAGGTCAACGACCGCATCCGCGAAGAGAACGCGCGCATCGACGGCGAGCTGCGCACGATGGATCGGAAGCTGGCGTGGAAGGTGCTGCAGATGCACCAGAAGGAGTTCCAGAAGAAGTGGGTGCAGCCGGAAGTCGCGGACTGGCTCGACGCGGCCGGCGAGTACGTCGAGCGCCACCTGCATCAGTGGGTCGCTGCCGACAGCGAAGTCGATGACGAAGCCAAGGCGCCGGAGACGCCGCCACCGGCGCTGACCGAGCCACGGCTCGGCGAGTTCATGGCCAAGATCGTGAAGACGTCGTTCAACGACGCCTGCCCGGTCGTGATCGAGACGAACCCGACCTACGGCAACCTGTTCGGCACCATCACGCCGCCGCCCGACGGTGCGCAGTCGGGGGCCATGCACGTGAATCCGGGTGCCTTGTTGCGCGCCGAGGGCGGCTACCTGGTGTTGCGTTGCCTCGACGTGTTGCGCGAGAACGGGGTGTGGCCACACCTCAAACGCACGCTGCAGAACGGCAAGCTCGAGATCCGCGAGTTCGACCAGGGGGCGGCTTCGCAGACGGGTTCGCTGCAGCCCGAGGCGATCCCGATCGACCTCAAGGTCGTGTTGATCGGCGAGCCCGGTGTCTACGAAACGCTCGCTGCCGAGGACGTGCAGTTCCCGCAGATCTTCAAGATCCACGCCGAGTTCGACGCCTCGATCCCGGTCGACGAGTCGAACCTGACGCGCTACGCCGACTACCTGCAGTGGCTGGTCGACACCGAGAAGCTGCGGCCGTTCGCGCCGTCGGCGATGGCAGCGATCGCCGAGTACGGTGCTCGTGCGTCGGGCCGCCGCGATCGGCTGATCACGCGCTACAGCGAGCTCGGTGACCTCGCCCGCGAAGCGTCGCATCTGTGCCTGAGCGAAGCCGGTCGCACCGTGTCGCGCGACCACGTCGAACGCACGGTGCGCATGCAGCGGCAGCGCCATGATCTGGCGCAGGAACTCACCGAACGCGACTACACCGCCGGCTACATGCGGTTGTCGACCGCGGGAGGTGCGGTCGGCCAGATCAATGCGCTCACGGTGCTCGACACCGGTTCGATCGAGTTCGGCCGGCCTTGCCGCATCACCTGCAACTCCGGCGTCGCCACCGCGCAGCGTTCGGGACTGGTGAACATCGAAGGCCTCGCCAACCTGTCCGGCCCGATCCACGACAAGGGCGTGATGATCCTCGAAGGCTTCTTGCTGCAGGAGTGTGGCCGCGAAGGGCCGCTGTGCATGCAGGCGACGATCTGTTTCGAGCAGCTCTACAACGGCGTCGAAGGCGACTCGGCCTCGCTGGCGCAGTTGCTGGCCTTGCTGAGTTCGCTGGCCGGCGTGCCATTGTCGCAGGAACTGGCGATCACCGGCTCGGTCAACCAGAAGGGCGAAGTGCAGGCGGTGGCGGCGGTGAACGCCAAGATCGAAGGCTTCTTCCGGCTGTGCCGCGCGCGCAAGCTGACCGGCAAGCAGGGCGTGGTGTTGCCGCGCGCCAACGTCGGCGACCTGATGCTCGAAGCCGAGGTCCAGGAAGCGGTCGAACGCGGCGAGTTCGCGGTGTGGGCGGTTGCGTCGGTGCACGAAGCGATCGAGTTGTTCACCGGCTTGCGCGGCGACGACGTCTTGCTGCGCGTGCGCGAGACGCTGCGGCAGTTCCGCAACGCGGCGCGCACCGGCTGAGGGCGAGGTCAGCCTTCGTTCGGCGGCGGCAGGCGTCCGGCCGGTCGGCCACGGGTTTGGTCATGGCGCGTCATTTGGCGCCCGGTGGCGCGCCAGGGCAATGGGGCACGGCGCGGCGACTCAGGTCTTGCGCGCGGGCGGCGTGGTCGGACGCGGGTCGCGCTGATCGCGGCCGGGTTTCGCTGCTGGCGTCAGCACGACCTGCTTTTGCGGCGAGTTCGCGATCTCGTGGTCGAAGGCGCGGCCGAGTTCGGCCAGCTTCGGCACCAGCCCCTTGCCGGCGGCGGCGAGCGCGCGCAGCGGCGACGCCAGGCGCAGCAACTGTTCACGTTGGGCGACCAGATCGGCCCGCTTCTGGGCCAGGCGCGGTGCATGCGCCGCGAGTTGCGCGCGCAGCGATTCGATGGCGAGGCCGGCCACCCGCGGACCGAAGTGCTCGCGCAGGATCGCGACCGTCTCCGGCAGCAACTGGCCGCGGAACTGGGTCACGCACTGGTGCAGGTGCAGGCGACCGGCTTCGCCGATGCGGGCCGCCTTCTCCTTGCCGGGGATCTTCACGTCCGGCTTCTGGGCGGTGCCGAACACGCGCTCGCGCACGCGTTCGAGCGAGCGGAACGCCACCATGTCGAGCATCGACCGCTTCAGCGGGATCTGCGCCATGTCGACCGGAACCGTGGTGGTCTTCGGCCACGCCACGGTGCTGGCCTTGGCCAGCGCGTGCGACATCGTCTGCCGCAGGTCGATGCCGGCGCGGCGCACCAGTTCGGGCACTCCACTCGGCAACTCGAGGCCGGCGTCCATCTGGTTCTGGCCCTGCTCGAAGGTGCGGCGGGCGGCGCCGTGCACTTCCTCGCGGTAGTCGCGCACCAGCGGCGTCCATTGGCCCTGGATCAGCCATTCGAGGCTGTGGCTGGACAAGAACCAGGTGTCGATCGAGGCGCCGAGCGTGCGCAGCAACTTGGCGCCGGCATCGCGCGCGCAGCGTTCGACCTCGGCATCGATGTCGCGATGGCCGCGCGCGAACGCCGCCTTCCAGTCGTAGGCCAATGCCTGCTCGACGCGCGCCTGCTCGCTGCCGACCCACGCCATCTGTTCGTCGACGTCCTGCAGTTGCTGGTGCAGGCGCACCATGTCCTGGCCGGTCAGGTGCTGGTTCGTCTCGGCGAGCAACGTCTGCGCGCGCTGCAGCGAGTCGCGCAGGAAGGCCGCGAGGTAGTCGCTGCTGGCGAGGTAGTCGGCGAGATCCTGCCGGAACGCGCGGAAGCCGGCCGGCGCCTGCTCCAGTTCGCCCTTCTGCAGCGAGTTGCTCGCCGCGTGCAGCAGATCGACCGGATACATGCGCACCTTGCCCTGCTCCGCCGCGCGCTGCAGCGGCGCCGACATGGCCAGCTGCTGGAACGCCTGCAGCACCGCTTCCGGTCGCGACTGTTCGAGGCTCGGCACCAACTTGCCATCGGGTGACACGTCCCGCTTGTGCGAGTCGACGTTGACCACGAGGAAGATGCGGCTGAACAGGTCGAGCAGCTGCTGGAACTCGGCGAACACCTGTTCGAGGAACAGCGTGTCGCTCTTCACCACGAAGATCGCGCATGCCGCCGCATTGCGGAAGTCGCGCGTCATGCGGTCGTAACCGAACCGCATGCGGGTGTAGAGGCCGGGCGTGTCGACGAGCACGGCGCCGGTCGACGCGAGCTCGCTGCCGGGCACGCGCACGTCGACGCGTCGGATCGCTTGCGGGAAGTGTTCGGCGGGGTCGAAGGTGACGCCCTTCTGCTCGGCGGTGCGGATCGCGGCGGCCAGTTCGCCGTGCGCCTTGTCGATGAACGTCGCCAGCTCCTGCGCCTGCGCGAAGGTGCGGGTGCTGCCGTCGTACGAGGTCAGCACGTACTCGCGCTTCTGCCCGGCACTGACGAACACGAGGCACGGGTAGGCGGGCAGGCTCGACACTTCGCTGACGTAGGCGCCGGCAATGGCGTTCATCAGCGTCGACTTGCCGCTCTTCAATGGCCCGAAGATCAGCACGTAGGCCTGCTGTTCGAGCACCTTGTCGCACAGCGACTTCATCTGGTGCTGCAGCTCGCGCAATGGCGTCTGCAGCGCACGGCCTGCGTTGTCGGGGCCCCCGGCGTCGATGGCGGCGAGGGCGGAACTGATGTCTTGCAGCAGCGGACGGAGCGTGCCGTCGAACTGCTGGCAGTACGTGCCGAGCTGGGTCAGCATGAGCAGTGGCGAGAGCGGGCGCTTGCCCTTGGCGAGAGGGGTCTGGCGCGGGTTCTGGTTCCCGCGCGGGCGCGACATTCTGGCGAATGCCCGCGGCGAAGGGAGAGTCTGGCGGAGGATTTGTTTTCCTCAGGTCGTGGACAACCTGGGCCGTTCTCCACACATCGCGGCTACTTCACCGGGGCCAGCGGCATCACATCGGCACGTTGGTGGTGCCAGGTGATTCGTCCCGACTTCGCATCGAGCTCCGCCGGCAGCACCCTCAGGGTGTCGCCCTGGGTCGCGGTGCGCAGCGCGTCGGAAGTCGCCAGCAGCAATTCGGTCTGCAGCGTGGCCAGTGCCTTGGGCAGGGGCAGCTGCTGCCGCTCGGCGTGTTGGCGCAGGGCGGCGAAGCGGCGCGTGAGGGCATCATCGGCTCCGTTCGGGCGCGGCGCTGCCGCTTTGCATTGCGGATGGCCGAGCACCAGCACGAGCGCCAGCCGTTCGTCGGCGACGGCGCGTTCCAGCAGGGCGGCCGTCTCGGCGTTGGCGAGAGGCCCGGGAACTGCGATCACCAGCACGTCGTCGCGCTGCAGGCCGAGCAAGGGAGCCACTTCGACGTCGCTGTCGGCGCAGACAAGCACCGCGCAGACGTACTTGCCGGCACCCGACGGGCGCGGCTCTGGCTTGGGTAGCGGCTTGCCGGCGGCGAGCGCGTCGGCGACGGCGGTGTTGGCCGCCTGCACGTGGCGGAACGCGAGCGAAGGATGCAGAACCGACAGCGGCGCGTGCGTTGGCGCGGTGGGGGCGCCGCGCTTTTGTTCGACGGGCGTCTTCGCGGGAGGAGTCGGGTGCGGGTCGTGTTGGGTCAGCCCGGCTGCCGTGCAGCAGAAGCCGACCGCGAACGCGACGAGTGCGCGCCTTCCCCTCTCCAATGGCATGGGGAGATTCTCGGCATTCGCAGGGGCTGGACTTGATGCTCGAAGTCCCCGTGGTCGGGATCGCCAGGGGCCGTCGGCGTCACTGCGGACGCTGCCACCACGTGTCGCTGCCCGCGCCGAGTTGTTGCCGGAGCAGGGCCTTGGCGCGATGCGCCCGCACCTGCAGCGTTCCTTCGGTGGCACCGGTGATTGCGGCGATCTCGCTGTAGGGGAGGCCTTCGACGGCAAACAGCACGAACGCTTCGCGGAGCAGGATCGGCAACCGTTCGATCGCGAGCGCCAGCTGCAACGCATCCTCGCGCCGCACCAGGGAACTCAACGCCGAACGGCGGCCGTCGCTGACGGTGGCCAGCGCCTCGTCGCCGGCATGGGCGCGTTGCACGTCGGCGCGCAGTCGCTTGCGGCACTGGTTGCACGCGATCGACAGCAGCCAGCTGGCGAAGCGCGTGGGGTCGAGCAGTTGGTCGAGGTGGGTGAAGGCGCGCTGCAGCGATTCCTGGCGCACGTCGTCGGCGATCGACTCGTCGCCGGCCATCGTGATGAGGAATCGCGTCAGGCGATCGCTGTGGCGCGTCGCGAGCTGCGCGAACGCGTCGCGGTCGCCGGCCTGCGCGCGTTCGACCAAGACGGCGTCGTTGGCTTCAGCCACCACGTTTGCCCTCGGCGACTGCGGTGGCGAGTCGTTGCAGCGGTGCCGCGAACTTCGGTTCGCGCGCGATCTCGTCACGGCACCAGGCCGCAGCTTCGGCGCGCAGCGCGGCGGGCAGCCGTTGCAACGGTTGTGGATCGAGCGGCAGTCCGTGCAGCGAATCGAGCAAGGCCAGCAGTACGGCGGCAGCGGGAGCGTCGTTTGCATCGCCACCGGCAACGCGACGACGCAGGCGTTCGAGCTCCTTCCCGGCGAGTGGGCGCCACGCGCTCGTGCCCGGCAGGGGTGCGATGCGAAGGTAGCCATCGAGCAACACCGCGAGTTCGCCAGCACCCGAGAGCCACGCAGTCTCCGCGGCGCGGCTGGCGGCGGCGACGTCGCCGCGCAGGTGGGCGACGCCGAGTTCGGCGAGCCAGCGTTCGGCGCCGCCAATCGGCAGCGTGGTGGCGAACTGCGCCAGCGCTTCGGCTCCGGCGGGAACGACGGCAACGGTCGTTGCGGGCTCCTCGGGGGCGCCTTCGGTGCGGTCGCCAAACCAACGCGCGCGCCGCCGTTCGTCGCAGAACGACAACCACTGCGGCGCGCCGACGGCGCGCACGAAGCCTTCATTGCCGTGGCGGAACGCGGCCTTCGCGAGGGCGCGACGGCTGTCGATGGGCGCATCGACGTGCTCGAGCATGGCCAGCGCGCGTTGCCACTCGCCGTCGAGCACGAGACGTTCGGCGTCGGCCAACGTCGGGCCCATCGCAATCGGTGACGAAGTCCTCGCCGTCGGCGAGCGTTCGGGCAAGCCGAGTGCCAGCAGCAGGGCCAGCAACACGGCCGCGACCAGCGGGGCGCCGAAGTTTGGGGCGCGGGTGGCGTCGCTCGCGGCGAGACGCGCCGCCGGCACGGCTTCGCGCACGGCCTCGGCGAACGCGGCGGCGGAGGGCAAGCGGTCGGCGGGGTCCTTGGCCAACGCCCGCGCGAGCACCGCATCGAGTGATGCAGGAACTCCGGCGCGCGCACGCGACGGTGGTGGCGGTTCGAGCGACTCGACCAACTTCAGCGCCTGGAACACCGAACCACCGTGGAACGGTGAGCGGCCGGTGAGCAGTTCGTAGAGCAGGATGCCGAGGGCGTGCACGTCGGTGCGGGCCGTCGTCGCTTCGGGGCCGTCGAGCAGTTGCTCGGGCGCCATGTATTCCGGCGTGCCGACGAGTTCGCCGGTGCGCGTCAGCGGCGCGTCGTCGTGCAGAGCGCGCGCGATGCCGAAGTCGAGCACGCGCACGGTGCCGTCCGGTTGCAGCATGACGTTGTCGGGCTTGATGTCGCGATGCAGCACGCCGTGCGCGTGCGCCGCGGCAAGCACGTCGGCGGTGGCGGCGGCGAGGCGCGCCGCTTCGGTGACGCCCAAGGGACCACGCTGCAACAGCGCGCGCAGCGTGCGGCCGGCGACGAACTCGAGCACCAGGAACGGTCGGTCGCCGGCTTCGCCGAACTCGTGCACCTTGACGACGCCCGGATGCGCGACGTGCGCCGTCAACTTCGCTTCGCGCGCGAAGCGAGTCCGCAGTGGCGCCAGTTGTTCGAGCGGCATCGCCGGCAGCAGCTTCACCGCCACTTCGGTGCCGAGTTCACGATGTCGCGCCAGCCACACTTCGCCCATGCCGCCGGTGGCTAGCAGGCGCAGCGGGTCGTAGGCGCCGAGCGGTCCCGGGCCCGGTGGCTTCTGGCAGTGCGGGCAGGCCGCGGGCGGCTCGCCGGTGCCGGCGAGTGCCAACGTCTTCGTGCAGTGGGCGCAACGGATCTGCATCGGGATCTAGAACTCGCGGAAGCGGTCGACGTAGCGCCGCAGGGTCTTGTGGTGGCCGGCGTGGATGTCGCGCACGCGCTGCACATCGACGTCGTCACCGGGGAACAGGCGCTGGGCGTCGTCGCGGGCGCGCTGCAACGCCCGGTCGGCATCGGCCCAGCGGCGCGCATCGCATTGCAAAGCCATGTCGGCGAGCCCCTGCGCCAGCACCACGATGGCGGCGTTCTTGCGCACTTCGATGTCGAGGGCCGCCGACGCCTCCGGGGTCGACGTGCCGCGCGGCATCGCGAGGCAACCGACGTGCCAGGCGCCAAGCGACTCGCGGGCACCACCCGCGACCGGAGTATGCATGAGCGTGGCGCGCACCACCGCACGGTTGAGGTCGTCGCCTTCGAGGCGGCAGCGCAGCATGACCACCGCGGTGACGCCGGCGTTGACGTCGGGCAGGTCGAGTTCGACGCGGTCGCCGAGAACGCGCGCACCTTCGTGCAGGGCTTGCTGCAGGCGCAGGCCACCTTCGAGTTCGATGGTGAGGTTCAGGTTGCGCGAAACGGCGCTGACCAGGGCGTCCGCTTCGGCGACGAACACCTTCTGCACGTCCTGGCCATCGGCGACGAAGTGGAACAGGCCGCGGCAGCCGGTCGCGAGCTTCTTCAGCAGCGTCACGTCGAGGCTAGTGCCGACCCCGACCGTGCTGATGTCGATCGTCGTCTCGGCCCGGCGGTAGGCGTCGGCGAGGATGGCTTGCGGGTCGGTGACCCCATTGTTGGCGATGCCGTCGGTCAACACCACGACGCGGCGGTGTGGCGTGCGCGTGGTCGCCTTGCCCAGTTCGTCGAGGCCGAGCATCAGGCCTGCGTGCAGGTTGGTGTTGCCACCGGAGCGCAGCCGGTCGATTGCGTCGTGCAGCCAGCGGCCGTCGCCGCGGCGTTGCAGCGGCGCTTCGAGGCGACCCTCGGTCGAGAACGTGACCAACGCGAGTTCGTCGTCCGGGCGCAGCCGGTCGACGAATGCGTGCAGGCCGCGTTGCACGGCGCTGAGTTTGTTGGCGTCGGCCATCGAGCCGCTGGTGTCGACGACCAGTGCCACCGCGGCCGGCGCGGCCAGCGCGCGATCGCCCAGCGGGCCGGTCGTGTAGCCGACTTGGACCCACACTTCGGCCCCGCGGGCGGCGCTGCCGCAGTCGAGCCGGGTGTCGAGGGCGATGGGTTCACCGGCCTTGGGCAACGGCAGGCGATGGCGGTGGTAGTTGCCCATGTCGCTGACGACGATCTCGGCTGCCGTTGGCAGGCGGCCGAGTGCAGCGAGCTCACGGGCGCGGGCATGGCCGAAGTCGCTGACGCCAGACTGCGCCGAAAGGGCGTGGGCCGGCAGCACGAGCAGGGACGTGAAGAGGAGAAATCGTGGGTGGCGCATGTGCGGTCTCGTTCGTTGACGAACGAGAGACCCAGCGGGCGCGGCAACCTTACACGGTGAATCGGCCAACCACAGGTCGTGTGCCTCGGCGTTCTCCGATCCTGGCAGCGGGCAGCTCGTCCGTGCCGCTACTTCTTGTCGGTCGGCGGCACGGGCTTGTCGAAGACCGCGGTCCAACGCGAAGCCTTGAACGGAGCGGCGTGGCGTTCGCGCAGGTCGCGCGCCGGATTGCCGCCCGCTTCGACTTCGCGCACGAGCGCGAGTTTCTGCAGTGCCTTCAGCCCGGTCTCGGCATCGACGGCTTCGGGTTCGCCGACGCACTTCTGCTTGATGACGCCAAGGTGTTTGCGCAACGCGGCCAGGTCACCGCCGGCTTTCGCTTGGTGCACCACGCCGTCAAGTTCGGTGGCCGCCCACGCGCGAGCCTTCTGCTCGGCCGCTTGGATCGCGTCGCGCTCGGGGCATCGCCCGGTGCTCTTGTTGGCAGCGCGAGCGGCGGTGAACACGGCCGGCCAGTCGCCCTTGTCCGCAGCGGGACCGATCGTCGCCGCGAGTTTCTCGAGTTGCTTCTGCACGGCGGGCGAGGCGGCGAGCAGCGGCGACTTCTCGACGCGCTCGAGCACCTGCAAGAACTCGGCCGTTTCGATCGAACCCGAGAAGCCATCGATCCAGGCCCCATCGAGGGTCAGAAACCCGACCATCGGCGCATTGCGCGGCTCGGGCAGGTTCTTGTCGCACAGTTCCGCGATGGTCGCATCGGCGGCGTACCAATCGACGGCGAAGCCGACGCAGAGTGCCGCAATGCGGTCCTTCACGGCCGGGTTGGGCAGGATGCGCTCCACGAGCGCAACGCAGCGGCCTCAAGTCTTGGCGCCGACTTCGACCAGGATGGCCTTGTTCGCCGCGCGCGCAGCCTGTTTGGCGGCGTCGAACGAAGTGAACCAGCGGAGCGTGGACTGGTCGTCGTACCAGGGGTGCTTTTGGGCGGTGGCGCCGGCGGTCAGCGCCGGCAGCAGCAGAAGCGGAGCAATGCGAAGGAACATGTGCATGGGGCCTTACCTCTTCGGTGCCGAGATCATCACGGCCGATGCTGCGATGGCAAGCAACGACCGACTACCGCAACCACAGTTCGAGGCCGTTGGTCAGGCTCAAACCGGCGAAGGCACCAGCGTCGATGGCGATGCCTTGCAGCACGATCCGACTGCCCGACAAGGCTGGCGTGTTCGGGATCGCGAGCGTTGCCGCGAACGTGCCCACGCCCGGCTGGCCTGCATTGCCGCTGGTGAGGAACGGCAACAGCACGTCGAGGCTCGCCAGAAACACCGTGCCGCCGACGAACGGCAACGCAGTCGGCGGTTGGAACGAGAAGCCGAGCCCGCTCGGGGCGCCACCGAGCAGCCCACTGGCGTGGATCGTCGTGCTGCGGCCGCGCACTGGCAGCGCTGCGGTCGTCAGGTTGGGCATCACGCCGCCGCTGCCGGCAGCGCCTTGCCCCAGGCGCGAACTGCCGATCCCGACGTAGGCGTGGTAGTGGTTGTTCGACGTCCACGTGAGCGCGGTGTGGATGGCTCGCACCGGACCCGGCGAAAAGCCGGCTTGCACCGGGCCGTCAATCACTTGCCAGGTGGCGCCGGCGTCGTCGCTGCGGATCACGTTGCCGGGATAGTTGGACAGCTCCCACTGGACGTAGACCACACCGTGGTCGACGTGCGCATGCGCGAAGATGTTGGTGGGGGAGGCAGCGCCCAGTTGCAGCGGCGTTGCTTGCCACGAAGCACCTGCGTCGGTCGACACGTTGACGATGTACAGAGTGTTCGTCAGGTTGTTGTCGCGGCCAACGGCCACCGCCAGGGAGCCTTCCATCGCGAGATCGAGCACGATGGGGATGCTGTGCGTCGTCACCTGCGACCACGTAGTGCCACTATCCGACGAATGCAGCACGTCGTTGCCAGTGTGCAACAGTCGCGATGCCGCGAACGCACAGAGGTGCTTTGGCACCGTAGATTGGAACGCGGGGGCGCCGGGCAAACCGACGGGGGCCGGCAGCCAGGTCGCACCGCCGTCCGTGGATCGCTGGTGGCGCGTCGTTCCGTCGTGCCACACCACGTCCACGTTGGCGCCGGAGCCGCTGACCAGGAGCCGTTGCAGCCCGGGCGCCCCAGGTGGCATGCCGATGTCGAGCAGTGTCTCCGTCGGTTGCCAGGTGCCGCCGAAGTCGGTGGAACGGTTGCAGAACACGCGGCCGTTCGGCCGTTGGTTCCACCAGGCCACGACGACGTTCGGCCCGTTCGCGAACAGGCGCGTGCGCATCGAGTCGAACTGAGGCGTCACGCTGGCGGCGAGGTTGGCAGGTGGTTGCCAGGTGAGGCCGCCGTCCAGCGAGCGCGTCACGCGTGGACCGAGCGTCAGGTCGTGGCTGGCGACGAGCAGGCCACCGGCATGTTGGGCGATCGCAACTTCGTGTTCGTGGAAGCCCGCGCTGACGTTGTTGGTGCCAAAAGCGCCAAGCGCTTGCTCCAGGATCGGCCAAGTCCGGCCGCCATCGACCGAGCGCGCGTGGTAGATGGTCGGGTAGCCGAATGCGAACGCATGCACGACGTCGCCGTTCTGGACGAACGTTGGCCGCAGCTGGCTGGTCTGCGGATTGAGCTGCGTCGCGTGCGCGGGAACCTGGGCCGCCACGGGGGCCGCGGCGAGTGCTAGAGGGACCAGGAAGCGGCGCGAGGCCATGGCGCGAGAGAATAGCCGGCGGCCCGGAAAGCGGGTGTCGCATGACTGCGGCGCCTCGCTATAGTGCTGCCCCCGAATCCGATCCGAATGAGCAATTCGAACCCCACTACGGCGGGCCTCGACAAGGGCCTGCAGGACCTCGACCAGGTCGTCATCCGTTTCGCCGGCGACTCCGGCGACGGCAGGCAGCTGACCGGTGACCAGTTCACCCGCACCACGGCCCTGATGGGGAACGACATTGCGACGTTCCCGGACTTCCCGGCCGAGATCCGGGCGCCGGCCGGCACGCTGCCGGGCGTCTCCGCCTTCCAGCTGCGGTTCTCGAGCTTCGACATCCACACGCCCGGCGATGCGCCGGACGTCCTGGTGGCGATGAATCCGGCGGCGCTCAAGGTGCACCTCAAGGAACTGAAGAAGGACGGCACCCTGCTGCTCAACACCGCGTCGTTCGGCGCGCTCGACCTGAAGAAGGCGAAGTACGACAAGGACCCGCGCACCGACGGCACGCTGTCGGGCTATCGCGTGATCGAAGTCGACCTCGAGAAGCGCACGCTCGAAGCGTTGGCCAACAGCACCCTCGACAACCGCGGCCGCGAGCGCTGCAAGAACATGTACGCGCTGGGCATCCTCTACTGGATGTTCCATCGCGAGATGGCGCCGACCGAGAAGGCGATCGCGCAGAAGTTCGGCAAGAAGCCGGACCTGGTCGAAGCGAACCTGACGGCGATGAAGGCGGGCTACGCCTACGCCGAGACGGTCGAGATCTTCCAGACCGCGTACCGGGTGCCACCGGCGCAGATGAAGCCGGGCACGTACCGGAACATCATGGGCAACCAGTCGCTGTGCCTCGGCGTCGTCGCCGGCGTGCAGAAGGCGGGCGTGCAGGCGTTCCTCGGCAGCTACCCGATCACGCCGGCGTCGGACATCCTGCACCAGCTGTCGGGCTACAAGCACCTCGGCATCCTGACCTTCCAGGCCGAAGACGAGATCGCCGCGGTCGCCGCCGCGATCGGCGCGTCCTACAGCGGCTGCCTCGGCATCACTTCGACCTCGGGTCCGGGCATCGCGTTGAAGAGCGAAGCGATCGGGCTGGCGGTCATGGCCGAACTGCCGCTGGTCGTGCTCAACGTGCAGCGGGCCGGCCCGAGCACCGGCATGCCGACCACGACCCCACCGGCCGACCTGCTGCAGGTGATGTACGGCCGCAACGGCGAGTCGCCGGTCTGCGTGATCGCGGCATCGACGCCGGCCGACGCGTTCGAAGTCGGCTACGAGGCCGTGCGCATCGCCACCAAGTACATGGTGCCGGTGGTGGTGTTGTCGGACGGCTACATCGCCAACGGTTCGGAGCCGTGGCTGCTGCCCGATCCGGACTCGCTGCCGGAGATTCCGGTGACGTTCGCGCCCGAGGGCAAGGCCGGCGAGAAGTTCATGCCGTACTCGCGCAACCCCGAGACGCTGGCGCGGCCGTGGGCGCGGCCCGGCACCAAGGGCCTCGTGCACCGCATCGGTGGCCTCGAGAAGCAGGATGTCACCGGCAACATCTGCTACGACGCCGACAACCACCAGCACATGATCGACACGCGGGCGCAGAAGGTGGCGAACATCGCCAACGACCTGCCAAAGACCGCGACGTTCGGTTCGCGCACCGGCGACGTGCTCGTGCTCGGCTGGGGCAGCCCGCGCGGCGCGATCACCGCCGCGACGCAGCGCCTGCAGCAGCAGGGCCACAAGATCAGCTGCGCGTTCCTGCGCCATCTCAACCCGCTGCCGAACGACCTGCTCGCGCTGATGCAGGGCTTCAAGAAGGTCGTGCTGCCGGAACTCAACAAGGGCCAGCTGGCGATGATGCTGCGCGCCAAGTACCTGATCGACGTGCAGAGCTTCAGTCAGGTCGATGGCCAGCCGTTCAAGAGCCACGTTCTCGAGGAATACCTGTCCAGCATGCTTGCCGTTGTTGGCAAGGAGGTGCGCAAGTGACCAGCGTCGATCGTCCCGTCATGCAGAAGAAGGACTACAAGACCGACCAGGACGTGCGGTGGTGCCCCGGCTGTGGCGACTGCTCGATCCTGAACGCGGTGCAGAGCGCCTTCGCCAAGCTCGGCAAGCAATTGCACGAGACCGTGATCATCAGCGGCATCGGCTGCAGTTCGCGGTTCCCGTACTACATGGAGACCTTCGGCTTCCACACGATCCACGGGCGCGCCCCGGCGATCGCGACGGGCGTCAAGGTCAGCAACCCCGCGCTCGACGTCTGGGTCGTCACCGGAGCATTGGTTCGCCTTCTCGATAATGGTTTCAAAGGGTAAGGTAAAGGAATGTAAATTAATTTCTAAACAATAAAAATTCAAATCAAATGAACAACGAAGAAAAGGCATTTATCAACGTCTGCTCTGCCAAGAGAGTAACAACAAAG
>SXGT01847817.1_pt1 | contig 17089 bp, 15 predicted proteins | sample 3176221 | NCBI WGS metagenome assembly SXGT01 (sample SAMN11356862, study PRJNA531348) | freshwater metagenome | isolation source: freshwater sample F1-120 | place: China: Fuxian Lake, Yuxi | collected 2017-12-25 | reverse complement strand
TATGCAGTACTCTCTCTCGTACTATCGGAGCATGCGTGAGCGGATCAAGGAGATGATGTCCAGCTTTGGCGGCCCCCATGGTCAGCGGGTGGTGATCTATGGGACGACGGAGCTGGCCGAACTTGCGTACCTCTCGCTTCGAGAAATGAATATCGACTGTGTGGGCTTCATTGATGAGACTCCACGCGAATCATTTCTGTCTTGTCCAGTCTCGACACCTGAGCAGGTGAGCCGCTGGCAATTTGGTCGAGTCTTGATTGCGGATCTGGAGCACGCCGCAGCCTGTGAGGAACAGTTGGCTCGGGCTGGAGTGCCGCGTGAAAAGGTGCTGAGTCTCGGTAAGCGCGTATAGTGCGGGACTGAAATTTCGGTGGTGCGTTCGATTTGGATCTGTAAGTGAAAGGGCGGAGCTGTGCTTGAACCTCAATCGCAGGCTCGCTGGTACGCACTGCGAACCAGGTCACGCCACGAAAAGATTGTGCGTGATCAGCTTGCCAGTCAAGGCATTGAGCCGTTATTGCCGACGGTTAAACGTCTCAGTCAGTGGAAGGATCGCAAAAAGGAGGTCGAAGTTCCTCTTTTTTCGGGATATTGTTTTGTGCGGTTCGCTGCGGATCATAAGCTGCCGGTACTCAAGACTATAGGAGTGGTTGATATTGTCGGTGCTGGCCATAATCCTGAGCCGATCGCCGACGAGGAGATCGCGGCGCTTAGAGCCTTAATGGCTAGCGTGTTGCCCTACGACTCCCATCCTTATCTCCATGAAGGCATGACGGTTGAGGTGATCCGCGGGCCACTCCAAGGCGTGCGAGGAATTCTTCTGCGCAAAGAGAAACGTCATCGCCTGGTGTTGGGTGTGCGCCTCATTCAGCAAGCCGCAGCTGTGGAGATTGATGCGAACGATGTGGTGCCAGTCTAGACCATTACGTTCAGGTAGCATCCCTATTTCAAGCCATGCTCCTTTGCTGTGAAGAATTCACTAGCCGCACAGCTATATCACAGCTATATCGCTTTTTTGTGCAGAAGGTAGCTGTAGTCCGGAACGAAGCGGTAGTGTACGTGCCCGTTTGAGAGATGTGAATGAATGAGGGCGTGAGAAGCGATGGCTGTCGTAAAGTGCGATTTTTTGGTGATCGGGGCAGGAGTGATTGGCGTGTCTATTGCTCGTGAGCTTCGTCGTCGGCATCGTGCGAAGGTCGTCGTCATCGAAAAGGAAACGTCTGCCGGTCAACATGCCAGCGGGAGAAACAGTGGCGTCCTCCATGCAGGGGTGTATTACAAGCCAGGCACGTTAAAGGCGCGGCTGTGCATTGAGGGCAACAGGCGGATGCGCGAGTATTGCGGGTTGAAGGGGATTCCGCTGAACGATAACGGGAAAGTCATTGTCGCGCGAACGGCTGCAGAGCTGCCTGCTTTGCGCGAGTTGTATGCTCGTTCGCTCGCGAATGGCGTGCGCGTGGATTTGGTCGACGAACAGGCACTCAAAGAGATTGAGCCTTGCGCGAAAACTGTCGGGAAGGCTTTGTATGTGCAGGATACGGCAGTGGTGAATCCGCAGCGGGTGATGGCAGCGATCGTGGCTGACGCGATAGAAGAGGGAGTGGAGTTCCATTTGAACTGTGCCTGGCAGTCGCGCGGCGGCGCAGATTATGTGAGGACCTCGCAAGGGCAGATTTCCTATGGACACCTCGTTAACTGCGCGGGGTTGTTCGCAGATCGGATTGCTCATGCTTTTGACGTAGGTCTGCACTATCGCATTTTGCCATTTCGCGGACAATTCTACCGGCTTAGGCCTGAGTCGAAGGTGCAGGTGCGAGGGAATATTTACCCGGTGCCAGACCTTAGGAATCCGTTTTTAGGCGTGCACTTCACCCGCCGGCCAGAAGGGGAAGTGACGGTCGGGCCCTCAGCTCTTCCATTGCTGGGTAGAGAGCAATATCGAGGCCTGGCTGGAGCCAATGCGTCAGATGGGCTGGCCATGGTCAAGTATTTAGTGCGACTGTTTGGGCGAAATCAGGATCATTTTCGATCGATCGCGTTAGGGGAGCTGGCGAAAATTTCGCGCCTTGGATTTTGCCGGGAAGCGGATAGGCTGGCGGTAGGGTTTGACTCGGGCGATCTGCTCACCGGCAAAGAGCCTGGAATTCGTGCTCAGCTAGTCGACACAAGAAAGGCCGAGTTGCTCAGCGATTTTGTGATTGAGCCAGGGCCTCGATCTACTCACGTCCTTAACGCCGTGTCTCCGGCCTTCACCTCGTCTGCTCCCTTTGCGGAATATGTTGCGGATATGATCGGGCATCAGAACTGAGAGTTGTGTTTGCGTGGATGCACGTATGTTAACTGAATAGTTTTTGATGGGAACCTGGGATTAGGCCAGGGACTCCCTCCTTTATCTAAAGGTTGAGAAGGAAGTACGAGATGTCTCATGTCAAATTGTATCTTGCGGAAGCTGCTCAGATTACTGAACGCATTGACCATGAAATGATCGAACGCATTGCCGAAGGCCTTGCAGCCCTCCGTGATCGAGGTGGCAGGCTGTTTCTTTTAGGAGTCGGTGGGAGCGCAGCGAATTGTAGTCATGCGGTGAATGACTTTCGGAAATTGTGCGGCATTGAGGCCTATACGCCGGTAGATAATGTTTCGGAGTTGACCGCTCGCACTAATGACGAAGGGTGGGACACGGTTTTCGCGGGCTGGCTGAAAGTCAGCCGAGCCAATAAGGACGATGCCGTGTTGATATTTTCCGTAGGTGGTGGCGATGCGGAGAAAAACATCAGCGCCAATCTGGTCCGTGCGCTCGATGAAGCGAAGGGGCGAGAGATGAAAGTCTTTGGCGTGGTGGGCCGACAGGGAGGGTATACCAAGAAAGTGGGGGATGCGGTGGTTGTTGTTCCCACCGTCAACGCTGCCCACGTGACGCCCCATACTGAAGCCTTTCAGGCGGTGGTATGGCATTGTTTGGTGTCTCACCCAAAGCTGCAGATCGTCGGCACCAAGTGGGAGAGCACCGTCAAGGCATCCCCGGTGTGAGTGGCATGTCTCGCGCGGTGTTTCTTGACCGTGATGGAGTGATCAATCGGGCTGTAGTGCGTGAGGGGAAGCCGTACCCGCCAGCCACATTGGCGGAGTTTGAGATCTTGCCCGGGGTCTTGGATGCGTTGCGCAAACTCGATGAAGCGGGATTTTTGCTCATTGTGGCGACTAATCAGCCAGATGTGGCACGAGGTCTTCAGAGCCGTGAAGTTGTTGAAGCCATGCATCAGCGATTGCGGGACGAACTCCCGCTCCACGACATTAAGGTCTGCTATGAAGTGGAGAGCCCGACCAGCCTGTGCTATAAACCCAAACCGGGAATGTTGCTAGAGGCTGCGCAGGAACGAAACATCGATCTTTCTCGAAGTTATATGGTCGGGGATCGATGGCGCGATATCGGATGTGGGCGGGCAGCCGGCTGTTTTACCATTTTTATTGATCGAGGCTACGCGGAAGAGCTGATGGATGTTCCTGACGTTACCTGCGCCGATCTCGTGCAAGCCTCGGCCCATATTCTTCACCAAGCCAGTCTTGAAACAGCAAAGAGGAGTGTGTGATGGCCAAGTTGAGTGATCTGAAAGTCAAGATTTTTGCCGATGGAGCAGATATCGCGGGGATTAAGGCCATGTATGCCAAGCCCTGGATTAAAGGGTTTACCACGAATCCTACGCTAATGCGCAAAGTCGGAGTGTCCGACTACAAGTCCTTCGCATCCGAAGTGTTGCGTGAAGTGCCGGATCGGCCGGTGTCGTTTGAGGTGTTTGCCGACGAGTTTGAGGAGATGGAGTCGCAAGCACTGGAAATCGCCTCGTGGGGCTCGAACGTCAACGTGAAAATTCCCGTCACGAACACGAAGCGTCAATTTGCCGGTCCGCTGATTCGACGGCTGTCAGAAGCAGGGGTTCAACTCAACGTCACGGCAGTGATGACGCTGGAGCAAGTGACGGCTATCACAGAGGCTCTTGCAGCCGACACGCCGGCTATTATTTCGGTGTTTGCCGGGCGGATTGCGGATACCGGTGTGGATCCAGTGCCAGTGATGCGTGAGGCACTCAAAATTATGCAGGCGAAATCAAAGGCTGAGCTCATATGGGCCAGCCCGCGCGAATTGCTCAATATCATTCAGGCCGACGAGGTCGGTTGTCATATCATCACCGCGACGAACGACATCCTCAATAAGCTGTCCTTGCTGGGGAAGGACCATGCGGCCTATTCGCTCGACACAGTGGAGATGTTCTATCGCGATGCCTCGGCTGCCGGATACACCATTCCTTGCGCTCCCCCAATTGCCACCACCTGACCGGGATTGAGACTATGATGCAGGAGTCACGATGATAAAGAATGTGTTGGTTACTGGCGGTGCCGGTTATGTCGGGAGCCTGCTTGTCCCGCAGTTGCTGGATGCAGGCTACAGGGTTAGCGTGTACGACATCCTGTATTTCGGCGACGACTTTTTGCCCAAAGGCAATCCGGCCTTGACGGTGATCAAAGGGGATATCAGGGATACGGCTCAACTTGCACAGGCGTTAAAGGGCGTGGACGCCGTGATCTCGCTTGCCTGCATCTCGAACGATGCAAGCTTTGAGCTCGATGAGAACCTCTCGACCTCAGTGAATCTTCACGCCTTCGAGCCGATGGTGGTTGCCGCGAAGGCGGCAGGCGTCAAGCGTTTCGTGTATTGCTCTTCAAGCTCGGTGTATGGCGTGTCCGACTCGCCTGACGTGACCGAGGATCATCCGCTTGTGCCGTTGACGCTGTACAACAAGTACAAGGGCATGTGTGAGCCGCTGTTATTCAAACATCAATCGTCCGACTTCGTGTGTGTCGCAATCCGTCCCGCGACGCTGTGTGGCTATGCACCACGGCAGCGGCTTGACCTGTCTGTGAATATTTTGACCAACCATGCGGTGAACAATAGCAAGATTACGGTCTTTGGCGGTGCGCAGAAACGGCCGAATCTGCATGTGCAGGACATGGTTGACCTGTACAAGCTGTTGCTCGAAGTGCCCGACGAGAAAATCGCCGGCCAAATTTTCAATGCGGGTGTCCAGAATATGTCGATCATGGAGATTGCGCAGGTGGCGAAACGTGTGGTGGAAGAGTTGTTTCCGGAGAAGGGTGACATTCCGATCGTGACCACTCCAACCGATGACATTCGCTCCTATCATGTCAATTCGAGCAAGATCAGCAGAGTGCTAGGGTTTCAGCCTCAGCGCACCGTCGAGGATGCGGTCCGGGGCCTATGCGCAGCGTTCAAGGCCGGTAAATTGCCCAATAGCCTGACCGATACCTTCTACTTCAACGTCAGGCGCCTGAAAGAGCTCAAAGCCGTATGAGTAGTCGGCCGATTGCAGTAGTAACTGGTGGCGCCGGATTCATCGGCAGCCACATGGTCGATTTGCTGATCGAAGAGGGGTTCGAGGTTCGGGTAATCGACAGCCTTGTCGGCGGTCGTGAGGAAAACCTCTCTCATCTTCGCAATGCCCCCTTGGCGCTTGAGCGCCGGGATATCCGGAGCTTTTCGCCTGATGACGCGCTATTTAAAGGCACCAAGTACGTATTCCACTTCGCGGGGATCGGCGATATCGTGCCCTCCATCGAGCGACCGCTTGAATACATGTCGGCCAATGTTCAGGGAACAGTGCACATGCTCGAGTGTGCGAGGCACGCAGGGGTTGGCAAGTTCGTCTATGCCGCATCCTCGTCGTGTTATGGGCTCGCGGAGGTGCCGACGCGTGAAGACCATCCGATCGTGCCCAGGTACCCCTATGCGCTGAGCAAGTATCAGGGCGAGCAGGCCTGTTTTCACTGGCACGGTGTCTATCGGTTGCCGGTCAATACGATTCGTATCTTCAATGCCTACGGTACGCGCTCTCGAACCTCTGGCGCATATGGTGCGGTGTTTGGCGTCTTTCTCAGGCAAAAGTTGGTAGGGAAGCCGTTCACGGTTGTCGGAGATGGGACGCAGGCGCGTGACTTCCTGTATGTCACGGACGTCGTACGTGCCTTTTACAAAGCCGCCACGACTGAGCGGGTGGGCGAGGCCTACAATCTTGGCGCAGGCAATCCTCAGACCGTCAACCGGCTGGTTGAGCTGCTCGGTGGACCGGTCACGCATATTCCAAAACGGCCTGGTGAGCCTGATCGTACGTGGGCGGACATTACCAAGATCCACGCTCAGCTGGGCTGGACGCAACAGGTCAGTTTTGAAGAGGGTGTGCGCCGCATTCTTGAAAACATCGAATATTGGCGCAATGCTCCCCTCTGGAATCCTGACACGATAGCCCAAGCCACAAAAACGTGGTTCGCCACGTTATCCTCGGAAGGCCGTTAATAATGGATCAGAGCAGTAAAGGTCTCGTCGGTCGCAAGATCAAGACCGTAGAACAATTGTGTGCGATTATCGGGCCCAGGCCTCGTCAGAAGAAAGTGATCATGTGCCATGGAACTTTTGATGTGGTGCATCCCGGACATGTCCGGCATCTGCTGTATGCAAAGACCAAGGGCGATATTCTCGTCGCCAGTCTGACCGCCGATGAACACATCGAGAAGGCGAATTTTCGTCCCTATGTTCCCGAGGATTTGCGGGCCATTAACCTGGCCGCGCTGGAAGTGGTCGACTACGTGATTATCGACCATGAATCGACGCCGCTCCAGAACCTGGGGGTGATCCAGCCTGACTACTTCGCGAAGGGCTATGAATATTACAGCGGCGGGGTACATCCGAGAACGCAGGAAGAAATGCAGATCTTGGAAGGCTATGGAGGCGAGGTCATCTTTACGCCAGGCGACATTGTATACTCGTCTTCGGCTCTGATCGAGCTCGCTCCGCCCAAGATCGCGACTGAAAAATTGATGGCTTTGATGGAGGCAGAGGGGATCAGTTTCGAGGATCTCAACAAGGCGCTCGACAAGTTCAAGGGTATTAAAGTCCATGTGGTCGGCGACACGATTGTCGACAGTTATACCTATTGCAGCATGATCGGCGGCATGACCAAGACGCCGACCATGAGTGTGCTGTTCCAGAAGAAGGTCGACTATTCAGGTGGGGCGGCGATCGTGGCGAAACATTTGAAGGCCGCAGGGGCGGAGGTGACGTTCTCAACGGTACTTGGCAATGACGCGTTGAGGGATTTCGTAATCGGGGATTTGGAAAAAGCCGGGGTGAAAGTCCTGCCCATTATCGATCAGACGCGGCCGACGACCAACAAGAACGCGATCGTGGTGGAAAATTATCGGATGCTGAAGGTCGACACCCTGGATAACCGGTCGATATCCGACAAGAATGTGGCGTGCCTGAAAAAACAGATTTCTGAGAATACAGCTGCTGCGGTTGTATTCAGCGATTTTCGGCACGGCATCTTTAACCGGCATACAATTCCGGAATTGACCGCAGCGATTCCCGCTGGCGCCTACCGTGTTGCGGATAGTCAAGTGGCCAGCCGCTGGGGCAATATCCTGGAATTCGAGGGATTCGATCTGATCACGCCGAACGAACGAGAAGCCCGGTTCTCACTCGGTGATCAGGACTCAGTGATTCGGCCGCTGGCCCTCGAACTGCACCGTCGCTCCAAATGCAAGACGTTGATTCTGAAACTGGGAGCGCGCGGCATCATTACGTACCGCTCCAATGCGCAGACGGATTGGCGCGCGTTTTTCGCCATCGACAGTTTTGTGGAGCGGGTGGTGGATGCAGTCGGAGCGGGCGATGCGATGTTGGCCTACTCGATGCTTGCCATGCTCGCCACGGGGAATGAGGCGATCGCGTCCATCCTCGGCTCGATGGCCGCGGGCGTCGAATGCGAGCATGACGGCAATTGGCCGGTGACGCCTGAAATCGTCAAAAAAAAGATTCATCGCGTGGAAACGCACACCCTCTACCGGTACGATGGACAATGATAGAGCTATGCGTGTGATCGTCGTCGGGCTTGGCGTGCAGGGGAATAAGCGATGCGCCGTCGCCGGCAAGGAAGTCGTTGCGACCGTCGATCCCGTTCATCCCGAGGCAACCTACCGATCACTGGCTGATGTGCCGCTTGGCATGTACGACGCGGCATTGGTCTGCACGCCGGATGACGCCAAAGTCGCATTGCTCACCCACCTGCTGAACAACGGCAAGCATCTGTTGGTGGAAAAGCCGCTTTTGGTATCCGATAATCGTACGCTCGAGGTGCTGGCGAAGATCGCGCGTTCGAAAGGCGTCGTGTGTTACACCGCCTATAATCACCGATTCGAACCGCACTTCGTGCGCATGAAGCATACGATTGAATCCGGGCAGCTCGGGAAGATCTATTGTGTGCGCATGTTCTACGGCAATGGCACTGCCCGCCTGGTGCGGGATTCGGCGTGGCGAGATCAAGGGGCCGGCGTATTGCCTGATCTGGGATCGCATCTACTCGATACCGTGTTGTTCTGGTTCGGGAAGCCGTCGGTGCCATTTCAGATGCATTCCTGTAACCGCTTCGAAAACAGATCCTTCGACCATGTGTCATTTGGTGCGAACGGCTCGCCGGTATTACAGCTGGAACTGACCTTGCTCAACTGGCGCAATCACTTTTACGCCGATGTCTTCGCTGAAAACGGCAGCGCGCACATTCAATCGCTGTGCAAGTGGGGCCCCAGTACCTTCACGTTGCGCGATCGTAAATTGCCGAGTGGGAGACCGGACGAAGAAGCAACAACTCTGGTGCAGGCTGATCCGACGTGGGAGCTCGAATATCGGCACTTCAAACAGTTGTGCGCGAGAGGTGAAGGTAATATCGAAAATGACATGTGGATCAATTCTGTGCTGAACGACCTCGCCAAGTGCGCGTTAGGCGTCACGCAATGACTGAACTTGTGATCGGCTATGCCGGGATGACGCACCTTGGACTCAACTCTGCGGCTGCGGCTGCTGATAAAGGTTTCAGAGTCGTATGCTATGATCAAAATCCGTTGCGCATCGCAGCGCTGAAGCGAGGCGAGCTGCCGGTCGTCGAGCCTGACTTGCCTGGTTTGCTCCAGAAAAACTCCCGCCAGATTAGCTTTACAGCCGATTCAGCAGAGCTGAGATCCTGTGACATGGTGTACGTCGCGCCTGATGTGCCGACTGACGATCACGGACGGAGCGATCTTGGTCCGATCGATGCGTTGATCATGCAGGTTGACGAGGTGTTGCGTCAGGATGGCAACATGATTATCCTGAGTCAGGTTCCGCCAGGGTTTACTCGTAGCCGGTTGCGTGCCGGACGTTCGTTGTATTATCAGGTGGAAACGTTGATCTTCGGCCGCGCGGTTGCGCGCGCTCTCTATCCGGAGCGGTTCATTATTGGCTGCGCTGAGCCTCAGCAGCCGCTGCCACCGATGTTCGCGCACTTCCTTGAAAGCTTCGGCTGCCCGATCCTGCCGATGCGTTACGAGAGCGCGGAACTGGCCAAGATCTCAATCAACATGTGTCTGGTTGCGTCGGTCAGTGTCGCTAATACGCTCGCCGAGTTGTGCGAGAACATCGGTGCGGATTGGTCGGAGGTCGTGCCAGCGCTCAAGCTCGACAAGCGCATCGGCCAGTATGCCTATCTCGCGCCAGGCCTCGGCATCGCCGGCGGAAACCTGGAGCGCGATTTGGCCACGGTATGTAATTTTGCCGACCGGCACGGCACCGACGCTGGCGTGGTGCGCGCCTGGATCGCTAACAGTCGACATCGCCGCGACTGGGCCTTGCGGACGCTGTACCGGGAAGTTCTAGCGACGTCGGAAGATCCGCTCATCGCGGTGCTTGGACTGGCGTACAAGCAGGATACGCATTCGACCAAGAACTCGCCATCGCTCGCGCTACTCGAACATCTGAAACCGTTTCGCGTGCGCGTGTTCGATCCAGTCGTGACGGCTTCCAAGGCGCCGAACCCGCGTTGCTATGGGGCTATATCGGAGCTCGATGCCTGCGAAGGCGCTGACGTGCTCGTCGTCATGACGCCGTGGCAGCAGTTCGGTAAACTCAATCCGGTTGAGGTCGCTCGGCGCCTGCGCGGCAACGTCGTGCTCGACCCGTACGCGGTGTTGAACGCCGCTGCCAGTCGTGCGGCCGGTCTCCGTCATTTAACTTTGGGCGTTCGGCCTTAAAAGGGGAATTACTTTCGATGATCACGCATCAAAATACTCAACCCAAGAAACCCGCGCGTGTCGTGTTGCTCGGCGCACGTGGTTTCATCGGTGTGGCGATCCGCCATGAGCTCGAAGCACAACAGGTTCCCGTGTTAGCGTTGACCTCGACCGATCTGAACCTGGCCGAGGCGCCGGCGGCGGAGAAGCTTGCGGCCGCGTGCAATCCGACCGACTCAGTAGTCATGCTGGCCGCACTCACGCCGGACAAGGGTCGCGACATCGCCACCCTGATGAAGAACTTGCGCATTATGCAGAGCGTGTGCACGGCGTTGGAGAAAACCGGCTGCGCGCAGCTGATCTACTTTAGCTCCGATGCGGTATACAACACCGCCACCAGCTGCGTCACAGAGGACACGCCGGCCTCGCCACAGGATCTTTACGGCGCCATGCATTACACGCGAGAAATCATGGCGCGCAGTTTGGCGAAGGTGCCGGTGTTGGTGTTGCGTCCGACGCTGGTGTACGGCCTGGCTGACACACACAACTCATACGGCCCGAACCGCTTTCGCCGCTTGGCGCAGAAGGACGGCAAGGTCACGCTGTTCGGCGGCGGCGAAGATACGCGCGATCATATTCACGTCGAAGACGTTGCCAGGCTGACGGTGCGTTGCCTGCTCAGCAAGAGCGTCGGCACGCTTAACGTGGCGACTGGTGTTTCCAAATCGTTCCATGAAGTGGCGCAGATCACCGCCAAGCAGTTCAGCAGTCCGGTCGAGGTCATTACCATGCCGCGCAATAACCCGGTGACACAGCGTCACTACGATGTCACCAACCTGGTCAAGGCGTTTCCGGATTTCCGTTTCATCGCACTCGAGGACGGTATCGCGCGCGTGCATCAGGACTCGCTGAGAAGTTGAACATGCAACGCAAAGGCGCAAAGAAGTTCTTATCTGTAACCTTTCATTCCCCTTTGAGCCTTCGCGTTGGAAGTCGAGTTTCTTGAGTCGAACCAACGATGATCAATAAAATTACATGCACCGAGCGAGACCGCCAGGAGCTCGCCAACATTAAGGTCAACGTGCAGAACCTGCAAGACGACCACTACGACTATTCCAAGGTCGTGGTCAGAAAGCCGTGGGGTTACGAGTATTTGATTTTTTGCAACGATCAGATTGCCGTCTGGATCCTTTATCTCAAGGCTGGCGCGCAGACGTCGATGCATTGCCATCCAGGCAAAAAGACCTCGCTCGTGGTAATGGAAGGCAGCGTGCTGTGCTCGATGATGGCGGATAGCGTGGAGCGTTCAGCCGGCGAGGGGCTGTTGATCGACAAGGGCGTGTTTCATCAGACCATGACCGTGTCGGAGACCGGTGCGTTTGTCATGGAAATCGAAACGCCGGTGAACAAGCGTGACCTCGTGAGACTCAAGGATAAGTACGGGCGAGAAGGCAAAGGCTACGAGACCGAAGATCAGCACTCCTTCAATACGCAGAATTTCAATTATATCTCGTTCCAAAGTCTGGGGATTCAGAATAACTTGAAAAAGCGTTTCGGCCAGTGCTCAATGACGTTCAAGAAACTGACCGATGAAAAAGGGCTGGATGAAGTGCCAGAGCTGAATGCGGAAGACGTCATTTGCATTTGCAAGGGACAGCTGCTCAACCAGGCGCGGCAGTCGGTTATCAGCGTCGGAGACACGATGACCATCAAGTCGCTGAGACAGTTCGGCCGTTTGCACGTGACGCGTAACACCGAAATGCTGGTCATCAAGAAGATTGATCACGTCCTGAAGATTTCCGATTGCGTCGCGGCGTTCTTGGGCGAGAAGAATATCCAGCCGATTTTTACCGTGCCCGGCGAGGCGAACGTGCATCTGCTTGACTCGATCGGCAGATGCGAGGGCTTGAGCTTTGTCTGTATGCAGAACGAGAAAAGCGCGTCGCTCGCCGCCGAGTCATTCTGCAAACTGCGTTCGGGTCTGGGTGCGCTGGTGGTCTCGTCCGGTGCGGCGGCCGCCAATGCCGTCCCCGGTGTTGCGAATGCTTGGGTCGATTCGGTGTCGATGTTGGTCATCTCAGGCCAGGCGCGCACAGACCAGGACACGGACGGCCGTGTCCGGCAGTTGGGTAACAAAGAATTGGGCGTGGTCGAGTTGGTGAAGTCGATCACTAAGTACGCTGTGAAGGTCACCGATCCGACGACGATTTATTACCATTTGGAAAAGGCCTTCTATCTCGCCACGCACGGCCGGCCCGGACCGGTGTGGATTGATTTACCGATCGACATTCAGGGCATGCTGGTCGACGCTGAGGAGCTGAAGCGTTTCAACCCTGAGGAGTTGGGCGCGGTGTCCACGTCGTCGCGTGACGCAACGCGCTGGCGGATTAAGGAAGTAATCGGTTTGTTGAAGCAGGCGTCACGCCCAGTCATTTTAGCTGGCAGCGGAATCCGCAATGCCGGGGCGGCGGTGCAGTTTTTGGCGTTGGTCGACAAGCTCAAGGCGCCGGTGCTCACTAGTCGGCGCGGCGCCGATCTCGTGCCGGACGCTCATTCATACTTTTTCGGACGACCCAGCACGTACGGGCAACGCAGCGCCAATTTTGTCATTCAGAACTGCGATTTGCTGATCAGTATCGGTTCGAGGCTTTCCATCCCTCTGATTGGTCGCAACACCAAGGCGTTTGCTCGTGCTGCGCGCAAGGTTGTGGTGGATATCGATGCGAACGAGCTGGCGAAGCCGACGGTAAAGCCGGATATCGCGCTGGCGATGGACGCGGGCGAATTTATTGAAGAGTGTTTGTCGCTCATGCCCGATACGCTGCCTTCGTATGCTGCCTGGATGGAACGTTGTCGCGAGTGGCGTCAGAAGTTTCGTCACGATTCATACACCGGCCCATCGCTGCCAGCTGATCCGCCGGAAAACGGATTGATTTATCCGTTGCCGTTGCTGCGCATGCTTTCCTCCGAGCTCGGCGAGAACGAGGTGGTGGTGGCTGACGGCGGAGCGACGCTGATCTATACCTTGCTGGCGTTTCGCTTCAAGTCAGGTCAGCGGCTCATCAGCTCTACGGGGCTTGAGCTGCCCGGGTTCGCGCTGGCGGGCGCGATCGGCACCTGTATCGGTAGAGACCGTAATCCGGTGGTTTGCCTGTGCGAGGACCGAGGGTTTCAGATCAGCATCCAGGACCTGCAGACGATTCTCGATTATCGCTTGCCGATTAAGGTGCTCATCTTCAAGAGTAAGGGGCATTCCATCATCCGCAATATCCAGCGCGATTATTTCGGCGGTCGTTTCGTCGGCACCGATCATGAAATACGTCTCGGTTCCGCCCCGTTGATTCAGATCGCGAAGACGTTCGGGTTCCAGACGTTCGAAGCGGCGCAAGCCAGTCAGTTGCCGGCTACGCTGCGCGAGTGGCTCAGCGTCGCCGGCCCGGCGATTTGCGAGATTCATGTCGAGGACGATCAGGATAAAATTCCGCGCCCAGGTTTTACCATTCGTGACGATCAAACATGGGTCGCTAAGCCGCTGGAAGACATGTCTCCGTTTCTGAGCCGCAAGATTTTGCAGGAAAATATGATGATCGATTTGGTCCAGGAAGATTGATCAAAAGGAATTTTTATGCGCGTCGCAGATTACGTTATCGAGTTTCTGGAAAATCAGGGTGTGGAGCATATCTTTACTGTTACCGGTGGAGGCGCGATCTTCCTCTGCGATGCTCTGGGAATGGCCAAGAAAATGAAATATGTCGCATGCCATCATGAGCAAGCCGTTTCCATGGCAAGCGAGTCCTATGCTCGCGTTCGGCAAGGGCTGGGGGTTGCTCTGGTTACTTCAGGCCCAGGAGGGACGAACGCCGTCACCGGGACGGCGGGATGCTGGCTAGACCATGTCCCGCAGCTGACAATATCGGGACAGGTCTTTCTGTCTCAAACTATAGGCAAGCATTTCGGCTTGAGAACCCTGGGGGTTCAGGAAATAAACATTGTCGATATTGTCCGTCCCATCACCAAATATGCCGTTATGATAGAGGATGCCAGGGACATCAGATATCATCTGGAAAAGGCTGTCTATCTGGCAACACATGGCCGGCCAGGCCCTACCTGGATTGACATTCCAGCTAACATCCAAAACGCCGACATCGATCCGAGCTCGCTGCGGAGATTTGACGCCAAAGAGTCCGAACTCCCTTTGGATCCCGAACTGAAAGCAAAAGTAACGCAGGTGGTGAAGCTATTGAAAATAGCAAGTCGGCCTTTGGTCCATATCGGGCAGGGAGTGCGGATTGCTGGCGCCGGGGAGGAATTCTATAAACTAGTAGAGGCATTCCGGATTCCCTTCGTGACAGCAAGAAATGCAAATGACATGGGGCCTTCTGATCATGAGCTGTATGCAGGTCATCCTGGGACCTTTGCCCAGCGCGGCGCCAACTTTGCGGTGCAAACGTCGGATATGTACCTTGCTATCGGTACACGTCTTTCACTTGCACAAACTGGCTATAACGCCAAGGATTATGCGCGCAATGCTAAGGTGATCATGGTTGATATCGATCAGGCAGAGTTGGATAAAGATACGGTTAATCTTCATCTCAAGATTCAAGCCGACGCAAGAGCATTTCTGGAAGAGTTAAATCGGCAACTCTTCCAAGAGAAGCTGGACAGTCAGCGGTGGGGGCAATGGCTCGCACAGTGCCAGCAGTGGAGGCTGAAATACCCAGTTGTCCTGCCAGAATATCGGGAACAAAATGGTAGCGTAAACTCCTACTACTTTATCGACATTCTCTCGGATGTTCTGACGCCGGAGGATGTGGTTGTTACGGATATGGGGTTCGCCTTTCAGAACACTCATCAGGCATTTCGCGTGAAGAAAGGGCAGCGGGTATTCACCAATTGCGGTCTCGCCTCCATGGGATGGGGCCTGCCTGCAGCGGTCGGCGCTTGTTTCGCCAGAGAGAAGAAACGAACGGTTTGCATTGCCGGCGAAGGAGGTTTTCTCATGACGCTCCAGGAGATGGCGACCATCATGCATCACCGTCTTCCTGTCAAACTGTTTATTCTGAATAATGGCGGCTATCTCACCATCAAGCAGACACAGGAGCTCGGATTTGAAAATCGCCTTATGGGAAGCAATGAGGATTCGGGTATTTCTTTCCCAAATTTTATGAAAATTGCCGAGGCGCATTGCTTCAAAGGGGTGCGTCTGGAGTCCCACCAGGACTTAAAAAAGCATATTGAAGAAATCATGAACCATGAAGGGCCGGTTCTCTGTGAAATCATGATGGACCCCGATCAGGCGCAGGCGCCTAAGGCAATCAATCGAAGAAATGCCGATGGCAGCATGAAACAGACTCCGCTTGAAGACAGTTATCCTTTCCTCGACTCGAAAGAAATTGAGGAAAACCTGAGCATCATTAACAAGATTTGAGTTTTATTAACCCCGGAGTATGACCATGCAAAGAAAAGCGGTGATTATCGCAGGAAAGCTGATCCAGGATCACGAATACATCTATCCTTATTATCGGCTTCAGGAGGAAGGGTATGAAGTCGATGTTGCGGTTCGTGGGAAAGAGACCGTGCTGGCGAGCATTGGAGTCAAGGTTGTCCCTACTAAGGATATTCCAGATCTGAAGGTGTCAGACTATGATGTCCTTGTGCTGCCTGGCGGCGCTAAGGCGATGGAGTACATGAGGCAAGATGAAGATATCCTTAAGTTCATCGCTGCCTTTCATGCATCGGGTAGGGTGATCGGTTCGATTTGTCATGCCGGTCAATTGTTGATCTCTGCCAAGCTTGTTAAGGGCAGAAAGATCTCTGCTTATTACAGCATTAAGGACGACATCACTAATGCCGGTGGTATTTATGTGGATGCCCCTTTCGTCACCGATGATAGGATTGTTTCCTGCCCACACTACAAGCATCTTGGCCCGTGGATGAAGGAAGTGATTGCACGGGCCAAGGAAAATCGGGGGTGATCGCCGTGAAGGGAGTTTTGTTTGATTTCGATGGAACGCTGGCCGACACAATGGGAGGGCATTATTTGGCATGGAGGGCGGCACTGGGGGAGTATGGGATCTCCATCGAAGCGGGCGACTATTACCCCTTGGAGGGAACAGGCCTTCACGAGGTCGCAAGAACGTTTATCAAGGATCTTCCGTGGAACGAAAAAACGATTGATGAACTGGTTCAAAAAAAGAAGAGATATTACGTGGAACGGCAGGCGGTTACTTTTTTCCCGGGTGTAGAATCTTTTGTCTCTGAGCTTCATGATCTGAAGATACCAATGGCCATAGTCACGGCTGGACATTTGGATCAGTTGCAGCTATCCGTTCCGTCGTGTTTTTTGAGCCACTTTAGCGCTCTGGTTACGGGCGATCTGGTCTCGCGCGGCAAGCCAGACCCGGAACCCTATTTGCGAGGTGCAGAGAGCCTGGGCTTGACACCTCAAGAGTGTATCGCGATTGAAAATGCCCCATTGGGTATCCAATCGGCCAGCCGGGCCAATACCTACTGTATCGGCGTTTGTTCTACCGTCGATCGGAATGAGTTGGCGGAGGCCGATGAAATTGTGGACCGATTTGAAGATCTCAGAAGCTCGGTTGTCATCAAAAAGCTTTTGAACCTAAGGCGATCCCATGCGTGAATTTGATGCCCTGTATGCATATCCAAGACCAAGGGAGCTCAGCCTCGTACATCCAAAGCTTCGGCCGATACACAGCCGGATCATTGCCTCCTATTCATGACAGGGAACTTTATGATGGGGATCGCAATAGAGGGTATGGCGGGTTCAAGTGGATCAGTTGCGGCAATCCCTGCCCGCGAGTTTCTTGCAGCAGGTCTGACCTTCCCCCAATTTCGTGGACACCTGGTTAAGCAACTGCCGTCCTCGCTTCGAACTCGGCTGGGGAGTCATAGCCGAGGGGCGAGTGACGGCGTCTCCGATTATAGAACACCTCAATGTACTCGAAGATATCCTGTC
>SXGT01535918.1_pt1 | contig 17089 bp, 5 predicted proteins | sample 3176221 | NCBI WGS metagenome assembly SXGT01 (sample SAMN11356862, study PRJNA531348) | freshwater metagenome | isolation source: freshwater sample F1-120 | place: China: Fuxian Lake, Yuxi | collected 2017-12-25 | reverse complement strand
GTCTAACGGGCGAACCCAGCTTTGACGGCTTGAATGTAAGCGGGTTTGAGAGTCTTACAGTGTCAGACAAGCTGAGCGCGGAACTCTTCCGGCCCACGCGGGCCAGATCGCGGGCGGCGAGCCGCGAATATTTTCTCGTCGAGTTTCACGAGGATGTTCCGTGGGAGGACCGCCGGGCGCTCATCACCGAATCCGGACTCGTTGTTCGCGACCACGCTGACCTGGTCGGCAATCATATGCTCGTCTCGGGTACGTTGGCTCGGGTCCAAACTTTGGCGGAGTGGGACGAGGTGGCCTACATTTTTCCCGCGAGTGGCGATCGGGCGACTGGTCCACCGCTGATTCGATGTCTGGGCGCGGCCGCGCCGGCGGGAGAAGTCGGCCAACTGACGCAGCGCGTTGGTGAAGGCTGGGATGGCGCTGGACTAGGCGCAACCGAACTCACCTACACGATTCAATCGAACCCGGACCGCATCCCGCCGCCCTACGTCGAGACGATTTTGCAGAACGCTCGCGAGCGAAACGCACAGATCATCGGGCTGAGCGGCCTGATCACCCCGTCGCTCGACGAGATGGTCCACGTCGCGCGCGAGATGAAGCGACAGGGATTTGAGATTCCGCTGCTCATCGGCGGTGCAACGACCTCGTCGAAACACACGGCGGTGAAGATCTCTCCGGAGTACGATCAGACTGTCGTGCATGTCCTCGACGCATCGCGATCGGTGCCGGTCGTTGAGAACCTGCTCGATGCCGACAGCAAGTCAGCCTTCGACCGCGAAAACCGTGCGACTCAAGACCGCGACCGAGCCAACTTCGCCGACCGACAAGCCCGCAACCTCATGCCGTATTCCGACGCGATGGCTCGGCGGTTCGCGACCGATTGGGCGACGGTTGAGATTCCGACACCGGAGTTTCTCGGTCTGCGCACGCTCGACAATTTTCCGTTGGCCGAACTCGTTCCGTTCATCGACTGGTCGCCGTTCTTCTCAACCTGGGAGCTGCGCGGCAAGTTTCCGGCGATCTTCGAGGACGCCGTTGTCGGCGACGAAGCGAAGAAGCTGTACGACGACGCTCGGCATCTGCTCGACCAAATCATCGCGAACCACTGGCTGACCGCTCGCGGCGTCTACGGCTTCTGGCCAGCGAGTTCGGTTGGCGACGATGTGCTTGTCTTCCCCCCCGGTCCCCTGGTCCCCCGGTCCCCCGGTCTGACCGAGGACAAAGAGACAAGGAGACAAGGAGAGGGGGAGTCACTGGCAACCTTCCCCATGCTCCGCCAGCAGTGGGAGCGGCAGGGGCAAAAAGATTTCCGCTCACTGGCCGACTACATCGCGCCGGCGGATTCGGGGCGACAGGACTACATCGGCGCGTTCGCGGTCACGACCGGGTTCGGTTGCGATGAACTCTGCGCGAAGTTCGACAAGGCTCACGACGATTACCAGTCGATCATGGCCAAAGCCCTCGCCGACCGCTTGGCCGAGGCGTTCGCCGAGTGCTTGCACCAGCGAGTCCGCACCGAATGGGGCTACGGCCGCAGCGAGAAACTGTCGACCACCGACCTGATCGAAGAAAAGTATCGCGGCATCCGTCCGGCCTTCGGCTATCCGGCGTGTCCCGATCACACACTCAAGCGTCCGTTGTTTGATCTGCTGCACGCCGAGCAGAATACCGGCATCCAGCTGACCGAAAGCTTCGCGATGTGGCCAGCGGCAGCCGTCAGCGGCCTGTACTTCGCGCATCCACAAGCTCGGTACTTCGCAGTCGATCGCATCACGAAAGACCAAGTCGAAAGCTACGCCGCCCGCAAGGGCGTCTCAATCGCCGAAGTCGAACGCTGGTTGGCTCCATATCTGGGATATTGATCGCATACAAGCTGACGGGTCAAGGCTGTGAGTTTTTGCGCGGGAGAGGCTTCCAGCCTGTCGAAATCGCGGAAAAAAGTGACCGGCTGGAAGCCTCTCCCACGAAAACTCACAGCCTCGTCGGGTTGGGATGGAAAAAGCGCCGACGCTTGAAGGTCTGCGAAACCGAGCAATAGACTCGCCCGCGTTGTTTGCCGATCTCGGTCTTTTCACCCGCCTCGCAGGAGCCACGCCATGTCTCGCCAGCAACTTTCCCGCCGTGAAATGCTCGAACGCTCGATGTTCGCGACCGCCGCTGCCCTAGCTGCTCGGCATACGTTTGAGCCAGTCGCGCACGCTCAGGAGTCCAGCAGCCCGAACAACACGATTCGCGTGGCGATCACCGGCGTGAACGGTCGCGGTGGATCGCACATCTCCGAACTGAAGAAGCGCATGGGGGCCGAAATCGCCGCGATCATTGATGTTGATGAAGCGGTCGGACAACGCAACTGCGACGCGCTCGAAAAGGAACTTGGCAAGCGGCCGGCGTTCTTCACCGACATCCGCAAGTGCCTCGAAGACAAGTCGATCGACGCGGTGAGTGTCGCGACGCCCAACCACTGGCACTCACTGGCCGCGATCTGGTCGATGCAAGCGGGCAAGGACGTGTACGTCGAGAAACCGGTCAGCCATAACGTCAGCGAGGGACGTCGCTGCGTGCAGGTCGCTCGCAAGCACAAGAAGATTTGCCAAACCGGAACGCAGAGCCGCTCCGAGCAAGGCATGCGCGACGCGATCGCGTTCATTCATGCCGGAGGCATCGGCGAGGTCAAGCTGGCTCGCGGCCTGTGTTACAAGCGTCGCGGATCGATCGGCCCGCGCGGAACTTACGAGCCGCCGAAGACGGTCGATTACGACATCTGGTCCGGCCCCGCTCCGCTAAAGCCGGTGACTCGGCCGAAGTTCCACTACGACTGGCACTGGCAGTGGGACTACGGCAACGGCGATCTCGGCAATCAAGGGATCCATCAAATGGACATCGCCCGCTGGGGATTGCAGGTGGCTGACCTCGGCGAAAGGGTGATCGGCTACGGCGGACGTCTCGGCTACGAAGACGCTGGTGAGACCGCCAACTCGCAAGTCTGTATTCACACGTTCGGCGACAAGCGGCTGGTCTTTGAAACGCGAGGTCTGCCGACTCCCAATTACCAAGGGGCCAAGATTCTCGAAACCGACGCCAACAAAGGAGCCGGCGTCGGTGTGATTTTCTATGGCACCGAAGGCTATGTGATCATGCCCAGCTACTCGTCAGGCATTGTCTTCGACAAGGACGGAAAGGTCGTGAAGGAGTTCAAAGGTGGCGGCGATCACTTCGGCAACTTCCTGGCCGCCTGCCGCAGCCGCAAGCACGAAGACCTCAATGCGGACATTCTCGAAGGGCATTTGTCGAGCGCGTTGTGCCACCTCGGCAACATCTCGTACCGCTTGGGCGAGCAGATTCCCGTCGCCGCGATCAAGGAGCGGCTGGCGAATGATGTCGAGGCCCTCGGCACATTCGACCGCTTCTCGGAGCACCTCACCGAGAACAAAGTCGATGTCGCCAGCACGAAGGGTTACTTCGGCCTCAACCTGACGCTCGACGGTAAGAAAGAGATCTTCACAGGCTCACACGCTGACGCGGCCAACCCGATGCTCACTCGTGAGTACCGCAAGCCATACGTCGTGCCGGCCGAGAAAGACGTGTAGTGGTCGCGGAGCTTTGCAACCTTGTACTCAGAAGACCGGCGCAAGAATTTGGGTGGCACGCCCTGAGGCTTTGCGAAGGGCGTGCGAACTGTCCACGCCCTTTGATGACTCAGGGCGTGCCACCCACCCAAACGTCACTCAAACTTTTACGGGTGAGTTGCGAGGAGTGCGTCGAGTCGTGCAAAGAACGTGAGGTCGGCGAAGATGCCGTCTTCGTCTTTCTCGCCGATGGCGGGATCGATGAAGGTGTCTCGTTTTTGACCGCCGAACAACAGGTCGGTTCCGGCATCTCCGGCGAGCGTATCGATGCCGTCCTCGCCCGACAGTGTGTCGTGGCCGTTGCCTCCGAAGAGTTTGTCGTTGCCGGAGCCCCCGAGGATCACGTCGTCACCGTCTTGGCCGCTGAGCGAATCGTTGCCCGCACCGCCGCTGAGGATGTCGTCGCCGCGTGAGTCGATCGCGTCCGTGGCGGCGTCGCCGGTGCCGCCGAGGATCGTGTCGTTGCCCTCTTCGCCCAGCAGGACATCGTCGTCGGCACCGCCGTCGAGCGAGTCGTTGTTGGCACCGCCGCGGACGGTGTCGTTGCCGGTGTTGCCCAGGAGCTTGTCGTTGCCGACATCGCCGTGGAGTCCATCGTGTCCGGCACCGCCATCGAGGGTGTCGTTACCGACTCCGCCGCTGAGGGTGTCGTTGTCGTCGCCGCCGAGGATCGAATCGTTGCCGTCCTGGCCGTTAAGAACATCGTTGCCGTTGCCGCCATCGAGACGGTCGTTGCCGGTGCCGCCGGCGAAGAAGTCGTGGCCGCTGCCTCCCAGCAGCGTGTCGTTGCCGATGCCGCCATCAATGGCGACGGCGAAGTCCACTCGGCTGGTGTCGAGCTTGTCCGCTCCGTTGCCTCCTTCGATTTGGAAGATTTCCGCGAAGCCGTTGAGCGACGCGTCGAGGACCACGGTGTCGGACGAGTTGCTGCCGACGATGCGGACGTTCGAGAGACCGCTGAGCGGTCGGGCGGCGATCAGTTCGCTGCCGTTGGCTTTGCGGACGTGCAGGTTGTCACCGACTCGCAGAACCTGGAACGGACCGCCGACGCTGGGGAGCGTGACCTCCAGTGGCGTCTTGATCGGCTGGATGCTCGGAGTGACGGGCGGGTCGAAGTTGCCGACCAGCGGGACGGCCACGTTCCTGCCGAACTGTGCGAAGAGATCGACTCCCAGCGGCTTCGGTGCGAACTGATGATTGAGCGCCGCAGCGGTGCCGGGGACGGCGGCGGCGGCGATCGAGTGGATGATGTAGTACTCGGCGACCGCCCCGCTGGGGGAGGCACCGTCACGGTTCGGGAGCATCAGGCCGATGTCGGTGATGCCGTCGAGGTTGAAGTCACCGGCGAACGGCCGCTCCAACACGCCGGGGAACAGCAGCGTCTGCGAACCGGGGACGCCGGGGTTGCTGAAGTTGATCGTGTCGTCGGTGTTGCCGTCGAGAATGCCCGGCGTACTGTCAGCCGCAGTGGTCAGATCGAAGTAGAACGTGTTGAGCTGCGCGCTGTGGACGGCGAGATCGGTCTTGCCGTCGCCGTCGAAGTCGCCGGTGATCGGCGTCCCCGACATCGTGCCGGTGAACGAGCGGTCGCCCGCGTCGATGTTGTTGTTCGCGTTCGTGTCGAGGTACCACTTCTTGCCGTCGAACAGGCCGATCTCGTCCCCGACATGAGTCGAGTTGAAGTCGCCGGAGATCGGCGTCGCGTTGATCTGCAGGCCGTTGATCACCGAGTAATCCGGGCGGCCGTCGTTGGTGAAGTCGATCAGCCAGCGGTACTGCTTGTTGAGCAGTCCGTAGCTGGCGATGCGATCGAAGCCGTCCTGGATGACCGCCGCCGCCGGAGTGAACTTGCCGGCGACGTAGCGATCGGTGTTGATCCCCATTTCAAACACGAGGTCGCGGTTGACGTGATCGACGTTCGTCGGATCGAAGTGGTAGTTGCCGTTGATGTCGATGAAGATGCCCGCTTGTCCGACCGCTCCGATTTCCGAACGGCTGTCGATCGTGAAGCGTGCGACGAAGTCTCCGCCCGGCTGGCCGTCGCCACTGGGGAACGTCGGCGTCTCCAGCGGTTGAATGGCGTTGCTCTCGCCGTCGAGCTTGTTGCCGACGTCATCGACGACGTCATCGTTGATCGTCAGCGTGTAGCGATCGTCGAGCAGCGGCGAGAAGAAGGTCAGCTCGACGCGACCGGTCGCGACTTGGCCGGGGACCGACGGATCGGCGATGAACGTGATGCTCTGAATCGGGACGACTCCGTTGGCATCGCCACGCAGGATGTAGTGGCCGGGGTTCACGCCGACGATCGGATTGATCGCCGGGTTCGGGAACTCGATCTCGCGGATCGGGAAGTCGCGGAAGGAGATCGTCAGCCCATCGGTGCGCGGCGTCGGGCCGAGGCTCGGCTTGGGATCGAACAGGTCGAAGGCCAGAGCCGTCGTGATTTGCACGTTCGTGACTTGCGGACCTTGCGTGTCGAGGAAGATCGTCAGCGCCTGCGCGGCGACTCCCGATGGGTTGAGGTTCCCCGCCAAGTCTTCCGCCGTGACGAGCAAGCGGCGCAGACCATCCACCGGGAAGTGCGCCGGGTTGTTCAGATCGACGAGGCTGGTGACGGTCCATTGCCCGTTGGGGTAGGCGTTCGTGCCGTCGTTCGGGACGGCGACTCCCACCCCTAGCAGCAGGTCAAAGTTATCGACGCCGTTCGCCGGTGTGAGGTCGGCGTAGACGCGAACAACCGCGTTGGCTTCGGCGGTTCCCCAGATGGTCGGCGTCTGGTCGTTGGTCTTCTTGTCGATGAACGAAGGCTGCTGTGGAATGACCCCTTGATCCTCGGCCAGTCCGTCGATCGGATCGCTTGCGACGCCGAAGAAGACCGGCGGAACGATCGTATCGACAACGATCTCCAGCGATTGGCTGCGCGGGCCGAAGCCGGTCGCGCGAGTCAGCGTGCCCGCCGTGTCGTTGTCGGCCGGGTCGATCATCTGCACCTTCGCGGAAATGAAGTGGCTGCCGTCGGTCAAGGCGTTCGGGAATGTGAACGAGTAGACGCCGCGCAAGTTCGCGACCGGCTGAGCAAAGCCCAGCAGCACCGGAGCGTGCGTGTCGGTCTCGTCGTAGATCGCGACGCGATAGCCGGGCGCGAGTCCGACGGGACTGGCTCCCGTCGTCGGGTTGAACGGAATCGTGATGACTTCATCGACTGGCGGAGCGCCCGGCACTCCGGCCGCATTGCCGGGGACATCGTTGAGCAATCCGGCGTCATCGACCCGCAGGAAGATCGTCGGCGTGTTGTCTTTGGTCGTGTTGTCGAACTGCGAGCGGCCGCTGTCGGAAACGCCCAGCACGTTCGAGATGTGAATCTGCCCGCGAATCTCGCCACCTGCGGCGGCGGTCGTGTGAATGTCGAAGTAGGTGTTCCCGGCCAACAGCGCGGTGATGTCACCCGCGACGCCGGAGAAGGCCGCGCCCGTCAGCTTCAGCCGAATGCCCGCCGGCTCGACGACCCAACCCACAATCGGCAATGACACAATCACTGGGCCGTTGACGCCGATCGCGCCGTTGTGAATGTGTGCGGCGGTCAGTTCCGGCAGAGCAGTCACGTTCGTCAGCTCGACCCCGGAGACGAACAGATCGAGATCGAATGTGTTCGCGACCGCGTTGTACTGGAAGTTGGCCGTGCCACTGGCGGTCGTCGCGACGGCCGGCACGACTTGCGAGCCGGTCAACAGCACGAGGTTGTCCGCCAGTTCCAGATCGAACGGCGTCGGCGGAGCCTCGTTGATCAGCGTCAGGTTGTAGTTGTTGATCGCGGTCACTCCGGCCGCCGTCGCGCCGAAGACGCGGAGGTAGTAGACCTGTCCCGCCACGACCGGAATGCGAATCCGTTCGTTCTCCAGGAACGTGTCGCCGTCGAGGTTCGTGTCGCCGGCTCCGTCATTGATGCCGAAGTTCGGGCCGTTGCCGGCGATCGCCAGCGGCACGCCGTTCACGAAGCCGTCGGCGTCGTAAATTTCGATCTGCAAGTTGCCGTTGTTCGGCAAGCCGGGTCGCCCGCTCGACGGAATCGCTGCGATCTCCTCGAAGAACGCTTGCACGTCGAGCGTGCCGGTGACGGTCGCCTCGACGCGATACCAGTCGACATCGCCGGGCAGGAACGTCCCGTCGCCGAACGGATCGGCGGCTGAACCCGGATCGATCGTCGGATCGACATTCACGACCGAGTTCGCTCCGACATGCGTCGCCGTGAAACGGTCGTCGTTGTACTCGAACGGATCGTGCTTGAAGACAACCAGCCGGCTGGTCGATCCCGGCTCGGCACTGACCGCCGTGCCGCTGCCGTCGAGGAATTGCACGCGCTCGATCCCGTCGAACACGTTCTCGAACGCTTCAGGATTGCCGGGACCGACCGTGACCGTGCCGGCCGAATCATCCTGGCTCTTGCGGTAAATCGTCAGGTCGTCGCGCGAGTGATCGGCCGGGCCGTCATCGACCACGATCAGCCGATCCCCCGCACCCGTCGCGTCGCCACCATGCACCGTCATTTGCAGCGCGTTGAGCGTCGCGTCGATCAAATTCGTCCCAGCCGAATCGGTGACGCGGACCCGAATCGTGTCCGCTCCGCTCCCCGCATCGACGCGAGCCTCTTCGACCGTTCTCGCTCCGGCGAGCAACACCAGCGTGTCGGTTTCGGTTGTCGCGTTGACGCGATGCACGAGCATCGTCGCCGCCGTTTGATTGACGTCGATCGTGTCGGCTCCCGACGTGCCGTTGATCAGGATCGCATCCCAATCCGCGCCGCCGTCGATCGTGTCGTTGCCGCTGCCGCCGATGAACGAGTCCTCGCCCGCGTTGCCGTTGAGCACATCGTCGCCGCCGCCACCCTGAATGCTGTCCGCTCCGTCGCCGCCGCTGAGCGACTGTGCGAAGTTGCCGCCGAACAGCGAGTCATCCCCCGCGTCGCCGTTGAGCTGCCCGAACCCGGTGAGCGAGTCGTTCCCCTCGCCGCCGTTGATCGTCAGATGATTCACGTTGACCAGCGTTGTGCCGAAGATCCCGTTCAAGCCATCCGACGCGACGACCGTGTCGTTTCCTTCGCGAGCGTTGAACGTCAGCGTGTCGAGATCGGTCGTCGAATTCAGGCTGGCGACATCCACGTCGTACTGCAGCCCCGCGATGTTGACGACTCCGCTGCTGATCGCCGTCAGCGTGACGTTGTCGTCCACGGTGCGGCCGTCGACCGCGACCGTGTCGAGGTCCGCTGCCGCTCCGACATTGACGTTGACCTGCCGCATCTCCGTTGTGTCGAGATCACGCACCGTGATTGCGTCCGGGCCGCCGAGACCGTTGATATCGACCTGCTCAATCGCCGCCATGTCGATCGTGAATGGCACGAGATTCGACCGCTCGAAGAACGACCGAGCCTGATTGTCGGTTGCCGTCCGCAAGTTGAAGACGTCCCCGCCCGCCGCGCCGTTGACGATCTGCACGTCAACCCCTTCGTTCCCTTCGACCGTGTCCGAGTTGTCGCCGTTGTTCCAGATGAAGCGATCCGACCCGTCGCCGCCGAACAGGAAGTCATCGCCGACACCGCCAGTGATCGAATCGTTGCCGAGTCCGCCATCGACCCGATCCGCGCCGTCGAGTGCCAGGATCGTGTCGTTCCCCGCGTCACCGTAAATCGTGTCGATCGCGTTCGACGCCGTGATCGAGTCATCCCCTTCGCCGCCGTAAACCGCGACTCCGCTGGACGCGGCCGCCGTCAGCGTGTCGTTCCCCGCGCCGAGGTCGATCACGTTCCGAGCACCCGCGACGCTCAACGCGACCGTCGCCGTGTCGTTCCCGCCGAGCGTCAGAATCTTCAGCTCGACCAAATTGACTCCCGCCGTCACCGGCCGCGTGTTCGTCGTGATGACGCTCGCCGTTGTCGTCACCGTGTCAGCCGCCGGAGTTCCGTAAACCTCCAGCACGTCATCCACTCGCGCCGCGTCGCCATTGACCGTCAGCGAATTCGTGTACCCCTTCGTGTTCGTCGGCCACACGCGGAACAAGTCAGTTCCGAACCCGTTCGTCAGTGTCACGTCGCGGAACCGGTTGAAGTCGATGCTCTCACGCCCATCGATCTGCACGAGATCGCCGACCGTCCCCGCCGAGACATCCCAAGTGTTGTCCCGCCTGTCGTCGTTGACCAACAGCGTGTCCGCGTCGCCGACATTGCCGCTGAGGTAAATGTGCTCGATGCCGGTGTAGGGGGTGATCACCGCGTTGACCGAGACCTCGCCGTCTTGCGGATGAATGGCCGGCGTGACGACGAACGCCTCGACGATCCCGCCGGTGCCGGTCATCGTCAGCGTGTCGCTGCCGCCGCCGTTGTCGCCGCCGATCACCGTGATGCCGGACGTGTACTGCGTCACCGCCGAGTGAATCTGAAACTCGTCGTCGCCCCCCAGCCCTTCGAGCCGCAAGCCCTCAATGCCGTTGGGAAACACATCGACCAAATCCCGCGTGGCGTGCCGCTGATCAATGTGGCCGTCGGTCGCGAAGACCTCGAAGTCGTCATCGAAGCCGGTCCCGTCGTACCGCAGCTCGTCGATTCCGCCGCCGCCAACCACGCTGACTCGGCCACCCGCTCCCAACCGCTGATAGACCAACGCCATCAGGTCGTCCATTTGCAGCGAGCCATCGTCGAAGCTGCCGCCCGGCACGAGCACGAACGTGTTGTTGACCGCCAGCAGCGACTGCATGACGAGAAGATCATTGTCTCCCTGTCCGTCGTACTCGATCTGCTGAATCCCAGTGATGTCGATCGCTGTCACCGCCGCCGACAGTCCGACCGTTCCCTCCAACGACCCGGTCGGCGTGAACGTCACCGTCTCGGTCCCCGGCGTCGTCAGCCGCAAATCCGTGTGCGACGTGAACCCGCCGCCAACCACCGTGATGTCGAGGTTCCAGTTGGCGATCGTCTGAATCGCGATGAAGTCGTCGCCGCTGATGGATTCGAGCGTCAACGTCGGGATGTTCGGATACACGACCGCCGGCCCGTTGTTGACGCTGACCGTCGAGTTGCCGTTCCCGGTGCCGATGATCGTGACCTGATCGTCGCCGTTGGTGCCGTTGACTGTCGCGGCTCCGTTCGGCCCGACGTCGAACAGGTCAATCGACTCAATCTCGTCAAAGCTGATCGGTGCTCGCGAGCCAACGACGTACGTCCCCGCGTCCCCTTCCGGACCCGCGTGGAAAATCAAATCGTTCTCGCCATCGAGATCGACCTTCAGCCGATCCCCTTGAAACGCCGGGTTCGAGGTCGTCGCTCCGATCGGCAGCCCACCGGCGATGAAGATCGGGATCAGTGCGTCCGGCACGACCGTGACCTGATCCGTCCCCTCGCGACCTTGCACCGTCAGCGAATCGAAGCCATCGAAATCGACCGGCAACGCGCCCGTCACGTTGACTCGCCGCCCCGGACCATCGACCAGAATCACGTCATCCACCGCCGAGCCGTTGACCACCAATACATCGTCGCTCGCGCCGCCATCCACCAAGATGGACTGAACGCTGGTGTAATCAAGGAGCGGCGTGTCGTTCGCCAATTCCAGATGACCAGAATCCGGCCCCAGTGGCGTGACCACGACGACATCTCGCTCGGAAGTCCCGAACACGTCCAAGTGCTGGTTGTCGGCGTCGAGATTCAAGAACACCAGCCCGGTGTGAATCAGCGAACCGAAACCGACCTGCGAGATCGAGTCGTTCGAGTAATCGACCGTCACCGCTCCGCCAGCGGCATCGGCGTTGTAGTTGATGACGTTGCGACCCAACGCGAGATTCACCTCGATATTCAAACCGACGCCCGGAGTGATCGTGAAGAGGTCGTCGCCGACCGTGCCACCTTCCACGTCGAGAATGTCCGTGACGGACGTGTCGTGTTCCCACCGAATCGGGAAGCCGGTGAAGTCGAACGTCGTCACGCCGTTGCCGCCGCCGATCGTCCCGATGGCGTTCACGCCGGGAGTGTTCGCGGTGTTTGCCTGCACGATGTCCCGACCGGTGCCAGTCTGGATGCGCAGGTCCTCGATGTCGTGATAGCCGATCACGCCGTAAACCAACGTGGTCCCGCCGATGGTTGAGATGTCGAACAGCGTGCCATCCGCGGCATTCGTCGGACTGACGATGATGAAGTCGGCGGCACCGGCGGTCGGCTCCTCGACATCGAGCCGATTGAATCCGTCTCCGCCGACGAAGAACAGGTCCTCAATGCTTTGGAAGGTGACGATGACGGTGTCGTCGACGACCACGACACCGTCTTGCCGGCTGGCCGTGTCGGGAGTGAATTCAAACTTGTCGTCGCCGCTGCTCCCCTCGAACCGCAGTGTGTTCGCCCCCAACGGCCCGCCGGCATCGAGCAGAATGTTTTCAAACTCGTCCACGCCATTGAGCGCGATGTTGACGAAGTCGTCGCCTCCGAAAGCACGAATGACGACCGAGCTGCCGCCGTCAAAATCCTTCAGAAGGATCGGCACCTGCGTGTCGTTCGTGAACTCCGCGTTCCCCGTCCCGAACCCGCGGAATCGCAGGTCATTCGCCGCGTTGGTCCCCGACAGAATCGCGATGCCCGCGCGATGATCGGCATCCAAAGTGATCGAGCCGTTGATGCCGGTGAACTGCACTTCCATGCCATCCATCGTCACCGAGCCGGTCGCGTCATCGGGCAGAATCGGCACCGTGAAATCGGGAGTGTTCCCGTCAGAGATGAGCACCAGCGAACTGATGCCGGTCCCGCCGACGATCTTCACCCCTTGATCCAAATCCAAATCGCCATGCACCACCACCGTGAGGTTTCCCTCGTTGCCAGTGATCTGAATCTGATTCACGTCACTCCAAGTGTCGAAGATCGTTTCGGCGAGCGGATTGTTCGGATCGGCTCCGCGAGTGACTCGCGCCAAGTCCCCGTTAGCTGCCGCGAAGAGATGAATCACGTCATCGCCCGGAGTGCCGTTGATCACGAACACATCGTTGCCCGATCCCCCCAAGAACGAATCGTGATCGCCGTCCGAATTGACGTTCCAAACCAGGAAGTCATCGCCGCTACCGCCGATGAAACTGTCGTCCCCAAAACCAGCCAGCAACGTGTCGTTGCCGTCACCACCATCGACCACCGTGTTGACCGTCACCGTGCTGACGTCCGCCGAGTCGTGCATGTCCCCAAGGTTGATCCGAATCGACTCGTTGGCATTCGCGATCGCACTGAAGAATGACGCGATGCCCGTCAGGATGTCGAAGCCCGGAATCGTGGCGATCAGATCGCCGACTTGACTGCCGATCGGGATGTCGAAACCGGGAATCGTAAATCCGTCTTCGAAGGGATTCACAAAATCCGCGACAGCGAACGCGGGGATGATGTCCAGCGGAAACGGCAACGAGACACCGGTGATCGAACTGAAATCAAGAATGTCCGGCAACCGAATATCGGGAAAACTGAAATCGGGCACCGCGATGAAACCGTTGCTGACGCCATCCACCAGATCGAACAAGCCATCCAACGGTGCGACCAAATCGCTGAGGCCCACCGCATCGAAGATCGAGCCAAGCGCCGACGGATTCGGGACGATCGCCTGCACGTCGGGGATGCCCCCCAGGAGTTCAATGACCGGCAGATTGATCCCAAACCCGGCCGCCCCCTGAATACCAACCCCCAGATTGGCGTCGAGACTCGCCCTGGCCACGAGTTGACCAACGACCGGCGCGAGCTCGTAACCGACCCCAATCTCGCCGGCGACACCAATACTCATGACGCCGTTCAAGGTCGCAAAAGCATCGAGACTTCCCGTCACCGCGAAGCTCTGGAGTAAAGCCTTGTTGAACACCGGCGGCACGCGCACCACGGGCACCTGGGTATCGTCATCAACCAGCAGGAACAGGTTCAAATAACTGCCCGAGATCCGGACACGGTTGGATTCTCCGTCGAATGCCGCATACAGCAACGCCGACGAGTTGCCGCCCGCGAGCGCATCGTTCACCGATGTCAGAATCTGATCAGGAATCAAGTTCTCGATTTCGGCTGCGACCGCCGCCGCACCACCCGGAATCGCGACGGCCAACAGCGCGCGGTCTTCCAACAGCTCCGCGCTTCGGGCCATTCGTCGCTCGCGTCGCAACTTGGCGTGTCCCAACGGGCGTGTGCGAGTCTTCCGGCTAAACAGTTTTCGAGACAACTGCAGCGCGCGGAACGGATTGATCATGGTTGGCTTTCATGGTTCGGTGACTCAGAGCGTGGCGACTTTGATGGGATAATCACTGCAACCGGCCTCTCGCAAGCGATTCTTGGAAGCGAATGGCGAAAACAATTTGCCAAATCCAATGACGGCCACCTGTGTTGATTCTTAGGACGAGTTGACGCGAGGCATCGAACCGAATTGTCCGCGAGTGCCAGTACATCGTCACGTTTGTTCGAGGCCCCGCCAGTCGCGACAAAGATCATCCGGGCCACAATCGGAACAATCGAAAGTGACCGCACAGGCGACTGAGACGTCCCGGTCTCAGCGATTTTTCCTACGGTGCGAGTTGACATTCGAGAACAACAGAAATTCACGGCTTGGCACGTCGCTAGGCCGCCAATCCGAGGAGCCAGTAGCCGATTTCTTTCACGTCGAATGGACGGTCGATTTTTTGAGGATCGACCACTCGATCACGCCTGGCACGATTCGCTCGAAGTTGGTGATTCGCAGGCCGTTCATGTGACCCGGAACCTCTGCAAGGGATTGCGATTCGTTCAATCGCCAAAGTGAGTCCATCGTGCAGAAGTCCATCAACCGCTCGGCCATCGCCATCGTGGCGCTTGTCGCCATCTCCCATTTGCCGTTTGCTCACAGCGAACTGGCGGCTCGGGAACCGAGTCGTCTGCAGCCTCCGAGTTGGGACGCGAAAGAGCCGGCAACTCGATACCACAGGTCTTCGGAACGCGATCTCAACGAAAGATCGAATCGAATTCGGCTCACGGGAATCGACAACCCACCCCCACCTCCGCCCCCAACGGAGGACTTGGAATTGGAAGAGGCGAAGAGTGTCGAGTGTTTCGAGAATTGCTACGAGTTCTGGGAACACCGCGATGCCGTGTGGGGCGAGTACCTTTTCCTGCGACCGCGTGGGGCGGACGTGACTTACGCGACTCCCGTGGATGGCACGCTGACAACCTCAGTCCCTGTCGGACCGCAAGCGGTCGCGGCCTTCGGATACAACTCCGGCTTCCGAATCGGCGGAGCCTATGCCATTGATCGTTGTTCGAGCTTCACAGGGAACTACACCTGGTTTCAGGCATCGACCAGCGACAGTGTTTCCTTGCCCGGCGGCGGCTCATTCCTGCGAGCCGAAACCGTGCATCCCAGCACGCTCAACGTGGCGGCCGACAGCCTCGCGGCACAAGCGTTGTACGACTTCAACTTGCAGTCGGTGGACGTCAACTACAAAGCGCTTCTTTGGAACGGTGACTTTCACGTCGTCAATTATCTGTTTGGAATCAAGTACGCACGCACCGAGCAGCAATTCGGAGCGACGTATTCCATTCTCGGAACGACGACGGTCAACACGAATGTCGATTTCAACGGAGTCGGTCCTCGCTTCGGACTGGAAGGAGAACGGCTGCTCGGAGACTCTGGCCTGATGGTGTACTCCAAGGGCTATGTGAATTTTCTCTTCGGAAGTTGCTCGGCGGATTACCTCCAGCAAAACAATCTCGCCGGTATTCAAGCACAAACAGGCCTCCGAGAAACCCGCATCGTCACCGTGCCAGAATTCGAGTTAGGCACCGGTTGGCAAAGCTGCGACGGCTGCTTCCGCATCACCGCTGGCTACCACGTCTCAGCATGGTTCAACATGATGACCACGCCGGAGTACCTCAGCATGGTTCGTGAGTCGCCGAACTCCTTCGAGCGGCAAGTCAAGACGCTCACCTTAGATGGCTTGTCCCTGCGTGCCGAGTGGCGTTTCTAATCCGACTGCGCACCTTTGCTCGTAGTGACCCGATTTATCGGGTCACTACAAGCGATCGTGCGCAGTAGTAATAATCGGCCCGTTGATCACGACACGCTCTGGAGCACCCGTCCGCGCGGTTCGCTCAGCGAGCAACATCTTCTCGCTGATCGCCGCTTCGTGAAACGATGGAATGCTTGCCTTCTGGAATGCTTCCGCGACAACATCTCGCCCGTCGGCCTGACAGATCGTCGGCTGCGAGATAGATCAGTTCGATGTCGAATTCCCGGAGGTGCCCTGTGATGAATCTGCGATCCTGGTTTGCACTGCCCCTGCTGACGACCATATTGCTCGCCACCGTGGCTGCGGACGACAAAGCCGAACCACGCTCCTACGCCAACAAACTGACGCCGCTCAAAGATCCGCCGCCGTTGCTGGCCGATTATCCAGAGTTCGTCGAACCGATTCGCGAACTGCGCCGGTACGAAGCTCCGGTCCTCGTCAACGAACCCGATGCCGCCCTCTCTGTCCGAGCGTGGCGGTTCTCGTACAACGCGCGCGGCATCGTCGAGATGCCGAACCGGCTGCAAGCCAAAGCGACCGCCGTCATCATGGTCCACCCCTGGGGCATTGACGACGGCCAAGGCTGGAATACGCCCGAACCGGCCGGAGTCTGCGATTTCTGCACGCCGGACAAAAATCATCTGGCCGCGCGGCACACTCACGAAGTGATCAATCCATTTTTGAAAGCGGCTCGCCCCAAAGTCCCGCTCGTGATGTACAGCCTCCCCGGCGGCGAAGACCCGATCCGAAAGAAGCTGTATCGCTCGCTGCGAGCCAAGCCGAGCGACACGGATCGCCAACAAGGTGCGAAAGAACTCACCGCCAAGCTCGCAAGCTTTGAATACAAAGGCCAACCGCTTGTCGAAACGATTTCGCTGTCGGCCGAGAATCCGGTGCGAGACTACTTCCGCCAATTCCCCGGTCTCGATGCCAGTGCGAAGTACAACAACGCTGGCTTCTGGGAACAGCCGATTCCGGTGACGAAGGACATCGACGTCGATCCGAATGATGTCGTGATCTATGACTCCGAAGGCTACGAGCCGCTCCGAAAATTCCTGAAGGCGAATGGCATCCGTCACGTCCTGCTCACCGGCTACGCCACCGACATGTGCTACTGCAAGACGACCGCCGGCTACGAGAACCTGTCGAAAGACTTCAACGTGTTCCTCGTCGGCGACGCTTCGCTGGCAACATTCCCGGCGAACAACACGCCTCGCTTCGCAACCAACGCCCATTTGTCGTTCGCGTCGCTCAACCAACTGGTCACCCAGATTTCGTGGGTCAAGTTCGACTCACGATGACGCCCCTCTCCCCTTGGGAGAGGGTGGCCGAAGGCCGGGTGAGGGTGTCGGGGCCGAACGACGACCATCACCGAAAAAAGCAAACGGTCGGCTGAATTCATTCAACAACGTCAATCGCATTTCGTTTCCCTCACCCCG